>Ga0209598_10000111_pt1 | contig 60725 bp, 76 predicted proteins | sample M_140807_EF_Meta_FD_187317 | JGI IMG/M metagenome (GOLD analysis project Ga0209598, IMG submission 187317) | Freshwater microbial communities from Lake Montjoie, Canada to study carbon cycling - M_140807_EF_MetaG (SPAdes) (version 2) | ecosystem: Environmental > Aquatic > Freshwater > Lake... | reverse complement strand
ATTTTAAAATATATAATAAATAAATGTTATTTAAAATAAGTAATTTTACTTTAATATTTTTTATAATACTAATTTTTATCATTTTCAAGTTTAAATATGATATTTTGGTTTATTTATATTCATTTTATGAACTATATTTATTATATTTTGGTTTGAAACCTATATTATCGCATTTTCTAGGTAATGGATTATACAAAACAAATGTAGATATATCATACATACTTAAAATTAAATATAAATATTTATGGTTCCAAAGATGGTTAAAAGATGATTGGGCTTATAATTTACAATATGAAAAAAAATTATATACAGAAACAATAAATTATTTAAAAAATAAATATACACCATTAAAAGAACCTATTCAAATAGAAAATGTTAATCCAGATATTAACCCTGAAGATTTTATTAAGGATTATGTAAATAAGCCAAAACCTGTTGTTATTAAAGGATTGATGAAAAATAAAGATTTATTTCAAAAATGGTCTAGAGAAAACTTGTTAAAAAATTATGGAGACATTAAAGTAATTGTATCAGACTTAGGTAAATCCGCAGGCGATGGTTTTTGGAGACCTAATGATTCAACTTATGCTCCTATATGGGAAACATCATTAAAAGATGCACTTGACCCTACATGCAAAGGTTATTTATATGGATATGGAAAAATTTTTGAAGATTGTAAAGAACTTGATAATGATTTAGGTGACTACGTATCAATTCTAAAACAATTTTTACCAAGTATGTCACTGCATATATATAAAGAAGTATTTATTGGAAATAAAGCCCATAAAGATGATGAAGGAACAGTATTTCATTGTGCGAATGAATTTAATTTTATGATAATGGTTAAAGGTAAAAAAAGATGGCAATTTATTAGCCCAGAACATACATATTTATGCGGAATGATGATTCATCCTAGCTCACTTCATTGTTCTGCAAATGTTACTGGACATAAAAATACATGGCGCGATTTAGATGAATTATATTCTTATATACCTGTTTATGAATGTATTCTAGAGGAAGGTGATGTATTATTAAATCCACCATGGTGGTGGCATTCAGTTAAAAATTTAACTGATTTTACAATAGGAATACCTACAAGATGGGCTGTTCCAAGACATTCTTATACAAATACAGATACTATTAAAGAGTTATTTACTTCTTTTTCTAAACATAAGTTACGTGCAAAGAAAAAAGCTATTGAGGAAAATAAATTTCGCATGAAATATGATGATTTAATGGAACTAACGTATGATATTAAAGATTTAATTAAATCACATACTTATTTTAACAATACTCAGTTTAGATATGATAATTTTGATACTCGTATTGAAAAATATAAATAAAATATTAATCGTTTATATAAATATTATTTATATAAATGATTGTTCATAAATTTATTATTTTTTTTTATGGTATTATTTTTTCTTTTTGTATGATTCAACTAATGAATATTAAATTTAATATTTATAATGTATTATTATTTTTTTCAATATTTTTAATTTTTATTTGGGAAAAATATAATTTTTTTAATATTTTATTTAAACCTATTAATTATGAAAAAACATTAAAAAATATTAAAAGTTATAATGAATATAATTTATTAAATTTATTTAATTTACCAAAATTTTCAATGGATTTATATTCCACTTTTATATTAACTGATGATGCGTATAATGTTTTACATGATAAATGGACATGGCAAAATATTACTCATGTTAATCGTATTATTCCAATGATTTATTTGGTATTTATATTTTTTTATTTACATGATTTTAAAACTGCATTTATTATTTTATTTATTTTATCATTTTTATTAGGAATACTAATTTTAAAATCAAAAATTGATTTAATTATTAATCATAATAATGATAATAAAATAACAATTAATAAATATATTCCTATTATTGAAAATGATATTGCACTTATTGCTCTTTTATATTTAGTATGGTATTCTATTTGTTTTTTTCAGAATAAAAATATTTTTGTATAATTTTTATTTTATATTCATAAGTAAAATATAAATATAATATATTTGATTTAATATTAATAAGTAAACTGTAATAATTGTAATATATTTTATAATATTAGAAAAAAAACTATGTGGATATTTTATAATAAATAACGTTAATGGTAATAATATAAAATAAATTATAAAATAATAACTTGTTGACTCATGTAATCTTTTTTTATAATTTTTTCGCCAATCATTATCAAAATAATTGAGCATATTTTTTGAATAATATAATGAGTATAAAAATGGTAATATTAATAATGATAAGAAAAAAATTGAAATATAAGTATATAAATTTCTAAAATACATATAAATATATTATTATATATTTATTTTAATAATATACGTTTTTTATTAATAATATACGTTTTTTATTAATAAATAATATAAAATTTATTATTAAAATATGTATAAATATTTTTATTTTTTAATTACAATTTTAGTTATAATAAATATCATATTTTTTATTTTAAAAATATCAAATGATATTAATAAATTTTTTATAACAAAAGAAGTAAATTTTAAAGAAACATATGGAGAAAATAGTTATGTTGTAATAACTGGCCCAAGTAGTGGTCAAGGAAAACATTTTGCTTTTGAATTTGCTAAGAGAGGTTTAAATTTATTACTTATTGGTTCTAAAAAAACAGAAAAAACTCAGCAGGAAATTAACAATATTTATCCAAATATTAAAATTAAAAATATTATTGTTGATTTTTGTAAAGCATATAAAAAAAATTTTTTTACAAAAATTAAAAAAGAAATTGAAAATATAGATGTTAGTATTCTTGTTAACAATATAGGACACAGAGTTGCTTGGAACCCATATCATGAAATTCCTGAACAAAAAATTAATGATACTATAATTTGTGGCACTATTGTTCAATCACAAATGACTAGATTAGTTATTCCTAATTTTTTAAAAAGAAAAAATATTGGGAAAAAATCATCATTAATATTTATTACTGCACAATGTATTCATTCTAATTACTTTATTAATTCATTTGATAATATTTTAACATTGCCATATGTTTCTGTTTATGAAGCATCTAATGTTTTTGGTTATGCACATGCAAATAGTATTTTTCAAGAATATAAAGATGATTTTGATATATTAAATATTACACCTGGAGCTGTAATAACAGAAAATACACAATATTTAAGTTCAACAATATTATCAGTTAATTGTGATTTTTTTGTTCAAACAATTATGAAACTTATTGGAAATGTTCAAGGTAACTCTTGTGGTTGTTGGCAACATGAATTATCTTTGTATTTAGTATCAATATTTTCATTTATTAAACCATCTGTTTTAAAAGAAACTGGTAAATTATTAGCTACTCAATATATGAAAAATTATTTATAATATTTGGATTTGAATTCATCTGGTGTCATAATTGGAATAGCGTGTTTTTTTGCCTCTAATACCTTTCCTGTTTCATCTAGCATGTCTTTTACTAATAACATAAATGTATTCTTTGATATACTGGTTCCTATTTTGACACCAATTACCTTTAGTTGTTCTTCCAATTGATTGTCTCTAAATCCAGTAAAGACTATTGTTTTATTGTAGAGCGGATGTGACTTGTCTTTTGGTTTAGTTTGTTCTTTATTTTGGTCTTTATTTTGGTCTTTATTTTGGTCTTGGTTTTGGTCTTTATTTTGGTCTTGGTCTTGGTCTTGGTCTTGGTCTTGGTCTTGTTCTTGTTCTTGGTTTTTATTGTCTAGTAATTTGGCTTCCAAGTTGGCTTCTTTTACAAAGGCAAGGAACGCTGGGATTTTGTCTACAAAGGCCTCTGCGGTCTTAGTTGCCATTCCCTTTATTGCTGCGACCTTTTGCGTCTTGATTGTTTGTGTTTCATTAGAGAGAATGACATCTGGATAGGTCTCGATGATGAGTTCTAACTTTTTGTTATTGAACCCCCTGCCAAATATATTGGAGGCTGCCATGATGCTAACTAATGAGGCGGCTTTGATTTGACCTTGAATACCTGTGTATAACTTTTGCGCGGTTTTTTCTTTGAAACCATCTACTTGTAAAAGATCTGGTATGGTCAGCTTTAAAATTTTTGGAACTGTATCGTAACCGGTCTGGATCATTCGGTTGATGTTGCCAGAACTGAGACCATCTACTTCAATACCCTTGAAGAAACCTATTATGTTTTTAGCTTTCACTGTTTTGTCTGTATTGATATCTTCGAGTAGAACATCTACATTGGTGTTTGACCATTTATAAGGAACATCTGGCATCTTTGGTTGAGTTGCAGGAGTTGTGACCTTTTTAATATGTGGTATTACATCACCACTGCGAATTAGTTGTATTATAGAACCTATACCAATTTTGTTATCTTGAATGAATTGACCATTAAATCCAGTTGCATATTCAATTTTAACACCGCCTAAATTTATTGGCTCTATTTGAACACGCGGCTTCAAATATCCGTCTTTACTCGGCGTCCAAATAACGTCTACTACTTTAGATTCCGCTATTTGATCTGATAAGACCATCTTGAATGCAAATGCATGCTCTGGATTTCCTTCTTTTCTCTCTGGATAGATTTGGTCATTTGTTACGATTACACCGTCTATTTCATAAAGATTATTTTGACGCCAATCGACGAGAGTTTCGGATAGAAATTCATTGTCAACCTTTTCAACCTTTAGGAAAGGTTGAGCCAAACCTGTTTCAACCTTTAGGAAAGGTTGAGCCAAATCGGATGATTCATTTTGCTCCACTTTTTTTAAAAGTGGATTTTTTAAAAGTGGAACCACATTGATATCCAACTGTTGTAGGATTGCCATTTGTTCTGAGGGTTTTTTAAATGGCTTGATTAATTCATAAGCTACAAAATCGACATCTTTTAAAAGGGATGTATTGACTGATTTCTGGTTGATAATTCCGGAAACCATATTGCGTGCGTTGGCAAAAGTTGCCTTGTATTTATTAGAGAATGTCTCCTTAGGAATAATTAATTCACCTCTTATTACAAGGTTGGGATTTTTAGGCAGACGCAAATAAGGTATCAAATGACTTATATCTTGACCCATTTTTCCGTCTCCTCTAGTATATAATTTAGGAGTTTTACCTTCTGTAGTGTATAAGCCTGAAACTCCGTCTAATTTGCATGATAATACATAAGGACCTTTGTACTTTGATTTCCATATATCTAGTGCATTGGTATCTGGTTTGATTTTGTCCATTGAACCCATAAAGTAAGGAAGTGTCACTTTATTCTTGGTTGGTAGTGCACCTATTTGTTTTAGTACTGGGTTATTGGGATACTTTTTTTTTATATAATCTTCTAAAATGTCGTACTCATTGTCGGTCATAATGGGTTGAAAATTTACGTATTGTTCATTCGCATGTTTCAGCATAGCGACGAGTTCTTCTTCATCAACCTTTAAAAAAGGTTGAGCCAAAATTAAATCCATTTTTGGAAAAGGGTAATCATTTTGCTCCACATTTTCTAAAAGTTGATTAAAAGGTTGATCATTTTGCTCCACTTTTTCTAAAAGTGGATTTTCTAAAAGTGGATTTTTTGATGTTGTTTTTTTTGATTTTAGTGTTTTTGCTTTTGGTGCTTTTGGTGCTTTTGGTGCTATTTGATTTGGCTCTTCTTCAAATTGTGTAATTATTTGTAAACCAGTGTTTAAAAGAACAAGTGAACGACTATCTATTCTCTCTGTTGGCTCAACATATTTCAAATTTAAATAATCAAATATGTCTTTTTCCGTCTTGAAAATATGTGAGACTTTTTCACCTTTTGTCTTTTTATCAGCAGATAGAGTATATAATCCATGCTCATTCATAGTTAATCCCATATTGACTGCATGTTGTCGCATCATCGTGTTGAAAATTTTGCTACCAGTGAAATAGAGTATTGCAAATGGAAATTCTTCTGGACTTGTGTATAAGAAATCTACACGTCTTACGGTGTTAGAGGAAGGGATCTTGGCCATTACTAGACACTTACTTGATCCTCTTGAGAGAACAGAGACAATTATTTTCTGTTTAATGAGTTCGTCTACCAATTGGATAAATGGTTTTTCAGTTGGTGACGTAATAATGATATCAATATCACCAGAGTCTTTAGCACCACGACGATACGAACCGACTATTTCTAACTTTAAAAAAGGTTTTGTGAAACCTGTTTCATTTTGATCAACCTTTCCTAAAGGTTGAAATAGATTTGGCTCAACCTTTCCTAAAGGTTGAAAAAGTTGTTTATATTCGTCGATTTCTGCACGAGGAATACGTTTCATAACATCTTCATAATATTGGAGACCAACTTTTTGCACATCATTAAGCAGTTGCTGGTTCTCTCTAAGTTGTACAATGCTTGTGATACCTTTATCGACTAATTCTTTCGCCTTCTTTGGACCTATACCATAAACGTCTGCCAAAATATTGACTGGATTATTCTTTTCTCTCTCTATAATCTTTAAGGAACCTGTTTCGACATATTCATTCAGCTTTTCCATAATGGTTGTACCTATATTTGGCTTACCTTTTAGGTCTTCAGGGCTCGTAATGTTGCCTGGGTAAGACATGATGGTTTCTTGGGCTTTTTGATATGCACGAGCTCTAAAAGGCTCACCTTGTTTTGATAATATGGTTGCTAGTTGCTCCATGATTTCGATAAATTGTTCGTTTAAACGGTTCATGGTTATTGTATTTTAAGAGATTTCTTTAAATCATTTTCTCAACCTTTAGGAAAGGTTGAACCAAACTTTACACCTTTTCCACCTTTAGGAAAGGTGGAGCCAAACTTTCCACCTTTTTCAACTTTTTTTGGTTTTTCTTTTTGCTCCACTTTTTTTAAAAGTGGATTTTTTAAAAGTGGATTTTTTGGTTTTTCTTTTTGATCCACTTTTTTTAAAAGTGGATTTTTTAAAAGTGGATTTTTTAAAAGTGGATTTAAAAGTGGATTTAAAAGTAGATTTTCCTCCATGTGCTTCTCTTTTTTCTTCTTCTGCTCCTTCTTCTGGATTTTCTAATAATGGATTTATACTAGCTTCTCCTTGAATAGTATCAGCTGGTTTAAAAACCGCATCCTCTGGCTGAATAGGATAATAATGATTATACTCCACTTTCTCTACATTCTTTTCTATAAATCCATTTCTATTGTAAAATTTATATACATCCTCTTCGGGTACGCTATCTACACGTATTTCATTACAATTTAATAATGTAGAAACATATTTTATTATATTCATTAAAAATGATCCACATTGTCCCATTTTTCGATCAGAGCAAATTAATGATATATATGAAAACTTATATTTATTATCAGGGTCTTCATATATTTTTATAAATGCTATACACATTGGTTTGTAGCTACTCATCTCACTATCCCTATCAATCAATCCATCATTAATAAATATTATAAAATCAGAATAATATATGCAACAACTATAATCACCATCTTCATAATCTATATATTTACGTTTAGGTGCAAAAAACTGTTCTTGTTTCATGTAACAAAACTTTTTTTGTTTCATGTAATCTAATATTTTTGGGTATATATCATCTGTTTGATTTTTTCTATCTTTAATAATAATTCTAGGATCACATTTGGCATCTAAGGTCTCCTTTAAAGTTTTTTCTTCTATACGTGCTTTTTCTTTTATACGTTCTTCTTCTTCATCTTCTTCTATTTTATCATCTGTATCATTATTTAATATAATAACTATATCTAGTTCTCTTTCTATAGCAGATGGTTTACTCATATAAACTTTATATATATATATATTATTTAAGTATATATAAAGTTTTTAAGTATATATAAAGTTTTTAAGAGAGAAATAATAATATTAATCAAATATATTTTCATTTTCTACTTTTATATAACATACAGGAGTTTGAAGTTTTACAATGATTAAATATATTTTTTGTTCTTTAGATTTATATAAAGCAAAACAAGTATATCCCATTGCATTTGAACCAAATATGTCATAACTAGTTTCTTGTGAATTTTTTATTTCGTTATATAAATTTCTACCTGAAGATAAATCTCTAACTGATATAGATTCTTCTATTTCATCTTTTGGCTCGTTATTTGCTATAAAATTATCTAAATAATCATAAATATATTGTTTGTCCATATTATTGTTTATTAATAATAAACAATATTAATATGTTATTAAGTTGTTTTGGTAAACTAATAATGAAAAAAATATATGATACCATATTTTTCATTTACTTTAAAATTACTCTTTAAAATTACTTGGTTTCAAATGCTTTGCTACAAACTATTTTTCTACAAACTATTCTCTAACTAGATTTGCCAATTATTTTCTTAATGATGTTTGTTTTTATACTTTCAATCTTTAAGTCGCGCTGATGTAGTTCCTCGTGCAAAGATAGGATCTCTTTGTGTAGAGAGATATTCTCAGCGCGTTGAATTTCTGCTTCTAATTTTATTTGTGCTACATAGTCAGTCAAACATTGTATTTTTCCTTCGAGTAAATCAATATCTTTAGAAGCATACATCCTTTCATTGTCAATGAATTCATTCAAGTCTTGAATTTGTTCTTTTAGATACTTGTTTTCATCTTTTATTAACTCTTCATCTGCGAATTCGCAACTGATGTCCATCGGCGCATTGTAAAGCTCGTAAATCAAGTCATCGATTTCGTCTTGCTCATATTCTTCTTGTTCTTGTTGTTCTTGCTCATATTCTTCTTGTTCTTGTTCTTGTTGTTCTTGTTCTTGTTGTTCTTGTTCTTGTTGTTCTTGTTCTTGTTCTTGTTGTTCTTGTTCTTGTTGTTCTTCTTGCTCGTAATCGCTTGTAGGATTAGTAATATTTAATGTCATCTTTCTTTCTCCTGGAACGTACTTCTTGGCATTATTTTCTAAAACAATCCAATACCATGGGTCATCGTGAACGATACGAGCTTCTTTGTTTTGGTCTAGAACACGCTCTTGGAAATTTGCAGTGATTGGTCCTGCAAACCATTCAGTAAAGTGAACATATGCTGAGTTGTAAGGATTGCCTAGTTTGTCCATCTTAGAAACTAGATCAACATGATCCACTCGCCCAAAGTCTAAATACTCGAATACACTTGCTATGTATTCCTGAGTAAAGTTGGGAAAGACATGAGGGATATAGAGGCTTAGGTCAGTGTTGATCTGGTAATTAGACATCATTTTAAACTTATAGTTCGCTCTTCTTGGAAATAATGCATATAACTTATTTATTAAAAAGCATTTCAATTTTTTTTGTTAAACAACCAAACTCTTTAACAAAAAAAATAGTTTTTATTTGTTTTTTTATTTATTTATTTATTTATTTATTTATTTATTTATTTATTTATTTATTTATTTTTTTTTTTTTTTTTATTTATTTATTTATTTATTTATTTATTTATTTATTTATTTATTTATTTATTTTTTTTTTAAAAATTGTAAATTGAAATACCTCTCTTTTTTAATTCTAAATACGCTTCACACCAAGCTAGAATTTCTTGTTCTCTCTCTCTAGTTGTTATTTCTACCTTCTTAGGTGACACTGGCCGCGGCGATTGGAAGGGACCTCTTGTTTCAATTTGCAGTTCACATGGGTGTTGTGGTTCACATAGGTGTTGTGGTTCACATGGGTTTTGTACTTCATCGATATCAAGTACTTCGATGACTTGGCCTTTGGAATTATATTTGCGCGTTGACGACATTATACTTTTGATTGGTTTATACATAGACAAGTTATAAAAAAGTATTTCATTTTTTATTTATTTGAGAAATGTGTAGGTATGAATAGAAAAATAACTAAAAATTTATATTTTTTTTATCATTTTTTAAAAGAATATTTTTATTTTTTAATTCTATTTTTTCTAATGCATATTGACCACAAGGACCACAATGGTCTTCGTTTGATAAATCAATTTTATGGTTCATTTTTTTATTACAATCTTCTATTTTCCATCTACCAAGAGGTTTAGGGAGCTGTTTTGGTATTAATTTTTTTATAAAAGTTATTATGTATTCCATAATATGTAATAGTTTTTATATTTAAGTATTTTATACATATATAAATTGTGCGTTTAATACGGAAGTGAATTGAGAGAAAAGTGTAAAATATATATATATATATTGAAGTAATTTTTATATAAATTGCGTGTTTAATACGGAAATGAATTGAAGTACGAATGAGATATACTGTCGTATCGAGCCCCCACTCCCCTGTATTCAGGTTAATTCGACCAACAAGTTGTGTAATCTGCACGGTGTCTGAATTAGCCAGCATATACACTACAATGATGTTCTAGCAGCAGCAGGCAGCAGCAGTATTAGCGTCTAATATGGTCTTCTAATATGGTCGTCTATCTACATTTCTCTCTATTCGTTGTCAAATAGAGAGAAAATATAAGTTTATAACATAAGTGTCTCTAATTTGTGGCTAGGAGCAGCAGGCAGCAGCAAAAAAAAGGCTTATTATATTTTACGTTACAAATCAACCTAGCTACTCAATTAAAATCATATTCAAGCGTCACTGACAACCATTTGTAGTTGTGCTTCAAATATGCGGTCATCTTCTTCTTCGTCTTCGGTGTCATAGTCCGCCCAGTTTAATATCCTCCTAGCAGGAAACATCAGATTGGTGCTCTTTTTCAACACTTTAAAAGCAGGATTGACTTCATCTTGTGGCTTGACTGGTAGGGGAGCAGGGCATACAGCAGCATTGAGATATGAATTCTCGCTGAAAGTAACACGCTTCGATGGTTCGCATAGTGCAGGGAATTCTTCTTTTACTTCTTTTTTCACAGGAGCTACAGTGTCTTCTTCTTCATCATCGCTGCTCATAAGTGCGCTGAACTTGTTGATGCTGTTAATTGGATTAATTTTTGGTTTTTGTTCTACATTATTAATGCGATTAGCGCGCTGTTTTTCTTTATATTCGCTCTTTTTTTTGGCCGCTAAAGTAGGGCAGAACTTGGCGGTATGTCCGATTTCAGAACAATAGCGGCATTCTGTGTTTAAAAGTGTAGGGCATAAAATTTTACTATTACCTGTGCGGTCTGGTAGAGACCTAACATGATGACTAGTATAGTCACTCTCTGGTTTTCCAGCATCAAAGCATACCTTGCAGAAGGGTTTCTTTGATGAGGTAACATTCTTGCGGTTAATTCTTTGAGAACTCATTTTGATAACTGAATGCAATTTGTATTTGCTTGAAAAACTATTTCATTTTTTTTCAAAATACTTATAATAATATGCGACTGTGAGAGAAGGACTAAAAATTTATAAAATAAATGCTGGAGAGAAAAATTCAAGGAAGAAAAAATTGATACAAATTTATGAATTTTTAGTGACCAATATATGATCATCAAAAGCTTTTTAAAATGGTTGACAGTCGTATGGATATGTTTGATAAATATTTGAATAAAAGCAAGTTGGCTCATCATGAGTATCAGAAAGAAGGTGTCCGTTGGATTATCTCGAATGAATTAATGACAGATCCAGTGTGCAATGTTAGAGGTGGTTTCATTGCCGACGAGATGGGGTTAGGTAAGACGATTATGATGATAGGTACTATGTTGGCAAATTTTGTAGAGAGAACGTTGATTATAGTGCCACCAGCATTAGTCGACCAATGGTATATCCAACTTGCGCGCACAACAGGTCACAAGTCTCTCATCTTCCATGGTGACAATAAAAAGCAGATAACATTAGAGATATTAGAAACGTCAAAAATCGTGATTACGACATATGGTGCAGTGAAAGTATCTAAAAAACATAAGACATTGTCACCTCTTCATAAAGTGGTATGGGGACGTATTATCTTCGACGAGGCTCACCATTTAAGAAATGACAATACTTCTCTCTATTTTGGTGCCAGATTATTGAGAGCAAATATTCGTTGGCTTGTCTCTGGTACTCCGATACAGAATAGAAAGAAGGATTTCTATAATTTGTGTAAGATGGTACGTCTGCCTGCCAGTTATTATACTGACGTTTCTAATTTGAGAGAATTAGCTAGATGTTTTATCATGAAGCGAACGAAAAACCAAGTTGGTATTATTCTTCCTCGTATTATCCAAGATAAAAATATGGTTGTTTGGTCGAATGATAGAGAGAAAAAGTTGTCAGAGGAGTTGCACTCTGCGTTTGGGTTTACCAGTTTTAAAGGAAGGAGCAAGATATTACCAATTGGCGGCACTTTAGCGGCATTATTGAAGGCCAGACAAGTGTGTGTATTGCCGCGTCTTATCTCTAATAAGGGATGTTATTCTGAATTAAAAGATGCCTTTAATTGTAGTAGCAAACTCGATAATGCGGTTGCCAAAATATTAGAGAGAAAGGGAAATGGAAATGGTAAGCTGGTATTCTGTCATTTTCGCGAAGAGATTGACGAAATTGTTTGCCGATTGAAGGCTGGTGGTCTGTCTAGTGTTGCTACTTTTGATGGTCGCACTAATAACCGACATCAGGTTTTAACTGCTGGACATGAAGTGATTGTCTTGCAAATACAGACTGGTTGTGAGGGTCTTAATCTGCAGGAACGTTATAGCGAAATATACTTTATTAGTCCTCACTGGAATCCTGCAATTGAAGATCAAGCGGTTGCTAGATGTCATCGTATTGGACAGTCTAAGGTTGTACATGTAGAGAGATTTGAGATGTGTGAACAAGAATATGACACAATAAATATCGAAAAGTATATACATGATAAACAAGAATATAAGAGAATGATAGCTAGTCAAATCCTTTAAGACATAAAAAGAACTATATTAAAAACAAATTGGCTGGCCAAAAAGTGTCGGTTTTTTGTGTGGGTTTGATTTTATATGAGAAAAATATAATTTATATATTTTTATATTATATATTTTTATATTATATAAACATGGAAGGTCAAGATAGCGGTCCAGTTAATATGGAAACTCCAGAAGGATTTCAAAATTTTCAAGCTAGTTTAGAACAATGTTTATTGAATTGTATTGCAAAAAGAAATACTACTCAAAAATCTTTAAATAAAGCTAGTAATTTTGGTAGGGTTCTAACAGGCTCAACTAGTAGTGAAGAGCTGCATACTGGAGAGCAAAGAAGAACTGCTATTGTAAATGCATTACAGAGTATTTTAACAAGAGCGCAAACTGTGGATCCTAGTAATCCATCTAATAATATAGAAAATTATACTGTTACTAATTCGTCATTTGCTTCAGGACGACAAGCATGGGGTTCTACAAAGAATGCGACTAGTAGTGGATGGGATGCTACAAAGAATGCGGCTAGTAGTGGATGGAGTTGGTTTAAAGGTAAACAACCTGATAATACACAACAACCTGCTAATACACAACAACCTGCTAATACACAACAACCTGATAATACACAACAACAACAACAACAAGTAATAGGAGGTAGAAAATCTAGAAAGGGTAGAAAGGGTAGAAAGGGTAGAAAATCTAGAAAATAAAATATTTCTCTCTTCGATACTCTTTAATGTCTTTAATAGAAAGACAATAAATATTCTTTTAACACCAATACTATAAAACCCTTATAGTATTGGTATTTTATATAATGTTATTATAAATTATTGCTAAGAACAGCAGCAAGAGAAAAGGGAATTTATTATTTTAATAATTTTATTTTGTTGTTTTATATAAATGGATAATATAGAAGAAGATCAAGACTTCTCTAAAGCTTTTAATACAGGAAATAATCCACTAGTAGAGACTGTTGACCAAGTAGATGTTGGTGATACTCCACTAGTAGAGGAGACTGTTGACCAAGTAGATGTTGGTGATACTCCAAAAGGATTTGAAAGTTATCAAGACAATTTAGAACAATGTTTTTTGAATTGTATTGCAAAAAGAAATACATATCAAAAATCTCTAAATAAATTAACTTTTAGTGGTTCAACTAAAGGTCTACGAAAACAATGTATTATAAATGCACTATCGCTTGTTTTAAATAGAGCGAAAATGGAGGGTTTAGAAAACTATACAGTGACTAATTCAACAATTGATACAACTAGTCAATCATATAATAAATTTATTGATACAACTGGTCAATTTATTGATAAAACTGGTAAAAAATTTACTAGTTTGTTTACAAGACGTAAAGGAGGTAAAAAATATAGAAAGGCTAGAAAATCTAGAAAGGCTAGAAAATAGAATAATAAAATATTCGTTTAATTTATTATTTTACTCATTTGTTATACTCTCTCTTCAATAGAGAGAACAATATAGAATTCATATGAATATTTTTTTCTTTAAGATCTAGTCTATGTCTTAGTATTATTTCAATGATGTCATGAATTATTGCTAGGAGCAGCAGCAAGCAGCAGCAAAAAAAGGGTTTCTTATTAAAATTACGTTCAAAATACGCTAGCTACCTACACATATGATGACTTCTTATTCTTCTTCTACTTCGTCATCTTCTACTTCGTCATCAGAGAGTTCCGAATCTGAGTTGTCATCTTTAGTAAAGATAAGTGTTTTGCTATCTACTATCCATTTGCCTACTGGAACTAGTGTTTCGGATTTCGTGTATTCATCAAAATCATATACGATATTGGTTTGCTGTGAGCGAAGATACTTTTTGTTGTCTGGACCTGTGATTTTTTTGTAGGTCTCTTCTTGTTCTTGTTCTTCTGCCTGAACATTCTTGGTTTTCTTAGCAGCAAGCTTAGCGGCAAGTTTATCAGCCTTTTCCTTCTCTATAGCGGCTTTTTTCGATTCTTTTTCAGCTTCCTTTGCAGCTTGTTTCGCTGCTTTTTCGGTTTCCTTTTCAGCAAGCTTAGCAGCCTTTTCCTTCTCTAGAGCGGCTTTTTTCGCTGCTTTTTCGGTTTCCTTTGCAGCAAGCTTAGCGGCTTTTTCATCTTCTTTTTCGGCTTCCTCATTACTCGACTCCGCGACTAGTGTAGCAAATAGATCCTCTTCATCAGATGCGAGTTCGACGACTTTTTTGCTGTTCTTTGGTCGACCTTTTACGGCTTTTGTTTCCTTAGGTTCTTTTGGTTCTTTAGCAGGGCGACCGCGTTTTGTTTCCTCAGGAGTGACAAAGTGAACTTCATTGATATTCATTCCGAATTTTGCTGCTTCTTCTAGTACCTGATCATTTGTCAAGTTATATTTTTTCATTACCTTTGTGTAGTGGGTTGGCTTACGACCTTTCGGATCGATATAGTCATAAGGTTCGCTGGCTAGTCTCATGCTGATAGTGCCGTATTCTGGGATGCCGTTGCTGCTTTTTTCGGACAATAGATGACAAGATTTGCAGTATTGATTTTCATTTTTTATAGTTCCCTGGCATTGAGTGTATAGTCCGTTATTTTGACGTAAAGCTTGGCAGCATAGCTCTGAGTGTTCACCGCTGAATGGCAGAGGAAATGACGCTTTTGGCTTTTTTGACTTTTTTGACTTTTTTTCTTTCTTATTTGACGAAATACTTGACAAGTTTAGACTTGACAACGCTTCCTCTTTACTAAAACCATACTTTGATGCACAACATTCTATCACTTGCGATGCTACGCTCATGATCATACTTGACATCATACTTGACATTCTTTTATTCACTTCAATTGCAATTGACATTTTACACCTTTTTATACTATTCTTTTTTTACAAACTAAGTATCTCAATTTTTTTTTATTTGGAACTTTTGTTCCCCTACGAACCCTCCTATTTATATTAGGAAATCACCTTCACAAATTTTTTAACTAAAAATTTATAATTTTTTAAGTTTTTTTATCGAAAATAAAAAAATGTACATTTGTACATTTTATTTTTATTTATTTTTATTTATTTTTATTTATTTTTATTTATTTTTATTTATTTTTATTTATTTTTTATTTTTTATTTTTTATTTTTTATTTGTATTTTATTTATTTTTATTTATTTTAATTATTTTTTATTTGTATTTTATTTATTTTTTATTTGTATTTTATTTATTTTTATTTATTTTTTATTTGTATTTATGTGTATATTACATATTGTCTACCTTTATAGTCCATGTTACCTGTTTTAGTGTTGAATTTAAAGAACTTAGTCTCTTCGTCCCCATAATCGATTTCCAATTCGTTGAGGATTGGGGCATCATTTATGTATTTATTATTTTCCATTTCAAACATCTCGGCTGCCTCTCTGTTGCGACGTTGTTGTTCTTCTTCTCTCTGTTTTTTTAGTCGTTCTTCTTCTCTCTGTTTGCGAATACGTCGCTCTTCATCTTCTTTTTGTTTTTTTAGTCGTTTTTCTTCTTCTCTCTGTTTGCGAATACGACGTCTCTCTTTTTCTTCTTGTTCCTTGAGAAAATTACGCATTTGATAATCAACCATATAGGCGCGCTGTCCTAGAGCTAATATATCAACACTCTTACCATTTTCAAGGTGGCTGCGCATCTCTGTAGTCGCAGACTTATTCCATCTATCAAATTGAACAATTGCATAAGGTTGATCTCCATATTCTGTTCTTTCATAAAGCATCTCGATGTATGATATGATACCAATGTGGGTAGACTTCAGCACATTGAACACATCTTGAGATGTTCTAAAAGCATATGGGTCGATGTCCCTAATGACAATCTCTCTTGGATAGTATTCACTTTTCTTGATGTTCAACATCTTATAACTCCTGAATACATTTGATACTTTTTAAAAAAAAGTATTCAATTTTATTTTGTTGGGAAGCTTTGAAAAGGTGTATCCAAACTTTTTAACTAAAAATTTATAATTCGATACTTCTAATTTATATGAGGTGAATTATAAATTTTTAGTTGGAATATTATTTTGTAAGCATTCATGTGTAAAGCAAAAAAAATTGAAATGCTTTTTTATTTTTTTATTGTATTTATTAGTGAAAAAATGAGCATGAATTCCCAAGAGAACAATTACAGTATCGATATTAATGAGGTTCCATTGCAATGTGGAGCAAGTCGGATGCTTTCATATACTCCAGAAACTTATCAGGAAGAACAGGATCGTATACGAGCATCTCAAGACCATAATGGAGAAGAAACGTATGAAGAGACACCATATAGACGTGTAATGCGTTCATATCACGACGAAGACGAACTGCATATGCTGACACAACGGCTCGATCTAATAGAAAAAAAAATAAATGAAAAACTTGTAGAATATGCAATTAGAGAAGAAGAATTGGTTAACGTGTTACAACGGTTACAAAATTTAGAGAGCCTCATGGGCGAAAGTATTGGAAATAGAGTGCAGATACCTCGACCAATATTGCAACGACAGACGAATGGTGTAGAAGCCAATAGTCCGTTCAATATAATTTATTCAGGAGATGAAGATATGTCAGTATCATCCCACAGCTCGATGCCTTCGCTTATATCGGTAGAGGACGATGAACAACAAGAACAATTCTCACAGCCTTTGGACGAGCCAGATTGGGATACAAGTGAACTTTATGGGGTCTATAAGTTAACAGATAAAAATAAGCGTGTTCGTCTCACCATATAAATTAGTTTGAAAATACTACATTATAGTTAGTATATAGTTATAGTATATAGTTAGTATATAGTTAGTAGTCGTCTTTGTAATCAAGTAAATTTAATAAGAACACTCTTTTTTTCATTTGAAAAATGTAAAAAAAAAATTGAAATACTTTTTATTAATTTTATTTATTGTATTAGTTTATAATTGAACGCATTTAAAATGTCAGCTATCATCAACCAAGATAACACCATGTATGCTCTATGCATTGACGCCGATATGGTTTTCCATTTCAAGACTAGAAATGAGGCAGAGTATTACAGAGAAAAGTTCAACAGAGGAAAAAAGATTTGCTGTATAGAGAAGACACCTGAAATTGAAGAACAATTTGGACTACAAGAGAGATTTTTAACCAAAATGACTGGCTTCTTACCTGAGAATAATAAAAAAACAATAAATAATAGTTGGGAAGACGTATACATTGCATCGCGTTATTTGAACAATCCAACATTTCAAATGGAAGCAGCGATGGGATGGATCGAAAATATGTCTTCAAGAGAGTTTGAAGATAGACTATTGCAAGGAGAACTGCCAGACTTTGCGAGAGCCGCAGACCTGCACCTACCTTTTCGTATAGAGCGTCAGACAAATCATGCGTATTACCTGATGACAGAAAATTGTCATAGAATAGGGTTATATAACCAAGGCTATTTAAATCGTGGAGAACTGAGATATCGCGATGTCAATTATTTCAAGAAAAAATATTATAAAGAATTCACCATGCCCATTATACTTTTACTAGAATTGAAAAAAAAAATAAAAGATTTTGAGGACCACTAGGATTATTATTAGTTATTTAGATTTTAGAAAACAAAAATTTAAAAACAGACTTAAAAACAGACCATCATAATATAATAATAAATGAGCAAAAATATATCAGAACTCATTAAGACAATTGAAGCTGAATCAGAGGAAAAAATAATAAAAGGATATAAGTCCGGCGACATCAAGCTGCCAAAATTATCTGAAGACGGAGAGATATTAGAAGTAGACGTAAAAGACGCAGATAAGCAGGCGAATTTTGTGAAAAATATTATGGCAGAAAGTGCAAAAAAATTTGAAACTGCTACTGGAAGACCACTTACTTATTCAGAGATAAGAGATGCGTTTGGATAAAAACGATATCTACCAAATATTTATATTATATAATTAAAATATAAATATTAATTATATGGAGTCGAACTTAGTATCGGTTGATGAACTTTTACCAAATCAATTATATTATATTAAAGTTTTATACGACAAAGATGGTAGAAGCTTAGAAGATCCTTTAGATTTGTATGGTACTTTTAAACGAAGTAAAGTTAGTTTTGGTAGAGATGATGATATTAATAATATATCTGTTATTTTTGATATAAAAGGAAAAGAACAAGAAATTAATCCTAACAATATATTTTATTTACAAAATCAAATGAGTAAACAACAATTATCGCAAATACAAAGAAATGTTGTTATGCCATCAGTAAGACAAGAGAATTTTACAAAGCTAGATGATTTATTAATTAAAAATAACAAAAAAATGATTGAAGAAGGAAAAAAACCTTTACCACCTTTACCACAAGAGATAATGGATCATACAATTGGATATGGTGGAAAAAGGCGTAAATCAAAAAGAAAAAAAAGTAACAAATCAAAAAGAAAAAGAAGTAACAAATCAAAAAGAAAAAGACATAAAATTTAGTGAAAAAAGATGGTTCTAACATTAAAACCATCTTTTTTAAAGTATAATATATATAAATGGTAAATTTGTGTAAATACAAAGACATGTTTGGAAAACCTGGAACAGGTGCTCATTCTGTTCGTTTTATGGGTGTAGCAATAATTGATGTCATTTTAACTCTTATAGGCTCTGTTATAATCTCATATTACACAAAATATTCATTATTATGGGTAACCATTATAATGTTTGGTTTAGGAATTTTTGCTCATAGATTATTTTGTGTAAGAACGACAGTTGATAAGATGTTATTTAACTAAAACTAGTTTCATTAGAAAAAACATCATGATAACGTGTTATATGATGAATAGGTATTAATGCTGCATCATTATTTTTATTTATATTTTTCAAATTTTTTTTCTGAACTATAGTGTCATTTTTAGGTATAGTGTCATTTTTAGGTACCAATGTTTTGTTTTCTGCATTGAAATCATAAATTTCTAATACTTTTCTTACAACTTCACTTCTCTCTATGTCGCCAGCATCTAACTTAATTAGTTTGATAATATTAGAAAGTTCATTAAACTTTTCTATTTTATGAACAAAATCATGTAAACCGTTTTCTTTAGCAATATCTGTTTGATATAAATCACCTGTAATAACCATGCGAGATTTATCTCCTAATCTGGTAACCAACATTTTCATCTGATTAGGTGAGCTGTTTTGCATCTCATCTGCGATGATAAATGAATACTTAAAGGTGCGGCCTCTCATAAATGCAAGTGGACAAATCTCGATTTTCCCATTTATCAACATTAGATCCAATTCGGTTTTGCTATAATGTTCTAAGAATATGTCAAAAATTGGCTTGGTCCATGGGTCCATTTTTTTGATAATGTTTCCAGGAAGAAAGCCAATTTCTTCATCCACACTAACTACTGGTCTGGTAATTATAATTTTGCTAATATATTCAGACTTTAAATCAGTAATGGCTTTTTGGCATGCAAATAAAGTTTTACCACATCCAGCAGGTCCAGTTGAAATAATAAGTTTGGTGTCATCATTATTTAAATATTTAACGTATTCTGCTTGATTATCGCTCTTTGGGCTATATAATGGACTGAACGAATTTCTGCTTTTTTTCATATAAAGTTGCATTTTTGTTCCAGAGTGCATAATGCAGTCAATTGTTTGTGTGTATAGAAAAAAGGTTGTGTATATAAATAATCCGTAAAGGTTCATTATTATACTATTTCATTATTTTTAAATATAAATAATATATATTTAAATTTTTTTTATTTGTTTATGTTTTTTATTTGTTACTATATTATGATGTCATTTTATAATTCGTGATTTTCAGCTTTATCTTGTTTTTTTTGTATTTTAAAAAAACGTTTATATTTTTTAATACCATCTAAAGTGTATCCATCTGCTTTCCTAATAGGCACCATTATGTAACCATAAGTATTTAAAATTTGTCTAACAAAGTTTAAAAGAGGCCATTTTTGTGTTTTATCTGCATTTTTCTGTAGGCTAGTCATAAATGAAGAGCTATACTTCTTTTTTAAATCTGGTAACAAAACCTTTATTTCATCGTATTTTGAATCAGACAATAATTGATCGCGAGGTATAATTATATTATTTAAATCACATAAATTGATAAATTCGATACCAACTTTTTTTAAAATTTCTTTACTTTCGTCGTCCATAATAAAAAAATATATTTTATTTTATATTTTTAATATTATTTTTACTAATATAAATTATATGTTAAACTCAGGGATGCTATAATTTTCTCCATCTTTTACATACTTGGCAATAATCTTTGGGTTCACTTTATTGCTTACAATGTCTTCTGCTTGATAAACATTATTGTTTTTGTCAATATAATAAATAATACCCTGAATATCTTGTGCATATACTTCTATTTTTTGAGTATTATTTTTTGGTTCTGTCTCATCTTCAATAATACCGTGAGGTGTTCCTTTTAGATGTGTTCCGCAATATTCATAACTATCTTTTTTTCTTCTAGTGCATCGTTCATCATTTGCACGCTTAGCACAACATCTATCAAACATAGGCACAAAATTCTTTACACGTTTTCTCTTCTGAAAATCATCTTTAGCAAAAGACAATCTATCATAATCATAAATATACTGAAGAAGATGGTTCATTTGTTCGCACTTAGTGAGACCCATTTGCGTGACTTTTTCACGAATATTGTCCTTGAATGTCGTAATATATACTTCTGCTTTCTTGTTTAAGCGCTTTTCCATAATGTCTTTATGTTATATATTATAACATCTATTCTTTAGTTCATTTTTTTTTATATTATAAAAAACAACTTAAAGAAAATATATTATTATACATTTTATATAATAATATTATATTTTTGTTTTTACTGCTGATAAATTATAGGTACAATATATTAAACATTTACATCATTAACATCATTAACAAAACCATAAATAAAAGGAGAATAATCTATAATAAAATATTTACCAGTTTTTGATGGAGATATAGAAAATAACTTGTTATATGTAACAACTATTTTATTATTTATACTAAAAATACAAATTCCATCTTTTTCTATAATTGTTTCTAATAAGTAATGAGTATTAACATCTACATTATCATTTACTGCTTTTAATGTTTTTAGTAAAAAAAATTGTTGATAATTTAATTTAAAATAATTACCAATTTCATCATTATTTAAATTAATATCTTTAAATAATCGTAGTGCAATAACATTTTTATCATTCTTATTTTTAAATAAATAAATATTAAATGAATCATTCCAATTTATAACTGATAATAATTGAAAAATTCCATCATTTGATTTTTGAAAAGTACTTGATAAAGATACACCTACGTAATTAAAATTAATAGTTAATTGAACTCCCAAATTAACTTTATTTATAACTAAATCATTTGATACTTTATTATATAAAAGATAATCTTGATTTGAATTAGTTAAAAGTGGATTATCATTTACAATACCTTTATATATAAAAGGTAAAGTTATTCCTGTATTTAAAATATCTAAAGGATAAATTCGAGAAGCCAAATATTTTGGGTATATAGTAGCTAATAAACTTTTGCCTAAAAAATTGTCTACAATATTTGTTTGTTTTTCTTCTGGATGCATAATAAATACTTCATTTTTACTATTAAGTATTTCATATGTGTTGTTATTACTGATAAGAACATTAATTATAGTAATTTTTTCATTAATTGATGTTTTATTACTTGGTAAATCTGGAACAATATTAATACCTTTATAGAGTGGTATTAATTCTAAATCATATTTTTCACCTATTACATAACGATTTACACTATTTACAGAGTTTGATAATGTTACATTTATTATTTTACCTGTTATTTCATTTTTGTAATATAACAATTTTGAAGTTTCAAAACTATTCGATATTTGTATTAATTTATACTTACCATTATTATTTTGAAAAAAAGATTTAGCTGAATATCTTTGAATTATTTCTAAATTAATTTTTTTTCCTACGCTTAAATTAGAAAAAATAGAACAGGATCCTACCCAAATTTTTTCACCTGTATCTAATTCTACAAGAATATGTGAATTATCAATAATTCTCAAAATAGTCCCACTATTCAAATCCATTATATATAAAACTTATAATATTATTTTTAACAAAATAATAAAAATCTTAAAATGTTGGTTCTTCATGAGGTAAAATCAAAATACAAAATAAAATAAATATATAAAATAATATATAAACTCCATAAGTGGTTTCACTTACTCCATAAAATTTTAATATTTGAGTAACACAATAAAAAAACAAAATTGTTAAACATACACTTGTTAATACATCCATTTATATATTATTATTTTATATTATTAAATAACAATAAATAACTTAGGAAAAAGCTAGTAAAAGTTAGTAAAGTTAGTAAAAAGTTATAGTATTAAATAATCATTTGTATTTCCTTCTAGAGTTTTTTTGTTTACATAATGATAACTTAAAGGCATTTGTTGTTCGTAATCTTTTATAACTATTATTGGTGTATTTTTAAAGTATTTACCAGTATCTAACTCAATGGACCCTAAATAAATGCTATTATGTGTCTTAGACCAATTTCCATCGTGATCTGTTATTCGCATTGTTAATCGTTCTGTATTCTGATCAAGATTAGGATCTTTTAAACGCTGTTGTTTTATTTCAGACCCATCAATAGGATCACTTATTTTATTTTCAATATATTTAGTTTTACCCATAAATAGTGTAAAACGTATTATACATTCATATGGATCACTTTTAAAAGCATTACTAAAATTTGTAAAATAAAAATAAGGACCAAGGATTGCGTTTTTATTTTTAGATGATTCGCCAAATACACTTTTAAACATGAGTTGTTCTTTATTTGTTGAAATAAAACCAACAATTGGTATTTCATAGTTTTTATCATCTTTATCTTTTAAAAAACAAAAATCCTCATTTAATGTAAAAAAATCTGTTGTATTTTCATCTATTTTTATGTTACAAATACTTTTATGATTGACTATTTCATCAATTAATGCAAACCACAACGAACTATTATTATAAACATCATTAACTTTTATATTACACTGTGTAATGTCAAAAATTAAATATAAATTATTATCCATAATATAAAATCCATTAAATACTATCATGTTTAAAAATTTATCAAAATTATCTATCAAACATAATCCAAATAAACAAATTTTGCTATAATTAATTAATTCACTATGTTCAAAATTTTTAAAAACAGGTACTTCTGGAAAACATATCGTATTCTCTCCTTTTGGTTTATGCAAGAGAATGTTTAAAAAGGGACTGTTTCCTTTATTGTTTATATTATATGCAACTATACTAACTTTATTAAATGAAGTAACATCTTGATGAAAATACAATAAGCATTTATTTTTTGCTTTATAATTATAATAATTTGGTTCTTTAGGAGTATATACTTCGTTATCCATTACTTCGTTATCCATTACTTCGTTATCCATTACTTCGTTATCCATTACTTATAATTATAAGTATAATTATAAGTATTTATTTAACTTATTTTTTAAAAGGTTTATATTTATTTATCTACTTTTCGTTTGATTGTTTCTTTTACTTGTTCTTCACGACTATCCATAACATGTTTTACAAGTTCTTCCGCAATTTTACTGTCATCTTTGTAGTAATTTTGTAAAGCAGACAATAGTGATTTTCCATTTATAGGTTTTTTTATTTTGCTAGTTTTATATACTAATGCACCACCATTTATGTCAAAACAATCTATTTTATTTGTCTTCATAACGGTTACCAAATTTTCAGTCAATAATTTTTTTTTATTATTACGTTCTTTTATTTCAGTTTTTAATTGTGAAATCTCATTATCTATTTTAATCCATTCTTTAATATTATTCACTAATTGTTCTTTAGTCTCCATTAATTATTTACAATATTATATTTATATCCGTATTTATATTTATAATTTATTTATATTTCTGGTTCTGATTCTGTTTCTGGTTCTGTTTCTGATTTTGGTTCTGGTTTTGGTTCTAACTTTTTACTATGACGCTTACAAAAAGTATAAGAATATACTTTGCAACCGCATTGATTACCTTTATTTGGTCCAGACTTTAAAATCTCAATGCATTTAGTATATAATGGATTAACAGAAATAATAATAGACGGACCTAAAACTACATTTTCTGAATCTTGTTTTATTTTCTTTTTTTCTGATTTTACTTTTAATTTGGCTGCTTCTTTTTCTTGCTTTGCTTTCTCTTTTGCGTATATTTTATCTTGTTTTGCTTTTTGTTTTAATATTTCTTTATTGTCTTTAATAATTTTTTTCTTGTGACAATAACATACACATTTATCTTCACCATCATAATTTACAATTAAACCTGATAATTGATAAAAACCATTATTCAAACAAGTAAAAAATTGACAATTTGATTTACTATATGGAGGTGCCTTTTCTATTGGGTTATTTCCACTTGGGTCATAATTTGGATTTGTTGTTAAATAAGAACATTTATTCAATTCATCTGTTGAATATGATTTTATTGGTTTTTTATTTATATCATTACAATTTACTCCATGAACTTTTGGAAGTCCTATTTCTTTAAAATATGGTAACAATTCTTTTTGTTTATTTCTACAATAAGGACATCTTATTTCATCATGCTTTAAATGACTAATATGACCCTCCATATTATTAAATTTTTGTTTATGATTTTTGATGTCATAAAATAGTGGAATATAATTAAACTTGTGACCACATTTCAATGTAATATAATGGTTTTCAAGTTTTAAACCTGTTATTAAACATAAATTTTCATCTTCATTTATTTTTTCTTCAATATCTAGCGACTTGTATAATTCACTAAAAAAATCTATATTTCCCTCTATATTATATTTTTTCATTGTTATTATATTTTGTAATTTATCTTTATATTTTTTATATATATATTTGTTATAGTATGTCACCAATTGAAGTTTGGGGTCCTGCAGTATGGACATTGTTTCATACATTGGCTGAAAGAGTTAGCGAACAAGCTTATCCGATTATTGCTAACCATTTATTTTCACAAATTGTAAAAATATGTAAAGTTTTACCGTGTCCAGATTGTGCAACAGATGCCAGTAATTTTTTAGCAAAAATTAATATTAGTACTTTAAAGACTAAAACAGATTTTAAAAATATGATTTATTTATTTCACAACTATGTAAATGTCAAGAAACGTAAGCCTTTGTTTAATTATAAAAATATGAATGTTTATAAGAACTATCCTCTCATTCCTGTATTAAATAACTTTAATGCAAAATTTAACACTAAAGGTAATATGAATTTAATTTCTGAATCATTTCAAAGAAATTTAGTACAATCAGAATTTAAGAGATGGATTGTTGCTAATATTGGAGCATTTGTTCCTCCACCACAAATACAAGTAGTACATGTAGTTGAAGAAGTTAAAGAAGAAGTACCTATAGTAGAAGAAAAAGAAGTACCTATAGTAGAAGAAGAAGTAGTACCTTTAGTTGAAGAAGAAGTACCTATAGTAGAAGAAGAAGTAGTACCTTTAGTTGAAGAAGAAGTACCTGTAGTAGAAGTAGTACCTATAGTAGAAGAAAAAGAAGTACCTATAGTAGAAGAAGAAGTAGTACCTTTAGTTGAAGAAGAAGTACCTGTAGTAGAAGTAGTACCTTTAGTTGAAGAAGAAGTAGTACCTTTAGTTGAAGAAGAAGTACCTGTAGTAGAAGAAGTTAAAGAAGAAGTACCTGTAGTAGAAGAAGTAGTAATAGAAGAATTTGGTTTTCAAAAAACAAAAAAATATAAGAAATCTAAGAAATAAACACTCTAAACGCTTCCAACTAGTTCTCCATCTTTGTAAACCTTGCATTTAAATGTCTGTGTCGAAGGTTGCGTACAAATTTCCCTATTACTAGACTGTTCATTAAAGAATAAATATTTACTAGAACCTCCCCAACTCATCAATGAAACAATTAAATAACCGAAAAAAACGCCTGCACAAACATTTAAAAATAAATCACTTGTATAAATAATACATTTTTCGTACATCTTAATGTAAATGTCAATAAACAAATAAGAAATTAGTGCAGTGAATACCCACATATTTGCAGTTTCATTCATAAACATTGGAACTGATAAATAAGCAATTGTAAATGAAATAATAAATGAACTAAATGACGGATTTCCATATTTACTATATTGTATTGATGTACAAATTCCACCTTTATCTTCTAGAGCGTCTGCACCATTTGCAATATAAATTCCTTCGCGTATTAAACTTGCTGCTATAATAAACCCTAAATATATTAAACCTTTAAAATTTTGAAATATAAATGATAAACTAGTAATGATAATAGTAACTATTAATGGTGATAAAAAAGAGAGTGTTACTACAATATTGAAAGGTTGAAAGAATTTAAGTGGTTTATTTATAGGATCTAATAGTGGTGTTTTCTCCATATAATAATAAGGTATAATATATTTTATTATTATAGTTTCATTATTATAGTTTCATTATCATTTTTTATTTTTCTAAAATTAAATTCAATACTTCATCTATGTGTTCAACAGAATGAAATTTAATACCATCAATTATTTTATTATCTTTATATTTTTCCATAATTTTTTCAAAATCTTTTTCATTTTCTTTTGGAAATATAAATTCTGTAATTCCTGATTTAATAGAATATATTATTTTTTCTTGAAGTCCTCCTATTTCTGTAAGCATTAATCCAAAATGTGTTTCTCCAGTAATTCCAAAATAATTTTTAATTTTAATATCATTTAATAAACTATAAATTAATACAGTAAAAGCTGTTGTTGCTGAAGGTCCGTCTTTTTTTGTGCTAATATCAGGGCAATGAATATGTATTCCATAAACAATATTATTTTTAATATCATTATATTTTTCAAATAAATATTTTTGTCTTTCGCAATTTGTTAAATTCCAAGCATTTGTTAAACTAACACTAATTGATTCTTTCATAACGTCTCCCATTGAGCCTGTTAATGTTAGATCTAAAAATTTATTAGACGGAATAAAACTTGCTTGAATAGGAAGAACGCCTCCTTGAGACATTTGATTTGCCCACAATGCATTTATAATACCAATTTTGCTTTCATTGTATATCTTATATACCTTTATTTCCCTTTTATCTTTAAAATACTTATTTTTTATGTCATCTATGGTAATATAAATAGGAAAATCATGTGTTTCTGTTGTATGGTTCTTTAATAAATCTAAATTTATCTCTCCAACAATTTCAAATAATATTTCTTTCAATTTCCTAACTCCAGACTCTAGTGTATATTCATCAATAATGAACTTCAAGATATCATCATTAAAATATATCATATCCTCTAATCCCATTTTTCTATAAACTTCAGGCAATATATGCGTCTTACTAATGATTAATTTATCATCTATTGTAAGACTACTAAATTTAATTCGATGAATTCTATCAAGCATAATTTTATCAATTGCATCAACATCATTATATGACAAAATAAATAGTGCTTTTGAAAGGTCTAAATCTATACCTGTAAAATACTTATCTTGAAAACAATCATTCTGTGCCGGATCTAATAAATGTGTTAAAATTCCTACTATTTCCTTACCTTGTTCAGTTCGACTTATTTTATCTACTTCATCAATAAATATAATAGGGTTCATACATTTTTTATCAATGAGAATTTGTACAATAGACCCCCATGTTGAACCAACATATGTATAATTGTGACCATGTAACGTGCTACCATTGCTATCTCCACCCATCTGTATCATAGCAAATGGTCTGCTAACACCATTTTCATCTTTTAGACAATTAGAAAGACCTCTTTTTGCAAGTGATGTTTTGCCAACACCAGCAGGTCCTTCAAAACCAAAACAATAACCATCTTGTTCGCCATTTATCCACTGACCAATAATTCTCTCTATTTGTTTTTTGGCCTTTTCATGTCCATGAACTGCTGTATCTAGTGTTACTTTTACATTATCCATATAATCAGTAATTTGTTTTATATTATTATTAATATTTGATATTTCTTCTTGTAACCCATTTATATTTGTTGAACTAATAGCCAATGTTTTAATAACATCACAAACATATTCATTATTTTCATCAGTCTTACATACTTCTATAAATTGTTCAATTCCACTTTTTAATTTATCTTTATTCATATTTGAAGATGTAATTTTTTCATGAAACCTATTATGTTTGTTTAATAAATTATTTATAATAAATATATTTTCATTTAATTTTTTTTTGTGACCTGTCAATAATTTTGTTTTAATTTTATCAAGTTGTTCACAATTATTATTTTGCAACATAGTCACTTCTTTTATTTGTTTAACATATTTAACTATTTCCATACTTGTATATTTTTCTTTGTTTGGTATTTCTGGCAACACATCTTTGATATTAAACTTTGTGAAAATATCTTTAAATTTCTGACGTGTAATTCCCATTGTATTTAATATTTCTTCTCTCTTATAAACTGAAAATGGAATCTTAAGTAGTCCATCTAAGTATTGCCTCGCCTTTGTTCCAGAATCTTCAGACTTTGCCTTTACTTCTTTTAATTTTATCATAGCTTTTTCTTTTATTGTGTCATTTGATTTTAATAAGCAAATTTGCTGTTCTAAAGGTATTTTATTCAAATCAAATTTTGATAATTCATTTGTGTATTGTATTGTTTTTTTCATAGCTTGTTTAAAAAATTTTTTAATTGTCCAAGGAAAACTATCAAACAATATAGTTTGCTCTTGTGTATCGATTGTTCCATTTGTATCATTAGAGAGAAGATCATATAATAAATATGCCAAATATTGGTTTTCATAATTTGAAGAAAATATAAGTAGATTAATAAGTGTATTTCTTTTAATATATATGTCATATCCAATAAATTCTTTAACAACCGATGAAATTGGGTTTTGTAACAATAAATTATTTTGAGACACATAACCTGTATATTTTATATAAATATCATGAACATTATCATAAATTAAATAATCTTTTAGAATGAGTGATGTTAAAAAATGATCAAAATTTTTACTTGAAAAATTACTAATATTAGGTATATATTCGTTAATTATTTTTTTCTTTTCATTTATATAGATATTATTTAAAAAATCAACAACAATATCATCTACTATACCAAATATAACAAGGTTTTTTTTTAACACTGCATTATGTATAAATAATTTAACACCATATACTTTCATATGAAATTGTTTATAAAAACTAGAAATATCATAACATGTCATATTTTGTTTTTTATCTTCACATATATGTATATTATTATTATTGTTTTTATTGTTTTCTCTCTTGTTAGCTAATTTATAACTAGTAGGATGAAAATATTTTTTTAAAATGTCTAATTTGATTTGTTCTTTTTCAGAATAAACTACATTATTATTATTGTTACCAAAGCATATTAGTAATAAATCATCCAAACTTTCTGTGCCGTAACTTTTTAATATACTAGATAAATCATTATTTATATTTTGCAAATAATTGACTAATGTATCATTGTCTACTTTATTTTCAGATATTTCTCTTATTTTTGTGTTTATTTCACTTAATGTATCTATACAAGTATTTACGTCATTAATCCCTAAAATATCTAAAAATTTATTTTTTTGAACATGTAAAATCGTTTTTTCAATAACATCCTTAAAAAAATCTATCTTTTTTTCAACTAATGGGACATAAAAATTATTTGTATTTGATGAATTATTTATTTTTTTTAAAATAGGTTTTTTTGAAGCCATCAGTTATTATATAATATTTAATTATTAATATTTTATTTTATTTTAATTTCGGCTTTAAGTATGTTATAATATATATATATATTTAAGGTATTAAAAACATTTTGACATAATAATATATTTAATGGGTATCCCTTCATATTTTAGCTATATTGTCAAAAATCATTCAACTATTATTAGGAAGCTAGAAAGTAATACAATCCAAGTAAATAATCTGTATTTGGATTGTAATTCTATTATTTATGATGCTGTGCGTAATATTGATTTCACAAAAATTGTTGTATCTGATATAGATGATATTGTTAAAGCGGTATGTAAAAAAATCGACGAATATATTTTGTTATTGAAGCCGAATAAAAACATATATATTGCATTTGATGGTGTCGCACCTGTAGCCAAATTAGACCAGCAACGTAGTCGCCGTTACAAGTCTTTATATCAAAATATCATATCGCGTTCAATTTTTAAGACTGTAGGTGCAGATCCATGGAATACTACTGTCATTACTCCTGGAACCATTTTCATGAACCGATTGAATGAAAAAGTTTATTCTCATTATAGTGATTCTAACAAATATAATGTTGAAAATTTATTAGTTTCTGGAAGTGATGAACAAGGTGAAGGCGAACATAAATTGTTTGAATATATTCGTACATTTCCTGAAGAGCATCAATGTGTCAATACTATTATATATGGGTTAGATGCTGATTTGATTATGCTTTCCATAAATCATTTACCAATTAGTAATCAAATATATTTGTTTAGAGAGACACCAGAGTTTATAAAATCTATAAATTCTGAGTTAGAACCAAATGCATCTTATATATTGGATATTCATGAGCTTGCTAATGTTATTACATTGAACATGAATAATGATGTAGTATTGACTACAACACAGCAGAAGAATCGTATTTATGATTATATTTTTCTATGTTTCTTTTTGGGAAATGATTTTATGCCGCATTTTCCAGCAGTAAATATTAGAACTGGAGGTATTGACAAGATTTTAAATGCATATAAGGCCACAATTGGTGGAACACAAGAAAATTTAACAGATGGAAAAAAAATCTTCTGGAAAAATGTGCGAAAGTTGGTAGAATTTTTGGCAAAATCAGAAGAAGAATTTATCAAGACAGAGACCAAAGGGAGGGACAGAAGAGAGAAAATGATATTACCTGATGATACTCCTGAAAACAAATACAGAAAGTTCGAATCTATTCCAACTTATAAGCGTGAATTAGAAAAATATATAAATCCATTTAAACCAGATTGGCAGAACCGATACTATAAATCGCTTTTCAATGTCGACATTGATGACGTCAGAAGGAAGCAGATTTGTGTGAATTATTTGGAAGGTCTAGAATGGACAATGAAATATTATACATCAGGATGTGCTGACTGGAGATGGTCATATAAATACAACTATCCACCTCTTTTTTGTGACCTTATACAATATGTGCCTTTTTTTGACACTGAATTTGTAGTTAAAAAAGAGCCAAATCCTGTAACAGATTTGGTTCAATTATGTTATGTATTACCTAGACAAAGTTTAAAGTTTTTACCTGAACCATTGTGTAATAAATTATTGAAAGAACATGGCACCTGGTATAATAGCGATTGCGATTATGTTTGGGCTTATTGTCGCTACTTTTGGGAAGCACATGTTAATCTACCTCACATCCCTATAGATGAACTAGAAAAGTTTGTAGAAAATTATAAAAATTCACTTCTTTAAGTTGAAAATTATATTATATTTTGGTTGAAATTATATTATATTTTAGTTGAAATTATATTATTATTACGATACATGATGTAAAAATTTTGCAAAAAGATAAAAAAGAGGTCATTCAAATGTTAGGTCCAAACTTTTGAAATTTTTGGGGAAAGTTTTTTTGTCTTTTCGTTTTTGGACATTTATTTTTGTCCATTTTTGAAAATCGAAAAAAACTTTCCCCAAAAATGGTCCTTTGTGACCATAATTGAATTTTATGGTCTGGTCACCAAAAAAAAAATTTTCAAATTGTTACCATAAATTTTTATTATTTTTTAAGAAAAGGAGTTGGAGATTTTTTATGTAGGAATTATATAGGAATGTTTCCAATAAAAAAATCTCCAAAAATCTCCGCAAAATTTTTTTGCGAAAAATGTAACTATACATGCAGTAAAAATAGCGAATTTAATAAACATATTTTAACCAATAAACACAAAATCCTACAAAATCCTACATTTAATATCAATAATAGTAAAACATATGATTGCGAATGTGGGAAAAAATATAAACATTCATCGACCTTATATGCTCACAAAAATAAATGTAAATATTTCGAAGAACAAAATTATGTAATTACTGAAGAAAAAAATAATACAGAAGGTTTAATCAATTACTTAATGAAGGAGAATTCAGAATTCAAACAACTACTAATTGACCAAAATAAACAAATGTTAGAATTAGCAAAAACTGGAGGCAATTATAATATAAATAATAACTCACATAATAAAACATTTAATTTACAATTCTTTTTAAATGAAACCTGCAAAAATGCAATGAACATTACAGATTTTGTTGATTCACTCCAATTACAGTTGAGTGACTTGGAAAAGGTCGGAGAAATTGGATATATTGAGGGTATATCTAGTATCATTATAAAGAACTTGAATGCATTGGATGTAACAGAAAGACCTATTCATTGTACTGATAAAAAGAGAGAAACAATGTATATCAAAGATGAAGATAAATGGGAGAAAGAAGATGATAAACGAGTAAAAATGCATAAAATGGTTAGAAAGGTTGCAAATAAAAATATTAACTTGATATCAGAATTTCAGCAGCTACATCCAGATTGGAAAAAATGTTCTTCCAAATATTCTGACCAATTTAATAAGATTGTTATAGAGTCTATGGGAGGCAAAGGTGACAACGATTACGAAAAGGAAGAGAAAATTATAAAAAAAGTCGCAAGAGAGGTTTTCGTTGATAAGAATTAAGAGATTTAATTTTGCATTAAAATTATAATTATTTTATAAATTTAATAATTATAATATGTCAAAACAAGTTGTCAGTGAAATAGCAAGTGTTGAAGCTTTTTTTCAGCTTTTGCAAAATAATCCAGGACTTATTGTCTTAAAATTGGGCGCCGAATGGTGCGGACCTTGTAAGGTAATTAAGCCTGCTGTACATGGTTTCTTTGCTGCATCACCCCCTGAAGTTATATGTGCTGATATTGATGTAGATCAATCTATTAATTTATATACATTTTTAAAGGCAAAAAAGATGGTGAATGGAATACCTGCACTTCTATGTTACAAGAAAGGAAATGCCACATATATTCCAGACGATTCGATTACAGGAAGTGATCCTCAACAATTACATTTATTTTTTACACGTTGTGGAAAGCATTTAATGGATGCTCTAAACCCTCCTCCTATTCGTCTATAAATTTATTACAAATAAAATAATTTAATTTAATAAAGATTTGTTTTTTTCAATAGCAAATTTTAGTTTTATGTAGTTGTCTTCATAGTCTTTCCTATATTCACTAGCAAATTCTTCATTACCTTGTTTTACTACTACATTAAATTCATCTAAATTAATTTCACCTGAAAAAAGTCGTTGAAGTATTGATTTTATTCTTTCGGTAATACGTTGTTTTAACGCAATAGAAGGGAAATAGGTAGCCAATTTATACAGAATATTATCAAAGATAGTTTTAGAATAATAAAAATTTTTCAAATTTTCATATATAACTGGTATGGAAATATCCACATAATCTCCATTTGCACACATAGTTGTATCTAAATATCCATGAATGGCTACAAAATAGTCAAAAGGGTTTTTATTCATATTAAGAAATGTAATATTTATATTAAGAAATGTAATATCTAAAGAACTGGGTGATGTAAGTATATAACAGTCTGACTTTTTAAAACTCTTTAACCTAATCTTTTTATCTGTTACAAATTCCCATGTTGCATGAGAACTATATCCCTCACTAAAACTTTTGTCACTGTTAATAATTTCAATATAGTTATTTTCAGTATTAGGTAATGTTATAATATTAGTACTAAGATCAATAGTGTAATTTATGAACTTAACATGCATACCCCATCCTTGGGTAGGGGTAGGCAGTGTTGATGCAGCACTATCATTAGGATATTGAAATGTTATAGCACAATCTCCCACGTTAACATCAGGAAAAAAAATAAAATCAAAATCAACAGTAGAATAAACAACCTCCGTCATATTATTATAAATTTAATAAATAATTTAAAATTTACAAATAAAATAATTTACTAAACTTAAGGTTTCAATAAAGGCTTGTATTTTTCAATAGCAATTTTTAGTTTTACGTAGTTGTGTTCATAGTCTTTCCCATATTCACTAGCAAATTCTTCATTATCTTTTTTTACTAAATCATTAAACTCAACTAAATTGATTTCACCTGAAACCAATCTTTGTGTTAAAAATATAATATTTTCGGTAACACGTTGTTCTAACGCAATAGAAGGGAAAAAGGCAGACAAATTATATAGAATATTATCAAAAATAGTTTTAGGATAATAAAATTTTTTCAAATTTTTATATATAACTGGTATGGAAATGGTTCCTTAAAAGTTTTGTTAATGTCATCGTTAATTTCAATATAGTTATTTTCAGTATCAGGTAATGTTATAATATTAGTACTAGGATCAATACTGTAATTTATGAACTTAACACCCATATAAAATCCTTGGACTGTATATGTTGGGGTAGACATTGGTTGTGCATAACTATCAGAATATTGTAATGTTGCAATACAATCTGACTCTTGAATATCATTTTGAAGCCAAAAATCAAAAAAAACATCATTCGACATATTATTATAATATTATTAAATAATTTTAAATTTACAAATAAAATAATTTACTAAACTTATTCTCTCTAAAAATAAAATATAATACTATAACAATATATGAAACAAGGCAGTTTAACTAACTTAATTATTCTATTTTCTGTTCTTATTGTTGTAGGGTTCTTTTATAAGAGATACACTGATAAGCTAGAACGCGAAGAAAGTGGAGATGTATATGAATCTATTCAAAAGTATTTATTGGACGACGTAGCTTTAGGTAAGAGTAAGAAGCCTATTTTGTGGGTTCATGTGCCTTATGAATATAACTCACGCAATTGGCTCAGTTTTGGCTCACGAAGCTCTTTCGACTTGAACCAGCCTTATTTATATTTAACAATGCGCAGTATTATTAGGCAATGTGACAAATCATTTACTATTTGTATTATAGATGATGCTTCGTTTAAGAAATTAATCCCTGGATGGAATATTAATATGAAGAATATTTCGGATCCTATTCTCTCAAATATGAGAACACTAGGTATTGCAAAGCTCTTATACATTTACGGAGGTTTAACTTGTCCGTTGTCATTTGTATGTTTAAAAGATTTGTCTGGACTGTATAAGAAAGGAACAAGAGGAGAGAAGATGTTTGTATGCGAAACTATTAATAGAACTGTAACGTCATCTGATCTAGATTTTTTCCCTAATTTGTCATTTTTTGGTGCTCCAAAAGAATGTGAAACAATGATGGAACTATGTCATTTTATTCAGAGCACTATTTCAACAGATTACACTGCGGAATCGGTATTTTTAGGAGAGTTTGATAAATGGTGTAAACAAAGAATCGAAAGAGGGAAAATAAATATGATTGATGGTATTGAAATAGGAACAAAGACGACAATAGGTAAACAAATTGTTATTGACGATTTATTATCAAATCATTATTTAGATGTATCATCTGAAACATATGGTGTGTTAATTCCTGCTGACGAAATATTGAAGAGACATAAATTTGAATGGTTTGCAAGATTGTCTGAAAAACAAGTTTTACAATCAGATACCATAATTGGTAATTATATTTTAGTTGCAGTTGCTCCAGGTGATACAGGTGTTTTAGAACCTTTGGAGCCTTATATGAATAAGAAAGTGGAAAATAAGTTTGTTGGTTTTTGGAAAGTTCCGCTTGATGCGCCAGTGTGGTCTTTGAAGCCTAACTTTTTGGGTGACAACATGCAAAAAGTTTCATATCCTGGAAGATAAAAATTATGTATAAATAATAAATGCGTTTATATAATTTTCTTTTTGGTCGTTGTAAATATATAAAGTAATGGAAAATGAATATATGAAAAAAGCTTGTGAATTAGCAAGTAGATCTGTTACGCGAGGTTGTGGTCCTTTTGGTGCAGTTATTGTTGATAATGAAACGAAAGAAATAATAGGTAATGGTCATAATATGGTTGCCATGCATAATGATCCGACATTGCATGCTGAAATTGTTGCAATTAGAGACGCTTGTCGTACATTGAATACTTTCAAGTTAGACAACTGTGTTCTTTATACAAGTTGTGAGCCATGTCCAATGTGTTTGAGTGCTGCATATTGGGCGCGTATTCAAACAATTTATTATGGAAATACAAAGACTGATGCTAAAAATATAGGTTTTGATGATGAGTTTATTTATGAAGAACTGAAAAAGGTGTCAAAAGAACGTTACATAAAAATGATACATATGGAGGAATGTAATTTGGAAGCAAAAAAAGCATTTGAAGAATGGAATGAAAAAGAAGATAAGATACCTTACTAGTAAAAGTAATAAAAATAAAAATAAAAATAAAAATAAAAATAAAAATAAAAAAATCTATTCATAAAGTAGTAATGAATAGATTTGTAGAAAAGTTAACTCATATAGGAGATATATTAGCTATACCTTTTTTTCTTTTATTGACTATTTATTTTTATTATATTGAAAACAAGACGAATTTAGAATTGTTATTATTTTTATTCAGTTTAGCATGTTTGGTAATTGATGTAACTTTTTCTTTTTTTTACATAAAAGGAATAAAGAAAATGAATAAATAAAATAAATGAATAAATGAATAAATGAATAAATAAATAAATGAATAAATGAATAAATAAATAAATAAATAAATATTACATAAAAATTTCAAAATTCCAATCATCTAATAATCCTCCATTAAATATGTTAATTATAGTTGGTATATTTTTATCGCCAATAGCATATAATTTAGTGTCAATACTCGTATGATTTGATTTCAAAAAATCCAACATATCTTTTTTTTCTTGTATATTTATAATTTGTTCTATGGTTGTATTATTGTATTTAATTTCATGAAGAGAAAATACAATTCGTTCATCTAAACCATATTTATTTTGTTTTTGAGTTAGAGGTCTTAAAATATAAAAAAAAAATATTATATTTAAAAACCACATTTGTATTATACAAGATACTAATAATATATTTTTAAATTACTATTAAAATACTATTAAAAAGTAATAAATCTAAATTATTATAAAAACATACTTAAATACATGACAATATAAAGTATTATATTACAATGTCATCTTTTGTGCCTGATTGTCTTGTGCTAAAAATTGAGGAATATACATTCGATACAAATGAACTCGATAATACAATTTATGTTTTGTATGATAAGAAAAAACAATATTTTGTAGTGAGAGGACAACGAGCGACTAATGAAATGGACTCATGTGTATTTTCATTTATTTGCAAAAATGTGTATGATTTAGCCAATTTTCTTTCATTTGTTGTTTGTACGAAGAATAAATGGACATATGTATTGTATAATTATGATAATCTGCCTTATATGTCAGACAATATTACATATGAATTCTTAAAGGAACACGACTCAAAAGTATATGAGCTTTCAGGATATGAACTTAGAAAATATAATAGAGATGAACTGATAGGAAATTTAAAGATGTTAAAAAATGTGTTTAATTATTATAATTAAATTAAGGGTATTATATTATAAAATGAACGATACCATGTCTTTACTTTTAGCAACTGGTATTTTAGCCGTTGGAGGTTTGGGTTTATTTATGTATAAAAATAGTTCAGAAGAAGAAACATTTTTAGAAGAAGATAAAAAAAACGATGAAAGTTGGTTTGATTTAAGGAGTTTTTTTGGTAACTCTGATGAAGTGTCAGAAGAAGACGACGATGAGTTAGAAGTTTACGAGACAAAAACTAAGTCAAGAGGTAGTAAAACAAAAAGTGTTCGAAAGACTGGTGGAACAAAGAGACGTTATTATTAATTACCATAGTTAATATTTGTAAATGTAATATACAATATTATAATTTGATTTACTATAGAGTATTCTAGATGTATATGTAATATGATTAGAATTACATATTTGTCGCAAGATAGTAGTAAATGAATTGTATGAATTTTTTTTTTCTAAATACTTAAGTTTTGATGTGTAGTAATATGGTTTACAATTTTCTACGAACTTTTGTATTTCTTCTAAATAAATACCTTTTTTGTACGCATCTAAATTTAATGTGAATTGTTTTTCATTTTTAACGCATATTTTATCTAACAGTTCGAATAACATGGTTTTTGGTATAATATTTTTAAATATTTGAGATATCATTTTTATAATAATAGTATATAAAAATATATCAAAATATCAAAATATCAAAATATCAAAAATCAAAATACTTAACTTTAACAAACGCTTAATATTTGAATTAAATTATTTGTAAATAAAGATAATTCTATTTCATCTTCATGAATGTTATGAAAAATAGAAATATATTTGCATATACAAGGTATAATATTGTATTTTTGTTCATCATTTAACATATTTGTTGTTTTAATAAAAATAAAATAATTATCCAATATGTCCATAACAGAATAACCTTTATCATGTATTTCATAAATAATAGATAATGCTTGTTTCAAATTTTTATCTAATATAGACCTAGTGTATTCTTCAAATATTATTAAACTAATATTAGAGCATAATTGTAGAGCTAATTGAAGAGTAATTGTTTGGTTCAATAGTTTAAATTTTTCCATATAGTTAATAAGAATTTTCATAGTGTTATTTGAAATGTTAATAATAAATTCTTGTGCATCATTTTCAATAACAATTTGTTCAACATTTTTAATATGGTTCATAATATCTACCATTGATTCTCTCTTTAATGGTTGAATACGAATGAGAGTAAGACGAGATTGTATACTTTCTATAACCTTTTGTATGTTAGTACACGAAGATATAAAATGTACATTGTGACTATATTTATCAATGCAGTTACGAAATACTTGTTGACTTTGTTCGTTTATAATATCAATATCATCTAATACTACAATTTTTTTTTTATTTTTGATATTAGAACATGTTTGACAGAAAGTTTTCACATCGGTTCTGTAATAATTGATACCTTGTTCTTTGAGGCTATTAATGTAGAGGATATTTTCTTCATATTCTTTAGGATTATATCCACTATAATATTCTCTTATGAGTGCATTCAAGATGGAAGTTTTTCCAGAGGCAATATCTCCGATTAGAAGGATATTAAAGCTATTTAATAAAATAAGTGTTTTTAGCATTTTTATAACATCATTATCGTTACCAAAATCTTTAAAATATAAAGGTTGAAATTTATGAACAAATAAACTTCTTGTATTCATTAAATATATACGTTAATAATTATTTAAGTATATCTTTCAATATAATATTAATATTAATATGTCAAAAAATTTTTACAATGTTTTAGGTATTAATGAAAAGGCATCAAAAGATGAAATTAAAAAGGCTTATAGATCTCTACAAATGAAGTGGCATCCTGATAAGAACCCAGGAAATCAAGAAGCCATCAATATGACGCAAAAAATAAATGAAGCATATGAAACTTTAGGAGATGAGCAGAAAAAATCAGATTATGATAATCCAAATCCGTTTATGAGAATGAATAGTATGGATCATGGAGGTATGGGGTCCGGAGGTATGGGGTCCGGAGGTATGGGGTCCGGAGGTATGGGAATGGAAGTTCCTATGGATGATATATTTAGCATGTTTTTTGGTGGTTCTGGTGGTGGTATGGGTCCTTTTGGTGGTCCTGGTGGTAGTATGGGTCCTTTTGGTGGTCTGCCACCTGGTTCTCGTATACATGTGTTTGGTGGCCCAATGGGTTTTCAACAAGCATTTCAGAAACCAACACCTATTGTGAAAACATTACATGTAAATATGGAGCAAGTTTTAACAGGTGCAAGTATTCCTCTAGATATTGAAAGGTGGGTTATTGAAAATGGTATTAAAGTACATGAACAAGAAACGATTTATGTAGATGTTCCACAAGGTGTTGATGAGTGTGAAATTATTATTTTAAGAGATAAGGGGAATGTTTTAAATGAAAATCAAAAAGGTGATGTAAAAGTGTTTATAAAAATATCAAATGATACAAATTTCAAGCGTTCTGGGTTAGATTTGATTTTGGAGAAGACAATTACACTTAAGGAGGCATTATGTGGTTTTTCATTTGAAATTAAATACATAAATGGTAAGAGTTATACATTGAACAACAATAAAGGTAATATTATTCCACCTGAATATAAGAAGGTTTATCCAAATATGGGTTTAACACGAGGAGATCACAAAGGTAATATGGTTATCCATTTTCATGTAGAGTTTCCAGAATCTTTGAACCAAGATCAAATTACTAAGTTGTTCGAAGTTCTTTAAGTTGAAATATACATAAAATATTTTTTTCACAAAAAAACTTAAAAATAAACTATATAGTTATAGTGGGGATGGAAAAGCATCTGTTATTTATATTATATTATAATAAAAAATAACAGACGATTTTCCGGATGTGTTCTGTTATTAGACAAAATAAATTTGATTTATCAAATTTAGTCATACCTCATTACGCTTTCTTAGCTCAGTGGTAGAGCATTTGCCTTGTAAGCAAAAGGTCCAGGATTCGACTTCCTGAGGAAGCTAATCCACTTTTAGAAAAAGTGGAGCAAAATGTTTTGCTCTACTTTTTCAATAAAATATAAAAATCATATTAAGGAAAATATTTTGCTCCACTTTTAGAAAAAGTGGATTTTTTTAAAAGTAGAATATATGGCAGGCCGTTCAAGGAAAGTTCGCAACATCCAATCTTATATCAATCATATTGATAATAATACTTTTTCAGGACCAATGAAGAGTGGAACCGCACCAAGTATTGGCGTGACACGTAATTATTGGTATAATTATTCCACACAATGTAACACAAATCCAAATCAAGTGAAAAAGAGTTATGCAAATATGGTATTTTTGAATATTAATTCTGCAAGTACTCCGGTAAGCGCTGGTTTCAGACCTACGACAAATTATAATTATTCGTATAATGCTCCACCAGGTGTTCAATTTTATGATGCGAATGTAAAATATGATAATCATTATTATAAGCCTTATAATTTGCCTGCTACAATAAATAATAAACAAACACCTGTATCTAAACATATGACTGGTTTCGTATATTCAACAACTTCTTAAATAACAACATTTGTAGAATTATAAATACTTTCCTTGAATATTGGATGTGGTATTTTAGGAGGTTCTTGATGAATATTTCGACTAGACACAATATTAGGAAATATACCTAACAATGGAATTCTATAGCCATAATATTTGACATTTATTACTTCGCCGATTTCTATTTTATGCCAGTCTTCAATTGAATTCCACTTCCAATACCAAAAACTATTATTAACGTTATAATGCTTACCATTTTTGTCAATAATCATGAATTGTGTAAATCCATTTTGTGTATACATATATGTATTACTTACTTTTATTGTGTCTGTTGATTTTGTACCATATGCATAATAACTATGTCCGCCTAAAATACTTCCAATTAGTCCCATTTGGAGGTAAATAGGTATTATTTTAGATGTTTTCTCATCTAATTCTGCAAATTTCATAAAGTGTCTATAAACATGAAAAAAAGAACGTGACATGATGTTAATTTATAATAAGGATTACCTTTAAACTTATTATAAATATATTTTTCAATTAACGAGGATAATTGATAGCAGGAGATATGTAAATAGTTTTAACCCCAGGTATTTGTTCTGGGAAAAAACCGTTTGGGTTTCCAGTATAATTGTTATATCTTCCTAAATATTGATAAAATGGACCACACTGACTTTCATTGCTTTTGCAAACAGATGCAAGTCTATTTTTAGCACGTCGATTTGCTGTAGTAGAAGCTCCTATACCTCCTGCACCTGGTTTCCATTTGTTGTATAAATAAGTAGGTGTCCCACAAGAACAATTTGTTGTAATATTGCCACCAGCAGTAAATTTAGTACTTCGTCTAACACCTACACCTACATTTTTCTTATATAAAAATCCAGGGAAATTAGTAGAATTACCATACCAAAATTGTCCATTTGAATTACTTCCTGTTCCAAATCTATTGGGCATTTATATATATCCACTTTTAAAAAAAATCCACTTTTAAAAAAGTGGAGCAAAATATAATTATCCACTTTTTCTAAATATAATCTATTTGGCTCCACCTTTCTCAAAGGTGGATTTCTCAAAGGTGGATTAGGATATTTTTCTAGTAGGTATCTCATTAGAGACAATATAAATAGAATTTTCAGTAATTACAATATACTCAGTTCCAGACTTGTAAAACTTAGCAATAGGACTGGTATACTCATCTTCACTTTTCACAAGTAATTTCTCACCATTCTCTCTAGATCCAATAAGTGCTTTCTTATCAAGAGAAGGAGCCCAATAATCTAACATAATAGGTTTATCATCAACAATTGAAAGTTTGGCAGCATGTTTCATAGTAATATCAGTAGGAAGTCTGTAATTTGACGCATTGTCAGACTTTTGTACAAGCTTTTGTTCAGACATTTTATATTAAAATAAATTAAAAGTCTTTAAATACTTATATAATAAAAGTATTTTAATTTAAATATTAAATAATAACAGAAACTAATATATAATGAATACAAACGTAGTAAATAAAGATGCTAATTTTTCATTATTAAATTCTGAAAATTATTACAAAGAACTTAATATTGACTTATCTAAAATAATAAATAAATATGCGCAACTAATTATTGAATATAGTAAATTTATTAAGGATAACATTAAGGTAAAAAATAATAGTTTTGCTACATTTATTATAATAAGAGGGTTAGATACAATAACAAATGTTTTTAATTATATTTTGTATGTTACAAAAAATTTGGATTTGACATATTATCATTGTCAAAAGTCGTTTTATTTTTACATAGAATTTGTAGGACAAATCACAGAAGATGACAAGATGTTTCTACAATTGACTACAAGAGATGCAACTACATATGTTTATAAAAAAACTATTTTTGATGTAAGTAATGAACTTAAAACGTTAAATGAGAACACTTCGGATGAGTTTATAGAAAAGATAAATATTATTACAAATTACATAAATTTGTATCAAATATATTTTTTAAAGATTATTCAAACAAATAATCATATAAGAAGCATTACAAATAATATTGAACATTTAATAAATTTAACAGACAAATTAAGTATTTTTACAAAAAAACAAAAAATAAAATATTTAGAACTAGTTACTGAAAAATTATATTATAAAATAGAAAATATTGAAGTATTTTTTGAAATAAATCATCTTATAGTTAAACATTTTTTAAAAAATCCTGATATTGTTCATAAATCAACAAATAAATTTAATTCAGAATTATTTGATGAAAAATTAAAAGAAACAATTGAAAAATTTGTTAGCTGGTTACTCTCATAATTATATAAAATTTATATGAATAAATATGAATAAATGAAATTTACATATGCATCTCAATTAATATATTTTTTTTACGTACTTTTTTTTTCTTGTTTTTACTATCATCTACAATCTTAGTATTCTTTTGACAAATATTTTTATACTCATCACGCAATAAAACTTTCAAAAATTCATAAATAAGCATGAGTACATTTTCATCACATCTTCCAACAATTAAAACACTACCAGTTCTGAAAATCATAAAAGATATCTCTTTAACGTTAGTATATAAGTGTTTATTTTCTTCTGAAATTTGACTTCCACTCTGTATGTCAATATCTGGATTATAATAAAACTTACATTGAATTCCTGGATATGAACATGGGTCGTATATTGCTTGAATATTATACTTTAATTTTAAAATCTCATATAAAGTGTCTCTATTAATATAATATCCACAGTTGAAATTTGAATTTATAAGAACAGTTTCATTGCTGTCATCTTTATATCCAAGTTGCGTTTCAACATAAGGTTGTAATGTATCCAATAATTGTTGTAAAACATTTTCAAACACAGATTCGCTCTGAACACCAGGTATCTCAAGTTTACCAGTATTAAATACCTTTATATGAAACTCTTTAAATATTCCTTCCACTTTCATTCGCATAATTAATACAAAACAATTGTAAAATGCACTCTTCTTTTTGCAGCGATAACTAAGAATATCCTTTTTTGAAATACCAATACTTACTTTGCGTGTATCTTTGAATTTAATTCTACCAGTAGGATTGTCAATATGTGTAATAATATGCTCTTCATAATATGTCTCATTTTTCAACTTTTCTTGAATAAATTGAAGATCTTCTGGTAAAAGAGAGTTAAATTTCATCTGTTTTTTTATTATACCATTACAAGGTTTTGCATAAGAAATTACATTAATATTCCAAAACACATCTTTCAAATCAATAGGTGTGTTTAAGTATGCTATCTTTGTTTTTGTAGAAATATATATGTTGCTTGGTTTAGGAGTTTCATTGTTTAAATCTAAATCCATTTCTATATTGGCAGAAATAATGTTATTATCATTTTCATGTGTTATAATTTCATTTGTACATTCATCGTCTGATGATATATCATCTTTATAATTAGATGATATAAAATCTTCCCATTCATTATCAATGTTCAAAGTCATTATAATATTCCCTTGTTTTATCTTTAAATTCTTTATATTAAATTTATTTCAATTATTTTTTTTATAATATAATATAAAGAATGTTTTCCTGTAAAACAAATGTTATACATGAAAGAACTGAAAAAATACAAATTAAGAAAAACTTATCTACAACCATGAAAGTAAAATCACCAAAAAGCGAATACAGTCTCAACCAAAATTGTTTTGATCCATCTAAAAGTTCTCCTCCAAATAATTTTATGAATAAATTAGAAATGAGGATGAATATGTATAATACAAATTTTTATCTAAATCACTTAGTAGATAATATGGATATTAATCTTGATAATGAATAATTAATATAAATATTATTATTTTGTATATAAGAATGCATCAAATTTTCAACAAAATTTAAAAATTCTATACTTAAATAATTTACATGATTCCGAATAATATAATTGAGAAAATCTTTAATTATATTTTTTTTATCAATATTATATTGTATACTTATATTGTGAATAAATACATTTATATCTTCCAACTTTTTTCTCTCTATCAACATTTGAAGTAATAAATTCCATACATCATGGTCAATTATTTTAATATCTTTTTCTGCGTATTTTACTATGTCTTGATTAGATTGCATAAAATTAATCATACTTCTAATATCTGATTTATATAACTTTTGAATACACGATAATGTTTTATGTGACATATTCAGTTTTTCTTTTATGGAAATATTTCTTAAAAATTGAATAATATCATTTTCAGGTAATTGATTAAAACGCAAACGTATAAATTCATTTTGTAATCCCTCATCTATTTTGCTAATGTAATTGCATATTAAACAAAAACGAACACTACTTGAATAATTTTGCAACAAGTATCTTAAAGCTTGTTGTGCATTTTTAGTCATATAATCAACTTCATCTAGAATAACAAATTTCATTCCTGTATTAAATAATGGTTTGGAATTAACAAAGTAATTTATTTGGTTACGAATAATATCAATACCTCTCTCATCTGACGCATTCAAATGAATAACTAGGTCTTTGTTTTTATTATTTAGTTTCTCTTGATATGCGTTTATTAAATTTATAATTGTCGTCGTTTTACCTGTACCAGGCGGTCCATAAAATAGCAAATTGGGGAAGTAAGAGGTATCTATTATATTTTTAAGAATTTGTTTGTTAAAATTATCTAGAACTATGTCATCAAATTTTTTAGGTCTATAAAATTCTACAAGAGGAACACCACTACTCATTTTACATTATTACAAATCAATTATTTAATACATAATTAATAAAAATAAAAAATGAATTAGAAATAAAAAAATATATTTAACAGAAATATAGATATAATGTCGAATTCTACTAATGAATCAGGTTATCTTGAAATAATATTAGGGTGTATGTACTCTGGTAAATCTACAAGGTTAGTTGAAATATATAATCAATGTAAGTTTTGTAATATTTCTGTTGCCGTTATTAATCATACAATTGATAATCGTTATGATGAAGAGTTATTATCAACACATGATAAAATTAAAATACCTTGTATTAAAACTGAAAAATTAATAGATATTTGGGAAAATTTTAGTAAATATGATATTATGAGTGATACATTTGACGATATTCCAAGACTTAAAGATAAATTTAAAATAGCGTCTAGTGAAGTCATTTTAATTAATGAAGGTCAGTTTTTTCTAGATTTGTATGAAGTAGTAGTAGATATGTTAAAATATAATAAGAAGGTTTACATATGTGGATTAGATGGTGATTTTGAGAGAAAAAAGTTTGGTTGTATATTAGATTTAATACCACTTTGTGACAAAGTGAGTAAATTAACATCACTATGTTCTATTTGTAGAGATGGAACACCGGCTATATTTTCTATGCGTTTAACTGATGAAAAAGAACAAACAATTGTGGGATCTGTTAATTATATTCCAGTATGCAGAAAATGTTATAAAAAAGGATAATATATATTTCAAAATGATTTAAATCAAATATACATATAAATATTATAAAGTAATCAAATGATAAATCAAAAACAGGTAATTTCTAGCGAGACAAATATTGTCATTAAAAAACGCGGACGCAAGTCTAAGAAAGAATTGGAAGAAATAGCTCAGCAAAATCAAATATTAAAATATAATATTACACAAAATAATATAAATGTTGTTATTGAAGATACGAATAAAGTGAATGTTTTTACAAAAATTGATGATATTTTACTTGATGATATTTTACTTGATGATATTTTAATTGATAATTTACATGTAAATAATGAAATAATAAATAATAGTACACATTTTTTATCGGACGAAAATGAAAAAAATACGGAAGAACCGCTCTTTCCTAAAAAAAGAGGGCGTAAGCCAAAGGGTGGTAAAATTATTCAGCAAGTGTTATCAGTTGATAACAATAAAGAAGTAAAACCAAATGTTATTTTACATTTAAAATGTTCATTAAAAGATTTACAATCAAGTTCATTATTAGAAAACGATATTCAATCTTATAATTTCTCAAATGTATCACAGTTATCATATGATATTCTGAATGATAATATAGCAAATAAAAAATCTGAAAAATTATCTACGATAAAAGAAAATAATACTGATGAAGAAAATGATTATTATTGTGATGATGATAAATCAACAAAAGAAAATGATATTAGGGATATATGGAAAAAATTAAAAGTTTTAGAACATAATTTACATACAAATAATATATGTGATAAAAAATCTGCATGTTTTTGGTGCACTTGCGAATTTGATAACCCTCCAGTGTATATTCCTAAGCATTATATTAAAGATTCATATGATGTTTATGGATGTTTTTGTAGTCCAGAATGTGCAACTGCTCATTTAATGGAAGAACATATTGATAGTTCTAGCAAATTTGAGAGATATCATTTAATAAACAATGTTTATGCAAAAATATATGATTATAAAAAGAATATTAAACCTGCACCTAATCCATATTATATGCTTAATAAATATTATGGTAACTTGAGTATTCAAGAATATAGAGCTCTTTTAAGAAATGAACGTTTGTTTTTAGTTGTAGATAAACCATTAACAAGAGTTCTTCCTGAATTGCATGAAGATAATGATGATTTTATTATTAATAATAAGATAATTCCGTCTAATACATACCAAATTAAAAAAAAACTTCAAAAGAAGCAAACTAAAAACACAATTTTAAGTGAGCGTTTTGGATTAAATCAATAATAATATACTTAATAATAGTAAATTTAGTATATTATATTAAATTGTAAAAATCATTTTTATCACATATTATATTATATGAGCAATATTGCTGAAAAAGAAGAAAAACAACAACATGAAAACGAAGAAATTTCTATTTATAATCCCACTTCTATTATAAAGTTTATTCAAAATAATATAATTCAATTATTATTATTAGGTTTAGTTTTTGTTGTTATATATATTGTTGACCGCATTACAAACTTTAATAATGTTTTAATTGCTATACAAAATCAACAAATGATGAAAGAGCAAATGAAAATAATGAAAAAAAATAAATTTAAACAAAAGGTGAAAAAGTGAAAAAAATAAATTTAACTAAACAATTTTTTTAACTTCTCCTTTTTCTACGCGAACATTATATTCCTGCATTGAACTGTTCAATTTGTAACGAAGTTGCTTATAAATTTCTTGATTTACTGACTTTATTACTGGTACTACTTTTTCAGTAATACCTAAATACGCTTTAATAGTTGCAATTTCATCGAAACAATGTTCTAATAGTTTTTCTTTTGCCGTTACCTCATTATAATCTGTTTGTCTTATGACTTTTTGTATTTTTTCATTTATAAGATCAGTCTCTACTAAAGAAATGTCAGACATATATGAATTAGATAAATTATATTTTAAATCGTATTAAACGAGTTAATATATATACATTATTAGACTATGTCAATAGAAAGTAAAATATTTGATTTTGATACAGAGGAAATGTTTCAACAAATGCAAATTTTAATGAAAAAAGAATTATCAAAAGTTCTAGGAAATTTTATATGCAGATATGAATTATTGGAAAAAACTCATAATCAAATTATGCAGCTTCCATCCGTTCTAAATGAATTGAATAAAGTTACTAAAGAAGATATTTCAGAACCAGTTTATAAAAACGTAAGCAAGGATATTGAAAATTTGTATAAAATAATGGAAAAAATAGACAATAAATTTGATAATGGTATAGACAAAGTATTGGAACTATTTAAAGGCTTGAAGAATGAATTTAGTTCATTTAAAAACGATTGTGATTTAATAAATAAAAATAAATCTAAATCCGTAATAAAATCTTCTATTGTTTCTGCATGTGAAAATGAAAACATTAAAGTAGAAATTAAAGAAGAGGAAGTAGAGATTAAAGAAGAGGAAGTAGAAATTAAAGAAGAGGAAGTAGAAATTAAAGAAGAGGAAGTAGAAATTAAAGAAGAGGAAGTAGAGATTAAAGAAGAGGAAGTAGAGATTAAAGAAGAAGAAGATAATGAAGAGGAAGATAATGAAGATGAAGATAATGAAGATAATGAAGAGGAAGAAGAAGAAAAAGAAGATGAAGAGGAAGAAGATGAAGTAGCAGAAATTAAAACAGAAGATGAAGAAGAAGTCGAAACAGAAGCTAGTTCAGATGAGGAAGAGGAAGAAGAAGAGGAGGAAGAGGAAGAAGAAGAGGAGGAAGAGGAGGAAGAAGAGGAGGAGGAGGAAGAAGAGGAAGTGACTGAATTAAAGGTAGTAAAAATGGAAAAGGTGGAAAAAACGTTGGATCAACCTTTATTAAAAGTGGAAGAAGAAGATGAAGAAGAATTAACAATTATTACAATTGATGAAGTTGATTATTGCACGAATGATGAAGAAAATGGATTTATTTATAAACTTTCAGATGAAGGTGAACAAGAAGATAAAGTAGGTTATTTAAAAGAAGGAGAACCTTTCTTTTACGAGGATGAAAAATAAAATACACCAAAAAATATAAAAATATAATTATAGTATAGTGAATGGTTAATTTTTGTGCTCCGGCAATTATTTATCTTATATTTTCAATAACTCAAATACTTATTGACTTATACAAAGGTCTATATAATACTGCATTTATGAAGGTAATTGTAGCGTCAATGGTAACATTATTGTTAAACATATTATGTGAAAAAGGGTTAAGCATAGTATCTTGGGTTATTGTTTTTATTCCATTTATTTTAATGACTGTTATCGTAAGTGTATTACTATATTTCTTTGGGTTAAAGGCAACTAGTGGAACTTTAGATTACACTTGCAAGGATCAAGAATCAACTACTACATCAACTACTACAGAAAGTACTAAAAATGTAGTCTATCCAAATGGTGTGACTACTGATGTTTATGGTAATATTATTATTTATGATCCTGAATATAACCCAGGTTATCATCCAGTATACTACCAATCACCTAATATTATTGTTCCAAATCCTCATGCAAATGATATACAACAAACAACAGTTACAACATATCATCCTGTCCCATATGGAAGTAGTAGTCCAGAATACCAAAGTTAAGTATCTAAATTTATGTTTTAAATACTTAATAAAATAATATAAAGCTAGTTTATTTTATTAAGTATTATGTTATACTATATATTTGAGTTTGGTAAAACTCTCTCGATATGTGTTCTTTTGAATGACTATTTTAGAAGAGTTTATACTTCAAGATATAGAGAGATTGGTTTTGAAATCCTTTTCAATGTAATATATGTATATAGTTTTTGTGAGATGCAGATAAAAAATGGGATACAATTTATTGAGAATAGACATCCAGGTATTATTCAATTTGTACAACAATTATTTAAAAGTAAACCAAAAACAATAGAAATTGAATTTGTAAAAGATAATAAAATAGTATATGTATGTTCAAAACAACAATATTTAAATTCAAAAGAAGTTGTAGATATACCAGATTATGATTTTGTTCTTTATTCGGATACAAGTGTAACACCACCAAATATTAAAATAATTAATAATTCTACTTCTGATCGCTTGTTAATTAAACCATCTAGCATAAGATTTATGCTGGTTGAATTTGTAGTTGGTAAAAAAACGTATAAAATTGATTTAGCAACAACTAAATATAATTTCTATGTAAAAGATAATATTTTGGACAAAAAATTCTTTTTATACTATTTGTGTAACATTGAACCAGACGGTGTTGTTTTTGAAGACTTAAATTTGGATGATGTTACAATCAAATTAATAGATAATAATGTAAATATTCATAAGATTTATGATAAACAATGCATTAAGCTTGATGAAAATAGTTATGAAATAATTTCCAATCCAATATAAAGTATATAAAGTATATAAAGTATAGATATTAAATAAAATAATATTAAATATAAAACAATTTAAAAAAAAAATGAGATATTTAAATATAAATGTTATCCCAGTACAATACAATGGACACAGAAACTCAGAGTTCTAATGAGGAAACATTCCACTCATTATCAAAAAATTGGACACTATGGGCGCATCTTCCACATAATACAGATTGGTCATTAAAAAGTTATATTCCTATTTCAACATTTACTAGTATCGAAGGAACAATTGGTGTTACAGAAACAATTCCTCCAGTTCTTGTTGAAAATTGTATGTTGTTTATGATGAAGGAAGGTGTGAAACCAATTTGGGAGGACCCTAATAATAGAAATGGTGGAAGTTTTTCATATAAAGTTTCAAATAAACATGTGTATAAGGTTTGGAAGGATTTGACTTATGTAGTTGTTGGTGGAACGATTAGTAAGCAACAAACTTTTGTAAATTGTGTTACTGGGATAACCATTTCTCCAAAAAAAAGCTTTTGTATTATAAAAATTTGGATGGAAGACTGTAATCATCAAAATCCTGCTATTGTTACACAAGATGTAAAAGGTCTTCAGCCACAAGGATGTCTATTTAAGAAGCATACACCAGAATATTAAAAATTATGTATGATAAAAGGTTTAATTTGCTTAATTAGTAAATAAGTTATATGTTAATTAGTAAAAATCATTTTATTTTTATTTTATAAATGTTAAAATAAAAATAATAAAAATAATAAAAATAATAAAAATAATAAAAAATAATAAAAATATTATACATTTTAATTTGGAATAGGTAAAGGTCGTTGATTTTTTTCTACTACTAAAGGTTCAGGTACAAAAGTGGTACCTTTTTTGTATATATTTGTAGTGCAAAGTTCTGTAATTTGTGGTACGAAGCATGGTGCAGGATTGACTAAGTTTGTTGAATTAATACCAAGCAAAAAAGATTCCGTATCGGCAGCATTATTAGAAAGCTTATTCCAAGGAATTTGGGCAGGTAAAAGTCCATTTCCTGGCAAATCAGTTTTGTAAGCCTCGCCATATTGCGAGTTGGTATATAAAGTATAATTCTCATGTAATGCAAAATTACGTTGTTCTAAACAATAATTACCTCGTGTATTAATATTGCGAGTAGAAGCCATCTATATATCTACTTTTTATAAAAAAGTAGAGCAAAAAATAATATAATTTTATCTACTTTTTATAAAAAAGTAGAGCAAAAAATAATATAATTTTATCTACTTTTTTGGCTCCACCTTTTCTAAAGGTGGATAATTTTATCTACTTTTTTGGCTCCACCTTTTCTAAAGGTGGATAATAGATTTTAAGTTCATAATATTTTTTTCTGAAATTTTACCTGTATCTAAATATTCAGATATACAAATATGTGATAAATACATATAATCATAAGCAAATAAAATCATGAGACCTAATTCCAAGTCTTCACTCATAAATCTTCCAGACATTTTTTCCATACATTCTTTCAATGGAATACAAGATTTAATTTTTTCATATAATTCATGAATACCACAGTTAATTTCATCTTCGTTATATTCTTGAATTCCTAAAATATCGAGTAATTCTTGTCGGTACAGTGTATCTCTAATAAACTCTTTTTCATCATTGCTAATTTCATCAGTTTCTAAAAATACTTCAGATGTATTATATGTGCACTTTACTTTGGTATTATACATAAATTTTTATATATAATATCTTTATATTTTAACAAGTAAATTGTATTTAATAATATTTTATCATTTTTCATATAATAGTATTAAATCTTTTTATAATATAATATTTGAACTAATTCTAACCCAAAACTATTTGTAATAATAAGATCACCTTGCGCAAAAGCAAAATTTCCTGTTCCAGAAGTAACAATTGAATTATTCAATAACTCGACTGGAGCAGCTGTTTCAAAATCTTCTACATTAACATAAGAATATGTTACCGTAAATGAACCTAAATCAATCTTTTTTAAATCAACTACAAATACTCCCATATCTACTATGTTGTTATTTATATTATTTATTTGACCACTAAAATAAACATCACCTATTTGATTTTCTAATGTTTTTTCAGAATATAAAGGATATAAAGTAGTGTAAATGTTTTGTTTATTATCACTTGCTAAATATTGATTACCACTACTAATTTCTCCAGAAGTATATATGTCAAATTTAAACTCGTAACTACCGTTGTCAGTAGTTATCACTTTTTGAATTGAACTATCCATTATAATATTCTAAAATAATAAAAAAATGCAAAAAAAATTATTTAAATATATATTTTATTTATTTATCTTTTAGAATACTCAGTGTCACGAGTTAATTCACGTGAAGGAACACCGCCGCGTATCCATCCATCAGACGCATCACTCTCAATTTGGTTAGCAGAGTTATTAAGTCTCTCTTTAACTGCTGGAAGAAGTGGTGTTTGGTAATATTTAATATAACTTCTCTCGCTTAATGTATTGACACTACGTTTGTTGATAAGTTGTTCTCCTTGTTGTATCTGTGATTCCATAACAGGATTTACGGATCCTCTTCCTAAAAATGGAACTGTTGCAAAAGGTCTATGGAACAAGTCAATTTGTGACTTAGGATGAGTTTGAATAGTTCCAATTTGAAGTCTAGATGATTCATCAATGTTGCATCCACCGGCACCAGAGTTGTAACCACCATTATACATAATACCAGGCTGAGAAGTTGCGAGCTCAATAGGATTTTTCATTGAGCAATCAGAAGCAAAAAAATTTTGAGTTGAATAGTTACATGCTGCTACATTTTGAATATCAGTTTGCGATAAGCAACAATCATCATTTCCAATACGAGACATATTATCAAAGGTATAACTAGAGACGTTAGCCATTTATATATTATAATATACATTTTTTTATAATATTATTCTTTTAAATGTTCTAAATGCGTATCTAATAAAATTTGAGTAAAACAACCAAAATTACATAATATCATTATTTTTACACCCTTGAAGATTTAAAACCGCACCTTTCTAATTATGGAAAGGAATAAATAAATTTATTTTATTATTTAATAAACTTTCATAATGCGTTTGAATATTTGTATAGTTGTCTATAATCCATCTTCTAAATTTATTTATAGTTCTTTTTTTATCTTCTCTAACTAAATCAAATACAACTTTATAAATATCATTTATTTCTAGCATTTCATATTCTAAATCATTAAAACCTTTCCAGTTACAGAATGGAGAGTAATATAAATAATAAGCACCTTTTTTTATATCTTTGCTAACATTTATATAAGGTCTTAACGATATTTCTACATCTAAATTAACTACAGCATCTTCAAATACCTTGCTAATTTTTGTTAAATGCGTCCATTCTTCTATTTCAAATATAGATAAATCTAATACATTATCATTATCAATGTTGATTGTTTCAACATAAACATATTCTTTATTTTTAACATATACAATTTCATTTTCAAAATTCATTATAATATTACTATAAATTATCTTTAAACATTTATATCAATTTTATAAATTATTAAACATACAAAGATGTTGTATAATTGATGGTTGTAAAGAGATATTTTTAGTTGCTGATTGAAAATCATGTAATTTGTTTTTCAAATTAATAACTTCTATTAATTCTGTTTTACTTTTTGAATTACATTTTATAATTTTAAGTTCTTTACATTTATCCAATAGTTGTGTTTTAGTCATTTTTGAAGTATCCATTTGTTTCTATATATTAATTATATTTATATTTTTTAAATCAATTTTATATATTTCTTATGTTTTAGTCATGTATATTATCTTGAGAAAAAATATAAAAAATAATTAAAGGTGCGGTTTTAAATCTTCAAGGGTGTAAATTACTTTATTTTGTTTTATATTTTTTCTAAAATATTATATCATAATTATAACAAATTATTTGAAACATAATTATAAAATATACAATTTATAACTATATTTTTGTTTTTATTTCCAGTAATCGGTAAATATAATAACTATTTAAAAATAATTATCTATTGTAGCAGGGAAAACTTGGTTTTTATAGTATCTAAAGTTTCATTAACTATACTTGATGCAATTTCTTTATTATCAGTAAAAATTAATTCAGTTAATGAAATATCTTGTAAATTAGCATTATTATCTAAAAAATTTTTAATGAATTTATTTGTTATATAATATCGAATTGTATCATTTAACTCATAATTTTTTAAAAATAAATCATTATTAGCAAGTTTACTAAATAAGTATTTTATTGTATTTCAAACTAGTAATCTCTAAATTATTTAAAACTCTATTCAAAATATTTCAAAATATATAAATTGGATAATTGAGTGTATAAAACATTTCGCAAAATGTATTTATCGCTATCTACTAACATATTTATAATTTATATTTTGAATATAATTTTAACAAAAATTAATATAATGTATATCTATATGCATCTGCATACCTCTGCATATTACCTTCTGGTGTAGACTCCTTCGCACTAGGCATGTTACCATATAAATACTTACCTAAACTAGATTGATCGCCTGGTTCTATGCGCGTATTAGCAGTGCTGTAAAACACTCTATTTGCATCATCTAATAAGAAATTCTGCCAAAGGTCTCCATAAAGCTGTTTATCCGTGTTCTTTATATCAGGGTTCATCATTTGCACTGATTTCTTGACATTTCTAGTAATATCTTCAGAAACGTCTACATTAAAACTAGGTGGAGCAGATTTTCTCTCTGGGTTATCATTAATTTGTGTCAATAGAACATTGCTAAATGGATTTTTTTTATTGCCTTCTTTAAATTCAGATTTAAGAACCGTCTCTAAAGTAACAGGGTTAATGTAAGATTGTGAAGGTAAATGAGATCCAATATTATCTTTAATTTTAAATCCTTCTTTCATTTTAAATCCTTCTTCCATCATTTCTTTTGTAACTTTTTGTTTGCGCATGGTAAACAAAACAAAAATAACAAGAAGAGTAAATATTCCAACACATAAAATTCTTAATGACATTGTTAAAATATATCCTAAAATTGATATAAGAATAACTAACCTTGTAATAGCATTCAACTTTTGTTCATAACACATTTCTGTTTTAGGCCATAATTCAAATATATATTCTTTATTAAATAATATAGTAGGTTCATTGGACCAGAATTGAATTGTCATTTATATATAATAATCTTTTAAAAAACTTTATTAAAACAAAAATTAATAAAATTATTATTTCTTTCCATTCTTCTTCTTTTTTCCATTAGTTGGTTCTGGCTTTGCTCCTCTAGGAGTTCTCTCTGCTTTCTCAGCTGTATCAAATAATTTCAATAACTCTTCTTCAGAAATAGCTGGTTGTTGAGCTGCTTGAGTTTGTGCATATTGTTGTTCTGTTTTTGCCTTCGCATTAGCCGAAGCCTTATTCTGCATACGTTCTTTCATTTTTGCCATATTCATTCGCTGTTTCAAATTGGCTTCCATAGCAGCCGTATTCATTTTGCCTCCTCCTAATCCATTCATACCCATCTTAGATAACATTGACTGGATATTGTCCATTCCTGGCATATTTTTAATCTTATTCATAATTTCTGTGGCTTCAGAAATTAATTCACTCTCTTTTAAGTCTCCAGATTTAATTTTGTCATCTAACTTACTACCGACATTTTTAACTAGACCCATTAATTTTGTTGGATTTTTTATTAAATTTTTAAACACATCTTTCATGTCTGTAGTATTTTCAAAATCCATGTTCAAATCAGCAGCAGTTTCTTCAGCAATTTCGCGTGCTAATTGTCCAAGTTTTCCTTCCATCATTCCTGTAATATGATCATGTATTTGTGTAGGATCTGGCATGTCACCCATATTAAGTCCATCTCCTAGGTTTTCAGAACTCTCTGAATTTACACCAAAGTTACTACTAGAATCAAATAAATTCTGCATGTGAGATAATGTCTCTTCTAATTTGTTTTTGAATTCATCTGCATTAATAACTTCAAAAAGTTTTGCAGTATCTCCAAATGCTTCTTTATTTTCAAGTGTTCCAACAATTGAAAATGTGATTAATTGCAAATACTTCCAAATTGTTTCACGAGTTTTGTCTGAAATATCACATTGCCATAAGTTTTTGAAATGTATTTTTGGTAAAAACTCGGTATCAATATCAGAGTCTTCTTTAAACATTTCATCATTTTGATATAAAATATCAAAAAATCTAGGTGGAAACTTTTTCTTACAAAAATCAAATAAAATCTCTATAGATTTAGTTTCTGACTTTTCATATACATCATTTCTCTCTGTTTCATCTTCAATATAATTAAAATATTCCTTACTTTTCCACCATTTACTGAAAAATGTCTCGTATTCTGGAAAAGTAGCTTTTAAATCTCCTATAAAATCTCGAATAACCTTGAAAAATTCTTCAGGAACAGGTTTGTTTTCGGTTTCTTCTGACATATTATTTATAATAAATATATTTATTTATTTAAATCAAATTAAATCAAATTATATTTATTATACAAAATTATACAAATAATTTTATATTTATGAAAAATGTATAAACATTAAATACTAATTAAATCAGATATTTTTGTTAAATTTTGAAGATATTTTATTGTCTTTTTTTGGTTTTCTATATCCATTATTTTTATAGGGTTACGTAATCTATCAATTGCCTCTGTAATTTTATCAGAATAAGGAGATACAGAAACATCATTTTTATAATCTTTATCAATAAAGAAATCAATATTTCCTTCTTCAATTTCCTTTCTGTATTTAGCAACAACATATAGTTTCCAAACTTTTACAATTAATTTTGGGTTTGCTTTTCTAGCAGTTAGAAATGCATTCTTTGCAGTTAAAATATCAACGTCATCAGGGAATGTAGTTTCGATGTCCATAACAAACTCCAAAAAATGATCATTAAATGCAGTTAAAATATTTGTGCTCATTTATTTATTTTTATATTTTTACTTTTAAATTATTTTTACAATTTATATAATTTTATTTAATTCAAATTTTTAAAGGATGTGGTTTTAAAACGGAGGTCTATTTCCAGTTATTTGCTTCATATCTGCCTCTCTCTCATCCTGCATTTTTTTCATTCTAGTCTCCATTTCTTGGTTTGAATCGTTCTCAGCCATTTTTTTAGAACCACGAATTGTGGTATTATTTTCTTCTTGATTATTATGTTGTGATATTTGACCGCTAAATGCTGTATTTAAATCAACATAATTATGCATTTGTCTCATACCTCCATTTCCTTTTGCTTCTAAATCTTCAGGATCTTGATCTAAAAAACTATATTGATCCGAAACTATATTACTAAAACCTCCTCCTAATGAAAATGCCATTGGTTCCATATTATTTTGTGTAGCTTGTCTAACTTCTACTTCTTGTCTAGGTTTTAAATGTTGTAAAATTTGGTCACCATATAAAACTTGATAACCCTGATTTAACAGTAACAATGCTGGAACACGTGTAATATTTTCTGGTAAAATTATTTTTTGTCCGTTTTCTAAAATTATATAAGTTTTATTAGCATTATCTTTCACTCTTTTATCTATGCAAATAAAATGAATGTCTTTTTGGACATTTGATTTGGATAACAACTGTAAATATTTTTTTGAAACTTCGCAGTACTTGCTATAATATAAAATGCAACTCATATTATATAATTAGTTAATTCAAATATATATTTAACTCATTTTTTCACCTTTTTTCACCTTTTTAAAAAAAGGTGAATAATTTAGAATTATTACTAAAACATAAAAAGTTTTGGCTCCACCTTTTTTAAAAGGTGGATAAAAAATTGATTTAAATTAATAATTTAAATATAAAAATACAATATATAATAATGAACCCACACATTGAAGTGATTGAAACTGATGATTATTCTATTGGCTTCACCTTAAGTGGTGTTAATGTTAGTTTGGCTAATGCATTGAGAAGAACATTGCTTTCCGATATTCCTCAAGTTGTATTTAGAACAACACCTAATGAAAAAAATAAATGTACCATTTATTCCAATACAAGTCGCCTTAATAATGAAATTATAAAACAGCGTCTAAGTTGCATTCCTATTCATATTAAAAATATCGATGAGTTTCCAATAAAAAACTATTTACTTGAAGTCAATGTAGAAAACACTACAGATAATGTTATGTATATAACGACAGAGCATTTTGTTATTAAAGATCTTGTTTCAGATAAAGAATTATCTAAAGATAAGGTTCGCGAAATATTCCCACCAGATGATACGACCGGATATTTCATTGACTTTGTGCGTTTAAGACCTCGTATTTCTGATGAGATACCAGGTGAAAAGCTACATTTAACTTGCGAATTTGATATTGGTAGTGCAAAAGAAGATGGTATGTTTAATGTAGTAAGTACATGTTCATATGGTTTCACAATTGACACAGCAGTTCAGGAAGCAGAATTGGCAAAAAAGCTACAGAGTTGGAAAGACGAAGGAAAGACACAAGACCAACTCAATTTTGAAGCGGAAAATTGGAAATTACTTGAAGGTAAACGTATTACAAAAAAAGATAGCTTTGATTTTGTCTTACAAAGTGTTGGTGTATATACTAATGATGAACTCTTAAATGCTGCATGTAAAATCATTATTGATAGTCTTAGTAATTTGGATACAATCATTGAAAAGGATGAACTTGAAATAATTAATACAGATAGTACAATGAGCAATTGTTTCGACGTTATTCTAGAAAATGAAGATTACACTATTGGAAAGATTATGGAGTATTTTATGTATATTAAGTTTTATGAGACCAATGTTCTAACATTTTGTGGATTCAAAAAAATGCATCCACATGATACTCATAGTATTATTCGTTTGGCTTATACTCAGGCAGTAGAAAAATCGACTATCAAAGGTAATTTGAAAGAATGTATTGCGGTTTCAATCGATGTTTTTACAAAAATTAAAAAAGACTTATTAAGAACCTTTAGGAAAGGTTATAAAAATTAAAGTCAATAATTTACTTTACAATCATATATTAAGTATGGGTATTGTAGAAAAAATATAGTTTGAAATGTTAAAAGGTGTAATACATCGTATAAATTATATTATATGATATAAATACTATTCACTATTAAAATAATAAGTAAAAATATTATTATAAGCTATAAAGTTAAATTTGATTATTTTTAGTTATTAGT
>Ga0209598_10000110_pt1 | contig 61128 bp, 40 predicted proteins | sample M_140807_EF_Meta_FD_187317 | JGI IMG/M metagenome (GOLD analysis project Ga0209598, IMG submission 187317) | Freshwater microbial communities from Lake Montjoie, Canada to study carbon cycling - M_140807_EF_MetaG (SPAdes) (version 2) | ecosystem: Environmental > Aquatic > Freshwater > Lake... | reverse complement strand
CTGCGACGGAACCCTTGGCGTTCCTTCGCAGGGCCCGAGGCTGCACAGGCCATGGATGGCTGTGCAGCCGTGTCGTTACGCGTCAGCGTAACGTACGACCAGCTCCCCCGCCTCGACCGGCGTGCCCGGCGCGACGAGCACCTCCGCCACCTTGCCATCCCGCTCGGCGTAGACGGTCGTTTCCATCTTCATCGCCTCGAGGCTCAGCAGCTTCTGCCCCTTCGTGACCGTGTCCCCCGGGCTGACGGCCACCGTCACGATGAGGCCCGGCATCGGGGCGCCGACCTCGCGGGCGTCGCCGACGGCCGCCTTCGGCCGCCGCTGCACCTTCGCCTCGAGGCTCTTGTCGGCCACCGACACGCTGCGGGGCTGGCCGTTGAGCTCGAAGAACACCGTCCGCGTGCCGTCGGCGTGCGGCTCGCCCACCGTCAGCAGGCGGATCACCAGTGTCTTGCCCGGCTCGATGTCGACGGCCAGCTCCTCGCCCGGCTTGGGGCCCTCGAGGAACGCTGGCGTCGGCAGCACGCTCACGTTGCCATGGCGTGACGCGTGCTGCACGTAGTCTTGGAAGACCCGCGGGTACAGCAGCCAGGAGAGCACCTCCCGCTGTGAGGCGGCGTGGCCGAGGATTTCGCCGACCTTCTTCTCCGCCGCCTTGAAGTCGGCAGGCGGCATCGATGCGCCCGGCCGGCCGGTGACCACGTCGCCCGGGCGGACGACCCGCTTCACGACGTCCGGGGGAAAGCCGCCCGGCGGCTGGCCCATGCGGCCCGCGAGCAGGTCGACAACCGATTCCGGAAAGGACATCTCGCGGGAGTCGGCGAGCAGGTCGGAGGCCTGCATGCCGTTGGTGACCAGCAGGAGTGCGAGGTCGCCCACCGCCTTGCTCGTCGGCGTGACCTTCACGATGTCGCCGAGGAGTTGGTTCACCTGCGAGTAGGCGCGGCAGACCTCCTCCCAGCGGTCGCCCAGCCCCAGCGCCTTCGCCTGCTCGAGCAGGTTCGTGAACTGGCCGCCGGGCATCTCGTGGAGGTAGAGATCGGCGTCGGGCGCCTTCATGCCGCACTCGAAGGCCGTGTAGTGCTCGCGGACGGCCGCCCAGTAGTGGGCCAGGTGCCGGAGCGGCTCGGGGTCGAGGCCGGTGTCGAGCGGCGTGTTCCGCACGGCGTCGACGAGGGCGTTGAGATTGGGCTGGCTCGTGAGCCCGGCGAAAGGGGCCATGGCCGCGTCGACGACGCTGGCCCCGGCGCGGGCCGCCTCGAGTCCGCTGGCCAGCGACGCGGCCGACGTGTCGTGCGTGTGGAAGTGGATCGGGATGCCGATCTCGTCGTGCAGCGCCTTCACGAGCTTGCCGGCGGCGAAGGGCTTGCAGAGCCCCGCCATGTCCTTGATCGCCAGCATGTGGGCGCCGAGCTTCTCGAGCTCCTTGGCGAGCGTGACGTAGTAGTCGAGCGAATACTTGGTGCGGGCAGGGTCGAGGACGTCGCCCGTGTAGCAGATGGCCGCCTCACAGATCGCGCCGCTCTCGAGCACCGCGTCGATCGCCACCTTCATGTTCGGCACCCAGTTGAGCGGGTCGAACACGCGGAACACGTCGATTCCGGCGGCGGCCGACTCCTTCACGAACGCCTGCACGACGTTGTCGGGGTAGTTGGTGTAGCCGACGGCGTTGCTGGCCCGCAGGAGCATCTGGAAGAGGATGTTCGGGATCCGCTCGCGGAGCTGGGTGAGCCGGTCCCAGGGGCACTCCTTGAGGAACCGCATCGACGTGTCGAACGTCGCGCCGCCCCACATCTCCAGGGAGAAGAGCCCCGGCGCCAGCCGCGCGTAGGCGTCGGCGATGGCGAGCATGTCGAACGACCGCATCCGCGTGGCCAGGAGCGACTGGTGGGCGTCGCGCATCGTCGTGTCGGTGATGGAGAGCCGATTCTGGCGACGCAGCCAGGCGGCGAAGGCCTGCGGTCCCATCTCCTTGAGCTGCGTGCGGGTGCCGGGCGGCACCGGCGCGAGCGGCTCGAACTCCGGGATGGGGGCCGGGTGGCGCCGCGCCGCGGCAGGCCGGCCCTTCACGAGGGGATTGCCGTTGACGATCACGTCGGCGAGGTATTCCAGCAGCCGGGTGGCCCGGTCGCGCCGCACCGGAAAGTCGAACAGCGCCGGCGTCTCGTCGATGAACCGGGTCGTGCAGCGGCCGGCGAGGAACTCCGGATGCGTGACGAGATTGATGAGAAAGGGGATGTTGGTCTTCACGCCGCGGACGCGGAATTCCTGGAGGCAGCGCTCGATGTGGCCGGCCGCCTCATGGTGGGTGAGCCCGCGGGCGGTCACCTTCACGAGCAGGGAATCGAAGTAGGGGGTGACAACGGCACCCGAGAAAGCGGTGCCGGCGTCGAGGCGGATGCCCATGCCGCTGGCCGACCGGTAGGCGGTGATGCGGCCGTAGTCGGGGAGGAACCTGTTCTCCGGATCCTCTGTGGTCACGCGGCACTGGATCGCCGCGCCCATCGACCGGATCTCCGCCTGCGTGCCCAGGCCGATCTCGGGGTCGGAGAGCCGCCATCCCTCCGCCACGCGGAGCTGGCGGCGGACGATGTCGATGCCGGTGATCTCCTCGGTGACCGTGTGCTCCACCTGGATCCGCGGATTGACCTCGATGAAGTAGAACCTGCCGACGTCGGCGTCGACGAGAAACTCGACCGTGCCGGCGTTCTCGTAACGGGCGGTCCGCCCGATCGCCAGGGCCGCCTGGCAGATCGACTCGCGCATGGCCGGGGCGAGGTTCGGGGCGGGGGCCATCTCCACCACCTTCTGGTGCCGCCGCTGCACCGAGCAGTCGCGCTCGAAGAGGTGCACGAGGTTGCCGTGGTGGTCGCCAAGCAGCTGCACCTCGATGTGCCGCGCCCGCTGGATGAACTTCTCGACGAAGACGCTCGCGCTTCCGAAGGCAGTCTTGCTCTCGCGCTGGGCGCTCTCGAGGGCCACGGCGAGCTCGTCCTCGCCGCGGACCACCCGCATGCCGCGGCCGCCGCCGCCGTGGGCGGCCTTGATGATCACCGGCCAGCCGAGGTCCGTGGCGATCGCCAGCGCGTCGTTGAAGCCGGTGACCGGCTTGGCGCTGCCGGCGAGGATCGGCACGCCCGCCTGCTTCGCCAACTCGCGGGCGGCCGTCTTGTCGCCCAGTGTCCGCAAAAGTTCCACCCGCGGCCCGACGAAGACGATGCCGGCCCGCTGGCAGGCGGCGGCGAATTCCGGGTTTTCCGAGAGGAAGCCGTAGCCGGGATGAATCGCGTCGACCTCGTGGGCCTTGGCCAGGGCCACGATCGCGTCGATGTCGAGGTAGGAGCGGATGGGCTCGCCGGGGCGGCCGACCAGGTAGGACTCGTCGGCCTTGAAGCGGTGCAGCGCGAAGCGGTCCTCATGCGCGTAGATGGCGACGGTGCGCATGCCGAGTTCGTGCGCGGACCGGAACACGCGGATGGCGATCTCGCTGCGGTTGGCGACCAGCAGCTTCTTGATGGGACGCATCGACCGCTCCTTGACAGGCTGAGAGACACGTCCGCCGCCGCACGATGCGGCGACTGCCGACCGGGGAAAGCCTCGGCTTTCGATCCGGCCGGCGCGGTGGAAAAAGGCTCTGGACGACTTTTTCCGCGGATCGTTCGCTGCGGCGTTTTGGACGGGGAAAACGCCGCCAATCGTACCGTCGTCCCCAACCCGGAACAGGGGAGCGCAAAAGCCGCGTGACCGACGCCCGTCCATCCCGCCCCGGTCAGCCGCGGGACGCCTCGTCGGCGTACGACGGCCGCATGTATTCCGGCACGAGTTCGGCCGGGGCGTCGCCCTCACCCGCGGCTGCACGGAACGCCGCGATGGCCGCGACGTCGGCCGCCGTGGACACGCGGGCGGCGGGCGGCGCGACGACCAGATCGGGACGGCCGGCGAGCGGCCCGGCCAGGATGGGCACCGCCGGTCCCGAGACGATGGCTCCCGGCGGCAGGCCGCGGACCCAGGCGTCGGCTGTGGAGAGCGAGGCCGGGCCGATGACCCAGCCCGACGGGGCTGTCGGGGCGGGCGTGGCCGTGGCCGCGAAGACGTCGCCACGGCCGGCGTCGTAGGCGACGTGCAGTTCCGGGGAGCCGCCGCCCGAGCCGGCCAGCGTCGCGCCGGCTACGCGGGCGATCGCCTCGAAGCCGGAAATTCCCAGCAGCCGGCAGCCGGTCGCCCAGGCGAACGCCTTCGCCGTCGTCACGCCGACCCGCAGGCCAGTGAACGAACCGGGGCCCCGGACAACGGCCACGAGGTCGACGTCGGCGGGCCGCCATCCCAGCTCCGCGGCCGCATCGGCGATCGCAGCGGCGAGCAGGCGGGCATGCTCCCCCGCGGGCTCGAGCCAGCGGACGGCCAGCCTGCCATCGTCCAGGGCGGCGACGGATCCGCGGGACAGGCTCGTGTCGATGGCGACCGTTTTCATGGGGGCAGCCCGAGTTCGATGGAGTCAGAGGGGCGGAGGCAGGGGTGGCGTCGCTTGACCATGCCCGGAGTCGTTCGTAGTCTCCGAGTTTCCACGCAAAGCGTGTCAGGCCCCGACGAGGCGGAACTCATCCCAGTGAAGCGGGCCATCATCAGCGACATACACGGCAACCTCGAGGCGCTCACGGCGGTGCTCAAGGATATCGACCTGCAGCAGGTCGACGCCATCTACTGCCTCGGCGACGTCGTCGGCTACGGCCCCAATCCCTGCGAGTGCGTGAAGCTCGTGAAGAAACGGGCGAGCATGGTGCTCCTGGGCAACCACGACCAGGGCGCCCTGTTCGACCCCGACGGCTTCAATGTGGGGGCGGAACGGGCGATCCGCTGGACGAGGACGCAGCTGGAGCAGCATGACAGGATCGTGCGCAACTCGAACGACCACCTCACCGACTTCCTCGGGGAGTTGCCCCGGGCGCGGACCGAGGGCGACCTGCTGTTCGTGCACGGATCCGCGCGGCGGCCGCTGGACGAATACGTGTTTCCTGAGGACATCTACAACCCCCTGAAGATGGAGCACATCTTCGAGCTCTTCAAGCGGTACTGCTTCCAGGGGCACACGCACATCCCCGGCATCTTCACGACCGCGCCCGAATTCATCTCGCCCATGGTCCCCAAGGGGGAGCAGGAGCAGCGGCTCGAACTGCCTGACGACAAGGCGATGGTCAACGTGGGGAGCGTGGGCCAGCCCCGGGACGGTGACCCGCGGGCCTGCTACGCCATCCTCGAGGACGACACGTCGGTCCGCTTCCGGCGGATCGAATATCCCTTCGCCGAGACCTGTCGGAAGATCTACGACATCCCCGACCTGGACAACTTCCTGGGCGACCGGCTGACGCAGGGCCGGTAGCCGCCCGCGCACGCCCGACGCCGCCGGTTCCGCCGGGCGTCCTCTCCCGCGGCGGCGTGCCGGCCGGCAGCGGGCCGGAGAATCGCGGCCCTTGTCCGCACGGCCGGGCGGGTGACCGATATACTGACCGGTCTCGCTCGTCCCCGGGAACCCGTTCGTGGAACGTCGTTACGCACTGTTCGTCGCCATCTCGCTGGCCATCATCCTCGCCGGCCAACTCCTCCAGGCACGGCTCTTTCCGAAGCCAGCGAGGAAGGCCGAGCCGGCAGCGGTGCAGGCTGGGCCCGACGTAGCACTGGACGGCGCCGCCCGAGACGCCAGGGCCGCGTCGGACACGGCCGGCGGCTCCGGTGGCACGGGCCTCGACGGCTCGCGCGACGTCGCCGCGGCAGCCGACGGGTCACGGGTCGGCACGGCAGCCGACGGGCAACAGGTCGGCACGGCAGCCGACGGGCAACAGGTCGGCACGCAAACCGACACGAAGCAGGTCGGCACTGAAGCCGACGTGGAGCAGGACGCTCCCCGGGAGCGGCGGACGCTCGGCTCGCTCGATCCGCAGGCGGCCTCGGGGATGCTCGTCACGCTCAGCAGCCGCGGCGCCACCATCGAGCGGATCGAGCTCTCGGGTGGCAACTTTCACGACCAGGACGACCGCTCCGGATACCTCGGGCACCTCGCCGCGGAGTCCGCCGCGGGGGAGGGATGCCGCGTCGGCATCGTCGGGCCGGGCACGCCCGCGGCGTTGGCCGGCCTCCAGACCGGCGACCTGATCGTGCGGGTGGGCGACGCCGCCACGCCCGATCCTCGGGCGCTCGCGACGGCGCTGGCCGCGACTCGTCCCGGGCAACGGGTTGCGATCGAGTGCCGCCGCGACGGTCAGACGCTCGTGAAGGAAGCAGTGCTCGATCGGCGGCCGCTCGAGGTGGTGCGGCCGGAGTTCCGCACGCAGCCGGTCGCCGAGCCCGACGCGCAGCCCTGCGACCCGCTCTCCTTCCGCCTCTCGCTCGATGCTCGCGACGGCGTCCGCCGGACCGACCCGCTCCTCGAGATGCGGGGCCAGGATCTCGCCGACCGGGACTGGCGGCTCGAGTCGGCCGACGCGACGCGGGTGCGGTTCGTCCGCCGGCTGCCCGGCGGCCTCGCGGTGGCGAAGGAATACCGGCTCGTCGATGCCGACGGCCGTGACGGCGGGCCCGGCCAGCGGCTCGAACTCGTGCTGGAGTTCGTCGGCGGCGACGCGCCGACGCGGCTGACCTACGCCCTCGACGGGCCGACCGGCCTGCCGACGGAGGGCTGGTGGTACACGTCGCGGGTGGCCCGCGACTGGGGTTCGCTGGCGGTCCGCGACGTGGCCATGCGGTTCGTGGGGGAGCACAGTACACTCGTGAGCGGACTGAAGATGGCGGACGGAGCGCTCGAGCACCCGGCGTCGGCGGTCCGCGAGGGAAAGCCGCTCTCCTTCGCCGGCGTCGACGCGCTCTATTTCGCCGCCGCGCTGCTGCCCGCCGCGAGCGGCCCGGACGCCCCGGCGCTGGAGGAGGTGCGGCCGCTTGTGGTCGGCGAGATTCCGGCCGCCTCCCGCAAGAAGCTCGTCGACGTCACCTGCCGGCTCGTGTCGCGGGAGATCGCGATCGAGCCGGGCACCACCGTGTCGCACCGCTACGGGATCTTCGCCGGCCCCAAGAAGCCCGACCTGCTGGCCCGCTTCGGGCTGAAGTCGGCCACGCTGGACGACCTCGTCTACTACGGCTGGTTCGGCTGGGTGGCCCGGCCGATGATCGCGCTTTTGCACGCGCTGCATGCGGTGATCGGCAACTACGGGATCGCGATCCTCCTGCTCACCGTCCTCGTGCGGGCTGCGATGTTCCCCATCAGCCGCAAGCAGGCGCTGTCGTCGCAGAAGATGCAGGTGCTGCAGCCGGAGATGAAGACGATCGCCGAGAAGTACAAGAACGATGCCGAGAAGCGGAATCGGGCCACCCAGGAGCTCTGGCGGAAGCACGACTACAACCCCATGGGCGGCTGCCTGCTCGTCTTCATCCAGATCCCGATCTTCATGGGCCTCTACAGGTCGCTGGCCACCGACGTGGAGCTGCGGCAGGCGCCGCTGTTCAGCTCCGCGATCCGCTGGTGCTCGAACCTCGCCGCCCCCGACATGCTCTACGACTGGTCGAAGCTGCTGCCGCCGTTCCTCACGGCGCCGGAGGGCTATCTCGGCCCCTTCCTCAACCTCTTTCCGCTGGCGACGATCGGCCTGTTCCTCTGGCAGCAGAAGCTCTTCATGCCTCCGGCGGTCGACGAGCAGTCCCGGGTGCAGCAGCAGGTGATGAAGTACATGATGTTCTTCATGGCTGTCATGTTCTTCAAGGTGCCGTGCGGCCTGTGCCTGTACTTCATCGCCTCGAGCCTGTGGGGCATCGCGGAGCGGCTCTGGCTGCCGCAGACGCTCCCGGCGACGGCCGCCGTGGCCGCCGGCGCCGGCCAGGGCAGGGTGGTCGACGTGCCGTTCAGCGGGCTGGGCCGCAAGGAGCCAGAGGCGCCGGCTGCGGACGCCGCGCGGCAGAAGCGGCAGTCCCGCAGGAAGCAGCGGTGACCGCTGGCGGACCGTCTCCGCCTTCAGCAGTTCGTGCTGCTGCGGAGGCCGAGACGCTCCATGACGCCATCGTGACGCCATGTGGTCGACTCGCGAACTGATCGTCGCCCCGGCCGCTCCGGCCGGCTCCGGCTGCCGCAGCGTCGTGCGGCTCTCGGGCGACGGGCTCGAGCCGCTCCTGCGGACGCTCTTCCTGCCCACGGCCGCGGACTTCGCCGCTGCGGGCGACCCGCCGCGGGTGGTGGTGGCCGCGCTGTCGCCCGTCGGGCTCGCACGCGAGTGGGGCGGTGTGAGCGTCGACATCCTGCACTGGCCCGGGCCGGGGGGGCCGACCGGTGGCCCGCTGGCGGAGGTGCAGCTGCCCGCGTCGGCGCCGCTGGCAGCCGCGCTGGTCGCGGAGGCCTGCCGTCACGGGGCGCGGCTGGCCCGCGGCGGAGAATTCACGCTGCGGGCGTTTCTCGCCGGCCGCCTCGACCTCGTTCAGGCCGAGGCTGTGCTGGCCGTCGTCGAGGCGACGAGCCCGGCGGAGCTCTCCGCGGCGCTCGATGCTCTGGCGGGCGGTGTCGGCCGGCAGCTCGAGGGAGTGCGGGAGACGCTGCTCGACCTGGCTGCCGACGTGGAGGCGGCGATCGATTTTGCCGACGAGGCGACGCCCGACGCGGTGCCGGCCGCGGACGCGGCGGCGCGGGCGGCGATCGTCCACCGGCTGGCGGATGCGGCCGCCCTGATCACGCGGCTCGCGGACGCGCTCGCGGGCCGCGACCGTGGCGCGGGGGGCGAGCTGCCGCGGGTCGTGCTCGTCGGGCCGCCGAACATCGGCAAGAGCAGCCTGTTCAACCGCCTCGTGGACCGCGAGGCCGCGCTGGTGGCCGACGAGGCGGGCACGACACGCGACTGGATCGCAGTCAGGCTCGACGGGCCGCCGTCCGGGCCATCCTGCCTGCTCGTCGACGTCGCCGGCACGGCGGACGCTCCGCCGACACGCGGCGGGGACGTGGCCCGGATGGCCGACGCACGCGCCCGGGAGGAGATCGCCCGTGCCGCCGTCGTGGTCGTGTGCCGCGACGCGACCTCGGCCGCCGGCCGGGAGCCGCACGGGCCTGCGGCGCGGCAGGGTCCGCGGATCGACGTGATCACGCGGTGCGACCGCGGCGGGGCAGCGGCCGCCGATGCCGGCTGCATCCGCACGAGCAGCGTTTCCGGGGAGGGCATCTCCGCGGTCCGGGAGGCGATCCTGCGGGAGGTGGCAGGGCTGCCGGCTGGCGGTACTCCCGCGACCGTGCGGCTGCGGGCCGGGCTCTCGGCGGCCCGGGACGCCCTCGCGGCGGCACTGCAGGAGAGCGGCGGTCCCGCAGGGGGAACGCGGCCCGGTGGTGACGACGCGGTCGTGGCCGCACTCGTCCGCAGGGCGGCGACGGCCATCGGCGAGGTCACGGGCCGCGACATCGGCCCGGAACTGATCGACCGGATCTTCTCCCGGCACTGCATCGGCAAGTGATGCCGCGGGGCGGCGGGGGCGCGTTCCGCTACCCGCGGCGTGGGCGGCCGCGGCGGCCCGTCCCGCGGGCCTGCGGCCCCGATGCAGCCGTGCGCGGACCGGCCGGCGCATCGGCGGGCTCCTCCGAGAACTTCTCCGGCTGGCCGGTCAGCTCGTAGAGGAAGCGGCTCGGCCGGCAGGGACGGCTCTTGCCCCACTTCATCCGCGTCAGGCACATCGACAGCGCCAGCCGCTTCTTCGCCCGCGTGACGCCGACGTAGCAGAGCCGCCGCTCCTCGTCGATCGCCTGCAGGCCGTCGGCGAGAGAGCGGTGGTGGGGCAGCAGGCCCTCCTCCATCCCCACCATCCACACGCAGTCGAACTCAAGCCCCTTCGCCGCGTGGAGGGTCATCAGCCGCAGCACGTTGCCCTTCGGCTTGTCGGAGCGAAACCGCTCGGCCTCGGTCACGTCGAGCACCAGATCGTCGAGAAAGCCCCGCACAAGCCGGGAGAAATCGGGCGTGCCGCCGCGGTGGGTGCGCTCGTGCTCGGCCAGAGCGTTGACCATCTGCTCGACGCAGTCCCAGCGGGCGTCGGCCTCGCCAGGCTCGTCCTGGTATTCCTTCTCGAGGAAGCCCCGGTAGCCCGACGCGTCGAGCAGCGTCCGCAGGGTGTCGGCGGCCCCGCGGGCCTCGGCGCCCTCGCGCAGGGCGACGAGCCGCTCCAGCGCCGCCACGCCGGCCGTGGCCGCGGTCGACAGCCGGTGGGCATCGCGGGCGGCACGCAGTTCGCGCCACAGGCTGTGCCCCGCCGTGGCGGCGGCGGCGCGGGAGGCCTGCACGACCTGCCCGGAGATCCCCCGCGGCGGCACGTTGGCGATCCGCGACAGCGCGAGGTCGTCGTCTGGGTCGACGAGCACGCGGGCCAGCGCCATGACGTCTTTCACCTCCCGGCGGTCGAAGAAGGAGCGGCTGCCTATGAGCTCGTAGGGGATGCCGCGCTGGCGGAGCTCCTGCTCGAAGACGCGGGTCTGCTCGCCCGTGCGGAGAAGGATCACGGCCTCGGCGGGCGCGACCGACCCCTCCCGCAGCCGGCCTTCGAGGTCGCCCACCACGCGCCGCGCCTCGTCGACCTCGTCCTGCGCCTGGACGATCGCCGGCGGCGGCCCCGACGGTGTCCGTGAGACGAGCGTCTTGCCGTGCCGCCGCGCGTTGTGGGCGATGAGCGTGTTCGCGGCGTGGATGATCTCGGGCGTGGAGCGGTAATTCTCCTCGAGCCGCACGACGGTGGCGCCGGGCCAGCGGCGGGCGAAGTCGAGGATGTGCGACACCTCGGCTCCCCGCCAGCTGTAGATCGACTGGTCGTCGTCGCCCACGACGCACAGACTGCGGTGGTCGCGGGCGAGCGCCGCGACGATCCGCTCCTGGATGACGCTCGTGTCCTGGTACTCGTCGACGAGCACGTGGTCGAAGCGGCCGGCCTCCGCCCGTCGCGCCTCCTCGTGTGTGGAGAACAGTTCGTCCACGACGAGCAGCAGGTCGTCGAAGTCGACGGCGCCGGCCGTGGCCAGCGCCTGCTGGTACCTGCGGTACCCGGCGGCGGCGAGCTCCCACGAGTCGTTGACGTCGACGGCGAGCGACGCCATGGCCGCATCCGGTCTGACCGCCGCCGTCTTCCAGCGGCCGACCCGTGCGAGCAGGTCGCCGGGGCCGAGGCTTGTTTCGGGGACCTTCAGCTCTTTGAGCACCCTCCGTGCCACCGTCTCCTGCTCGCCGCGGTCGATGATCGCGAACCGCTCCGGCAGGCCGACGCGCGCCGCGTGGCGGCGCAGGATGCGGACGCACAGCGAGTGGATCGTGGAGATCTCGGGCTTCTCCGTGGCCTTGGCACCGAGTTGCTTCGCGGACCGGGCCAGCATCTCCTTCGCCGCCTTGTTGGTGAACGTCACCGCGAGGATCCGCGACGGCCTCGATCCGCGCCACGCGAGGTGGCCGATCCGGGCGATCACGACGCGGGTCTTGCCCGTGCCGGCGCCGGCGAGCACCAGCAGTGGACCGATCGCAGCCTGTACCGCCTGGGTCTGCGCGGCGTTGAGCCCGCCGCGCGAGGACGGGCCGGCGGGCTGGCGATGGGCGGCCGGGCCGCGTGGGCTGTCGGGCGTGGCGGCGGCTGCTGGGAGGGGAGACATGGTCGCAGGAATCTACCACAGCCTGCCGGAACGGAGCGGCCGCGGGATCGGCTTGACGCTCCGTGGCGAGGAGTCTCTATTCTGCCGCTGGCGGCGAAGGATCGTCGCCGCAATCGTGGAGGCCTCGAGGAGCCCGTCGTGAAGAAGTCAGCCCACAATCGACGTCGCCGTGCGGAGGCCGACGCGGATGCCGAGGAATCGGGCGACCTGCGGCCGCTCGCGGCCGGCCTCGCACCGGGAGACGCCGGGGGCGACGGCCTGGAAGCCGATCAGATTGGCGACTCTGTCCTGGGTTTCATCGAGCGGCTGCGTCCGCACACCGGCGCGATACTGACCGTCGCCGGCGCGGCACTGGCGGCCCTGGTGGCGTTCGTCGTGGTCTCGTCGCAGGCGGAGGCCAGGCGGGCGGAGAGCTGGGAGGGCTGCATGGCGGCCCTCTCCCGCGGCGACCTCGCGGGGTTCAGCGACGTGGCCCGGCGGTTTCCGGGCACCGACGCGGGCCGCTGGGCCGAGCTGCTGGTGGCCGATGCAGCGGCCGCCGAGGGAGCAGACCTCCTGTTCGTCGACAGGCAGAGGGCCGAGGGGCGGCTCCGCGCCGCCGTGGACACCTATTCCGCGCTGATGCAGTCCCGGCCGAGCGGGCTGCTCGGCGAGCGGATCGTGTTCGGGCTGGCCAAGGCCCGCGAGAGCCTCGGGCAGCTCGATGAGTCGCGGCGCGGCTACGAGTCGTTGGCTGCGGAGTACCCGGGGGACCCGATTGCGAAGCTGGCGGCTGCCCGGGCCAAGGATCTGTCACGGGACACGACGCGGCAGTGGTACGATTGGTTTGCCGGCCAGAAGTTTGCGGCGGCCGGCACCCCGCCCGGCGCCGGAGCCCAGCCGCAGTCTCAGCCCCCAGATTCGCCCGCAGATTCGCGCGCAGCGCCGCCCGCCGATGCCGTTCCCCAGCCCCCCGCCGCCGGACAGCCCTGACGACGACGCATTCGCTGGCGGCGAGGGGCCCGCTGCCGAGGCCCCTGCGACCGGCCCGGCTGGCGACAGCCTGCCGGACGACGATGCGCCGGCGGGCATCATGCCGGACGACGATGCGCCGGCGGGCATCATGCCGGACGACGGAACACCGGCGGGCCCCATGCCGGGAGACGAGGTGGCGTTGACGGTGGGCGACGCCGACGCCGGCAGCCGGCTCGACGTGTTCCTCGTGCGGCACTTTCCGGGACAGAGCAGGTCCTTCCTGGCGCGGGCCATCGAGCGGTCCGCGGTGCGCGTGGACGGCGTGGTGGCGCGGGCGTCGCACAAGGTGCGGGCCGGCGGCCGCGTGTGCATGACGGTGCCGGAGCCGCCCCGCGCCGGCCCCGCCGCGGAGGAGATCCCGCTCGTCTTCCTCCACATCGACGCCGCCATCGCCGTCGTGGATAAGCCCGCCGGGATGGTCGTGCATCCCGCCAAGGGCAACTGGAAGGGCACTCTCGCCGGCGCGCTCAAGTGGCACCTCGAGCGGCCGGGCACGGACGGGCCGGGGCTCTCCACCGTCGGCGGTCCCACGCGGCCCGGCATCGTGCACCGCCTCGACCGCGATACCAGCGGCGTGATCGTCGTGGCACGGACCGAGCCGGCCCACCAGGCTATGGCGAAGCAGTTCGAGCGGCGAACGGTGACGAAGACCTATCTGGCGATCACGCAGGGGCAGCCGCAGTTCGACCGCGACGAGATCGACCTCCCCATCGGAATCCATCCGTACCAGCGAGAGAAGATGGCCGTCCGCCGTGATCATGCGACGAGCCGGGAGGCGGTGACGCGATTCGAGGTGCTCGAGCGGTTTCGGGGGGCGGCGCTGGTGCGGGTCGCGCCGAAGACCGGGCGGACGCACCAGATCCGGGTGCACATGGCGGCGATCGGCTGTCCGGTGCTCTGCGACGGGCTCTACAGCGGCCGCACGGTGATCACGCCGTCGTTCTTCGGACTTCGCGCCGCTGCCGACGAGCCGCTGATCACCCGTCAGGCCCTCCACGCCGCGAGCCTCGCGATCGACCATCCCGTCATTCACGAGCGGATGGAGTTCTCCGCGCCGCTGCCGGCCGACATGCAGCGGGTGCTCGATGCCCTGCGGAACGGTGGCCTGCCGGATCAGCCTGCAGGAGGCTGAGGCGGCGGGCAGTCCGGCTGTGAAGCACCGCCCTGCGGTCCCGCCGCGGCGTCACCCGCGTCTTCCGCGAGCAGCAGGGCCCGCGGCAGCGTCGAATCGACCACGCGGGCGACCGCGATCACGAACCCGGCAGCGCCGTCCCGCCAGCCCCCGCGGACGACGTAGCTCTTGGCGAACGCCGCCAGCCCCCGGAAGGGCAGGAGCCACGCCGCGGCCCGCTCCCCCTTCGACCGCATGATGCCCGCCTTCAGCGGCGCGTAGCGGAGCGATCGCTCAAGCACGTCGCGGCAGTCCGTGAAACCGTGGTGGAGGATCGATCCCCGCAGCAGCCGGGGCGGGCGGCGATGCTCGACCTCCTCGTGCACCGGCAGCGGCTTGAAGTCGGCCGTCGTCCGGTTGAAGATGCGAACGACGAGGTCGTTCCCCCACGCTCCGTGGCGGATCTCCCGTCGGCCGACGAACGTCCGCCGGCGGATCGCCCAGCAGGCCTCGGGGTCGGAGAGGTCGAGCCGCTCGCAGGCCGCCCGCGCCTCGCCGTCGAGCACCTCGTCGGCGTCGAGCGACAGGATCCAGTCGTACCGGGCCAGTGCCACGGCCCGTCGCTTCTGCGGCCCGTAGCCGATGAACGGCTGCACCTCCACGCGTGCGCCCTCGGCCCGCGCAGCCTCGGCCGTGCCGTCGGTCGAGCCGGAGTCGAGCACGAGTCTCTCGGCGCAGAAGTCGAGACTCTGGAGCGTGCCGGCGATCCGTGCTGCGGCGTCCCGGGTGATCACAACCCCCGAGATCGGCAGCGGCGGCCCGGGGCGGGGGGCGGGCGGCGGTGCCGTCACGGCGACACCGGGCGGACCGCCGTCCCGCCGTGGCTCATGTCTTCGACGGCCTCGTCTCGCCCCGCCGGATCGCGCCGCGGCCGCTCTGCGGCAGCATCGGCCTCCGTGCGCATGGGGAACTCCAGGACGAACGTGCTGCCCCTGCCGGCCACGCTCGTCACGCGGATGTCGCCGCCGTGCTCCCGCAGGATCTTGCGGCTCACCGTGAGCCCCAGCCCCGTGCCCCGCGCGCCCTTCGTCGAGACGAACAGGTTGAAGATGCCCTCCAGCGCCTCCGGCGACATGCCCGCCCCGTCGTCCGCGACGGTCACCCGCGCGACCCGATCGGCGGCATCGCACCCGACGCCGATCGTGACCGTGCCGCCCCCATTCTCCTCGACGGCGTCGAGCGCGTTGGTCACCACGTTGAGGATCGCCCGCGACAGGGCTTCGGGGTCGAACAGGAGCGTGGGCAGGTTCGCGGGGGCGCTCCAGGCGATCTTGGCTCCGCCTTCGTCCGCCCGCTGGTGGACCGTCTCGACGATGTCCGACACCAGGGCGACGAGGTCGGATGGCACCGGGTCAGGCTCTCGTTCCTTGCTGAAGGAGAGCATGTCCATCACCAACGACGAGATCTTGTGCTGGTTGCGGGCGACGATCTCCCAGCCCTTCCGCACGATGGCGGCGTCGTCGGTCTCGAGGCCCATGTCGACGAGGTAGCTGCCGCCGCGGATGCCCTGGAGGATGTTCTTGATGTGGTGGGAGAGCGTGGCGATGGTCTGCCCCATCGCCGCGAGCCGTTCCGCCTGCACCATGCCGGAGTAGTAGGTGGTGTCCTCGACTGCCAAAGCCGCCTGGTGGCCGATCGCGGTCATGAGCTTCAGGTGCTCGTCGGTGAACCGACGCTGTCCTGACTCGACCACGTCGCCGAGCGGCGACGTGGTGTCGACGTAGATCACGCCCACCGTGCCGTAGCGGCCCTGCATCGGCACGCAGATCGCCTCGCGCACACCGGTCCGCACCACGCTGTGCCCGCCGCTGAAGCGGTCGTCGTCCTGCGCGTCGCTGGTGATCACCCCCTCACCACGGTCGAGCACGTGGTCGAGGATCGTGCGGCTGATGGCCATCGATGTCGCCTGATCGATGCGACGGTCGCGCCGCGCCGTCGTGCGCAACTGCTTCGACTCCGCGTCGAGCAGCATGATGCAGCCGCGGTCGGCCTCCACCCATTCGAAGACGAGTTCCAGGATCCTGCCGAGCAGCTCGTCGATGTCGAGCGTGTGGCTAACGGCCAGCGCCGTGCGGTACATTACCTGCAGGTTGCTGCGGGCACGCGTCAGCCAGCGGTTCTGCGTGTCGGAATCGGCGCCGGCCTCGTCGACGTCGCGGCTGGTGCGCACGATCCGCGACGCGTCGGCGGCGTGCCGCTCGGGCACGATGTCCACCCGGCCGGCGGCGGGGAGTGCGGCGGCGTCGCGGGCGTAGACCAGGACGGTCCGGCCGACCTGGATGCGGTCGCCGCTTGCGAGATCGGCACGCTCGATCTTGCGGTTGTTGAGCCAGGTGCCGTTGGAGCTGTTGAGATCGTTGACCACGAACGCGTCGCCCACCCGGCGGACTTCCGCGTGCCGGCGCGAGACCTCGTTGTCCTCCAGCTGCACGGCATTGCCCGCGTCGCGGCCGATGCTGACCGCCTCCTCGTGGGGCGCGAGGTCGTAGCGGGTGCCGCTGTTGCGGCCCTGGATCACCAACAGGGAAGGCACGGGGAAGGCTCCTCGCGGGCGAAAACGTCCTCATCGTACAGCACCGCGTTCTCCTCTCTGAGGGGCTGCTAAAATACCGCGATGGCGGCCGAGATCGGCCCGGCCTGCCGTTCATCCCGGCCCGTGACTTCATGAGGATTCCGTAATGCCGCGAAAAACAGCGTCGTGGGGCCGTCCCGCCGTCCGTCTGGCTGCCGTCGCGGTCCTCCTCGGTGCGGCGGTCGCGGCCGACGAGCCACGGACGCCCGTGCCGGCGTCTGTCCCCGCGGTGGCGACGTCGGGCGACGCCGGAGAGGTCGCTGCGGTCCGCGGCCGGATGCGGCAGTCCGTCGAGTGGCTCGCCGCGCCGGAGCGCGAGGGCCGCGGTCCGGGCACCAAGGGCATCGACGAGGCCGCCGATTGGGTGGCCCGCCAGTTCGCCGCCGTCGGCCTGGCGACCGTCGAGGTGACGGCGCCCGGGGACGCGTCGGAGAAGGGGGCCGCCGGGGGGCCGTTTCAGACCTTCGCCATGACCCTCGACGCGCGGCTGGGGGATGCGGCCGGCAACACGGCGGAACTGGTCGGTCCGCCCGGCCAGGACGGCATGCCCCGGCGCATCCCACTCGAACTCGGCAAGGACTTCACGCCGCTGGCAGCCGGCGGCTCGGGCCGCTTCGACCTGCCGCTGGTGTTCGCCGGCTACGGCATCACCGCGCCGGCGGAGAACTATGACGACTACGCCGCCGCCGGTGCGGGCCAGGGAGGCCTCGCCAAGGGGAGCGCGGCGGTCGTGCTGCGGCAGGAGCCCCAGAAGGACGACCCCCACAGCGTGTTCGACGGCAACCAGGCGTCGCAGCACGCGGCCCTCGCCCGCAAGATCGCCAACGCCTCCGAGCACGAGGTGGGAGCCGTCGTCTTCTGCAACGACACCGACGCCGACGGCGATGCGCTGATGGCCTTCACGAGGGCCGGCGACGGCTCGGAAAAGCGGGCCATGCCGGTGCTTCACGTCCGCCGCGCGGCGGTCGACGGCGTCGTCAGGGAGGCGCTCGGCCGGGATCTCGCTGCGATCCAGCAGGGCATCGACGAGTCGCTCACGCCGCAGAGCGGGCCGCTCGCCGGCTGGAGGATCCGCGGGCAGACGGCGATCGAGCGGGTCGAGACCGTGGGCCGCAACGTGATCGGCATCCTGCCGGGCACCGCCGGTTCGTCCGCCACCGGCGCCGGCGAGACGGTGGTGCTCGGGGCGCACTACGACCACCTGGGGTACGGCGGGGCGAACTCGGCTGCGCCGGGCGAGCATGCCGTGCATCACGGCGCCGACGACAACGCGAGCGGCACGGCGCTGCTGGTCGAGGTCGCGCGGATGCTCCGCCAGCGCGGGCCGTTCCCGCGCACGATCCTGTTCGTCGCCTTCTCCGGCGAGGAGCGGGGGCTGTTGGGCAGCGCCCACTACGCTGCCAACGCGGCAGTGCCGCTCGCCGACACCGTGGCGATGGTGAATCTGGACATGGTCGGCCGGCTCGACGGCGACAAGATCGTCGTGCACGGCACGGGGACCGGCACGGGCCTCGAGCCGTTGGTGGACCGGCTCGTGGCGGCCCGCGGCTTCGAAGCCGCCAAGGAACCGGGGGGATTCGGCCCCAGCGACCACTCGAGCTTCTACGCCCGGAAGATCCCCGTGCTGCACCTGTTCACGGGATCGCACGCCGACTATCACCGGCCGACGGACACCGCGGAGAAGATCAACTACGACGGCATGGTTCGGATCGCCGGGCTCGTCGCCGACATCGTGGCCGACCTGGCCTCTGCGCAGGAGCGTCCCGCCTACATCGAGGTGGCCTCGAAGCAGTTCGCCCGCGGCGGAGGCGACCGGCCCTACTTCGGCAGCATTCCCGACTTCGGCAAGCCCGGGAAGGGGTACGCCATCACGGGCGCCACCAAGGATTCGCCGGCGGCGAAGGGCGGGCTGAAGGGGGGCGACGTCATCGTGCGGCTCGGGGAGAGCGCCGTCACCGGGCTCGAGGACTTCGACAGCGCCCTGCGGAAGCACAAGGGGGGCGACACGATCCCGGTCGTGGTGCTGCGGGACGGCGCCGAGGTGACGCTGCAGGTCACGCTCGATCCGCCGAAGTGACGCGGAGCGGACCGCCGGTCGTCAGGAGGCCGATTCGGCCCGCCCCTGTCCGCCTGTTCCTGCGGGCTTTTCCGGCCCTTTTTCTCCCGGATACTGGCCTTGAACCGGCCGCGGTGGATCGCCATCATCCCGCCGCTCTCGAATCCCGTCCGCCCGCAGGATCGTTCCGGCGGCGATCAACGGGCACCGTGGATTCCGCGGCCGAACCACCAGCAAGGAGTGCATTCCGTGAACAGGCTCATCGCCACCACCATCTGTGCGGCCATCGTGTCGCTGGTCCACGTATCCGCGTTCGGGCAGGCGCCGGTCGCCGGCCCCCAGGGGCAGGTCGCCCCGGGGCAGGCCGTGCAGCCGCAGGTGCGGGCGGCGTCCGCCGTGTCGCACGTGGCGGTGATCGACGTCGGCTACATCTTCAAGAATCACCTGCGGTTCAAGGCCGCGATGGACAAGATGAAGGACGAGGTGATGGCCGCCGAGAACAGCCTCAAGGGCGAGCGTGATCGGATCAACGGCCTGATGGAGCAGCTCAAGGGCTTCAACGTCGGGACTGCCGAGTACAAGAAGCTGGAGGCCGAGATCGCCAAGGGCCAGGGCGACTTCAATGTCAACGCCCAGCTGCAGAAGAAGGACTTCATGGATCGCGAGGCGAAGGTCTACCTGCAGGTCTACACGGAGATCGAGAAGGCGGTCGCGCAGTTCGCCCGTGAGCACAGCATCACCGCCGTGTTTCGCATCGACGGCGACCCGATCGACGGTGCCGACCGTAACCAGATCCTGCGGGGCATCACCAAGCCGATCGTCTACTACGATGCGGGCTACGACATCACGCCCGACATCGTCAAGATCCTCAACGGCACCGCGGTGGCCGACCAGAGCGGTCGTGCCGGCGTGGCGCCGCCGCGCACCCGGTAGCGTCGTCGTCCCCGTGTTCCATCCCTCGGGCGTCGGCGTCGGCCGATCCGGCGTGACTCTCTCCATGCCACATACCAGCGAGCGGCGGCAGCAGCGTACGATCCGGAGGCCGGTGTCCGTGGAGGGCGTCGGCTACTGGAGCGGCCGCGAGAATCGCGTCGATCTCGAGCCGGCGCCGCTGGGGGCGGGCGTGGTGTTCGTCAGGGACGACCTGCCGCAGCCGGTCTGCATTCCCGTCGCCGTGGAGCATCGTGTCGAGGCCTCGAGCCGCACGAACCTCGAGGTGGACGGGGCCAGGGTCGAGATGGTGGAGCACCTGCTCAGTGCACTGGCCGGCCTCGGGATCGATTGCTGCGTGGTGCGGGTGCACGGCGAGGAGATGCCCGGGCTCGACGGCTCGTCGCTCGCGTTCGTCGAGGCGATTGATGCCGCCGGCGGCATCGATCTCGGTAAGCCCGTCGTGCCGATCGTCGTCGGCTCCGTTGTCCGTGTCGGCGACGAGCGGTGCTGGGTCGAGGCCTCGCCGCCGCGGTTCGCCGGTCTTTCCGTCGAGTATTGCCTTGACTACGGGCCGGGGCCGATCGGCAGGCAGGAATTGGCGATCGACGTGACGCCGGAGGATTACCGGCTGCGGCTCGCAGCGGCCCGGACGTTCCTGCCGGTGGCCGACGCGGAGCAGCTGCGGGCCGCGGGCCGCGGCCTCGCGGCGACCACCCGTGATCTGCTCATCTTCGGTCCCGACGGGCCGATCGGCAACACGCTCCGCTGGCCTGACGAGTGTGTCCGGCACAAGGTGCTCGATCTGGTGGGCGACCTGGCGCTCGTCGGTCGGCCGATCCACGCGCACGTCCGCGCGTGCCGCAGCGGGCATCGGCTCAACGGGGCCCTGGCCGCCCGGCTGGCGGCGGCCTGAAGTGCGGGTGGCGGCGGCGCCGCCCGAAAGCGAGGCCATCATGGAAGAATTCGAAGCGACCGTGCCGATGCGGGAGGGGTCGCCCTCGCGCGTGCCCGTGCCGCGCGGACTGCCGCCGTTCGTGCATCCGGCCGCGGTCGTCGAGCCGGGGGCCGTGCTGGCCGACGACGTGCGGGTCGGCCCCTGCTGCGTGGTGTCGTCCGGCGCGGTCATCGGCCGGGGCACCGTTCTCGAGGGGCACGTCACGCTCATGGGAGACGTCGTGCTCGGCGAGCGCAATCACGTCTATCCGCACGCCGTCATTGGCGGCGAGCCGCAGGACGTCAGCTACCGGGGCACGTCGACCCGCGTGGTGATCGGCGATCGGAACGTCATTCGCGAGGGCGTGACGATCAATCGTGCCACCGAGAAGGAGGATGGCGTCACCTCGCTCGGCAACGACAACTTCCTGATGGCGTGCAGCCACGTCGCGCATGACTGCAGGATCGGCGACCACTGCACGTTCGCCAACGGCACGCTGCTCGGCGGGCACGTGCGGGTCCATTCCCGGGCCTCGCTGTCGGGCGCCGTGGCCGTGCACCATTGGGCCACGATCGGCGGATGGGCGTTCGTGGCGGGATTGTCGCGGGTGCTTCACGACGTGGCGCCGTTCATGCTGAGCGAAGGGCTGCCGGCCCGGCCGCGGTGCGTGAACCTCGTCGCGCTGCGGCGGGGCGGGTTCGCGGGTGAGTCGATCGAAGCGCTGGTCGAGGCGCATCGCCTGCTCTATCGAGCCAAGGTCGGACTGGAGCCGGCGCGGGAGATCCTGCGGTCGCAGGGCATGCTCGTGGCGGAGGTGGTCGAGTTGCTCGAGTTTCTCGCGTTGCAGCGGGACGGGCGGCACGGCCGGGCCCGGGAGCGGAGGAGGGCGGCATGACGCGCACGCGCGTGGCGGTGATCGGGTGCGGACACCTCGGATCGATCCATGCGCGGTTGCTCGCCGCCAGGCCCGACGCCGAACTCGTGGGCGTCGTTGATCCCTCGGCCGAGGCCCGGCAGCGCGTGGCCGCTGCGCACGGCTGCCGTCCGCTGTCCGAGCCCGGCGCGGTCGTCGGCTTGGCCGACGCCGTCGTCGTGGCGGCGCCCACGTTCCTGCACGCGGCGGTGTCGCTGCCGCTGCTGGAGGCCGGGCTGGATCTGCTGATCGAGAAGCCGATCGCCGCCGACGTCGGCGAAGGACGGGCCATCACCGCGGCTGCGGAGCGGGCGGGCCGCGTCGTCGCCGTGGGGCACGTGGAGCGTTTCAATCCCGTCTGGGGCGTCGCGGTGGAGCGGTGCGGCAGGGTGGTCGCGGTGGAGTCGAGCCGGCTCGCGCCGTTCACGTTCCGATCGCTCGACGTGGGCGCGGTGCTCGACCTCATGATCCACGACATCGACCTCGTGCTCTCGCTCGCCCCTGGAGCGCTGGAGCGGGTCGATGCGCACGGCATCGTCGCGACGGGCGGTCACGAGGACGCGGTCCGGGCCAGGCTCGTCTTCGCGTCCGGGTTCGTCGCCGACCTGTCGGCGTCGCGGATCCATCCCATGCTGACACGACGCACGACGCTCTGGGGCACCCGGGCCATGGTGTCGGCCGACTTCAACGCGAAGACCGTCGATGCGGTGTCGGCTCCAGCCGCCGGGCCCGGCGGCGGATTCGACGCCGACAAAGTGCCGCCGACGGAACGGACGGGACTCAAGGAGCGGTTCTTCGCCGATGTCATGCCACGGGAGACGGTGGCCGTCCCCGACGCCAATGCCATCGCCTGCGAACACGACGACTTTCTGGCGGCGGTGCGATCACGGGGGCCGGTGCGGGTGCCCGCGGCCGCGGGGGTCGCGGCCGTCGAGGTCGCCGACAGGATTCTCGCCGCGATGACATGCACACGGATGGGTCACAGCAGGCCGGCTCTCGGGCCGGTGGCCTCGGGCCGCAAGGTCGCCTGAGCCCCGCGATCTTGCGCAGTCGTCCGGGTCTTCCCATCGTTGTCGCCACCTATGGACCGCAGTGGCCGCCCGCTGGCATTCGGTGTCCGGGCTGCCGATAGAACCGGAAGCGGGTTCCCTGAAGGCGTCGGTGGAAGGGGGCGGAGGGCATGCGGCAACTGACTGCGCGGCGGCTGAAGGTGCCGTTGATCGCGATCGTCGCTGGCACGGCCGCGGCCTGGGGCTGGCCCGCGTCGCTGGCATCCGCCGCAGAGCCGGCCGCGACGGTCGGCATCGCCCCGCCGCCCGTGGTGTTCGAGGGCTTCGGCTTCGACGGGTTCCGCGGGAGCGGCTCGATCGCGGCAACGCTGCGTGACATCGGCCCCGCCGGCGAGCAGCCGGCTCCTCCCCTGGGCCTGCCCGTCGACGTCGTCGTGAAGGGGCCGTCGGGCCGCGAACGTGTCGCCGACCCACTCGCCGCCGAACTGAAGGGGCGGCTCGAGGGCCTCGATCTCGTCGCCGGCATGCAGGCCGATGCGACCATGGTGGAGGAAGGCCCGAAGAAGTGGGTGGGCGGAGTGCGGATGTCGCATGCCCACGGGACGGGCCGCGAGGTGCTCGAACTGCGGACATCGCTCGGCAGACAACAGCAGGCGGGAGTCCTCGGCCTGGAGGTGGGGCCGCGGATCGAGCGAAGGCTCAAAGGGGGGCTGACCGTCTTCCTCGACGGCAAGGCCCAGGCTCAGGCCCGGCGATCGGCCGACACCGGCAGTTGGATGATGCCGAGCCTCGCCGGCGAGAGTGGCGGCCTGCTCGGCGTCGCGGCGAGCACGGGCCTGACGCGGTAGCTGTCCGTGATCGGTCGCGCACGAGCGGCCGATGTGCCGCGGCGTCGAGCGTGCTGCGACGTCGACGAGGCCAGAGCGACGAGGCCAGAGCGACGAGGCCAGGGCGACTAGGCCAGGTCGCGGTCCTGGAAGAGAACGAGCGCGACCAGCAGGGCGACCGCCGAGTAGAGCCCGGCGTAGAGGGCGGCCCAGCCGAGGTAGCTCCACGGCACGGGCACGCCGCCGACCACGGCGGCCTCGATCGTGAAGTGCTCCAGCACCGGCAGCAGCGTCGCGAAGAGCTGGCCCACGAACCGCACGATCGCGATCTTCCCCACGCTCGACTGCACGATCAGCGGCACGAGATGCCCGAGTGCGTAGACCGTGAAGCAGATGATCAGGTTCGGCACGATGCCCAGCCGCGTCGAGACCGCCAGGCTCACCGCCGCCAGCAGGATCGTCTCGAGCAGCGAGAGGACGAGCCCCGGCACCACCGTGATCATCTCGTCGGCGCAGTCCCGCCAGATCGGATCGAGCTTGGCCCCCTCACGGGCGTCGTACACGACCTTCAGGCTCGTCGTGGCCAGGAGCACGGTCCCGAGGATCAGGAACACGAGTAGGGCCACGAGCACCAGTCCCGCGAACTTGCCGAGAATGAACTGCGGCCGCGTGAGCGGCTTCGAGAGGACGGTCAGCGCGGTGCGGCCCTCGATCTCCTCGGCCACCGACACGCTGGCCGTCCAGACGACCACGAGCAGGGCGAGCACCTTGATCAGGGTGAGGCTGCTGTCCTTGAGCATCTTCACGTCCTCGCCGAACGTGTTGTAAGGGATCACGATGAAGGCGAAGAGCAGCACGGCCCCGACGATCAGCGCGACGGAGAAGATCGGCTGCCCGATGGCCTCCTTGGTCGTCGCGGAGGCCACGGCGGCGATCCGACGCGGGATGAGCCGGAAGAGACCGTAGGCCAGCGACAACGAGAGGAGCGCGGCTGTTGTCCAGGGCAGCAGCCCCACCTGGGGGAACTCGGGCACGATCCGCCACCGGGCCGTGAGTCGCACCGGCTTGTCTGAGGCGTTGGTGGCCTCGAGCTTCGCGCGGCTGCCCAGGAAGGGGTTCGTGGCGCCTTCGCTGCGGCTCCACGACCAACGGCGGCCGTTGCCGTCGTCGAGTTCGAGGTCCGGCACCTTCGAGAGCGCGAAACCCTCGATCGGCTGCTGGGTGCGCACGACCACGGGCGCGTTGCTCTCCAGCTCGAACGACGCCAGTTCCTGCGGCCGCAGGTCGAGCGGGATCTCCTGGAGCGAAGCCCCGGCCGCCACGTCCACGCTCGCCGACGCCTGGCCCTCTGCCACCAGACGCATGAGCGACCGCCAGATCTGACGCTGGGGCATCAGGGGCGCGAAGGCGATCGCGACGGCGGCCATCGTAAGCAGCAGCCAGCCCAGCGGACCCGCGAACCCGTCCCGCAGGCTCGCGCGGGCCTCGGCCGCCGCACGGGGCCAGGCGACGCTGAGGACCGCCCAGACCGCTAGCAGAACGAGCAGGGTGATGAGGCCGCCGACGGCGACCAGCCAGATGGGCGGAACGGCGATGTCCAGCCAGCGATTGGCGAAGAGGGCGATCATGGCTGCCTGCGGCTCGGATGGGGAACGGGGGAACGGAGGCTCGACATTATGCCCGTGCCTGCGGGCGGACGGAAGCCTCCACGCCCGCCGGCCCGGCGAGCACGGTGACGCCGGGCCCGTCGAGCGGCCAGCGGTGCAGGACCCGCTGGAGGTCGTCGATCGACAGGTTCTCGACGATCCTGAGGTTGTCGGCCACGGAACGGTAGCCGGCGTTGTGGGCCCACTCCAGGCCGACGTGGAAGAGCCGCCGTCGGGGCCGTTCGCCCTCCAGCACGACCCGCCCAGCGAGCTTGTTGCGGGCCTGCTCGAACTCGCGCCGGCCGATTCCCTGCGTCATCGCGTCGCGGTACATGCCCAGGATCCTGTCGAACAGCGGATCGACGTCGGCCGCATCGCAGGAGAGTTGCGTGATCATGATGCCGGCGTCGAGGAAGTCGTGGTGGTGGCACGAGGCATGTTCGGCGTCGCCGGAATCGACCACTCCCCAGTAGAGTCGGCTGCCGGACTCGTCACCCAGGACGACGGCGAGCAGCTTCGCGGCGAAACGATCGTCGTCGTCCCCGGCGGGGCCGGCCGACATCCGCACCGCGTACTCGAGCGCTGCCGTGGCCCGCACGATCTGCTCGCGCCGCTCCGTCGGCGGCTCGATCGGCCGGCGGCGATCGCCCACCTCGACGGGCTCCCAGTCGCCGCACAGCCGCCGCGCCGACTCGACGAGGGCGGGGAAGTCGACGGCGCCCGACGCGGCGAGCACGATATTGCCCGGCGCGTACCGGCGGCGATGGTAGTCACGCATCGCCTCGACCGGCAGCGCCTCGATCGACTCGACCGTGCCGAGCACGCTCCGTGCGAGCGGGTGTCGGCCGAAGAAGGCCGCCCGGCAGCGGTCGTCGGCGCCGAACGGAGGCTGGTCGTCGTACATCCGGATCTCCTCCAGGATGACGAGCTTCTCGGTCGCGAAATCCTCGGCCCGCAGCGCCGGCCGCATCATGCGGGCCAGCAGGTCGATCGCGTCGTGCTGCTGGGACGGAAGGACCGCGGCGTGGTAGACGGTTTCCTCCTCGCTCGTGAAGGCGTTGGCGCTGGCCCCCAGCCAGTCGAAGCGGCGGTTGATCTCCTCGGCCGACAGGTCAGCCGTGCCCTTGAAGACCATGTGCTCGAGGAAGTGGCTCGCCCCCCACAGGTCGTCGGTCTCGTCCCGCGATCCGGTGCGCACGAAGAAACCCAGGCTGGTGGAGAGCGCACCCTCGGTGATCTCGGCGATCACCTCGAGGCCGTTGTCGAGCCGCTCACGCTGAAACCGCATCCCGCACCTCCAGGGGTTCGCGGCCGAGCGACACGACCGAGAGGTCGCCGATGGGATGCGTCGCCAGCCAGGCCTCGATCGACGCCGCATCGAGCCGGTCGTAGCGGGTGAGCTCCTCGGCGAGCGGACGGATGGTGCCGAGGTGGTACCACTGCCGCGCGATCGCCCCGGCACGGGCCGCGCTCGACTCCTGCTGCATGACCAGGCCGCTCTTGGCCCGCGCCCGCACCCGCTCGAGCTCCGCCTCCTGGATGCTGCCCGGCAGCCGGCGGATCTCCGCGAGCATGACGTCGAGCGTCTCCTGGGCCCGCGCCGCCGTGGTGCCCGAGTAGCAGATGGCCATGGCGTGGTCGCGGTGCGTGTGGTAGCCGGCGGAGACGCTGTAGCAGAGCCCGCGGCGCTCACGCACCTCGGAGAACAGCCGCGAGCTCGATCCGCCCCCGAGCACCGCCAGCGCCGCCGTCGCCTCGTACGACTCGTCGGAGCGGTAGGGGGGCATCGACCAGGCCACGGCGATGTGCGTCTGCTGGGAATCGTGCATGACGTGGCGGACGCGCGGGCCCCGGGGGCCGGTGGGGATCGGCGCGGCGGCACCGGTCGACCAGTCGCCGCACAGCCGCTCCATGCGCGGCACAAAATCGCCCCAGTCGATCCGTCCGGCGATGGCGATGATCGTGCCGCGGGGGCGGACGTTCGCGGAGACGAAGTCGCGGATCTCGCCGATCGCGATCCGCTCGACGTCGGCGGTCAGCCCCTCAGACGGCATGCCCCACGGCGACGGGTAGTGGATCTGCCGCAGCGCGAGGATCGCCCGATGCGCCGGGTCGTCCTCCGTGCCGGCCAGCGTCTGCAGCACCATCTGGCGGGCGTTCTCCCGGTCGTCCTCCGCGAGCCGCGGACGCTGGAGGATGTCGGCGTAGATCGGCAGGGCGGCGGGCAGCTGCCGGGCGACCATCGCCCCTGAGAAGCTGGAGTGGCTCGTCGACACCGCCGTCGCCCACTGCACGCCGGCCGCCTCGAGATCCTCGACGATCTGGCGGCTGCTGCGGTCGCCGGCGCCGCGGAGCATCATCTCGCCCGACAGTGCGGCCATGCCGCAACGGCCCTGCGGGTCGTAGATGCCGCCCGCCGGCGTATGGAAGGCGATGGACACCGACTCCAGGCCGGGCAGCTCCTCGCCGAGCAGCACGATTCCGTTGTCGAGCGTCGTGCTGAAGAGGGTCTGCTTCACGGCCATCGCGATCGGAATGGGATCACGACCAGACCGGCTCGGCCAGCGGCGAACCGTCCGCGGCCAACGCCGCACCCGGGCAGAAATCGGAGGTGCCGCCGTCGACGATCTTGTAGACGGTGCGGCCGCGGCGGAATCCGAGCCGCTGGTAGAGCCGCACGGCACGGGCGTTGTCGGCCGTCACTTCGAGCGAGGCGGACCGCAGGCCATGCTGCCGGAATCCCCGCAGGGCCTGCTCGATGAGGCAGGTCCCGAGGCCGATGCCGCGATGCCCGGGCACGATGCCGATGTTTTGGATCAGGCCGCATCCGCCCCGGTCGCGGTCGACCACGCCCTGGATCGTCCCAGACCACTGCAGGTCCTCTGGCGACCTGCCGAAGGCGATGAGCCAGGTCGCCTGCGGCAGGAACCCTGGCTTGTTGCGGATCTCCCGCATGAGGCGGCGGCAGCCCTCGAGATCGCCGAGGCAGGGAAACACGACCGCGTCGATTTCGTCCCGAAACGACCGGAACTTGGCCCGGGCGTGCACGTCGACGAGCGCCTCGTTCCAGGGCACGAACCGGTATCCCGGGCGGAGGACGACGTCGCGGCGACCCGCCGTGAGGTCGACGTCCATCCGGTAGCGCTTGAAGTAGGTCGCATCCACAGCGTTGGCTCCGACGACGTTCCCGGTCCGATGCCTCAACGTAAGAATACGCTCTGGATTGGTCAACACGCCGGTACCGGCGACAGGCCGGTGAAATCCGCGGAATTTTCGGGGTCCGGGCGGTCCGGCGGGCCGCACACCGGCGGCCCTGCGTTGCCGAGAGCGGATGGCGCTGGTAAGATTTTGGTCAGTCAAAAAATGTTTTTTGGCATATCAAAATACGTGGCGGATGGCTGGCGGCTGTGCCTCCGGGCGTGTTCGTCGCTCGGCTTCGTGGCCGCCGGCATGGCCTGCCTCTATGTCGGGGCCTTGCTGTCGACCGCCTGCGCCGGTGCGGAGCCTGCCGCAGTCGTGGTCACGACGACGGTCGTGGCCGACCTCGTCCGGCAGGTGGGCGGCGAGCGGGTTGCGATCGACTGCCTGATGGGCCCGGGCATCGATCCGCATTCCTACAAGGCGACTCCGCGCGACGCCGATCGGCTGGCCCGCGGCCGGCTCGTCGTCGCTTCGGGGCTGCATCTCGAGGGGAAGCTGTCCGACCTCCTCTCCCGGCTGAGCCGCCGGACGCCGGTGACATTCGTCGCCGACGGCCTGCCCCGCGACGCGCTGCTGCCGGTGGGGGACGGCCTCCACGATCCGCACGTCTGGTTCGACGCAAAGCTCTGGAGCCGCTGCGTTCCCGCCGTGGCGGCGGCCCTGACGAAGCTCGACCCGGTCGGTCGCGACGACTACGAGCGGAGAGCCGCCGACTACGTGCGGCGTCTGGAGACGCTCGACGGCCACCTCCGTGAGCGGCTGGCGACGATCCCGCGGGACCGCCGGGTGCTCGTGACGGCGCACGACGCGTTCCGCTACTTCGGCCGCGCGTACGACGTCGAGGTGGTGGGCGTGCAGGGGACGAGCACGGAGGCCGAGGCCGGGCTCGCCGACATCAACCGTCTCGTCGAACTGATCGTCTCCCGGGGCATCCCGGCGGTGTTCGTGGAGACGAGCGTGTCGGACCGCAACGTCGCCGCCCTGCGCGAGGGGGCGATGGCCCGCGGCCGTTCCGTCGCGCTCGGCGGCAGCCTCTACTCCGACTCTCTCGGCGGACCGGGCAGCGGCGCGGAGACGCTCGAGGCGGCGCTTTCCGCCAACATGGAGACCATCGTCGCCGGCCTGACCGGGGGCCGCTAGCACGATGGCCATTCCGCTCCTGGAGTTCCACGATGTCACCGTGGCGTACGGACGCCGGCCCGTGCTCTGGAACGTCGACCTCGTCGTCGAGGAGCCCTGCCTCTTCGGCATCATCGGCCCCAACGGCGCCGGCAAGAGCACGCTCTTGAAGGCGGCCCTCGGCCTCGTGCCCGTGGCGGGCGGCTCGATCCGCTTCTTCGGGCGGCCGTTCGCCGAGGTCCGCGGCCGCGTCGGCTACGTGCCGCAGCGCGAATCGGTCGACTGGGATTTTCCGGTGAGTGTCACCGACGTGGTGCTTATGGGCACCTACGCGCGGCTCGGGTGGTTTCGCCGGCCCGGCGCCCGGGAGCGGCAGGTCGCCCGCGAGAGCCTCGCCCGCGTCGGGCTCGCCGACGTGGCCGAGCGCCAGATCGGCGCGCTTTCGGGCGGGCAGCAGCAGCGGGTGTTCCTGGCGCGGGCGCTGGCGCAGCAGGCCGACGTCTACGTGCTCGACGAGCCGATGGCCGGGGTCGACGCCGGGTCGCAGGAGCGGATCTTCCGCGTGCTCGCGGAGCTGCGCGGAGAGGGGCGGCTCGTCGTCGTCGTCCACCACGACCTGCGGACCGCGGCGGAGTGGTTCGAACGGGTGGCGCTGATCGACATGCGGCTCGTCGCGTCGGGCCCGACGGCCGACGTGCTCACGCCCGCCAACCTGCAGCGGACCTACGCGGGCCGCCTGGACGTGCTCGACGAACTGGGGAGGGCCGTGGCCCGGAGGGAGCGGACGCCGTGACCTGGCTGCCCGGGCTTCCGTACAACACGCTGGTCGTGGCCGCGGGCGTGGCGGCCGTCGGCTTCGCCGCGGGCGTCGTCGGCAGTCTCGGCGTGCTGCGGAAGCGGGCGCTGGTGGGGGATGCGGCGGCCCATGCGACGCTCGCCGGCGTGGCGCTGGCGTTCCTCGCCACCGGCCGGCGCGACCTGCCGGTCCTGCTGGCCGGCGGGCTCTGCTCGGCGCTGGTCGCCCTGGGCGTGCTCGTGCTGCTCCGCCGGTGGACGCGGACCCGGGAGGACGCGGCGACGGCGATCGTGCTCGGCGTCTCCTTCGGGCTTGGCATCGCGCTGGTCTCCGGCATCACGGCCCGGGGCATCCCGGGCGGGGCGGGGCTGGAGCAGTTCCTGCTGGGGCACACCGCCGCGCTGACGGCGCGCGATGCGATGCTCCTGGCGGTGGTGTCGGCCGTCGCGGTGGTGGTCGTCCTCCTCGCAGCCAAGGAGGCGACGCTGGTTGCGTTCGATGCGTCGTTCGCGGCGGCGACCGGCTGGCCGGTCATGCTGATCGACTACGCGCTCGTCACGCTCATCGCAGTGATGGTCGTGGTGGGGCTTCCGGCTGCGGGCGCGGTGCTCGTGACGGCGCTGGTGGTGATCCCGCCTGTGGCCGCCCGGCAGTGGACCGACCGCGTGGGCACGATGCTCACGCTCTCGGGCTGCTTCGGCGTCGTTGCCGCGCTCGCGGGCGTCGCCGTCAGCGCCGTCGTGCCGCGGCTCGCGACGGGCCCCCTGATCGTGCTCGCCGCCGCCGCCATCTTCATCGCGTCGTTCCTCGCGGCGCCGGGCCGCGGGTGGTGGTCCCGGCTGCGCCGGCAGCGGGCCGTCGAGCAGGCGTGGGCGCGGGGCAGGATCTTGTCCGCGGCGGCGGCGGACGGCGCAGCGCCCTTCTCGCGCCACTGGATCGTCGACCGCGTGGGCGGCCTGGGGGGCGGCGGCCGGCGGCGGTTCGACGCAGCCTGGGGCATGCTCGTGAGACAGTCGCTGATCGCTCCGGTCGGCGGCTCCGCGGCGGACGGCGGGCACCCCGGCGCCGACCGCTGGCGGCTGACGACTGCAGGGCTCGACGCCGCGGCGGAGCGGGACCGCAGGATGCGGGCCTGGAGCGCTCTCGTGGAGTCGTCTCCGCTCGACGCCCGCGGGCTGCTCACGATCGACCTTCCCGATCCTGCCGCCGTCGGCGCCGGCGTTGCGGCGCGGCGTGCGGCGGGTGAAGCCTGAGGGGCACGGGGTGATGCACATGCTCGACCCACTTACGGGCTGGATGCTCAACCCACTCGCGGGCTGGATGCTCGACCCACTCGCGGGCTGGATGCTCGACCCACTCGCGGGCTGGATGCTCGACCCACTCGCGGGTCTGCTCGGCGACGGCATGCACGCCTGGGCGATCGCCACAGCTGCGGTCGTGGCGGCCGGATGCGGGCTCGTGGGCACGCTCCTCGTCGTGCGGCGGATGAGCCTGATGGGAGACGCGATCAGCCACGCCGTGCTGCCCGGCATCGTGCTGGCCGTGCTGGCCGGTGGGCGGCCCGGCGGGCCGCTCGTGCTCGTCGGCGCTGTGGTCGCGGCGCTCGTCACCGTCTGGCTCACGGAGTTGTTCCGCACGCGGGGCGGCCTCGCCGAGGACGCCGGGGTCGGCGTGGCGTTCACCACGCTGTTCGCTTTGGGGGTCGTGCTGGCGACCGCGGCGGCGTCCCGGGTCGACCTCGATCCGGGATGCGTGCTCTACGGCGTCCTCGAATTGGTGCCGTTCGACACGGTGTCGATCGGCGGCCTCGAGGTGCCGCGGGCCTTCGTCACGGCAGCGGTCGTCCTCGCCGCCGTGCTGCTGGCCGCGGTCCTCACCTGGCCTCTGCAGGTCTTCACGGCCTTCGATCCGGAGGCGGCGCGGGCCGCGGGCGTGCCCGTCGCGGCGGTGACGCAGGGGCTGCTGTCGGCGACGGCGCTCGTGACGGTCGCCGGTTTCGAGACGGTGGGCGCGATCCTGGTGGTCGCCATGCTCGTCGTGCCGGCGGCGTCGTCCGAACTGCTGACGCACCGCCTGCATCGCATGGCCGCCCTCGCGGTCGTGCTCGGGAGTGTCGCGGCGGCGCTTGGATACCTGCTCGCCTGGCGCTGCAACACGAACGCGGCCGGCATGATCGCGGTCGTGCTCGGGGCGCAGTACGCCCTCTGCCTCCTGTTGGCTCCGGATCGTGGTCTTGTCGCCAGGCTCGTCAACAGCTGCTGGTTCCAGTGGCGCGTGCGGTGCGAGGACGAGCTGGCCGCCTGCTGGCGTGCGGAGGAGGCGGCGGGCGGCGGCGTTCCGATCCCGCCATCGCCGCCGCGCGGCCTCGCCGACGGTCTCGCGCTTGCGTGGCTGGCGGTCACCGGGCAGGTGCTGCGCGGACCGCGGGGATGGCTGCTCTCGCCCGCCGGGCGAGCGCGGGCGACCACGGTCGTGCGGTCGCATCGGCTCTGGGAGGCGTGGCTCGGCAGGCACGCCCACCTGCCGCTCGACCATCTCCATCCCCCGGCCGAATGGATCGAGCACCACCTCGGTGCCGACGTCCGTCGGCGGATCGAGGACGAGGTGGGGCGGGAGGCGAGCGATCCTCACGGGCGGTCGATCCCGCCGGAGTCGTGAGGCCCGCGGCGGGCACCCCGCAACGGCTGACAGATCGTGGATGCCGTCGTCCACTGGATGACTTTGTCCACTGGATGACTTTGTCCACTGGATGACTTTGTCCACGGAACGTCATCGCAGGAAGGCGCGCAGCGTCGCCAGGTTGCCGCGGTCCATCGTGGGGCAGACCTTCCCGTCCGGGCCCTCCTTCGGCGTCTCGAGGATCAGGGGAATGGCGGCGAGCCGCGGATGATTCATGATCAGCGCGAAGGCTGCGGGCCCGATCTTCCCCTTGCCGATGGCCTCGTGGCGGTCGACGTGCGAGCCGCGTTCGCGCTTCGAGTCGTTGGCGTGGATGATCTTGAGCCGGTCGAGCCCGATCGCCGCATCGAAGGCCGCGATCGTCCGGTCGAGTTCCACTCGCGGCGACAGCGGATAGCCGGCGGCGAACACGTGGCACGTGTCGAGGCATACCGCGGCCCGTGCGGCCAGGCCGCGCACGCCGTCGATGACGGCGAGCATGGCGGCGATCTCCTCGAACGTGTCGCCCAGGCACGATCCCTGGCCGGCGGTCGTCTCGATGAGGATCCCCGTGCTGCTTCCGCGGGTGCGGTCGAGTGCCTCTGCGATCCCCTCGGCGGCCCGAGCCACCGCCACGTCGCGCGGCTGGTCGCCGGCGGCACCGGGATGGGCCACGACCCACGGGATGCCGAGCTGATCCGCCCGCTCGATCTCGATCACGAGGCCGGCGATCGATTTCCTGCGCAGCGTGCCGTCGGCGGACGCCGGGTTGATCAGGTAGGAGTCGTGCGCCACGACCGGCGAGAGACCGGCCGCCGCGACGGCCTCGCGAAACGCCGCGGCAGCGTCCGGGTCGATCGGTGAGACGTCCCAGCGATTGATGTTGCGCGTGAAGATCTGCAGGCACTGGCAGCCGGTCTCCACCGCGTGTTCGACGGCCCGGTGGAGACCGCCTGCGATCGATTGATGGGCGCCGAGCGGGCGGGCCGCGCGGCGACGGGTTTTCGCGGCCGGCCGTGAGGAGGTGGCGGGGCGGCGCGGGCGCGGACGTGATGACGCCATGAGATTCTTTGCAGTGAAGGTGCAGGAAAGTGCCCGCCGGCCGGAGGGGGCGGACGCGGGATGCCGACCGTCGCCGGTCCGGGGGCCCGGCCCGAGCACCGGCGGTGACGCATGATGCACGGCGGAGGGCCTGTGATTTTGACGTGCCGGGGTCGGGGCGTACACTGCTGAGAAGGCGAATGAGGAGAATCGGGCCGACGCACGGCGGCATGCTCTGCGGCAGGGACCCGACCTTCGCAGCGGGATCGATGCGGCTGCTCGCGCAAGGCGCGGGGCCAGCGGCCCGTTCCGTCCACGTTCTCGATCACGTTCTGCCCCACGAGCGTCCCCAGCCTTTTCCGGGAATCGTCTGATGGATGTCGTCTCGCCCATCATCGGAGTCCTGGCGGCCGGCCTCATTGGCGGGATGGCGGCCGCGTTTCTGCTGCGGCCGATCCGGGCATCGCGGCGGTCGGAAAAGCTCGCCCGCTCCCAGCGGGATTTCCACCGTCAGCGGGAGCAACTCGAGGCGAAGTTCATCGACCGGGCCGCGGCGGGAGGCAAGCCGCGGGGGCTGCGGTGGATCGACGTGTCGTTCGACGACGACGTCGTCTATGCCCGCGACAGGCGGAGCCGCACGCTGAAGGCGCTCGTGGCGGTCGAGGTGCGGTTCGAGGCGGTGGAAGGGGGCGGCATGGAGGAGGTCGAGGCGGTCTCCAACGTGCGGGCCGCCACGGCCGAATTTCTCTTCGACGGCACCCGCTGGTACACGGACGGCCGCGTGTACTTCAATCTCGCCCCGTCCGCCACGGTGAAGTACCTCAGCGCCGACCTCGAACTCGTCGCCGAGGAGCATGCCGCCGACCGGTCCTGAGGCGGGCCGCCCGACTGGGCGCTCGTCCGGGAAGCCGCGCGAGGCTGGGGGAGCGGGCCGGGGCGTTCTGCGGCAAGTCTGCGGCCCGGGCGGCCGGTGCCGTGCGACGCCGCCCGGACCGTCGATATTGTCCAGCGTGGCACGCTGCGCCGTCATGATCGTCGTCCTGGGGCTGTCGGTCACCGCCGGCGGATGGGCCGCCGCCGCGCCCGGTTCCAGACTCCAGCCCGAGGTCCCGCCCGAGCAGGTCGCCCAGGGGCACCTGCGGCGGGCCCGCGACCTAGTGAAGACGGCCGCCGACCTCGACGCGAAGTGCGATGTCCACGCGGTGGACGGCTTTTACGCCGCCTGCGAGGAGGCCTGGAACGCCGTCTGGATCTGCCCCGGGTCGTACGAGATCCTCTGCGAGTCCTCGGGAGTCTATGCAGATGCGCTGCAGGGCCTGCTCGAGTCGGCCTGTCGCCACGGGCGGCTCAACGCCGACGGGCTGTGGGTGGGGCCGAAGTGGAAGCCAGTCTGCGTGCCGATCGAGGTGCGCGGGCTGCCGGTCGGGGAGTACGGCATCGAATCGATCGAAGCGGCCTGCCGGCCGGGAGACGGTCGGATCTCGCGGCGGCATGTCCGCGGCGGCTTCGGCCTGCCGGTGGCCGTGCGGCTGGCGACGGGGCCGAAGGGCAGCGTGGCCGATGCGTTCGCGCCGCCGCGGCAGTCGGTCGCGGCGACGGCGGTGCTCCGCTTCAAGATGCCCGGCGACGAGAACAGGCTGCAGAAATTCACCGGACCGCTGGCGCGCGATCACGCTCCCGCGATCCTCGACCTCGCAAACCCGATCGAGATCGCCGCCGTCAACATCGGCTGCGCGAAACCGATGCTCGCCGCGGATCTCACGTCTCCCATGCTGGACATGCTGCAATGCATGCCGAAGGCGGGCGCGATCCAGGGGTTCATCCAGCCCTTCGGCGGCGGTGACACGCAGCCCCGGCTCGAGTTCCTCGAGCCGCACCAGCCAGGCAGGATTCCCGTGGTCTTCATCCACGGCCTGGCCAGCGACGAGGGCACCTGGTTCGACATGCTCAACGAGCTGCGGTCCTGGCCGACGTTCCACCGGCGGTTCGAGATCTGGCTCTATCACTACCCCACCGGTGCGTCGTTCCTGCAGTCGGCCGCGGTCCTGCGCCGCGAACTGGCCGACGCCGTGCGGCGGCTCGATCCTGCCGGCACCGAGCCCGCACTGAAGTCACTCGTGCTGGTGGGCCACAGCATGGGCGGACTGCACGCCAAGCTGCAGGTCGTCGAACCGGGAAACGCCTTCTGGGATGCGATCTGCTGCAGGCCGTTCGAGGAGATCGCCATAAGGCCCGAGCTCCGCAGGCAGGTCGCGCCGGCATACTTTTTCCATCCGCAGCCGTTCGTGAAGCGGGTCGTGTTCATCGCCACTCCGCACCGTGGCTCGGCCCTCGCGTCGTTGGGCGTCGGCAGGATCGCATCGCTGACGGTGCGTCAGCCGCCCGAGTCCGTCGCGATCCACGATGAGATCGTGCAGGCCAACCCGGGTGCGTTTCGCGAGGATTACCAGCGGCAGCTGCCCACGACCGTCGACGTGCTCGAGCCCGATTCGACGCTCCTGAACGCGCTGCTCGGGCTGCGGGTGCCCTGCTGGGTGACCGCGCACAGCATCATCGGCAACGCGCACAAGTCGGTTATCTGCGGCGATGGCGACTGCATCGTGCCCGTGTCGAGCGCGAGGCTGCCCGGCGTGGTCAGCGAGGTCTACGTGCCCGCCAAGCACGTTCGCGTGCACCATCATCCCCGGGCGATCGCCGAACTGCAGCGGATCCTGGTGCAGCACCTGCACGAGACGGGGCTCCCGTGCCCGCCAGCCCCGGCGGCCGCCGTGCCGTGAGCGGGTGTCAGGCCGCGGCGTAGCGGTGCCGCCGCGCGACGAGCACGACGAGGGCGACGCACGACACCGCCCAGACCGCCGCCCGCAGCAGCGCCAGCGCGGGGAACGCGTCGAACGCGGACTGCGGCAGCCATACCGTCGATCCCAGCACCGCGGCAGCAGAGACCGTGCGCCACGACGGCGCCGCGCACGCCATCGCGAACAGGCAGAGGACCGCCGGAAAGAGCATGATGTTGTCGTAGTGGAAGTGGTACATGAACAGTTCGCCGAGCAGGCCGCAGATGGCGGCGACGGTCAGCATGTGGCCGCCCGGCACGGCCCGCGCCGCGGCGCCCGGCTCGCGCCGGGCGAGCCAGGCCGCGGCGCGGCCGCGGCCGAGTGCCGCGAGCACGGCGAGCGCCACCAGCGTCAGGACGAGCGTCCCCAACGCTACGAACTGGCCGAACCTGGGGCTGATACCGAGCCACTTGGAGATCGTCGCCGGGCCGACGCTGTTCGCCGATTCGGTGAATTGCAGCGGCATGTCGAAGAGCCAGTGGCGGGCGACCGTCAGCGGCGACACGTCGGTCCACCAGCAGGAGAACAGGCTGAGGCAGGCGAGGATGGCCACGCCGAATAGCAGGCCCCTCCACTGCCGATCGACGAGAAACAGCAGGGCGAATGGCAGGGCGATCTGCGGCTTCAGCATGGCGAGGGACCAGCAGAGTCCGGCTGCGGCCGCCCTGCCGCGCTCGAGAAGCACGATCTGCGCTATGATCAGGCCGACGCAGATGATGGAGAACTGGCCTCTGGCGAGCGCGGAAGAATTGCCCCCGATCGCGGCCGCGGCGATGCCGCCGACCGCGGCCCATGCCGCGTCGCCCCCGTGCAGCCTCATCGTCCTCCAGCCGAAGCGTCCCATCGCGAGCAGCGCCGCCAGCGAGAGCCCCTGCACGACGATCCTGCCCTGCAGCCAGCCCCCCGGCTCGAAGAACAGGGCGAACATCGGCAGGGCATACGGCGGGTAGACGCTGTAGGGCGTGCCCGCGGGCGTCGCCGGACCCTCGATCGCCCGATTGGGATAGATCCCCCGCCTGAAGCAGTCGTACTCCTGCGCCCGCTGGAGCATGTCGCCGTCGTTGTGGTGGGCCCACGCGGTCCACGCACCCCTCGCGAGCACCGCGGTTGCGAGCAGCGTCAAAGCGAGCGCGAGCGTGCCAGCGAGCCGCGATCCCCGCCCGGTCAGAGGGTCGGCGGGGACGCCAGCGCGACGCTGGTCGTCGCCTGTGCCACCGCGACGCTCGGAGTCGCGGGCTCCGCCCGAAGCGGCGTCGAGGTGCGGGAGTGACATGCGGTTGGCCGACGGGATCCGCGGAGCACGTCCTGGATCGCCACCACGGCGAAGGTGATGCTGGAATAAAGGAAGTAGAGACAGTGCAGGGCGATCGATGACGCCGCGAAGCGGAGGCCCCCCTTCCGCAGGCAGAGCCGGTAGAACTCCAGGTTCATGCTGACGAGCAGAGCCGCGGCCGCCAACGCCACCCAGACGGCCCTCGGCTGGAAGGGGATGCAGATCACGCTCAGCGTCAGGAGGAGTGACGTCACGCCACTCACGCGGCCCTTCCAGTCGATGTTCAGGGTCGCCGGAAGGTGCTGCGTCGCCATGATGAGTTGCGTCCATGGCTTCGCCCGGTAGAACACGTCGGCGACGAGCATGGAGGGGAACGTCCACTGCTTGAGATGCTTGCACCGCAGGCCGGGGTCGAGGAGGATCCGGCCTCGCTGGGCGGTGATCCGCATCCCCAGTTCGATGTCCTCGACGCTGGGAAGCGAGTAGTTCTCGTCGAATCCGCCGATGTCGGTAAACTTGGCCGTCCGCAGGGCGCCGCAGCCCGACCAGAACGTGTCCGCCCGGCCGGCGTGAACGACGTGCGTGTGGTGGTGCAGGAGGTTGCGGAACCGGCTGACCGCACCCTCGGCGGCAGGTTCGTCGTCATAGGCCCCGAAGATGCCGACCAGGTCCGGATCGGCCTCGAAGGTCGTCGCCACCCGCTCGATCGAACCGGGATCCAGTTCCACGTCGGCGTCGACGAAGAACAGGATTCGTCCGCGGGAGGCCCCGGCAGCGAGATTGCGGGCGCAGGCGGGGCCGGACCGCTTGCCCGTCGACAGCACCCTCACGTCGGCCCGCTCGAGCCACATGGGTGTGCTGGGGGCAGGGCCGTCGAACACGACGATGAATTCGGCGGGAACGTCCGTTTCGTCGAGCAGGCCGAGAATCCGGCGGCCGCAGGCGGCGAATGTGCCCGTCCACGAGACGGTCGGCATCACTACGGTGACGACGACGCCATCGGCAGACGCAGCCGCGTGAGACGACGTCAGCGGGTCGGGTCCCTTCTCCGTTTCGGCTCGCGCGGTGCCGCGGCCACTACCGCCGGAAGTCACACCGGACATCGTGGCGATGCCATCCGATGCTGCGGCGTGATTCGGGGCGTCGACGCCCTGTAGACCGGACTCACAGTTCTGACAGTCTTGCGGTGCAGACATTGCGAGTGGTACCCGATTTTGCATCCGTGCCCGGATGCCCCTCCGGGGCTGAGCTTCCCGAGAGGACATGGCGTTCAAGAGTGGGCGTTCACCGACTGCAACGACTCCCGAGACGATCCCGGGATTGTAGTTGCTCGATTTGGGAAAACATCAAAAAAACACCTTGACCCCTGCTAAAGGGGGGCGTTTTTCTCCTGCGGTCCGGCGGCACTTGGAACAGCCTGAGCAACCGCCGCATTGAGCACTATCCGCACGGAGCACTATCCGCACGGGGCAATATCCGCACGGGGCAACATCCGCACGCGGCAATATCCGCACGGAGCAATCTTGGCCTTCGGCGGTCGCGGGCCCGGCCGAGGGTGGCGGGCCGGCCATCCTCACCGCAGGATCGTCAGCACCGCATCGAACAGATCGTGGACGGCGCGGGCAAGCCGGGAATCGGTGCCCAGTTCCTGCCCGAGCCGGACGAGGACCAGCGTGTAGATCATCGCGTTCCAGTTGGGGTGGCTCATGTCGCCCTCCATGACGACGGCGGACTATCGGCGGGAAAGCTTCCGCTCTCCGAAGAGAAACGCTACGGGCCGGGAGGGCCTGCGGCAAACAGGCCGGGGCAACGCGACGCCCGCCGCACCTGATCCACAGACGGACAGTTGGCAAAAGAAAAGGACCCGTGGTTGGGGAACCACGGGTCCGGTAGCGGCTCTAGATGTGTGGGTCTTTGGGGGGGGGGAACAGCCGCTGAAGAGATCGGTTGGTGTTTTGTGAGGAACGAGCCGCGACTCGCTCAGTACTGGAAGCATACATGATGTTTCGCGGCGTGTCGAATCCGGCTGCGGCGATTTCCCCGGAGCCATATTTCCCGCCGGCTTTTTCGTGTATTCCGGTTTTTCCGGTCCGCCGCGGCGGAGTCTTCTCCGCGGGATCGCGAGTTCGGTACGCTACGCCAGCGTCCGGCCGTCCGCTCGCATCCACATCCCGCCCAGTCGCCCCAGCACCCAAGCCCCCCCAGAGTTCCAGCCATGGCAGCCACCCCCGTCGATCCCTTTTCCGCCCGTGGCATGTTCGAGACCGGCTCCGGGCCGGCCACGCTCTACCGTCTGCGGGCCCTCGACGACGCCGGTGTGACCGACACGTCGCGGCTGCCGTACTCGATCCGCACCGTGCTCGAGGCTTTGTTGCGGACCTGCGACAACTACGCGGTGACGGAGGCCGACGTCCGCAGTCTGGCCACCTGGAATGCCGCCAAGCCTGCGGAGACGGAGATCCCATTCAAGCCGGCCCGCGTGGTGCTGCAGGACTTTACGGGCGTGCCTTGCGTGGTCGACCTGGCCGCGATGCGGGCGGCGATGAAGCGGCTCGGCGGCGATGCGCGGAAGATCAATCCGCTGGTGCCGGTCGACCTCGTCATCGACCACTCCGTGCAGGTCGACTTCTTCGGCGCGGCCGACTCGCTGGCGAAGAACGTCGACATCGAGTTCGAGCGAAACGCCGAACGCTACGCCTTCCTGCGCTGGGGACAGCAGGCGTTTCAGAATTTCCGCGTCGTGCCGCCGGCGATCGGCATCGTCCACCAGGTGAACCTCGAATACCTGGCCGGCTGCGTGTTCCTGCGGGATGATCCGGCTGCCGCGAAGGGCGGCCTCAAGGTGGCGGTGCCCGACACGCTCGTCGGCACCGACAGCCACACCACGATGATCAACGGCCTCGGCGTGGTGGGCTGGGGCGTGGGGGGCATCGAGGCCGAGGCCGTCATGCTCGGCCAGGCGCTATCGCTCCTGCTGCCGGAGGTGGTGGGCTTCGAACTCACCGGCCGGCTGCCGCCCGGTGCCACCGCCACCGACCTCGTGCTCACGGTCACCGAGATCCTGCGAAAGGAAGGGGTCGTCGGGAAGTTCGTCGAGTTCTTCGGGGCGGGGCTCGACGGCATGTCGCTGGCCGACCGAGCCACGATCGCCAACATGGCGCCCGAGTACGGCGCCACGATGGGTTTCTTCCCGATCGACGACGAGACGCTCGCCTACCTGCGGCTCACCGGCCGGCCCGCCGAGCAGGTGAACCTCGTGGAACGCTACATGAAGGAGCAGGGGCTCTTCCGCACCGCGGCGGCTCCGGTGCCACAGTTCACGAAGCGGCTGGCGCTCGACCTCGGCAGCATCGTGCCGTGCCTCGCGGGCCCGAAGCGGCCGCAGGACCGGGTCGCCCTGCAGGCGGTGAAGAAGACGTTCGCCGAGTCGCTCACCGCTCCCACGGCCAAGCGGGGTTTTGCACTGGAGGGGCCGGCGCTGGCCCGCAGCGGCACGGTCCGCGACCACGGCCACTCCTCCACGATCCACCACGGAGCGGTCGTGATCGCCGCGATCACCAGTTGCACCAACACGAGCAACCCGAGCGTGATGGTCGCCGCGGGCCTCGTGGCCAGGAAGGCGGTCGCCAAAGGGCTCACCACAAAGCCGTGGGTGAAGACGAGCCTCGCGCCTGGATCCCGCGTCGTCACCGACTACCTGGAGAAGTCGGGGCTCGACAAGGATCTCGACGCGCTGGGCTTCGAAACGGTCGGATACGGCTGCACCACTTGCATCGGCAATTCCGGGCCGCTGCCCGACGCCGTGGCGAAGGCGGTGACGGAGGGGGATCTCGTGGCAGCCGCCGTGCTCTCGGGCAACCGCAACTTCGAGGGCCGCGTGAATCCGCTCGTGAAGGCCAACTGGCTGGCCAGCCCGCCGCTGGTCGTGGCCTACGCCCTGGCCGGTACGACCGACATTGACCTCGACCACGAGCCGCTCGGCACCGGGAAGGACGGCCAGCCGGTCTTCTTGAAGGATATCTGGCCCACGGCGGAGGAGGTGCGGAAGACCGTTGAAGCCAGCGTGCTGCCGGGCCAGTTCCAGGCCCGCTACGGCAACGTCTGGAAGTCCAACGAACGGTGGAACGCCGTGCCGACCTCGGCCGGCGAACTCTACGACTGGGATGCGGCCAGCACCTACATCCAGGAGCCCCCGTTCCTGGCCGACATCACCCGCGAGCCCTCGCCCCCGCAGAGCGTCCGCGGCGCCCGAGTGCTCCTCGCCCTCGGCGACAGCGTGACCACCGACCACATCTCGCCGGCCGGCAGCATCGCCAAGGCGAGCCCGGCGGGGCACTACCTGATCGAGCACGGCGTCCCCCCCGTCGATTTCAACAGCTACGGCGCCCGCCGCGGCAACGACCGCGTGATGACGCGGGGCACGTTCGCCAACATCCGCATCCGCAACCTGCTCGTTCCGGGGACCGAGGGGGGCGTGACGCGGCTGCTGCCTGGGACCGAGGTGATGCCGGTCTACGACGCGGCCGAGCGGTACCGTGCGGCCGGCACCCCGCTGGTCGTGCTGGCCGGGGCAGAGTACGGCACCGGCAGTTCCCGCGACTGGGCCGCCAAGGGAACGATGCTCTTGGGCGTGCGGGCCGTGCTGGCCACGAGCTTCGAGCGGATCCACCGGTCGAACCTCGTGGGCATGGGCGTGCTGCCGCTGGTGCTGCCCGAGCCGTGGCAGCAGCTGGGACTCACCGGCGAGGAGACGTTCGACATCCCGTTCGAGCAGCTCGTTCCCCGCAGCACCGTGGTGGTGAAGGCGACGCGGCCCGACGGCACGGTACGCGAGATTCCCTGCATGGTGCGGATCGACACGCCGGTCGAGCTCGACCAGTTCAAGTCGGGCGGCATCCTGCCGTTCGTCCTGCGGAAGCTGCTCGCGGTCTGACCCGCATGTCGGATCCGCGGATCGCCATGGCGGCTGGGTGAGTGGGCCGGGGGTGGCGAACGCCCGGCGGGCGTGCGGCCGCTTCCGCCGTCGCGATGAACCGGCGCCACCCCGTAGCGGGCTGGGCTCGACGGCTTTGGCGATCCCCCGGCGCCATGCGGGCTGCGTTTTCGCCTGATGGGCTCTCGACGTAGGCCCGGCCGTCAGGATCCCCACGATCGTCCCAATCGGCCCGCGGGGGCCTCTTGAGACCACTTTCCTGGCTTTCTTTGGCCACGTTTCGCCGAAATCGGCGAATTCCCAGGCCCAAATCGCGCACCGCAGAAAACGCGAATTAGGGTCGGTTCGAGCGCCCGCGCAGGGTTTGCGTCGGGCGGTGTCTCCACATGGTCACGGCGCCGCGCAGGGTGGCGCGAGCCGTTGCCGCATCCCAAGTGGTCAGCGAATGTCTCATCGATCCAGTGGCAAGAGGTCTTGGTTTTTCTCCTCACGTGCACTCTCGCGGCGGACTCGCCGGCCCCGCCACGCACATCGGCCTGGCCACGAGCAGCTCGAACGCCGGGCGCTCCTGAGCCTGCCGGAGGCTCGGGTCGTTCTCGACGAGTGGTGGATGGACTACAACCACAGGCGGCCTCATGGCGGCCTGAAGTGGATGACCCCGGCGGCGTTCGTTGCCGGGCTGGACGATACGGCTTCCGGGGCGGTCCCGGCGGCGTCGCGTGGTGTGTCTACGGTCGGGGCTGCGCCCCTCCCTCCGACACACCACGCGGACTGTTCCCCAGATCTCTCATGAGCACTGGTACAAAAACCGGGAAGGGGTCATGTCGACCTCGACCCGACGGCCCGGACGATCACGGTCGACGTGACGAGCGTGAACGACTCTCCTGCCGGCACCGACAAGACGGTGACGGTGCTGGAGGACGGCAGCTACACGTTCTCGGCGTCGGACTTCGGTTTTAGCGACACAAATGACAGCCCTGCGAACTCGCTGGTGGCGGTGAAGGTCGCGACGCTGCCGGGTGCCGGGACGCTCAAGCTCAGTGGCGTGGCGGTGACGGCCAGCCAGTCGATCCCGGTGGCGAGCCTCGGAAATCTCGTGTTTGCCCCGGCGGCCAACGCGAATGGCGCCGGCTACGCCAGCTTCACGTTCCAGGTGCAGGACGACGGCGGCACGGCCAATGGCGGCGTGGATCTCGACCAGAGTGCCAATACGATCACGGTTGACGTGACGAGCGTGGGCGATAAGCCCTCGTTCAGCGGCGACGACATCGGCAGTGTGATGAAGTACGAGACCGTCACGGCCACAGGATCGCTCGTTGTCAGCGACGCCGATGCGGGGCAGTCGGCCCTCAAGCCGCAGTCGCTCGTCAAGACGTCGTACGGCACGTTCTCGATCGATGCGGTTGGCAACTGGACGTATGCACTCGACAACCCCGCCGACAATGCCACGATCAAGGATCTCGAGTGGGGGAAGCAGCTCACCGACACGATCGAAGTCGAGTCTGCCGACGGCACGAAGAGCAGGGTCACGATCACGATCAACGGCAACGAGGAGGATGGGATTCCGTCCACTTCCGAGCTGCTCGCGCCGGGGGCTTCGCTCCCGGGCGACCAGCCCTCCGTGCCCGGCGACGCCAACGGCGACGGCATCTCCGATTACCAGCAGAGCAACGTGGCCACCGCTCCGCTGCTGAGCGTGGTGGACTTCCAGAGGGCCGAGCAGGGCACGCTCCAGCAGGCCGACAACGCCACGTTCGGCTCCGTCGTGGCCGACGACACCGATGGCGACGGCATTCCGGACGCCCAGTCCACACAGCTGCGAGATCTCGCTGTCCAGGCCGTGCCGCAAGGCATCGTGGACCAGCTCAAGTCAGAGGGCATCAAGGTCGTGGCCACGAAGATCGGGTTCACCGCCGTGGCCGCCGCAGGCTTCGTCGACGTCGACGACGTGCTGCCCGGCGTCCAGCAGCGGTACACGATCAACCTCGGCAGCCCGGTCGAGGCCAGCGCGGTGCTGAAGATCATCAACGGCTCCGCCCAGATCATGCCGCTCGGCCGCACGCTGGCCAACACGGCGGGCTACGCCGAGCTGAAGCGAAACGGCGACGGCCTCGTCGTCGGCATGGTCCTGACGATCACCGACAACGGGATCTACGACCTCGATCCGGCCGCCAACTCGATCGTCGACCCCGTCTCGCTCGGCACCAGCGACAGCGATCTGGCCGTCTCCGTCACCGACGGCGTCGCGAACTACACCCCCGGCTCGACGGTCACCTACACCGTCACGGTGTCGAATCTTCTCGGCTCTCCGGCGACCGGGGCCCGCATCGACGGAGAAATGCTGCCCGGCGGAACGATCACGCAGTGGGCTGCAGTCGGGGGTGTTCCGTTCACCGGCGCCGGCACCGCCGCCAGCCCGATCATGGTCGACGTGCCCGCGAATGGCTCGGTGGTCTTCACGGTGACCGCGACGATCGCGCCGACGGCCGTCCGGGGCATCGCCCTGTTGGTGACGGCGCGGCCCGCGGATGGCCAGGTCGACGCCGACGAGACCAACAACGCCGCCGCCGACGCCGACGTGCCGCTCGTGCAGCCGATGCTCGTGATCGGCAGCGACGTGGGCTGCCAGTCGGACGGCGTGGTGAGGCTCGTCGATCCGGCGACCGGCGCGACGATCCGCTCGATCACTCCGTGGGAGTCGAACTACCGCGGCGGCATCCGCGCGATTGGCGCCGACGTCACCGGGGACGGCGTGGACGAGATCGTGATGGTGTCGGGCCGCGGCCGGCCGACCGAACTGCGGGTCTTCACGCAGTGGGGCTACGAGCTGCAGCAGTACCGCACCCTCCCGTTCGGCAGGGCCTATTCGGGCGGCGCCGACGTGGCCGTGGGGAACGTGGTCGGCGACGCGCGGCCCGAGATCGTGCTCTCGATGCTCGGCGGCCGGAGTCTCGTGTCGGTCTTCCAGATCGACACCGGCCTGGTGAAGCCCGTGATCGAGGCCCCGATAATGTCGTTCCAGCCGTTCGGCAAGCGATTCGCCGGCGGCGCCGCCGTCACGATCGTCGACGTGGGCCGGTTCGTGGCCGGCGCCACGCAGGACGTCATGGCGGCGGACGGCGTGGGCGAACTGGCCGTGGCCAGCGGCGCCGGCATGAAGGCCACCGTGCTCGTGTACGAACTCTCAGGAGGCACGCCGCGGGTCGTCGACACGATCAACCCGTTTGGCGGTTCGACCAAGGTCGGTCCGCTCTCCGTGTCGTCCGGCGGGTTCGACGGTGATGCGGTCGAGGACATTTCCGTCTCGTCCGGGAAGGGCATCAAGTCGCGGGTGGAGGTGTTCTCGGGGCGGATCGACGACACCCAGGACGCCCTCCTGCTCGGCTGGGTGCCGTTCCCCAACTCGCCGCGGCCGTTCGCGTCCGTGACGGCCGTGGGCATCGACAGCGACCGCGACGGAAAGGTCGACACGTTCGCCGCGGTGCAGGGGCTCGTCGCCGCACAGAGCCAGCTGGCCACGGCTCCGGTGTCGTCGACCGGCACGCTCCTGGCCCAGCAGGCGGCGATGCTGTCGGTCGCCACGGCGTCGAAGTCGCCGCGTCTGGCAGCGGTGAACAACCGGCCGGCGACGCCCGCGGTCACGAGCCTGTTCGCGGGGCTGGGGGCGGTCAACGGCGGCGGCACGATCGCGGCGAAGCAGGCGGCCTTTGCCGCGCTCGGTGCGGCGTTCGCCCAAGACTGATCGCAGCACGCGGAATGCTGTCGGTGGCGGTGAGCCGATCCAATCGGCCCACCGTGCGGCTGGTGTCGGCCCGCGCTTCGGCGGCAATCCCTTCGCAGGCCGCAAAGTCGCGGCGTTCCTCGCGTCGTGCCGTCCCGGCGATATACTGCAGGCCTCCGGAGGATTCCGGCGCCGCGTGCGATCGACGCTCGCGGTGACCTGTAGCCGCGACGTTCCATGCTTCATCGGACGCTCGCACGGAGGGGAGAGTTCGATGAGAGCCGACTCATTTGCCGGTACCACTGCGGTCGATCATGATCTTGCAGGGGAGCGTTCGCGGCCCGGCGCCCATGCGCGGCAGGCGATCGCCGATGTCGTGCTCGAAGAACTGACCCGCGTCGCCGCGCCGGGCCACGTCCTCGTGTTGGAGTCGTCGTTGGCGCGGCACGGTGTGGATGCCGGCCGCTTCCTCGACGCGATCGCCCGCATCGAGGGCCGCTACCAGATGCGGTTCCGCGACGAATGGCTGCGCGACGTCCGCACCTGCGGCGACCTGGTCGACAGCATCGCCCTGCACATGTTCGATGAGGCCGACCGGGCGGGCCAGCCCGTGGCCGAGCGAGCCGCCGCCGGTCGCGACGATGCGCGGGCATTGCGGCATCCGTCGGCCGCCGCGGAAGCCGCCGACGGCGCGAGCCGGTTTCCCGAGTGCGACGCGCTCGAGAAGCGGCTCGCCGATCTCGAGTCCGCAGGCCTCGACAACCCGTTCCTGCACGCCAACGAGGCGGTGCGTGGCCGCACGGCACGGCTCGGCGGCCGCGACGTCGTCAGCTTCACGAGCTTCGACTACCTCGGCCTCGCCTGCCATCCCGACGTGCGGCGGGCCGCGAAGGAGGCGATCGACCGCTTCGGCTGCAGCGCCTCCGCCAGCCGCATGGTGGGTGGCAACAACACGATTCTCGACGAGCTCGACGCGGAGCTGGCGTCGTTCCTCGGCGCCGACCGGGCCGTCGTCTTCCCCTGCGGCTACGGCACGAACGCCTCGGTGTTCAACCACCTCTTCGGCGCCGGCGACCTCATCCTCTTCGACGAGCTGGCGCACAACAGCATCATGCAGGGGGCCAACGCCTCCAAGGCGGGCCGGCGGTCGTTCCGGCACAACGATCATGAGCAGCTCGACGGGCTGCTCCGCGACCTGCGGCCCCAGTATCGCCGCGTCGTCGTCGCGATCGAAGGCGTCTACAGCATGGACGGCGACTATCCCGACCTGCCCCGGTTCATCGAGGTGAAGAAGCGGCACGACGCACTGCTCTACGTCGACGAGGCCCACTCGCTCGGCACCATGGGGCCGGGCGGTCGGGGGATCTGCGACTTCTTCGACGTCGATCCGGCCGAGGGCGACCTGTGGATGGGGACGATCAGCAAGGCGCTCGGCGCCGGCGGCGGGTACCTCGCGGGCGGAGAGCGTCTGATCCGCTACCTCGGGTTCACGACGCCCGCCTTCGTCTTCTCGACCGCCTGCTCGCCGCCGAACGCGGCCGCCGCGCTCGAGGGCCTGCGGGTGATTCAGCGCGAGCCGTGGCGGGTCACGCGGCTGCGCGAGCGGTCGGAGCTCTTCCTGAAGCTGGCCGCCGACAGCGACCTCGACACGGGCTCGAGCGGCGACACGCCGGTCATTCCGGTGATCGTCGGCAGCTCGACGCGGGCGATCCTCGTCTCCCAGATGCTGCTCGAACGCGGGATCAACGCCCGGCCGATCCTCTACCCGGCTGTCCGCGAGACAGCCGCCCGCGTGCGGTTCTTCATCACCGCCGAGCACAGTGAGGAGCAGATCGCCGAGGCCGTGGAGACCGTGGCCGAGGTGATGGCGGCCACGAAGCATGCGGCCCCGGCCTGACCGGCCGCGTCATCCCGCGAGTTTGCCGGCGGCCCCGGCGGCGTGATCGGCCGCAGGCCAGGGCAGCGGCGCAACGCCGAAGATGCCGTCGGCCCGCAGCGCCGGCCGCCGCCGGACGAGCGCTTCGGTCGCCACGAGCAGGGCCGGCAGGAAGACGAGCTCCGCCAGCGTCGCGGCGGCCACGGCGGCGCAGGCGAGCATCCCGAAGCGAGCCAGCGACGGCACGGAGCTGAGCGTCACCACCACGAAGCCCAACGCCAGCACGAAGCCGCCGAGCACGACCGCGTTGCCCGTCTCCGCCACGGCGCGGCGGACGGAGCCGGCGATCGACACGCCCTCCCGCCGCTGTCGCTGCACGGCGGCGAGCAGGTGCACGGTGTCGTCGACGGCCAGTCCCAGACACACGTTGAAGACGATGACCGTGGCGGGGTCGAGCGCGCGGCCGGTGGTGACGAGGATCGTGGCGATGACGCCCAGCGGAAAGACGTTGGGCACGAGGCTCACGATGCCGGCCAGCGGCGAACGGAACGCGATCGCCAGGATGCCTGCGATGACGGCCACCTCGAGCAGCAGGCTGCCCCCGAGATCGCGAATCAGCTGGCGGATATTGCGGGCGGACACGACCGACATCCCCGCCAACTCGAACGTCCAGCCGGGCCGTCGCGCCGCGAGCCCGTCCAGGCCGGCCTCGATCCGCCCGTAGACGCGGTCGAGCTCCCGCGATCCGAGGTCGCCCACCCGGGCCCGCACGATCGCGGTTCGCGCGGGCTCGTCGACGAGGTCGGAAAACTCGGCCGGGTCGAGCCGGCGCCGGGCGCGAGGGGGCAGCGTGCCCGCCACTCCGCTCAGCGAGACCGCCTGCCGCAGGCCGCCGGATTGCTCGAGCACGGTGTGCACCTCGGCCAGCGACTCGAGCACCGTGTCGTCGAGCCAGCCGAGCCCCTCCGGCCACCGCACCACCACGTCCACGCCCATCGCACCGCCGAAGTCGGCGTCGACGCGGGCCAGCGCCCGGGAGGCCGCAGCGCCGTGCGGCAGCGCGTCGACGACCCGATTGTCAGCGTCGAGGCCGGCACCGGCCACCGCCAGCAGCAGCGTCGCGACGCAGCCGGCGATGGCGAGCGGCCGCGCGTGAGCGACGGAGAATGCGGCGAGCCGGTTCGCCAGCCGTCCGATCCGCCGCGAAGACCGCCCCAGCCGGGCGCCGCTGAAGGCCGGGGCCGAGGCGAGCAGGGGGGTGAGGATCGTCACGGCGAGGAAGCTGGCCACTGCCCCGGCGGCCGCCGCGATGCCGAACGTTCGGACCGCGTCGATCCGGGCGGCCGCCAGCGACGCGAAGCCGATCGCGGTGACGAGGCTCGTCAGACCGCACGCGGCACCGACCCGGCGGATCGCGCCGGTCGAGGCGTCGATGGCGGACGCCCCGCGCCGGGCGCTGCGCCGCATGTCTTCGATGAAGTGGATCGAATCGCACGTGCCCACGACCAGCGCGAGGGAGGGCACGACGCTCGTGAGCATGTTCACCGGCACGCCGAACAGGCCGATGATGCCCATCGCCCAGACCGCACCGATGGCCGGCGGCACGCAGGCGACGAGGGTGGCACGCAGGCTCCGGGCCACCCAGGCAGAGAGCGCGACGGCGAGGCAGAGGCCGATCGAGTTGAACAGCAGCATGTCGCGGCGCAACGCCCGCGCGGCCTGGTCGCGGAGCGCTGGCAGGCCGGTCATTTCGAGCGTCAGGGGAGACGCGGCCGCCTGGCCGGCGGACAGCACTGCGTCGATGCCGGCCACGGCCTCGGTCAGCCGCGGCGGCTTGTCGGCGTCGGCCCGGAGCCGCACGAGGAGGATCGCCGACTTCGCATCGGGAGCGAGCATGTGGCCGGCGATCAACGGGTGCCCGGTGGCGCGGTCGCGGGCGGCCGCCCGCTCCTCCTCGCCGAGGTCGCCCTCGACGCGGGGGATGACCGGGAGGAGCGCCCCGGCGACGCCCTGGCGGCGGACGTCGAACATCGACCGCACCCGCTCCACGCCGTCGACTCGGCCGAGCCGCTCCGTGACCGCGCGGAGCGCGGCGAGGGCCCGGCCGTCGAAGAGGTCGCCCGAGCGGGCCGCGGCCCGCACGATGCACTCGCGATCGGGCGCGCCGAACCGGCCGGCCACCTCGTCCACCAGCCTGAAGTCCGCGTCGGCGTCCCGCAGCAGCGACCGCAGGTCGTCGTCGATCTTCAGCTGCGAGAGACCGCAGGCCGCCAGCAGCGTCAGGAGCCCGGCTGCGACGCCGGTGACGACTCGCCAGCGTCCCGGTCCGTGCCCGGGGGCGGCAGGAGATGGAGTTCCTCCGGATCGACGATCCAGCCACGGCACGCGGGCGATCCGCACCGGCACGGGATCGCCGCCTCCGCCGGCCAGCAGTAGTCGATCAGGATTTCCTCGCCGGCCCTGATCGGACGGATCGTTTGCAGCCACAGCCTGTCTTCCTGAAGGCTCCCATCCTCGTCGAACCAATAGAAAAGCTCGCAGTTGGGATCGCAACAGTGATTCACGAATCGCAGGGGCGGGGCCGGCTCGAGCACCATCCCGCTCGGCAATTCCATGCAGTAATGGGGGTCCTCCGGCTCGGTCGGCAGGATGTCTCCGAGGATTTCTCCGAGGATCTCGCCGCCGGGAATCGCCCGCCGGGCGAACACGCCGCGGCCGACGTGCGTCTCTCCCACCTCGACGAGCTGCCCCAGCCGGCCCCCGCGGGACCCTCCCCGGCGGGTACGAAGCGTTTCCTGATCGCGGGGCATGCGGGTGTCTCGGGCGGGAGGCGGGCGAGGAGTTCTACCGATCTCGATCGCGGCGAGTCAACGGTCGCCCCGTGCCGCCGCCGCCCCGCACACTCCCGACAACGGGTGGTCCGCGCAGCTGCGGGCGGGCTGGCGAACAACCGCACGTCAGGCCTGCAGCCGCGACCGGACACGCTCGAGCAACGCCTTGGTCGCCATCACGCCCTCGGGCTCGGGCAACGTCTTGCCCTCGTACTCGATGCCCACCCAGCCGTGGTATCCCGAGTCGACGACCAGTTTCATCATGCGGGTGTAGTCGGTGCGGACCTCGTTGCCGTCGGCGTCGAACTCGTGGCTCTTGGCGCTGACACCCTTGGCGAAGGGAAGGAGTTCCTCGACGCCGCGGTAGCGGTCGTAGTCGTGGAAGTTGCCGAAGTCGGGCAGCGTGCCGCAGTTCGGCTTGTTCACGGCGCGGATCACGCCCGCCAGCCATTCGCCGTTGCTCGAGAGTCCGCCGTGATTCTCCACGATTACGCCCATCTGCATCTGCGCCGCGTAGTCTGCCAGCCGGGAAAGCCCGTCGACGGCGAGCTTCTGCTGCTCCTCGAACGCCCCCTTGCTTGCGGCGTTGACGCGGATCGAATGGCAGCCGAGCCGCTTGGCGGCCTCGACCCATGGGAAGTGGTTCTCGATCGCCTTGGACCGCATCGCCGCGTCGGGATCGCCGAGATTGCCCAGGCCGTCGCACATGACGAGCAGGTTCGTCACGCCCTCGTCGGAGGCCCGCTTGGCGAGGTCGGCGAGATAGATCGCGTCCTGAGCCTTGTCCTTGAAGAACTGATTCACGTACTCGACGGCGTCGATGCCGAACTGCCGCTTCGCGGCCCGGGGGAAGTCGAGGTTGTCGAGTTTGCCCTCGAAGAGGGTGCGGTGCAGTGACCACTCCGCGAGCGAGATGCGGAAGAGCGGAGCCTTTTCCGCCGGCTTGTCCGCAGCCGGTGCGGGCAGCGGCCGGACCATGAGCGCCGACGCCGCGGTGGCGGCGAGAAACTGTCGTCGGCTCGCGGCGGCGGAGGTGCGAGGGATGTGGGAAGACAGATGCATCACGAGCCCGCCCGATGTCGTGGACAACCGTCCTCACCCTACCAGAGCCGCGGGCATCGCCAAAGGCCACGGGCGGACTCGCCCCCGGGCCGTGTCCGCCCGTGGCCACCGCCCGGCGGCGAGCGAGCCGGCGGGGCGGGGCTGGACTGCGTCACGCGCCCGTATCGGCGGGGGATGGCCGGCGATCTATTCCTGGAACTGGCCTTCGATCTGGCCTTCGATCTGGCCTTCGATCTGGCCTTGGATCTGGCCCTGGATGTATTCCCGGGGCCGGTACCAGCGGAGCACCGGCAGAAAGAGTAGCGTGGCGGCCGCCATGCAACCGGTGAAGAACCAGTAGTAGCTTTCGCCCGTGAGGAGGCTGTGGCCCGCCGCGTCCTGCGTGAGCGAGTTGACCAGGGCGGTGAACAGGTTGCCCAGCGAGACGCTCAGGAGGTAGAGGCTCATGACGAGCGACTTCATCTGCGTCGGCGCCTGCGTGTAGCTGAATTCGAGGCAGGTGATCGACACGAGGATCTCGGCGGCGGTAATGACGACGTACGCCAGGATCTGCCAGCCCACGGAGGGCCAGCGGGCCGTCAGCCGCGTGCCGTCACGGGCCGCCGCGATGCCGGCCCCGACCATCGCCTCGAGGCGGGCTGTGGGCACCCCCGCAGGCTCCTGGCTCGCGCCGCCCGAGAGACTGTCTGAGAAGCTGTCAGAGAAGCTGTCGGCGAGGGCGTTGAGCCCCGCGGCGCGGATTGCCGTCTCGGTGGCGGACGGGTCGATCCCGTCGGCGGCGACCAGCGGCGCCACCCGGTCGCGGAACTGCGTCGCCTCGGCCTCGATCAGCCGCTGCGCGTGGGCGGTGATCGCGAAGGCCAGCGTCGTCAGCAGGAACCCGACGAGAATCCTGCGGAGCGGGGTGAAGGGGATCACACGCGACACCGCCGGGTAGATCACCAGGCTGAAGAGCGGGATGAAGATGAGGACGAGCAGGGGGTTGATCGCCTGGATCTGGCTCTCGAGCCACTCGATGCCGAGGAACCGCCGGTCCATCTGCTGCGCCTGTTGCACCCAGGCGCCGCCGGTCTGGTCGTAGAGCGACCAGAACACCGCCACGAGCAGGTAGAGCGGCACCAGCTTGAAGATGGCGGCCAGCCCGGCCGGGCCGAACGTGTCGACGAAGTAACCCGGGCCCCGCGGCGGGATGTGGACGAAGCGGTGCCGTCCCAGCCAGAAGACGAGCGTGGCCAGCGCCATGAGGATGCCCGGCACGCCGAACGCCCAGCCGGGGCCGCACCACTTGAGGAGCCAGGGCGTGAGGAGCGTCGAGAAGAACGAGCCGAAGTTGATCGCGAAGTAGAACCAGCCGAAGACCCGCTCCAGGAGGTGCTTGTTCGCCGGGCCGAACTGGTCGCCGACGTGCGCGGAGACGCAGGGCTTGATGCCGCCGGACCCGATCGCCACCAGGGCCAGGCCGGCCAAAAGCCAGCCTCGGGGCGACAGCGTGGCGGCGAGCAGTGGCTGCGGCATGTCCATCAACGCCAGGCAGAGGTGGCCGAGGCAGTAGACGAGGGAGAGCAGCAGGATCGTCAGGTACTTACCGAGGAAGGCATCGGCCAGGATGCCGCCGATGACGGGGAAGAAGTAGGCGCTGGCCACGAACAGGTGCATCCACTCCCGCGACTCGGCGTCGGTCATGAAGTCGGGGCCGCCCGCGGTCGAGTGCAGGAACTGCGTCATGAACACGACGAGGATCGTCTTCATGCCGTAGAACGAGAACCGCTCCGCGGCCTCGTTGCCCACGATGTAGGGGATGCCGGGCGGCATGCCGGCGATCGCGGCGGGCTGCGTGGCGAAGCCGGAGGACGCGCTGGGGGCGGTGGGCATGGCAGCCTCGGCGGGGGCGCAGCGATGGGGTCGGCGCGGCAGGCCCGGCCTTCGGCCCGCGGCAGCCGGAGAATGTGGCAGACCCGACTCATTGGTGCAATCACGGCCGGCAGGCGAGAATGACTCGTCATGCATCCCGACGCCCCCACGAACCCTGCCGCCGCGAGCCCGCCCGCCGGGCTGCTCGTCGTCACGGTCGATCGGCTGCCGGCCTGGATGCTGCCGGCGTTCGGGGCGACCTGGGTGGCGACGCCGACCATCGACGCGCTGGCGGCGCGAGGCCTCGTGTTCGATCGCGTGATCACGCCGGCCGCAGACCCCGGTGCGACACTGCGCGACCTCGCGTGCGCCGCGGGAACCGGGTGCGCCGGCGGAAACGGGGGACCGTCGCCGATCCAGGCGGCGATCGCGCTGGGCTGGAACCCCGTGCTCGTGACGGACGACGCCGCCGCTGCGGGCCAGCTCGCCCCGTGCGGCATGGAGACGGTGCTCGTGGCGGCCGCCGCGAAAGCCGTGGAGGCGGCCGACGACGCGGCGACCGAGGTGGCGCGGCTCGTCGACGCCGCGGCCGACGTGCTCCGCGCCGGCGGGCATCGGCTCGTCTGGTGCCACGTCGGCAGCCTGGGCGTGGCCTGGGATGCGCCCCGCAGGCATCGCGAGCGGTACGTCGATCCCGAGGATCCTCCGCCTCCGGCCGGCGCCGGCGTGCCGTCGTTCGCCGTCGATGCCGACACCGATCCGGACCTCCTCGTCGGCATGCGGCAGGTCTTCGCGGGGCAGCTGTCGCTGCTCGACGCGCAGCTTGGCCGGCTGTTCGAGCTCGTCGCGGCGGCAGACTGGACCGTGCTGCTGGCCGGCGTGCGGGGCATGCCGCTGGGGCTGCACGGCTGGGTGGGCGTCGACGGGCCCGTCGACGCGCACGGCGAGGTGGTGCACGTGCCGGCGATCCTCGTCGATGCGGGCGGCCGGATGGCGGCCCAGCGGTTTGGCGGGCTCGTCGTGCCCGCGGATCTGGGGGCCACGCTGGCGGAGCTCCTGGCCGGGGAGCCGGCGGGGCAGCCGCTGCGCGACCCCGCCGCACCGTGGCGCGGCGCGAGCCTGGCCGGGCTCCTGCGGGACTGGTCTGCGATGCCGCGGGATCGTGTCGTCGTCGTGGCCGGGGATTCTGTCGCCATCGTCACGCCGTCGTGGCACTGCCTGTCCACCCGCCGTGACGCGGCACCTGCAGGGGGCCGCCGGGTCCGGCTGTTCGCCAAACCCGACGACTTCTTCGAGTACAACGACGTCGCCGACCGCTGCCCCGCCGTGACGGAGCCGCTGGCCGACCTGCTCACGCGCGAGGCCCACGGCGACGGGCATGCGCTGTGGCTGGCGAGCCTCCCCGAGGCCCCGCCGGCGTGACCGTCGGCAGGCGGAAAAGGTGCCTTTTCCAGCGGTAAAACCCGCGTGGTTGTGGAATTCGGCCATCGCTACGATCCCGCGATGCCCGCGCTCCCGTTCTCCCGTCGTCGCTGTGCCGCCCGTGGTGTCGCCGCGGTCGTGGCCTGCCTCGTCGTCGCGGCTGGAAGCGTCGACTGCGGCGCGGCCGACTGGGACCGTGCCGGTGCCGCCAGGGCGCAGGACGCCACCAGCAGGCCGGTGTCGTTGCGGATCACGTGGGGCGGCGGCAAGCCCCGCGCCTGGTCGGGGGCGATCCGTCTCGTCACGGCCGACGGCCGCGACGCCGACGAGGAGCCGCAGTGGCGGACGCTCTGCGGCGACGCCGACGCGGCGGCGACCGCACACGGCGTCCCTGGGGGAATTCTCGTGCACGAGCCGAGCCGACGCGGCTCCGACGGCGTCGAGCTCACGATCACGCGCTGGCAAGACATGCGGCTCGCCGTACGGCTCGTGCCCGACGCCGACGAGCGGTCCGCCGTCACGTTTGAGGCATCCGTTCCCGAACTGCTGCTGTCGGCCCGGCAACAGGCTCTCGACCGCGACGGGAACCGTCTCTCGCTGCGGGCCGCACCCGGCGATGCCCTGCGGGTCGGCGTCGGCTCGGCCGTCGCGACGGCGTCCGCCGGTCGCCCGAACGAGGCGACGACGCTCTTTCGTCCGGGTGAGACGGTGCGTCTGACGGTCGATCCGCTGCTGCCGAAGCGGCTGCAGGGAACGGCCGCGGTCGAACTGCGGCTGCGGCTGAAGTCCGGACCCGATGCCGAGCCGCTTGCCACGCAGGCGGTGGTGCTCGCGGAATCGCCCGCGGACTCCGGCCCGGCCTCCGGCACGACCCGGCTCCAGGAGTACGAGCGGGTCGTGTTCGACCTGCCGCTTCCCGATCGCGAGGGGGCGTACGACATCGATCTCGAGGCCGTCGAGCGGGGCGGGCTGCGCTGGTCGCGGCCGCTCGCGACGCGCGTCGTGCAGGTCGCCGCGGTGGCGGACGTCGCGGCTGCACCGGACGCGGCCGCGCCGACCTGGCAGGTGATCCACGAGCTCGATCCCGGCAGCCCGCGGCTCCACGAGCGGCTGCGCCGGCTCCCGGGAAAGGGCATCCCCTATGTGCCGATGCCGGCCATGCCGCTGCCGTCGATGTCGCTGCCGAGCGTTCCCATGCCGAACGTATCGATGCCCAATGTCTCCATGCCCAGCGTCCCCCTGCCCAACGTGTCGATGCCGAAGGTGCCGGGCGTGCCGCTGCCGTCGGTCGGCATGCCGTCGATGTCGTCGATGGTGCCCCGTCTGAGCGGCCTGCTGCTCACGGGACACTCCACGGTCGACGTGCATCCGCTCGGTCCGATGCTGCGGCTGCCGCCGGCACGGTCGGCGGACGAGCCGTCGTGGGAAGGGATCGTCGTCGCCGGAGTGCAGCCGGGCGTGCCGCATCTGGTCGAGGTGGAGTTTCCGCTCGACCAGCGGGCCGTGGTCGGCGTCTGCGTGCTGGAGCCGGATGCGGCGGGCAGTGGCGTGGAGCCGCGGGCCAGTGGTGGCTTCGAGGTGGTGCCGCCCGACTCCGCCACCGCCGACGGCCCGGCGACGCTCGGCCGTCACTCCTTCGTCTTCTGGCCGACGTCCCGCCATCCGCTGGTGCTGATCGCGAATCCGTCGATGCGTTCGGCGGCGTTCGTCGGCCGCGTCCGCGTCTCGGCGGGGCCCGCACGGCTGCCGCCCGCGGCCCGCGGCGAGGGCGCCGCGCATCGGCTCGTGGGCGTGGAGGGCGGCCGGCGCGTGCACGCGTTCCTGCCGGCTCCCGACTTCGCGCAGTTCGGCGCCGAGGAGCGTGCCGTTGCGGGGCAGGGACGGTCGTTCGCCGATTGGCGGACGTTCCTCTCGGGAGCGACCCGGGCCGCGGAGTGGTTCTCGGCGCAGGGGGCCGACGGCGCGCTGGTGAAAGTGTATGGCGACGGTGCGGCGATCTGGCCGTCGCGGCTCACGCGGTCGGCTCCGCGGTGGGACAGCGGTGCCGCCGCGGAGACGGGCGTCGATCCGCTCCCCAAGGACCTGCTCTCATTGCTCTGCCGCGTCCACGCACGGCGCTCGCTGCGGCTCGTGCCGGCCGTATCGTTCGACGCGCCGGTGCCCGCGCTCGAGGCGGTGCTGCAGCGCGGCGGCACGGAGGCGGCGGGCATCGTCTGCGTCGGCCGTGACGGCCGGCCCCGGCAGACGGATGGCGGCGACGGCTGGCACTACAACATTCTCGATCCACGGGTGCAGCGGGCGGCGGAGGAGATCGTGGCCGAACTGGCCGGCCGGCTCCACGGCGCCGAGGCGATCGATGGCCTCGCGGTGCTGCTGCCGCACGACGGCTGGACCCACCTGCCCGGCACGGGCTGGGGCCTCGACGACGCCACGTTCTCCCGGTTCCTCGACGACGTGGGCGGCCAGGAGCCGGCGATCGGAGCGGAGCGGTTCGCCCGCCGGGCCCTGCTCGTCGAGGGGCCGCTGCGTGATGCGTGGCTGGAATGGCGGGCCGCCGCCGTGGCCCGGTTTCACGCCCGCCTCGCGGCGATCCTCGCGGAGCACGATCCGCGCTGGAGCCTGCACGTGGTGCCGACATCGCTCTTCTCCCAGGGCGAACTGGCCGGGCGGTTTCGTCCACAGCTCGCCGGCTCTCCGGCCGACGCCGACGTGCTCCGCGAGATCGGCCTCGACCCGGCGCGGATCACCGCCGACAGGCGGATCGTGTTCGTGACGCCCCACGTGCATGGCGCCGCCGACCTGCTGCTCGATCGCACCCTCGTGGAGGGCGGCAACCGCTCGCTGTCGGTGGCGCGTGCCGTGGCGACCGCGGCGCGGCGGGGCGTGGTCGTGATCGAGCGGCCGACGCCGATCTCCGTGGAGCAGGTCGTGCCGCACGGTCCGTTCGGCAACGCGTCCGCGTCCGGGCTCGTGCCCGTCCACGCCGTGCCCGAGGGCGCGGCGCGGGGCCGCGCCCTCGCCGAGTCGTTCGCGACGTCCGACGTGGAGGTGGTGTTCGACATGGGGCTGCTCTTCGCCCGCGTCGATCCCGCCCAGGCACTGCGCATGAAGGCCGTGTCCGCGCTGCCCACGGGTGGGTTCACGCTGGCCGAATCTCTCGCGGCGCCGCTCGCTGTGAGGAGCCGGCGCGACGCGGGCATGACGCTGGCGAGCGTCGCCAATGCCGGTCCGGTGCCGTGCCGGGCGGTCCTCTCGCTCGTCGGCGCTCCGTCGGCGGTGATCGACGCCGCTGATCGATCGCGGCTGCCGCTCGATCCCGCGGGCGGCGCGACCGTGCCGCTGGGCCCCTGGGAGGTTCGCACGCTCGTGCTCGACGGCGGCGTGGCGGTGCAGGGGGCGCGGGCGGAATTCGACGACCAGGTGCGGCGGTCGATCGAGTCGCGGCTCGACGACCTGCGCCGGAGGCGGGCCGTCCTGGAGATGCCGCAGCCGCTCGAGGCGCTCGACAATCCCGGATTCGAGCTCGAAGGCGGCACGGCGACGACGGGCGGCGATCGCGACGCGGCCGGCTCGGTCGCCGGATGGGAGCTCGTGGAGGCCAGTCGCGGCAGCCTGCGGGTCGTGCCGGGGGTCAACGCCCCGGAAGGAAGAGGGATCGTCTTCTCGTCGGTGCACGGGCTGTCGACGCTGCGCAGCAATCCCTTCTCGCCGCCGACCACCGGCCGCATCAGCGTGGCCGCCTGGCTGAGGATCGCCCCGGGGGATCCGCAGCCGCCGTTGCGGCTCGCGATCGAGGGCGTGCAGGACGGCCGCGAGTACTACCGCTTTGCCCCCGTCGGCGGACTCACCGGGGGCAGGCCGCTCACCGCCGAGTGGTCGCAGTTCGTGCTGCAGCTCGACGACCTGCCGCCGCACGGCGTCGAGTCGCTGCGGGTGCGGGTCGACCTCTTGGGGCCTGGGAGCGTGCAGCTCGACGGCCTGCGGGTGTTCGATCTCGCCTTCGACGAATCGCAGCGGGCCGACCTGTCACGACGGCTGGCCATGATGGACCAGCGGCTGGCTGCGAACGACCTCGGCGGCTGCCTGCTCGAGCTCGACGGCTACTGGCCTCGGTTCCTCGCCGAGTTCGTGTCCGACGACGCGGTGGCGGCGGTCGAGCGGGCCGCCGCCCCGGCGGGCGGGCCGGCGAGCGAGCCGGCGGAGCCGCCCGTGCGGTCGGGCGGCATGTTCGACCGGGTCCGTCGCTGGCTCCAGTGAGCAGGGACGTGCGGCCTGGACGGCACTTCGGGACGTGGCGGCCGCGACGTCGGCCTCAGCCTGGCGGCCAGTGCAGCCCGCGGCCGCCGAGCAGGTGGACGTGCAGGTGGTGGACCGTCTGGCCGCCATCCTCGCCGCAATTCACCACGAGACGGTAGCCGCGGTCGAGGCCGAGCCGCCGGGCGAGGTCGCTGGCCACGACGATGAGGTGGCCCAGCACCGGGGCGTCGTCCGGTCCGATCTCGGCCAGCGACGGGATCGGCCGCTTCGGGATCACGAGCAGGTGCACCGGCGCCTGCGGCGCCACGTCGTGGAAGGCGAGGCAGAGCTCGTCTTCGTGCTCGATCCGGGCGGGGATCTCGCGGCGGATGATCTTCGAGAAGATCGTGTCAGCCGGCGCTGCCATCGACGGCTTCCGTGGGCGTGGTGGCGTCACCGACGGCCTGGCGGCCGGCGGCCGGCTTGCGCACCCGCTTCCGCGGCGGCTTGGGCGTCGCCCATTCCTTCGTCAGGCTCTCGAACACCTCGGGGGATTCGTAGCGGATGATGTTGCGGCCCTCGGGCATCGGGCCCACGAGCGACCGGAAGATCGGTGCGCCGCGCAGGGCGAGGTCGGTGCTGCAGTCGTCGGTGCCGACCTGCAGGTGCGTGCGGAGGATCGCATCCGGCGACTCGAAGTCGTGGATGATCAACTGGCCGTCAGGCCCGCGGGTCACGATCCGCCATGTGTCCTTTGCCATCGTCGCAGTGCTCCAGGCGGGGCGGAACGGCCGGCCAAGGCGTTCCTCGTTCCACGTCGCCACCATTGCAGATCGGCGGTTTGTGCACGGGGATCAAGGAGCGGCGGCACAGGGCGGCGCGGCCGGCATGGAAGGGCCGCACGGAACGCCGTGCCTATCCGGCACGAGCCGGTTACGTGGACCGCTCCGGGGCACGAAATCGTGGGCAGGGCGGCGGCCCGATCATTTGACCGTCGGCCAGGCGACGCGGAGGCGATCCCTCCACCGGGGCGGAGCGGTGGCCGTGGCGGAGGCGGGGCCCGTCGCCGGCACGCCCGCGGTGCCGGCGCGGCGGGTCGCCCCTTCGCGCTGCGGGGCGATGCCCGCGGCCTGGATCACTCCTGAATCGCGGATCACTCCCGAATCGCGGGTGATGTCGCCCGCCGATGCGGTGGAGCCGGGGGCTGCGTTGCCGATCGGCGCCATCTGGCGTCGGCCCGGCACATCGAGCGTTCCCGGCCGGACACCGACCGCACGGCCGGGGAGACCGCCGGCGACGTTCCGCCCCGGCGGCGCGGCACTGGCCGTGGCGGCGCCAAAGGCACTGGCCTGCAGCGCCGTCGCGTTGGCCGCCGAGGCGTCGCCGCGGGCGTGGCTGAACATCATCGGCCCGCGGAACGGATGGTGGATGCCCGTCGGCGTGGATCCGAGGTCGCCGCCCGGCTTCATGCCATCGGGAGGACCGAGCGCGACCAGCCAGCCGCCGACGGAGACGGTGTCGCCGGGATCGAAGCCGGGCGCAAAGCCAGGATCGACGCCGGGA
>Ga0209598_10000109_pt1 | contig 61245 bp, 64 predicted proteins | sample M_140807_EF_Meta_FD_187317 | JGI IMG/M metagenome (GOLD analysis project Ga0209598, IMG submission 187317) | Freshwater microbial communities from Lake Montjoie, Canada to study carbon cycling - M_140807_EF_MetaG (SPAdes) (version 2) | ecosystem: Environmental > Aquatic > Freshwater > Lake... | reverse complement strand
GAATGTCCCGGGCCCAGACCTGGTAGGGGTCTCGGACCAGGGCCTCCACACGGGTCACCGCCAGCCTGCGAGGCCGGGCCTCCAAGGGCGGGCAGGGCGCGGGACGCAGGGCCGGCGCAAAGGGGCCGGGCGCGTCGAGGGCCTCGGCGAGGTCCACCAGGTCCGGGCGCCCAGCCAGGGTCGCGCCGGCGCCCCGGGCCAGGGTCCGTAGCCGCCACAGCCAGCGGGACTCTAGGACGGGCGCGCCGCGCCGCCGCCGGGTGTTCAGCAGGAACACCTCGGGTGCGCAGGCCGACTGGGCGAAGTCGTGGGCCGACAGGGCGATCCGCCGTTCGGGCGCCGGCAGTCCCAGGGCCTTGCGCATGGTCCTGGACAGGAAGGGGTCCACCCCGGCCGCCTGGGGCCAGACGCCTTCCTCAAGCCCGGCCAGGATCACCCGGTCGGCCCGGGCCATCCGCGCCTCCATGGCGCCCAGTATGCGGAGCCTCGGGTGGCTGGCCCGGGCGGACCGCACGCTCTCGCCCGCGACCAGGGCCTCGAAAAGTTCGATGAAGCCCGCGACGGTCAGTTCCGGCGTCACGGCCCCGTCCTCGACCAGCTGGGCCAGGAGCCGGGCCATGGCCTCACCGTCGGGGCCAGCCCAGAGGGCACCGGCGCTTCCGTCTGCCGGGGTGCACAGGGCTTCCAGGACCTGGGTCAGGCGGAGGGCCCAGTCGCCGGCGTGCCGGGAGTCCGGGCCAGGCCCATCGGGTTCCGCCAGGGCGGCGGCATAGGCCTCCAGGAGCTGCAGGGCCTCAGGTCCAGCAGGCTCGCGCGCCGTCTCTCCGCGACGCCTCAGTTCGTCCAGGGTCTCGGACTGCGTCCGGCGCAGGGCGCTCCGTTCAAGGTCGTCCCGCGCCGCTGCGAGGGCTTCCGGGTCCCTCTGAAGCGTGACGAGGGGGTGCTTGAGCAGGCCCAACAGGACCGACGGCAGGGCGGGGTCCGCCAGGGCCCGGGCTGCAAGGCTGGCGAGAACGGCGCAGGGCCGGCCCGCCAGGGGCTCCCCTGCCGAGGCGTCCGCCGTTACGCCCCAGCGGGCGAGGCGCGCGCAGACCCTGCGGGCCAGGTCCTGGTCCGGGGTCACCAGGGCCGCGGTCCGTCCCGGGGTCTCCAGGGTCTCGCGGAGCAGCAGGGCGGCGGTGAGGGCGCAGGCCTCCTCGTCCCGGGAGGAGATCACCGTCAGGCCTTCCAGCCCCCGGGTGATGGTCCTGACGCCCGGGCCGTTCTTGTCGGCGACGGTCGCCAGCCAGTCTGAGGTGCGCGCCGCCGGACGAAGGGCGAGGCTGATGAGCTTGCGACGGTCGGCCCCTTGCGGGTCGTCGCCGCCGAAGGGTCCCCAGACGAGGACGTCCTTGCGGGCAACACCGGAGCTGTTCAGGAGTTCGTACAGAGCGGCCTGCGGATGCTGGTCGTCCACCTCCAGACCCATCGCCTCGGGCGAGAGATCGTCGGTGTCCAGCCCGGGAAGGACCACAGCACCCCGGGGGGCTTGGGCGATGACCCGGAGAAGGCCGGCCGTGGCCTGGACCGATCCGGTCGAGCCGGCGGCAATGAGCAGGCCTTGCGGCGGAACCTCCCGCCACCGTTCCGCCAGGGCCCGGAGCAGGAGGACGCGCCGGCGGCTGACATCCTCCATCCCCAGCGCCTCCAGCCTGCGGGGCCAGAGGTTGAGTGCCGTACGGAGCAGGTCGAGGGAGACCTGCCAGTGCTCGGCCATTTCCGCCCCCACCAGGGAGTCCAGGTTCTCGCCAGTCACCTCCTCGATCTGAAGGCTGTCGAAGAAGGCGCCCAGGGCATCGGCGAGGCCGAGGGCCTCTGCGGGACCGGGCGTCCGTCCCCGGCTGGCCGAGAGGTCGCCCACCAGCTTCAGGAGTTCGAACCGCCGTCGCACCGGGGTGATGGCGGGAGGCAGGTCCAGCATGACCTCCCCGGGCTCAAAGGGCGCCTCGCCAGCCTCGAGGTCGCCCAGGGGGCGTATCCTTGGCGGCAGCAGGGCACCGGCCGTACCCGCCCGTCGCAGGAAGGCCTCGGTGAGGGATCGCGCCGCCCGCCGGGTCGGGGTCAGGACGACGGCATCCGAAAGGGCCTCCGGGCCCTCGCCCTCGGTCAGGGCCAGCAGGCCTTCGGCCAGGTCGTCCAGGAACGGCCGATCCGCGGGAATCGTGTACCAGCGGGGTCCCTTCCGGCTCAGGAATTCGGCCTTCATCGGGTGAGCCGGGCTTCGGCTTCCGCCCGGGCGGCGGGGTCCCCCACATGCATCCAGAAGGCGTCCATGACCACGCCGAACAGGCGGCCCTGGCCCTGCAATCGCCACCAGACCGGAAGGATGGAGAAGGCGCCGTCCGGCTCGCCGTCCAGGGTTTCCGGCTTGAGGATCTGAAAGCCGACATTGGCGAAGGGCGCCGGCCGGGCGTCGTCGGCTGAATGGGTGAGGCGGCCGTCAGTGTCCATCAGAAATCCCCTGGGCCCCTCGAACCCTATGCCGTGATCCCTGCGGGTGAGCAGGAGCAGCATGTCCATGCGCGCCGGGTCCCAGGCCGCCTTCATCTGCTCGAGGGGGGGCGTTACGTCTTCGGTCCAGAGGGAGTCGATATTGGCCACGAAGATTGGCTCGCGGCCCAGCAGGGGCAGGGCGTTGCGCACCCCGCCTCCGGAGTCGAGCAGGGCGGCGCGTTCGTCGGCGATGAGGATTTCGATGTCGGTCCGCCGGGCGAGGTGGGCCTCCAGCATGTCGGCGAAGTGGTGCACATTGACCACCGCCCTGCGCACCCCCGCCTCAACCAGACGGTCCAGGACCCGGTCGATCAGGGTCCGGCCGGCCACCTCCACCAGGGCCTTGGGCCGGGTCTCGGTGAGGGGACGCATCCGGGTGCCCAGGCCCGCGGCCAGGACCATTGCGCTTTCGGGACCCCTCACCGGCGCGCCTCCGCCGGGACGCAGGCGTCGAGCCAGTCCCGCAGGTCCACAAGGCCGGGGTCGGCCAGGCACCGGTCCAGATAACCCCACATCCGGGGCAGGAAGGCCTCGTATTTCGGCCGGCCGTCTCGTTTCACCAGCCGGGCGAAGACGCCGAGGATCCGGCAGATGTTCAGGGCGCCCAGGGCGTGGAAATCGGCGACGAACGCCGGGTCGCCTGCAGGGCGGGAGCGGTCGAGGTAGAGCTGCAGCATGCTGTCCGACAGTCCCGGGCTGACGTCGCGGCGCGCGTCGTGCAGCAACATGGAGACGTCCCAGGCGGGGTGGGCCCGCAGGGCGTCCTGGAAGTCCACCATACCGACCCGGGCGGGTCCCTCCCGGTCCGGCAGCCAGATCAGGTTCTCCGCGTGATAGTCGCGGTGGCAGAAGACCGAGGCCCCCGCCTCGCCGCGCTCCAGTATGGGCCGCCAGAGGGCCGCCCAGTCCGCCCGGGCAGAGGCGTCGATCCGCACCTCCGGGCGCAGGGCCGGCAGCCAGTCGGGCAGGAGGTCGGCGGCAGTCTCCAGGGCCAGGGCGTCGTAGGTCAGGAGCGGCCAGTCGACCCCTGGGGCTGCGCTCAGCCGGTCCGGGACCGGGCTGGCCTGCATGTGGACCAGGGCCTCCACCGCGGCCTCGTAGAGGGGCTGCTCGTCGGCACCGTTGGCGATCCGTGCGCCGAACAGGTCATCTCCGAGGTCCTCCATCACCGCCAGGCCGAGACCGGCGTCGAAGGCCTCGATCCGCGGCGCCGACAGCCCGGACCGGTTGAGCCAGTCCGCGACGGCGACGAAGGCGTCGACCCGTCCGGCGGCCAGCCGCGCCATGGCGTTGTAGCCCAGGGTCCTGCGCGTCCCGGCGTCGGCGTCCGGTGGACACGGCGCGGATTCCACTGGCGGCTGGTCCATGAAGATCCGCCGGCTGCCGTCGGCCAGGAACAGGCGTTCGTAGGCGCGGGTCGAGGCGTCGCCGGCCAGGCCTTCGCGCCGGGCGTCTTGCAGGCCGGCGGCCGCCAGGAAGCTCGCCTTCAGGGCCTCGCGTTCCGCCATCACGCCACGCGCTCCTTCCAGGTCCCGAAGCCGGCCAGCCGCGCCGCGCGGCCCTCGCCCTCCATGGAAAGCTCTAGATCGAGTCGGTTGGCGGGAAGACGCCCTTCGAGCCGTTCCGGCCATTCGATCAGGGCCGCCCCATGGATGAGGGCCTCGTCCAGCCCGATTTCCCAGGCCTCGTCGGGGTCTTCGAGCCGGTAGAGGTCGAAATGGGCGATCTCGAAGTCGGGCCCGGCATAGGTCTGGACCAGGGTAAAGGTCGGGCTCGGGGCGTCCTCGTCCGGCCTGGTCAGGGCGCGGATCAGGGCCCGGGCGAGGCAGGACTTGCCCGCCCCCAGGCCACCGCTGAGGCAGATGGCCTCGCCTGTGCGCAGAATCGGGGCCAGGCGTCGGCCAAGCGCTTCCGTGTCAGGCTCTGCGGGCAGGTCGATCCGCGGGGGCAGGCGGGTCAAAAGGGTCGATCCGGATGGGCGGGAAGCACCGTCTCCACATAGGCCTTCAGCTCGGCCGTCGCAGCCTCGGCGTCACTGCCCAGGCGGGAGGGGTCGATGATAGGCCCCACGCTGAGGGTAAACCGTCCGCCCCGTTTGTTCAGGAGCTCGTGGAACAGGGTGATGTCGCGGAGCTCCTGCGAGACCCGGTCGAAGGCATGGAACAGGGTCGACCAGGGACCGGTCATGTGGACCGGCGCGACCGGGGCGCCGTGTCGCCGGGCGATGGACAGGGCCGAACTCATCCAGGGCGGATCCGACAGGGTCCCGTCCAGCGCCCGCCTGGACAGCCGGCCGGCGGGGAAGATCGCCAGCGCCCGTTCCGCCTCCATGGCCTCGCGGGTCATCTGCAGGGTGGTTCGGGTGCGGTCGCGGGTACGCTTGGCCTCGACCCATTCCACGGGGATCAGGACCTCGGAGAACCGCGGCACGACCCTGTGGGCGTCGGCATTGGCGTAGAAGCAGAGGTCGGGTCGCCGGCCACGCAGGGCGCCATAGGTGGCGATACCGTCGGCGATCCCGGTCGGATGGTTGGAGATGATGACGAGGCGCCCGGCTTCCGGAATCCGCTCCAGGCCGCGTACCTCAACCTGGACCTCGAGGAGCCGGGCCACGTAGTCCAGCGCCTCACGACCGCCCAGGGGGCCGACGGCGTCTGCCATCGTCCGGGCCTTGCGATAGTTCAGGAGCCGATAGAGCAGGGGGCGGGCCAGGGGCCAGGCTGGGCTGGCGGCCAGCCGGGGGGCCCGTTCGGCGATCAATACATCGACAATGTGCTGGCGAGGGCCGGCAGCGACAGAAGGGCTCATGCGTACAGCATGCCTGCCGACCGGGGGCGCAAGCAAGGTCTAGGCGCGCGCGGTCCCAGCCACTATTGGAATCTGGCAGGCAATCGAGGACGATCCTATGCGCCAGATCTCCCACTTCATCGACGGGGCCCCGGCCCCCAGCGCCTCAGCCCGGTTCGGAGACGTCTTTAATCCGAATACCGGCGAGGTGCAGGCGAAGGTCGGCCTGGGAACCCCTGACGAGCTTGAGCTGGCGGTCCAGTCCGCCCTGCGCGCCCAGCCGGCCTGGGCGGCGGTGAACCCCCAGCGCCGGGCGCGGGTCATGTTCGAGTTCAAGCGCCTGCTCGAGGCCAACATGCAGTCCCTGGCTGAGCTGCTGTCCAGCGAGCACGGCAAGGTGGTCGCCGACTCCCGGGGCGATATCCAGCGCGGCCTGGAGGTGATCGAGTTCGCCTGCGGCGTCCCACACCTGCTCAAGGGCGAGTATACCGAGGGTGCCGGGCCGGGCATCGACGTCTATTCCATGCGCCAGCCCCTGGGCATTGCGGCGGGGATCACCCCGTTCAACTTCCCGGCCATGATTCCGCTGTGGATGTCGGGGGTCGCCCTCGCCGTCGGCAATGCCTTCATCCTCAAGCCGTCGGAACGTGATCCCACCGTCCCGGTCCGCCTGGCCGAGCTGTTCATGCAGGCGGGCGCCGAGCTGGGCCTGGACCTGAAGGGCGTGCTCAACGTCGTCCAGGGCGACAAGGTCATGGTCGACGCCATCCTCGACCATCCTGAGATTGCCGCCGTCAGCTTCGTGGGCTCTTCGGACATCGCCCAGTACGTCTATTCCAGAGGGGCGGCGGCCGGGAAGCGGGTCCAGGCCATGGGCGGCGCCAAGAACCACGGAATCGTCCTGCCAGATGCGGACCTGGATCAGGTGGTGCGCGACCTGTCCGGCGCCGCCTTCGGCTCGGCTGGGGAACGCTGCATGGCCCTGCCCGTGGTGGTGCCGGTGGGTGAGCGCACCGCCGACGCCCTGCGCGAGAAGCTGGTCGCCGAGATCGCCTCCCTCAAGGTCGGGATCTCCACCGACGAGGGCGCCCACTACGGCCCGGTGGTCAACGCCGCCCACCGCAAGCGGGTGACCGACTACATCCAGACCGGGGTGGACGAGGGCGCCGAGCTGGTTGTCGATGGTCGCGACTTCCGCCTGCAGGGCTATGAGAACGGCTTCTTCATCGGCCCCTCCTTCTTCGACCGGGTCACGCCGGGCATGAAGAGCTATCAGGACGAGATCTTCGGACCGGTCCTCCAGATGGTCCGGGCCGACAGCTTCGAGTCTGCCCTGGCCCTGCCCTCGCAGCATCCCTACGGCAACGGGACCGCCATCTTCACCCGCAACGGGCGCGCCGCCCGGGAGTTCGCCTCCCGGGTAAACGTCGGCATGGTCGGCATCAATGTGCCGATCCCTGTGCCCCTGGCCTATCACACCTTCGGCGGCTGGAAGCGCTCGGCCTTCGGCGACGCCAACCAGCACGGCATGGACGGGGTGCGCTTCTACACCAAGGTCAAGACGGTGACGGCCCGCTGGCCAGACGGCGAGGTCGAGGACTCCGCCTTCGTTATCCCGACCATGCGCTGACCGGAGAGTTCCGCGCCGCATGACCTCCGCCCTGGAAACGGCCTACGCCGCGCGCATCTCGGCGGGCGACCTGCGCCCCGACCCGGCCCAGGCCGCGGGGCTGGCCAGCCTGGCCCGGCTGGAGGCCGAGCTGACTTCTGCGCGTTCCGGTGGCCTTTCGAATCTGTTCCGGCGCCGGCCCGAGGCCGCCAAGGGGGTCTATCTCTGGGGGCCGGTGGGGCGGGGCAAGTCCATGCTGATGGACCTATTCTTCGAGACCGTTCCTGTCGCCCGGAAACGGCGCACCCACTTCCATGTCTTCATGCGCGAGGTTCACGCCCTGATCGGGGCCTGGCGCTCGGGCGATGCCGCGGCCCGCAAGGCGCGGTTCGGCCAGGCGCGGGGCGATGACCCCGTGCCGCCCGTCGCCGACATGGTCGCCCGGGACGCCAGCCTGATCTGCTTTGACGAGTTCCAGGTCACGGACATTGCAGACGCCATGATCCTGGGGCGGCTGTTCGAGGCCCTGTTCGCCCGGGGCGTCACCCTGGCCGCCACCTCCAACCGCCATCCCGACGACCTCTACCGGGACGGCATCAACCGCCAGCTCTTCCTGCCCTTCATCGCGCTCGTGAAGTCCCGGGTCGAGGTGGTGTCCGTCGCCGGACCCCACGACTACCGCCTCGACCGGCTAAGGGCGGCGGGGACCTGGTTCTCGCCCATCGACCCGGACAACCGCCGCACCTTCGACGCCCTGTGGCGCGACGTGCTGGGCCCCGAGGCCGCCGCGGGAGAATCGATCGAGGTCATGGGTCGGCGGCTGGATTTCCCGATGGCGGCGGGCGGCCTGGTCCGTAGCGGGTTCTCCCGGCTCTGCGATGCGGCCCTGGGCCCCAATGACTATCTCGCCCTGGCCGAACGCTTCCACACCGTCTTCCTCGAGGACCTGCCGCGGCTCAATTCGTCCCGGCGGGAGGCGGCGCGGCGGTTCGTCACCCTGGTGGACGCCCTCTACGAGGCCCGGACCCGGCTGATCGTCCTGGCCGAGGCCGATCCCGCCCGCCTCTACCCATCCGGGGATGGCGCCTTTGAATTCGAGCGCACCGCTTCGCGGCTCCAGGAGATGCGATCGGCAGACTGGCTCGCCGACCGACCCTGACCTGCCGCGACGGCACCCTGCGTTGAATGCAAGGCTCCGTTGACACCCGCCCCGGGGAGATTACATGCAGGCATCCGGCCCGGGGCGCGGGGGCGTTCGCCGGGCGAGCCAGGACAGACAGATGACCGGACCCGTTCGAGACCGACCGATGTCGCCGCACCTGCAGGTGTGGCGCTGGCACCTGACCATGCTGACGTCGATCCTCCACAGGGCGACCGGAATGGCACTCTATGCGGGGGCCTTCCTCGTCGCGGGATGGGCCCTGGCCCTTGGCGCCGGACCCGACGCCTACCCGGCCTATATGGACATCCTGGCCTCGCCCCTGGGGCGGCTGGTCCTGGTCGGCCTGACCCTCTCGCTCTTCTACCATCTCGCCAACGGCGTCCGGCATCTGTTCTGGGACGCCGGAATCGGCCTTTCGGTCACCACCTCGACCCAGTCCGGGATCTTGGCCATGGCCTTCTCGGTGGTCGCGACGATCATCGTCTGGGCCATCGGCCTCGGCCATGGAGGCCCCCAATGACTGATCTCAGGACCCCCCTGTCCCGCGCCCGCGGCCGGGGCGCCGCCGGGCATGGCGCCGCCCACTGGGTGGCCGAGCGGGTCAGCGCTATTGCCCTGGTCCCCCTGACCTTCTGGATGATTTACGCCGCCCTCACGATTTCGACGGCCGGATACTCCCAAGCCGTCGCCTTCGTTTCCCAACCGGTGAATGCCGTCCTGATCCTCCTTGTCCTCATCGTGTCTGGCTGGCACATGCACGCCGGTGCCCAGGTGGTGGTCGAGGATTACGTCCACCGGACCCTCGGACGCTCGGCGCTTCTTTTGCTGAACCTGTTCGTCACCGTCCTCGTGACCGCCCTGGCGGTCTTCTCCGTCCTCAAGGTCGCGCTCGGAGGCGCTCTCTGACGTCATGGCCGCTTACGAATTTACCGATCACAAGTTCGACGTCATCGTCGTTGGCGCCGGCGGCTCCGGCCTCCGCGCCGCACTCGGCTGCGCCCAGGCCGGTCTGAAAACCGCCTGCATCTCCAAGGTCTTCCCAACCCGCTCGCACACCGTGGCGGCCCAGGGCGGCATCTCGGCCAGCCTTGGCAATATGGGCGAGGATGACTGGCGCTGGCACATGTACGACACCGTCAAGGGGTCGGACTGGCTGGGTGACCAGGACGCCATCGAATACCTCTGCCGGAACGCCCCCGCGGCGGTTTACGAGCTTGAGCACTGGGGCGTGCCCTTCTCGCGCACTCCGGATGGCAAGATCTACCAGCGCGCCTTTGGCGGCATGACCCGCAACTTCGGCGAGGCTCCCATCCAGCGTACCTGCGCCGCAGCGGACCGCACAGGCCATGCCATGCTGCACACCATGTATGGCCAGTCCCTGGCCCACAACACCGAGTTCTTCATCGAGTATTTCGCCCTCGACCTGATCATGGACGAGGGCGTCTGCCGGGGCGTGACCGCCTGGAAGCTGGACGACGGCACCCTGCACCGCTTCCAGGGCCAGATGGTCATCCTGGCGACAGGCGGCTACGGCCGGGCCTACTTCTCGGCCACCAGTGCCCACACCTGCACCGGGGACGGTGGCGGCATGACCCTGCGCGCCGGCCTGCCCCTGCAGGACATGGAATTCGTCCAGTTCCACCCCACCGGCATCTACGGTGCCGGCTGCCTGATCACCGAGGGTGCCCGGGGCGAGGGCGGCTACCTGACCAATTCCGAGGGCGAACGCTTCATGGAGCGCTATGCGCCCACCGTGAAGGACCTGGCGCCTCGCGACATGGTCAGCCGGGCCATGACCATCGAGATCCGCGAGGGACGCGGGGTGGGTCCGAACAAGGACCACATCCACCTGCACCTCGACCACCTGGATCCCAAGATCCTGGCCGAGCGCCTGCCGGGCATCTCCGAGAGCGCCCGGATCTTCGCCGGCGTCGACGTGACCAAGAAGCCCATCCCGGTCCTGCCGACCGTGCACTACAACATGGGCGGCATCCCCACGAACTTCTACTCGGAGGTGGTCACCCGGGTGGGCGACGATCCCGACCGCGTGGTTCCGGGCCTGATGTCCGTTGGCGAGGCCGCCTGCGTCTCGGTCCACGGCGCCAACCGGCTCGGCTCCAACAGCCTGATCGACCTGGTGGTCTTCGGCCGTTCCGCAGCCCTGCGGGCGGCGGACGTCCTCAAGGCCGGGGCCACCCAGCCCGAGCTGAAGCCCGCCATGTCGGACGGCCACCTGGCCCGCTTCGACCGGCTGAGGTTCGCCGACGGCTCGACGACCACGGCCGCCCTGAGGCTGGAAATGCAGCAGGCCATGCAGGAGGACGCCGCGGTGTTCCGCACCGGCGAAAGCCTCGCTTCCGGCGTGAAGCGTCTTCAGTCTGTTCAGGACCGGCGCAAGGACATCAAGGTGTCCGACCGGGGCCTGATCTGGAACACCGATCTCGTCGAGACCCTCGAGTTCGAGAACCTGGTCGTGCAGGCGGTGGTTACCGTCGCCGGGGCCGCCAACCGCACCGAGAGCCGCGGGGCCCACGCCCACGAGGATCATCCCGACCGGGATGACGCCAACTGGATGAAGCATACCCTAACCTGGATGGACGACGTCACCGGCAAGGTGGTCATCGATTACCGGCCCGTGCACGACTACACCATGACTAACGACATCGCGCCCATCCCGCCCAAGGCGCGGGTGTACTGACGCAGGCCTGCAGACGGAATTCGAGGAAAGAGCCCCATGGTCGAACTCGCCCTGCCGAAGAACTCCCGGGTCCAGAAGGGTCGCCACCATCCGGCCCCCGCCGGCGCGAAGACGGTGAAGTCCTTCCGGATCTATCGCTATGACCCGGAGGGAACCGGCAATCCGCGCTGGGACACCTATGACGTCGACGTCGCCGCCTGCGGCCCCATGGTCCTGGACGTGCTCATCCACATCAAGAACACCATGGACCCGACCCTGACCTTCCGGCGGTCCTGCCGCGAGGGCGTCTGCGGGTCGTGCGCCATGAACATCGGCGGTCGCAACACCCTGGCCTGCATCCACGGGCATGAAGACGCGCATGGGTCGACCTGCCAAATCAGCCCCCTGCCGCAAATGCCGGTGGTCAAGGACCTGGTCCCCGACCTGACCCATTTTTATGCCCAGTACGCCTCGATCGAGCCCTGGCTCAAGACCACCACCCCCGAGCCCCAGACCGAATGGTCCCAGAGCCCGGAGGATCGCGAAAAGCTGGATGGGCTCTACGAGTGCATCCTGTGCGCCTGCTGCTCGACCTCCTGCCCCAGCTACTGGTGGAACGGCGACCGCTACCTCGGTCCGGCCACCCTGCTGCACGCCTATCGCTGGCTGATCGACAGCCGGGACGAGGCCACGGGCGAGCGGCTCGATGCCCTCGAGGATCCCTTCAAGCTCTACCGCTGCCACACCATCATGAACTGCGCCCAGGTCTGCCCCAAGGGCCTCAACCCCGCCAAGGCGATCGGCGAGGTGAAGAAGATGATGGCGGAGCGGGTGGTCTGACGTCTGACCGTCCTGCGGCACCCACCGAATTCCGTAAGTTGACGGCCCCGTCACTTTTCTGCAACTGGACCTCATGACCTCTGCAGACGCCCATGTTGTGATCGTAGGGGCCGGCCACGCTGGCGGGACCCTGGCGGCCCTGCTGCGCCAGTATGGCTATGCCGGTGCGGTCACCCTCGTGGGCGAGGAGCCCATCCCGCCCTACCAGAGACCACCCCTGTCCAAGGCCTGGCTGAAGGGTGAGGCCGACGCCGAGTCCCTGGCTCTCAAGCCGCTTGAGTTCTACGCCGGGAACCGGATCTATTTCCGGCCCTCGGTCCGGGGCGTCGGCATTGACCGGGCCCGCAAGGTCCTGGCCCTGTCGGACGGGTCGGATCTCGCCTACGACGTCCTCGTTCTCGCCACCGGGGCCCGCCCGATCCGCCTGCCGATTCCCGGGGCGGACCTCGACGGGGTCCTTGAGCTGCGCACCGCCGCCGACGCTGAAGCCCTGAAGGCCGCCCTCGGTCCTGGCAGGACGATGGCGGTGGTGGGCGGCGGCTATATCGGGCTGGAGGCCGCAGCTTCGGCCCGGGCCCTCGGCGCCGACGCTGTGGTCCTTGAGCGTGAGCCCCGCATCCTGGCCCGGGTGGCTGGCGAGGTGCTGTCGAACTTCTTTCGCCAGGCCCACGAGACCCACGGGGTGCGCTTCCTGACCGGGGCCTCGGTCACGGGCTTCCGCGGCGAGGGCGGCAAGGTGACCGGCGTGGAGCTGGCCGATGGCCAGGTGATCGACTGCGACCTCGCCCTGGTGGGCGTGGGCGCCGTCCCGAACCAGGAGCTGGCCCAGGAGGCTGGACTGGCCGTCAACCGGGGTGTGGTGGTCGACCTGGAGGCCCGGACCTCTGACCCGGCCATATTCGCCATTGGCGACGTGACCTTGAGGCCCATGCCCATCTACGGCCGCGACTTCCGCATGGAGAGCGTGCCCAACGCCCTGGAACAGGCCAAGCAGGTTGCCTGCGCCATCACTGGGCGGCCCGCGCCGGCAGGGGAGACCCCCTGGCAGTGGTCGGACCAGTACGACATCAAGCTCCAGATCGCAGGCTACAACTTCGATGCCGACCAGTCCCTGGTCCGGGGAGATCCCGCCTCGGGCCACTTCGCGATCTTCCACCTCAAGGGCGATCAGGTACAGGCGGTGGAGGCGATCAATTCGCCGCCCGAATTCATGATGGGCCGGCAGCTCATCGGCTCCCGCAGGCCGGTGGACAAGCAGAGACTTGCGGACACTTCGTTTTCCATGAAAGAGGTCGCCGCGGCGTAAGCTGGTGAGGCGAGGAAAGAGCATATGGCAAAGATTACCTACATCGAACACGACGGCACTGAGCACGTCCATGACGGCAAGACGGGCCTGTCGGTCATGGAGGTCGCTGTGAAGAACAACGTCCCGGGCATCGACGCCGACTGCGGTGGCGCCTGCGCCTGCGCCACCTGCCACGTCTATGTGGACCCCGCCTGGCTCGACAAGACCGGCGACAAGTCTGCCATGGAGGAGTCCATGCTGGACTTCGCCGAGGGCGTGGAGCCGAACAGCCGCCTGGCCTGCCAGATCAAGATCACCGACGGCCTCGACGGCATCGTGGTCCGCCTGCCCGAAAGCCAGCACTAAGCTCTAATCCGGCCGCAGGTTGCTCAAAAGTCCTGCGGCCATCAGGGCTTACCGTGGCCTTTGGGCTTACCACGCCGGGCAACCAGCGGATGTTCGAGCTTGCATGAAATCCCGCCCATGCTGCCGTTTGACTCTATCCCGGGTGATATCAGGGATCGTCTGACTTCTGAGGGCGAGGTGTTTATCGACCTCGGCGATGGGGAATTCGGGTGTCGGGGCGTAGGTTTTGATTACGGCGGCAGCCGTTACTTCGTAAAGTTCGCAGTCAGTGAACTCGGTTTGGCCAGCCAGAGCCGCTCGATTGTCGTGCACTCACGGGTGCAGCACCCGACCCTCGTTCCCCTAATCCAGATGCTGGGCGGCGATCAGGGGCCCATCCTTGTCTTCCCCTGGGTAGAGGCCACGACCCTAAGACAGTCCCAGAGGATGCGGCGGGAGCCCCTGAGGGACGTGCTTCGCGCGATCTGTGACGTCATTGACGTTCATGTGGCCATTGAAGCGGCAGGTTTCGTATCCATCGACCTCTATGACGGAAACCTGCTTTACAACGATCGGGTTCACCTGATCGATGTGGACGAATATCAGCCTGCACCCTTCCGGTTGGACGCGCCGAGAACATTTGGCTCGACCCGCTTCAGGGCGCCGGAGGAGTATCACCAAGGCGCATGGCTGGACTCCCGCACCATGGTGTTCCAGCTGGGACGCGCCATGGCGGTTCTGCTGGATCCTCCATCAGGCGACAATCTTGATCGATGTCCCGCCCTTGGGCCGGTCATCGGGCACGCAACCGCGTCTGACCCTGAAGCCAGATACCAGACCGTCGTCGAATTGGCCGTAGGTCTTGGTGACGCGCTCGCGCAAGCTGGCCTGTCACCCGCCTGTTCTTAGAGATCAGAACTCCAGTTCAGGGTGGCCCGCTGCGCCTTCCGCGCGTTCCGGCAGGTGGCAGGTAAAGGTCGCCCCGGCCCCAGGCTCGCTCTCCAGGGCCACCCAGCCGCCATGGAGCTCGACCAGGGCCTTCACCAGGGCGAGGCCGAGGCCCGGCCCGCCCCTTTCGCGACCGACGAAGCGATCAAAGATGTTGGCCTGGACGTGGAAGGGGATGCCGCGCCCGGTATCGGTCACCTGGACCTGGACCTCGCCCAGGGTGCGGCGGGCACCCAGGGTGATGCGGCCGCCCTTCGGGGTCTGGCCCAGGGCGTTCACGATAAGGTGGTCGAGCACCTGCGACAGCCGCCGGGGGTCACCCCGCATCAGGCCGAGATCGTCGGGACATTCCGCCACCAGCCTGACCTGCCCAGCCTCCGCCGCGTCGGACCAGCGTACCGCCGCCGCCTCCAGGAGGCGGGCAACATTCACATCCTCGAGATCGAGCGCCATCTCTCCTGCGTCGATCTGGGCCATGTCGAGGACGTCGTCGATGGACCGGCCCAGATGTTCCGCCGCCTGGCGAATCGCCCCGGCGTGATCGAGCGCTCGGCCGGGCAGTTGCTCGCCGAGCCCCTCCAGCAGTTCGGAATAGCCGATGATCGTCGTCAGCGGCGTCCGCAGCTCGTAGGAGACGTTGCCCACGAAGTCCCGCTTGAGCCGCTCAGCCTCTGCCAGGGCGGCGCTGCGGTCGGCGAGGGCCCGCTCGAGGCGGCGCGCGTCGGTGACGTCGGTGAAGGCGATCAGGGTCGCCCCGTCCGGCAGGGGCCGGGACTGGTGGGCCACGATCCGGCCATCCGAGGTGCGGACTTCGCCGGCGGCGGGTGCCCGGGCGGCGGGGTCGGTGTCGGCCACCCGTCCCTTCATCTCGCGCCAGAATCCCTGGTCATGCAGGCGGGGCAGGCAGAGCTCGACCACGCCCTCGAAGTCCATGACCTCGTCCAAGGCCTGGTGGGGAATATTCCAGAACCGCTCGAAGGCCTCGTTGTGCAGCCGAAGGCGGCCGTCCGATCCGAAGACCGCGACGGCGTCGTTCAGCTTGTCGAGTGTGGCCTGCTGAACCTGGATCAGGCTGTTGTACTGGGCCTTGAGACGTAGCTCGCCAGTGATGTCCGAGAAGAGCAGGACGATGCCGCCGAGGGGGTGGGACTGGCGAACCACCCTCAGGGTGCGGCCGTCCGGCAGGCTCCAGAGCTCATCCGGGGCGGAGTCGAGCTGGCTGTAGCGCTCGAGTTCAGCCGCCTTCCAGCGGGCGTAGTCCGCCGTCTCCGGCAGGCGCCGGCGCTGGCGCAGCCGGTCGAGGACCTCGCCATGGGTTGGCCGCTCGGCCAGCCAGGCCGGCTCGAGGCCGAACATCTCGGCGAAGGCGGTATTGTGGAAGTCCAGTCGCCGGGACGGGGTGAATATGGCGACGGAGTCGGCGATGTGGTTCAGGGTTTCGTCGTGGGCCTCGACATTCCGCCGCAGGGCCTCACGCAGTTCCTCGGCCTCGGTGACATCCTCTGTCCAGACGCCGACGCCACCGCCCTCCAGGGGGCGTGCGGTCAGCCTGAGGGCCCGCCGGCGGCCTCCCAGGCTCACCCAACGCACCAGGTCCCGGCTCTGGGCCAGGTTGGCGGCCTCGATGGCCAGGGCGTCGGCGGCGGGATCCAGGTTGAGGCCCTTTTCAGCCGCCAATTCGACGTCGGTGGCACCGACAGCCTCGAGCCAGGCCGAGTTGGCCCAGACCGGTCGTCCGTCGGCGCTGGCGATCCAGGCCGGCCCGCTGCGGGCGTTGAGGAAGGCTGCGAACCGTGGGGAGGGCGGCAGCCCCCGGGCCCCCGCCGCGCCTGCGGAGAGGCGGAGCCAGGCCAGGGCCCCGGCGGCACGGCCCTCCACTGTCACGACCCCCGAGGGCCCGCGCACCTCAAAGCCGCAGCTTTCGCCGCGCTCGAACAGGGCCCGGAGGCGCAGGGCGTGGTCGGGGTCGGCCCGCATCAGGGCCGCCACCACGGCCTGGGGTTCCGCGCCAGTGCCCAGGGCAATGGCGCAGGCGGCGAGGCTCTCATCTCCGGAGGCCAGGAAGGCGCGACCATCCTCGACGGCCAGCAGGGCGGAGTCGAAGGCCTCGGCTGAAGCCTGGGCCGCCTCAGCGCCAGCCTTCAGGGTTTCGATCTCGCCCTCCAGGGAGGCGATCTGCTGGTCCGCCAGGCGCCGGACGCCCAATATCCAGGCACCGGAGCATAGCGCCAGAAGGACGGCGCCGGCCGTGGCGGACAGGATCAGGCCATCACCGGTCATGGGCGGGATCACAGCTTTTCGCCCGGCAGGGGCGAATCATTTTGTCACCATAGGCCGAAGCCTGATTCTGGGCGATGATGTGGCCATGGCGATCCTGTTCTACCCCCTGGCGAACGATGGCGAGTCCGCCCTTGGCATGCCCAAGGGCCACGCGGCCCGGGCCCGGGAGGCCGAGGCCCTGGCGGGGGAGGCGGTGGTCTTCACCTCTGAGCGGGTCGGTCCGTCCTGCCCGACCCGGGAAGCGGCCCTTGAACTCCTGGCGCGGCTCAGCGCCGGGGCACCATCGCCGCCCGATCCCGCCGTGGTCCGGGTCGTGGAGGTCTTTGAAGGTGCGCGACCGCCGCCCCCGGCAAGGCCCTTGTCCGAAGGCGAGCGCCGGTGGCCCGCACCGCCGCCACCGCCGCCTACGGTCTGGCGGCTCCAGGTAGATTTCTGGCGTCCCGTCTCCCATGCGCCGGCTCATCTCCAGGCCCAGGCCCGGCATGTCCGCCGCCGCGGGAGTGTGGAAATCTCCGGGGCCGACCTCAACGCCTTCGCCCGGCAGCCCCTGCGACCGGTGCGACCCCAGCAGCCCCTCGACATCGGCCTCTTCGAGGTCCGCGCGCCAGAGGACCCCGACCGGGTGATTGCCGATGAGTGACGAGGGCGGAGCCCCGGGCCCTGTCGCCTCCCTCGCCCCCTCCCTTGATGACATCGCCCGCCTGGCAGAGGCGGCCTTCGCCGATCTCCCGGAGGCTTTTCGCCGGCTGGCGGGGGAGGTGCTCTTCCGGGTGGACGACTTCCCGGATGAGGAGGTCCTGGACGCCCTGGGCATCCAGGATCCCTTCGAGCTCACGGGCCTCTACCAGGGTGTGGACCTCGCCCAGCGGTCGATCCTGGGTCCCGCGCCAGAGTCGTCGTGGATCTTCCTCTTCCGGCGTCCCCTGCTCGACGAGTGGGCCGAGCGGGGAGACGTCACCCTTGCCGAACTCGTAAGCCACGTCCTGGTCCATGAGATCGGCCATCACTTCGGACTGTCCGACGAACAGATCGACCGCATCGAGGCGCGGTGACGGCGGGTATCTTCTCCACCCTGCGGATTCCGGTTAAAGGGGCCCCATGAAAGGCTCCCAACCCTTCCAGTGCCTTCGCGGTGCCCTGATTGTGGTCGCCGTATGCTCCGGACCCGCACCCGCCCTTGCAGTCGACATCCATCCGCCGACCCAGAAGGTCGAGGTCGGGCGCATTGCCGGGCGCTGGTACGAGGTCGCCCGTCTTCCCAACAAGATCCAGAAGGACTGCCAGGGCGGGACCTCTGACTGGTCGCGCACCGCCACGGGCTATTCCGTCATCCAGACCTGCCACCGCGGGACGCTCGCCTCGCCGCCCACCCAGTGGAAGGCCCAGGCCAGGATCTCCAATCCCCCCACCGATGGGCGGATCCGCCTGAGTTATTTCGGTGGCATCCTGAACGTGGAGTACTGGGTCCTTGAGAGCCGGGCCGACCAGGGCTGGCTGCTTCTGGGCACTCCGAACGGCCGCTTCCTCTGGCTCGTGGCCCAGAAGCCCACCCTGAGCGCAGCGGCCCGGAACCATGCCATCAGCCGTATCCGCCAGCTTGGCTATGACGTCGCCGCCCTTGAATTTCCCCTCCCAGCCCATCACTGATCCCGCCGCAGCGACGCGGCCAGAGGTCACTGCGGCGGTGACCCGGGGTGCCGTGCGCGCCCTCAGGGGCCTGGGGTATGTCGCCCTCGCCGAGGTCACCCTGCCCAATGGGCGCCGGGCGGACCTGATGGCGATTTCCCCGCGCGGGGAACTGTTCATTGTCGAGGTCAAGTCGTCGATCGAGGACTACCGGGTGGACCGGAAGTGGAGGGACTACCTGGACTTCTGCGACCGTTTCGCCTTCGCCGTAGCGCCGGAATTCCCCCAGCACGTCCTGCCTGACGACCCGGGTCTGCTGGTCTGCGACGGATTTGGCGGCGTCCTGGTCCGCGAGGCGCCGCTCTCCCCCCTCGCCGGGGGCCGGCGCAAGGCCCTGACCATCGCCTTCGCCCGCCTGGCCGCCCTGCGCGCCGGGGGCGTGCTGGCCGTCAATCTCGAGATCTGAGGCCGAGGTCTCAGTTAGCTGATTTAGCGGGGCGCCCGCTTGGCCAGGATCCGCTGCAGGGTCCGCCGGTGAAGCCCCAGCCGGCGCGCCGTCTCCGAGACATTGCGGCCACAGAACTCGTAGACCCTGTGGATGTGTTCCCAGCGCGCCCGGTCGGCGGTCATCGGTCGCAGGACCAGGCCGGCAGGCGGCGTCTGCCCCAGCAGGGCCGAGGTCAGGTCGTCCAGATCTGCCGGCTTTGTCAGGTAGTCAGCCGCCCCAAGCCGGATGGCGGGGACGGCGCTCGCAATGGCGCCGAAGGCGGTGAGCACCACCGCCCGGGCGTCAGGCCGCCGGCCAAGAAGGAGCTCGATCAGGGACAGTCCGGTTCCGTCTACAAGCCGCATTTCCAGCACGGCGAAGCCGGGTGCATGCGCCTCAATGAGGGTCGACGCCTCGGCCAGGCTGCCCGCGCAGGTCACCTGGAAGCCGCGCGCCTCCAGCCCCCTGGCCGTACGCAGGGCGTGAAGCGCGTCGTCGTCCACCAGGAGAAGCTCGCCGAGGACCTCCAGAGGCTCGGCTTCTGCCGTATCGGTCGCACTGGTGTCGGGAGTACTCATGAGCGTCGCTCGCAGGACCAGACCTTAGGGAATCCTCGCAATTCGCCTTCCCTGGCGCAAGTCGCCTCATGCTGCCAGATCCTGTTCCGATAAGTGGGAACCGGCTCTCAGTGCTGGAACCGTTGGGGCTTTCCTTGTAGTCCGGCGGTTCCTCCTGAGGACGGAAGGCCCGGCATGTCTCTGAAGTGGATCCTGCGCGGGATGGTCGCCATCCTCGCCGTGGCGGCAGTGGCCCTCATGGCGGTGCAGATCGGTGCGCGTCGGCCACCGCCGTCCGCGGTGGCGCAGGGAGGGCCAGGCGGTCCTTTCAGCCTGGTGGATACCTCTGGCAGGCCCTTCACCCAGGAAGACCTCAAGGGCCGCTGGAACATCATCTTCTTCGGCTTCACCTTCTGTCCGGACGTCTGCCCCACGACCCTGGATACCCTGGGGCGGACCCTCGACCTCTTGGGCAGGGACAAGGACAAGGTCAGGATCATCTTCGTCTCGGTGGACCCCGGGCGCGATACTCCGGAGAAGTTGGGCGCCTACCTCGCGAATCCGGCCTACCCCAAGGGGGTCGTCGGCCTGACCGGGACGCCCGAACAGGTCGCGGTCGTCGCCCGTGCCTACAAGGTTTTCTACCAGAAGGAAGGCGAGGGCGACGCCTACCTGATCAACCATTCCTCGATCAGCTACCTCATGGATCCGTCCGGGCAGTTCGCCCGGGTCCTGCCCTACGGTATGTCGCCCGAGGACCTCGCCGGCCAGATCCGCGATGCCATTAAGCGGGGTTAGGGAAGCAAGGCTGGACATCCGCGCCGCATAGGCGTGTTATGCTGCGGTGCAACATTAAGGGTTGGCCATGCTCTATACCCTATACGAAGCCGGTTACTATGCTGCCGCGCCGCTCCGGTCGGCCGCTCGCGCCACCCGGGCCTACTGGAACTCGCCGCTCAACCCCGCCCGGGAGACCCCTGTGGGGCGTCGGCTCTTCGCGTCCGCGGACCTCTTCTCCAACCTTACCCGCCGCTATGGCCGGCCCGAGTGGGGGATCGACAGCGTCCGGATCGGCGAGGTCGACGTCCAGGTCCGCCAGGTGCAGGTCTGGGCCGACCCCTGGGTCCGCTTGACCCACTTCGCCCGCGATCCCCTGGATCTTCGCCGCGCTGGACGGACGGCGGCCGAGCCTGCGGTGCTGATCGTGGCGCCGCTCTCCGGCCACTATGCGACCCTGCTCCGGGATACGGTCCAGACCTTCCTGCGGGACCATGAGGTCTACATCACCGAATGGTCGAACGCGCGGGACGTTCCGCTCCTGGAGGGCCGGTTCGACTTCCACGACTACCTCGATCATATCAGGACCCTGCTCCGCCGGCTTGGGCCCCGCTGCCACGTGGTCGCCGTCTGCCAGCCGGGACCGGCTGTCCTGGCTGCCGCCGCGCTCATGTCCGAGGACGGAGAGGACGCCCGTCCGGCGTCCATGACCTTCATGGGATCTCCCCTCGACGCCCGGTTCTCGCCGACGGTGACCAACAAGCTCGCCGAGGAGCGCCCCTTCGCCTGGTTCAAGTCGAACATGATCAGCACCGTGCCCATGCCCTTTGCGGGGGCGGGCCGCAGGGTCTATCCGGGCTTCGTCCAGCTTTACTCTTTCATGTCGATGAATATGGAGCGTCACCAGGACGCCCACCTTAAGTACCTTCAGGATTTGATGGATGGTGACGGGGACTCCGCCGACAAGCACCTGGAGTTCTACGACGAATACCTCTCGGTCCTAGACCTGACCGAGGAATTCTACCTCCAGACAGTCGACATCGTCTTCCAGAAGTACCTCCTGCCCCGGGGTGAACTTGTGCATGACGGTCGGGCTGTCCAGCCCTCTGCCATCACCGACATCGGCCTCCTTACGGTCGAAGGGGAGCTCGACGACATTTCCGGCATCGGCCAGACCCAGGCCGCCCACGCCATGTGCTCGGGCCTGCCTGATGACCTGCACGCGGACTATATCCAGCCGCATGTGGGGCATTATGGGGTCTTCAACGGCCGGCGCTTCCGTGAAGAGATCTATCCCCGGGTGGCAGCCTTCATCGCCCGGCAGGAAGCCCGGGTCACCGGTTCGGCGGGCTGAGGCGACCGGGGATGTTCCGCTTCGGGCGCTCGTCTGCCGACGGCGACCTCATCGAGGTGGAGGGCCTGCCCGTTCGGTTACGGGTCAACCCGCGGTCCCGGCGCATCGCCCTTCGCCTCGACCGGGCCCGGGGAGAGGTCATCGCCACCGCGCCAGACCTGCGGGGCCTCGCCGAGGCCGCACGCTTCGCCCGTAGCCGGGCGGACTGGATCCGGACGCGCCTGGCATCGACACCCTCGCCGTCGCCCCTCGTCCCGGGCGTCGAGCTCTCTGTCTTCGGTCGGACCTGCCGGCTGATGGCGGCGGAAGGCCGTACGCGCCTCGTCGACGCCGCCAACGGCGCCCTGGAGCTCCACGCTTCAGGAGATGGAGAGGTCTTCGCCCGCGCGGTGGTGCGCACCCTGAAGCGTGAGGCCCTGACCGGCTTCCGGTCGCTGACCGCCCGGCACTGCGAAGCCCTGGGGGCGCCGCTTCCTACGGTCTCCGTCAACGACGCCCGCACCCGCTGGGGGTCCTGCTCCCCGGCGCGGGGGGCGTCGCCGCCTTCGGTCCGTTACGTCTGGCGCCTGGCCCTCGCGCCGGCGCCGGTGGCCGACTACGTCGCGGCGCATGAATGCGCCCACATACTCCAGCCCAATCACGGGCCAGCCTTCTGGGCCCTGGTCCGGAACCTGGTCGGTGATCCTGCGCCGCACCGGGAGTGGCTGAGGCGCGAGGGGCCTCAGCTTCACGCCCTCGGGGCCCCCGGGTCCGGCGTCGCCGCTGCGGGTGCGGCCTGTGGGGACGGCGGGACCGGCGCCTGAACCGGGGCTTGTCCCGGGGCCGGGGCCAGTTCCGCGTCGGGCCCGGCAGGGGGCGAAACCGGGGCGTCCAGAAGGTCCCCGATGGGGTCTCCCCTGGCGGCAGGCGGTGCCAGCCCCCCCGGGATGGGCTCGGCCCTGAGCCTTGGCAGTGTCCGCGACATGAAGCCCTGCCAGACCCCTGCGGGCGCGCCCCCCCCTGTGACCTTGCGCATGGAGGTGTTGTCATCCCGGCCGAGCCAGACCGCGGCGACAAAGCCGCCGGTGTAGCCGACAAACCAGGCGTCCCTGTAGTCGCTGGTCGTGCCGGTCTTACCCGCCAGATCGTATCCGGCAACCCGGGCCCGGGTCCCTGTTCCGGCGGAGATGACCTGGCGCAGCATCTGGTTCATCTGCGGCAGGGCGGGCGAGCCGATGACCTGGGTGCGCGCTGGCCGGGCCACCGAGCGGTCGTAGAGCACCTTGCCCCCTGCGGTCCGCACCCGCTCGATCGCCCAGGCGGGTGCCAGGAAGCCGCCATTGGCGAAGGGCGCATAGGCTTGTGCCATCTCGAGGGGGCTGACCTCGACGGCACCCAGGGCCATGGAGGGGTCGAGCTGGATCGGCGAACGGATCCCGAGGCGGCGTGCAGTGGCTGCCACATTCCCGGTCCCAACCTCGTTGGCGAGCCTGGCCGCGACGGTGTTCACGGACTGGGCGAGGGCGGTCTGGAGCGTGATCGGGCCCAGGAAGGTCCCGGCGTAGTTCTTGGGCTCCCAGGAGCCTATGCGGATGGCCTCGTCGACCACCGGCGTCTCGGGCGTCCGGCCGCGCTCGATGGCGGTGAGGTAGACGAAGGGCTTGAAGGCCGATCCCGCCTGCCGCCGGGCCATGGCGGCGCGGTCGAACTGGCTGTCCTCGTAGTCGATTCCGCCCACATAGGCGCGGACCCGGCCCTCGCCGTCGAGCGCCACAAGGGCGCCCTGCTGCACGCCCTGGCCCCGGGCTCCGGCGATGCCCGAAGCCAAGGCCTGCTCGGCTGAAATCTGTATCGGCAGATCCAGGGTCGTCTCCACGACGAGGTCCTCGGTCGGCTCACCGACAAGCCTGCGGACCTGGTCGTCTACCCAGTCCGTGAAGTACTGGGCCCGCTGGCTCGCCAGGGTGGGATTCACCCGTACTGGTATCCGGATGGCTTCCGCCCTCTGCTGGGGCGTGATGGCGCGGGAGCGCACCATCTCGTCGAGCACCACCGTCGCCCGACGGGCCGCGCGGTCCGCCGACGAGACCGGGCTGTAGCGGGAGGGCCCCTTCATCATGCCGGCCAGGAGGGCGCTCTCGCCGAGGGTCAGCTGTTCGGCGGGCTTGCCGAAATAGCGCTGGGAGGCCGCCTCGATCCCGTAGGCTCCGGCGCCGAAATAGACCCGGTTCAGGTAGAGGGCGAGGATCTCTTTCTTGGTGAACTTCGTCTCCAGCCAGACGGCCAGCACCAGCTCCTGTGCCTTGCGGCGATAGGTCTGGTCCATGGTCAGGAAGAGGTTCCTGGCCAGCTGCTGGGTGATGGTCGATCCGCCCCGGAGGGGACCGCCCCTGTGGGTCAGGTTGTACACCTGGCTCCGGACAATGCCCCAGGGGTTGAAACCGTAGTGCCAGTAGAACCAGCGGTCCTCGATGGCGACGAAGGCGGCGGGCACGTAGGGCGGCAGCTTCTCCAGGTCGACGGGAGGCGCGTACTGGCTTCCCCGCACGGAGACCAGGGAGCCTGACCGGTCCAGGTAGGAGACCGAAGGCTGCCGGCGAGGGGCGCTCAGGCTTGAGGTGTCGGGCAGGTCGGAGGCGAAGACCGCGAGGAAGGCCAGGGCGAAGATGAGGCCCCAGACGCACAGTACGGCGCTCCAGTAGACGAGACCCTGGAGGAAGGATCGCCTCCGCCGGGGTGGCCCCTCTCTGGAGTCGGATCTGGCCATGGCCGTGGGTCTCCGGACCGGTCTGCGCCCCCCGCGCCGAGCCGCCTGAGGCATACATCAGGCCAGTGACTCGCGCGACTGGATTGCGCCGGTCGCCCGAAAGCCCCTTTTCATCCCCGCCGGGCCTTGGCATGAGGCCCGGCCATGAGACAGGACGTCACCCAGGTCACACCCGTGCCGCCCGATCCCGCAGGGGTCGCCGCCATCATTCAGGCACGGCTATCGGAACTCGCAGGAAGCGGGCTTCGCGCCGTTTCCCTTTCCCTCGACTTCGGGCCTGCCTGGGGATCGGCGCAGGCGGGCGAACTCGAGGCGTGGGTCGACCGCCGCACCCGGAGCCTGGCCTTTGTGAGGGCCCGCCTGTTGGCCTCCGACGGTCGCATGATCGCCGTCGGCTCCGGCGTCTTCAGCCTTCCCGCAGCGTGATGGGGGTTCGGCCTTGCGCCTTCGGTTGCGGCGCCGAAGGCCACATGATAACAGACGCGCGGCTTCCAGCTGGGGGTCCTGAAAGGGACCTGCGGCGTATGTGCTTTTCCAAGCGCTTTTAAGCCTTTAGCTGTCGGAACCCTCTTCCGACGTCTGTGACACACGCATCGGGCGGGCGGAGCAAGTGGCGGACGATTCCAGGACTTCAGATGTGGGCGACCGTTACGCCCGGGCCCTGTTCGATCTTGCGAACGAAACCGGGACCCTTCCGGCGGTCGCGGCCGACATCGCGGCCCTGCGCCGGATGCGCGCGGACTCGGCTGACCTGAGGTCCCTTCTGGCGTCACCCGCCTTCACCGCCGCGGACAAGGCCAGGGCCCTGGCCGCCCTCGCCGACAAGTCTGAGCTCTCAGAGACCACGCAGAAGTTCCTCGGCCTCCTGGCGGGTAATGGCCGCGCCGCCGCCCTGCCTGACGCTGTCGCCGCCTTCGAGGCCCTGCATGCTGACGCCCGCGGCGTCGTCGCCGCCGTGGTTACGACTGCCGCCCCGATGACTGCCGCCCAATCCAAGGGCGTCGCCGAGGCGCTCCGGGCCGCCCTCGGCAAGGCCCCCGAGATCGAGACCCGGGTCGATCCTGCCCTTCTCGGCGGCATCCGCGTCCGGGTCGGTTCCAAACTCTTCGACGCTTCGCTTCGCTCGAAGCTCGATTCCCTCAAGTTCGCCCTCAAGAGAGCGTAAGCCATGGATATCCGCGCCGCCGAAATCTCGGCCATTCTGAAGTCCCAGATCGCCAACTTCGGCCAGGACGCCGACGTATCGGATGTCGGGCAGGTCCTGTCCGTCGGGGACGGCATCGCCCGGGTCTTCGGCCTGGACAATGTCCAGTCCGGCGAAATGGTCGAGTTCACGAAGGCGGGGGTGAAGGGCATGGCCCTGAACCTCGAGCGCGACAATGTCGGGGTCGTGATCTTCGGCGAGGACCGGGCCATCGCCGAGGGCGACGAGGTCCGCCGCCTCTCCGAGATCGTGGACGTGCCGGTGGGCCGGGGCCTGCTAGGCCGGGTCGTCAACCCCCTGGGCGAGCCCATCGACGGCAAGGGCCCGATCAAGAACGTGGCCGAGCGCCGCAGGGTGGACGTGAAGGCGCCGGGCATCATTCCGCGGAAGTCCGTGCATGAGCCCGTGCAAACCGGCCTGAAGGCCATCGACACCCTGATCCCGGTCGGTCGCGGTCAGCGCGAATTGATCATTGGAGACCGGCAGACCGGCAAGACCGCCGTGGCTATCGACGCCATCCTGAACCAGAAGTCGATCAATGCTGGCGATGACGAGAGCGCCAAGCTTTACTGCATCTATGTCGCCATCGGCCAGAAGCGCTCGACCGTCGCCCAGATCGTCAAGACCCTGGAAGAGCGCGGTGCCCTTGAATACACCATCGTCGTCGCCGCGACGGCGTCCGAGCCGGCCCCGCTGCAGTTCCTGGCCCCCTTCGCCGGCTGCGCCATGGGCGAGTGGTTCCGGGACAACGGCATGCACGCCGTCATCATCTATGACGACCTGTCCAAGCAGGCCGTCGCCTATCGCCAGATGTCCCTGCTACTGCGCCGCCCGCCGGGCCGGGAAGCCTATCCGGGCGACGTCTTCTACCTGCATTCCCGCCTGCTCGAGCGCGCCGCCAAGCTCAATGAAGAAAATGGCTCCGGCTCCCTGACCGCCCTGCCGATCATCGAGACCCAGGCCAACGACGTGTCGGCCTACATCCCGACCAACGTGATCTCCATCACCGACGGCCAGATCTTCCTGGAAACCGATCTGTTCTTCCAGGGCATCCGCCCCGCCGTGAACGTCGGCATCAGCGTGAGCCGAGTGGGTTCCTCAGCCCAGATCAAGGCCATGAAGACCGCCGCCGGCCCCATCAAGGGCGAACTGGCCCAGTATCGGGAACTGGCCGCCTTCGCCAAGTTCGGCTCTGACCTCGACGCGACAACCCAGCGCCAGCTGGCGCGCGGCGAACGCCTCACCGAGCTTCTGAAGCAGCCCCAGTATTCGCCGCAGACCGTCGAAGAGCAGGTTGCGGTCATTTACGCCGGCACCCGCGGCTATCTCGACGGCATTCCGACCGCCCAGGTCGGCCGTTATGAAGCCGAACTGCTTTCCTTCCTGCACGGCAAGCACCAGGCGATCCTGGATGCCATCCGTACTGAGAAGGCACTCAGCGGTCCCCTCGAAGACCAGCTGAAGAGCGCCCTTGCAGCCTTCACCTCGACCTTCGCCTAAAGAAACGGCGGAGTTTTCAGGAGATGGCCAGCCTCAAGGAGATGCGCAATCGGATCAAGAGCGTGGAATCCACGCAAAAGATCACGAAAGCGCTGCAAATGGTCGCCGCCGCCAAGCTGCGACGCGCCCAACAGGCCGCTCAGAGCGCTCGCCCCTATGCCGAGCGCATGGCTTCCGTCATCGCCAATCTGGCGGCGGGCGTGTCTGGCGACGGGGCACCCAAGCTCCTCGTCGGCACCGGCCAGGACTTAAAACAACTGGTTATCGTCGCCACCTCTGACCGCGGTCTTGCAGGCGGTTTCAATTCCTCCATCGTCCGCATGGCCCGGGAACGAATCTCCACCCTCATTGCCGAGGGCAAGGATGTGAGGATCATCACCCTGGGCAAGAAGGCGCGGGATCAGCTGAAGCGCCTCTATGGCGATCGGTTCGTGGAAAGCTTCGAGGTGGGGGCGAGCCCCTCCCTGGCGGTCGCTGAAGCCGTCGGCCAGAAGGTCGCCGCCATGTTTGAGGCGGGTGAGGTTGATGTGGTCTCCCTGGCCTATTCCAAGTTCAAGTCCGTCGTTATCCAGACCCCGACCTTCCAGCAGATGATACCTGCCCAGGTCAGCGGATCCGGTGTCGTCGATCTTCAGGGCGCCAGTTATGAATACGAGCCGGACGCAGAGGACATTCTCGAAACCCTCCTGCCCCGCAACCTCAACGTCCAGGTCCTGTCAGCCATGCTGGAAAATCAGGCCGGCTTCTTCGCCGCCCAGATGACCGCCATGGACAATGCCACCCGTGCTGCCGGCGACATGATCGCCGCCCTTAACCTGCTGAAAAACCGTACCCGCCAGGCGCAGATCACCAAGGAGCTGATCGAGATCATCTCCGGCGCCGAGGCGCTCTAACCTAGAGAGTCCGAAACCATGGTTACGACCCCCAGGGCCCCTGCGAAGACGGCCACCGCCACGAAGGCTCCCGCCAAGGCCGCTGCGCCAAGGCCGGCAAAGGCACCTGCCGAGCCGAAGGTGGCCGCGCCGAAGGCCGCCGCCCCCAGGTCCGCCGTCGCGAACGGGCGGATTGTCCAGGTCATTGGCGCCGTCGTGGACGTTGAGTTCGTCGGCCACCTGCCGGCGATCCTGAACGCCCTGGAGACCTCCAATACCGACCAGCGGACCGGCAAGCCCTTCCGCCTGGTTCTGGAAGTCGCCCAGCACCTGGGTGAGAACACGGTCCGCACCATCGCCATGGATACGACCGAGGGCCTGACCCGCGGTCAGGACGTGGTCGATACCGGTGCCGGCATCACCGTTCCGGTGGGCCCGGCCACCCTGGGCCGCATCATGAACGTGATTGGCGACCCGATCGACGAAGCCGGTCCGATCGCCACCACCTTCACCAGCCCGATCCACCGGGAAGCTCCGTCCTTCGCCGAACAATCCACCTCTGCCGAAATTCTGGTGACGGGGATCAAGGTCGTCGACCTGCTCTGCCCCTATACCAAGGGCGGCAAGATCGGCCTGTTCGGCGGCGCGGGCGTGGGCAAGACCGTGACCATGCAGGAACTGATCAACAACATCGCCAAGGCTTACGGCGGTTATTCGGTTCTGGCCGGCGTGGGTGAACGCACCCGCGAAGGCAACGACCTCTATCACGAGATGATCGAGTCCAACGTGAACGTCGATCCCCGCAAGCATGGCGGTTCGACCGAAGGGTCCAAGTGCACCCTGGTCTACGGCCAGATGAACGAGCCCCCCGGCGCCCGGGCCCGGGTCGCCCTGACGGGCCTCGCCCAGGCTGAGTACTTCCGCGACCAGGAGGGTAAGGACGTCCTCCTGTTCATCGACAACATCTTCCGCTTCACCCAGGCGGGCTCCGAAGTGTCGGCACTCCTGGGCCGCATCCCCTCGGCCGTGGGCTACCAGCCCACCCTGGCTACCGAGATGGGCAACCTTCAGGAGCGGATCACCTCGACCAACAAGGGTTCGATCACCTCGGTCCAGGCCATCTACGTGCCTGCCGACGACCTGACCGACCCCGCGCCAGCCACCTCCTTCGCCCACCTGGACGCCACCACGGTGCTCAGCCGCGACATCGCCGCCCAGGCCATCTTCCCCGCCGTGGACCCGCTGGACTCCACCTCGCGGATCATGGACCCCCTGGTGATCGGCGAAGAGCACTACCTTGTGGCGCGGCGGGTCCAGGAGACCCTGCAGCAGTACAAGGCCCTGAAGGACATCATCGCCATCCTGGGCATGGATGAGCTGTCCGAAGAGGACAAGCTGACGGTCTCCCGCGCGCGGAAGATCCAGAAGTTCCTGTCCCAGCCCTTCCACGTGGCCGAGCAGTTCACCAACATGCCCGGCATATTCGTGAGCCTCGAGGACACCATCCGCTCCTTCAAGGCCCTGGTGGACGGCGAGTACGACCACCTCCCCGAGGCCGCCTTCTACAATGTCGGCACCATCGAGGACGCCGTGGCCAAGGCCGAGCAACTGGCCTCGGAAGCCTGATCGGCATGGCGGGCAAGCTGCAATTTTCGCTGGTGTCTCCGGAGCGTGAGCTCTTTTCCGGAGAGGTCGACCAGGTGGACGCACCGGGCTCGGAAGGCGACTTCGGTGTCTTGCCCGGGCATACGCCCTTCATGACCACCCTGCGGGAGGGGCAGATTCGCCTCTACAGGGGCGGACAAGTCACGACATTCGAGGTGCGCGGCGGCTTTGCCGACGTCACCCCGGCAGGTCTTACCGTACTGGCGGAGTCTGCAGTCGAGGTCTAGCCAGGCGTCACGATCCAGACAAAATGGTCTGACAAACCTGAACCGTCAGGTTTGAGCGACCGAGGATACGAGTCGAGGAAACAATATGCGCAACGTCGTCATGACCCTCGTCGCCGCTTCGGCGATCGCCCTTCCGGCCCTGGCCCAGGCCATTCCGGCTCCGCCAGTGCCTGCGGCCCCTCCGGCTGTCGTCCTCCCGGCGGCTCCGGTCGCCGCCGCTCCGGCCGCCGCGCCCGCGGTCGTGGAGACCCTTCCCACCGATGGGGAGATCGGCCAGATCCTCAATGTGATCCAGACGGTCTGCGTGCCCCTCGTGCGGGGCGGCCAACTGGCCAAGCTCGCCACTCCGGCCGCCGGCTTCAAGCGCAACAAGAAGGAAGGCGGCTTCACCCAGACCCTCGTGGCCAAGCCCTATACCCTGACGGTGTATGAACCCGGCTCGAACAAGGAAGTCTGCCGCGTGGGCATCAACTACACGAGCGGCGGCGAGAAGCCGATTCTCCTTGGCCTCGACAAGTTCGCCTACCTGAACCAGCCGCGCCTGCGTCTCCAGCGCGAGAACAACTACATCCCGCCGACCGACTTCATGCGGGTCACGAGCTCCTGGGAGTACTTCACCGACAAGGAGTCTACGGGCCTGGTCTTCGTCCAGCTGAAGAAGCCGGATGGAACCGAGGTCAACCCCAAGTGGGGGATGGGTGAAATCCTCTACTCTGAACGCAAGTTCTAGGCTGCGACACGGTCCGGGCGGCCCGCCAGCCAGTCCAGAACGCGTTCCGCCACCGCTTCCCAGCCCGGTTCGCCGGGTAGCCAGTGGCTCATGCCCGCCATTTCCACATACTCAGCGCCCAGGCGTCCGGCCACCTGTCGGACCGTCGCGGGCGGGTGAACCCGGTCCTTCCCGCCCGAGATCACGAGGCTTTCCAGGCCTGGGGGCGGCGGATCCGTCCGGGTTGTCATCAGCGGGTCCAGCCACCAGTTCAGGGTCTCGAGGATGGCGCGGGCGCTCTCCGGTCGAACCCGCTGCGCCGCAGCCTCCCGGGCCCCGGGCTCCAGTCGGTCGAGGCTGAACCCCTTCAGGAGGTTCAGGTCCGGCTCTACCGGTGAGAAGGGTGTGGGCGCCACCAGAGGCAGGGTCGCCGCCGTGACCGCTTCCTCTAGGCTGGAGCCGAAGACGCCCCAGGGTGCGGAGGGTGCCAGCAGGACGAGGCCTGCGAGGGGCAGGCGCCCTGCGATCATCTGCGCCACCAGGCCGCCCATGGAATGTCCCAGGAGCACGGGCGGCTCGCCGTCCTCGGCCGCGATCCGGCGGCAGAGCGCGGTGATGTCCGCCGCATAGTCGGCCATGGAAAGGTTTGCCACGTCGCCGCGCCGGTCCTCCGGGCCATGCCCGCGCAGGTCCGGGGCAGCGACCTTCAGGCCTGCGGCCTCAAAGGGCCTGCGAAAATCGTCGAACACCCAGCCGCCGCAGAAGGCGCCATGGACCATCACCACAGTGGAGGGTCTCATCATGACGCGCCCCGGACCTTGACGGCGTGAGGCGCGAAGGCCTGGGCCACCGTGGCGTAGACAGGCTTCTTGAAGGGTACGATGATCTCAGGTGCCTCCGCCAGGGGTGCCCAGCGCCAGGCGTCGAACTCCACAGGATCGTGCTGGTCGAGGCGCACCTCGGTCTCCTCGCCCTCGAACCTCAGGGCGAACCAGACCTGCTTCTGGCCCTTCCATCCGCGCCGACCCCTCTTCGCTGCGATCGGATAGTCGTAGGCCAGCCAGCCCGGGGTCCGGCCGAGAATCGACACGGAAGTGATCCCGGTCTCCTCCTTCAGTTCCCGTAGGGCGGCGGCCTCAAGGTCCTCGTCGTCGTCGATGCCCCCTTGCGGGAACTGCCAGTTGTAGGGCGGAGGGGTCTCGACCCGGCGTCCCATCCAGACCCGGCCCTCCAGATCGAAGAGCACCAGTCCGACATTGGGTCGGTATTCGTCGAGGTTCATCAGCGGATCTTCGCCAGGGCGGAGGCGGGTGCCAGCTGGAAGCCCCGACCTTCGATCTGGCCCGCCCAGGAGGCCACTTGGCGCAGGCTCAGGGGGTAGGCCTGGGCGATGCCCAGGCCCTCGCCCCGGGAAAGGGCGGCGGCCTCGACCCGCAGCAGGGCCTCATCGATCGCCTCGGGCGCAAGGACGGTGTCCAGGGCCTGGTTTGCAGAGGCCCGGAACTCGGCGGTCCCGGAGGTCGAGGCTATCCCCGTGTCGATGAAGGCTACCCCCCGGCTTCGGAGGGCTCCGGACAGGGCACCCATGCCCTCGGGGCTCTTTACGAACCGCTCGCCCATCCGATTCAGGATCCCGAAGTAACCCGTCCCGCGGCTGAGGATCCACTCCAGCCGCTTGACGGTCTCGGCGGGCTGGGCGCGGGCGCGAAGGGTGAAGGGGCCCGGATCGTTCTCGGGATAGTCCTCAGGCTCCATGGGGGCTTCAAGCAGCACTTCATGGCCGCGGGCTCGGGCCTGGTTGATCCAGTCCTGCAGGCCGGGGGCGTAGGGGGAGAAGGCCAGGGTGACCTGCGGCGGCAGGCTCTCCAGGGCGAGGCGGGTCGTGGTGGGATCCAGGCCCAGGCCGCCGACGATGATGGCCACTCGCGGCCGGCCGCTGGCCTTGAAGGGCCGGGCATAGGCCCGGGCGGGCGTCAGGCCTCCGGGGCCGATCACTGGAAGGATTCCCTCGGCAGTCTTGCGGCTGACCCCCTCCAGGGGGGCCAGCGGAAGCGGACCTCCCGCCATGACGCCCGCCGCGGCCAGGGCGTCCGTCGCTGTGGACAGGGGCGGTGATTCCGGGGATCGGGTCAGCCTGTATTCGGCCCGCGCCAGGTCGGCCCCGGCCGCGCGCCCGGCGGTCACGGCGGACGTCCAGCCCTGGGGTTTGGGCCCCGTGATCGCTGCCCGGACCTGCGGATAGCCCGCCGCAGGATCCCCCAGGATCGAGATCAGGACCGCGGCGCTGGCCAGGAAGAGGACGAGCGCGCCCGCCGCACCCACCAGGGGGTTGGAGACGAAGGCCCCCAGCGCTCCCTGTCCCGGACGGATTCGGGAGGCGGCGGGGCCGGCTCGGACTGAGGGCTTGCGACTCATGGGTAGGTCTCCGGACCGGAGCCTTTCGCTAGGCGGTTTCCAAAGGCTAGTTCGACTTCCATCCCTTTGGAACCCGTCCGCGCCTGGCTTTCCCGATCAGGGCCGGGGCTTGGGGGGTGGAGGGGCGGCGGGCGGTGTTCCAGGAGCCGGTGTCGCCGCCGCTGCAGGGGCGGCCGCAGGACGGGGACCGACCACCTCGGCCATCCGAGCGGTAGGCTTGGGCAGCTTGGGTGTTGCGGCAACGGATCCGTAGCGCAGGACATCCTTGGCCCGGGTCAGCTGGAAGTCTCCCGTGCGCGGGTTGAAGCCAGCCGGCGGGGCTTCGGCCGGTGCATGGGGTGCGACGCGGGTCTTGCCTTCATCGGCCTTGAGGGCGTTCCGGTAGGAGGCTTCGGAGAATTGGAAGGCGCGGTTGGCAATGGCCTGGGCCTCCTCCTGGGACTGGGCCACCTCGAGGTCCGGCTCGATCCCGGTCTTCTGGATCGAGCGTCCCGACGGGGTGTAATACCGGGCTGTGGTCAGCTTGATGGCGCCGTCCGCCCCACCGCGCAGGGGGATCAGGGTCTGGACCGAGCCCTTTCCAAAGCTGGTCAGGCCGACAAGTTCCGCCCGCTTTCTGTCCTGCAGGGCACCCGCGACGATTTCCGCCGCCGAGGCCGAACCGGAATTGATCAGGACCACCATGGGCAGGCCTCCGGTCAGGTCCCCCCGACGGGCATTGTAGCGCTCGATATCCCTGGGGTTCCGCCCCCGCTGCGACACGATCTCGCCGTTCTCGAGGAAGAGGTCCGAGATTCCCACCGCCTGGTCGAGGAGACCGCCCGGATTGTTCCGCAAGTCGAGGACCAGACCCTTCATGCCCGGGTTCCCGGCCTTGAGCCCCTGGATCGCTGCAGCGGCTTCGTCGGTGGTCTTCTCGTTGAAGGCCGACACGCGAAGATAGCCATAGTCGCCCTCCATTCGGGAGGCGACCGACTTGGTCTTGATGACTTCCCGGACGATCTTGACGTCAAACGGGTCCGACCTTTCCCGGGCGATGGACAGGGTCACAGCTTCTCCGGGCGGGCCGCGCATGAGCTTGACCGCTTCGCTCACCGACATGCCGATCACGGACTGACTGTTGACCGCCGTGATGTAGTCACCCGCCTTGATCCCCGCCTTGAAGGCTGGCGTACCGTCCATGGGCGAGATGATCTTCACCACCCCGTCCTCGGAACTGATCTCGAGACCCAGCCCGCCATATTCCCCCCGTGTCTGGTCGCGCATGTCGTTGAGGGCTTCGGGGGTCAGGTAGTTCGAGTGTGGGTCGAGCGAGGTCAGCATGCCGTCGAGGGCGGTCTCGATCAGCTTCCGGGGTTCGACCTCGGAGACGTAGTTCTCCTCCACGGCCTGGACCACGTCGCCGAACAATTCCAGCACGCGGTAGCTCTCCGCTCCTGACGCGACAGCCGCGGAGGCGCTCTGGTTCAGGTAGGCCGTAGCCCCGGCGCCCAGAAGGAAGGTGGAGACACCGACGAGGAGATACTTCTTCATAAAACCACCCGTTGCGCCGCACGGCCGGACCGGCGGGAGTGTCAGGAGTGCGGTAGAACCGCTTGGGAACAGAGCCTTATCCTGTTTCCCGCCTGAATCCAGAGCCTTCGATCACGGCGTTTCGGAGCGTAGCCAGGGTTGGGGATCGATTGGCTGGCCAAGGTCCCGCAGCTCGATATAGAGACGCACCGCGCCACCCCGGTCGGCCGCCTGGCCGAGGGCCTGGCCCTGCCGTACCACATCGCCTGTCTGGACGGAGGCGGTGAAGGGCCCGGTCAGGATAACCTGTCCCCGGGGTGTGGCCTGCAGGATCACCGCCTCGCCCCAGCCTTCATGGGGGCCGGCAAACAGGACATCGCCACTGGCCGGAGCCCGGACCGTGCCGCCGGATGGCGACTCGAAGGTCAGCCCCTGCGAGCGCAGGCCGCTCGCCTGCAGGCTCCCGAAGCGCTCCAGGATGGGGCCCGTCGTCGGTGCCAGGAGGTCGACGCCCGCCGCCCGCCCCTGGGACCGCTGTTCCGACAGCATCAGGCCTGCGGCCAGCTCCGCCCGGGCGGCATCCAGCCCCGCCTGGGCCGTATCGGTCATGGGGTCTGGAGCTGCGAGGCGCAGGTTGAAGAGGATCAGGCCGGGGCTGGCTTCCGGCCCGATGGGCTCGCCTCTCTGGGGGGCCTGGAGCGCCATCGCCGCCACCCCGAAGACCAGTGCCAGTCCTGCGCCGGCACCTGCCAGGCGGTGAAGTCGACGCTGGGTGTTCGGCTCAGTCACGGTGGTAGGGGCCTCCAGCCAGGAGGGTAACGGACCGGTAGACCTGTTCGGCCAGCATGACCCTGGCCAGGGCGTGCGGCCAGGTCTGGGGCCCGAAGGCCAGGGTGTCCTGGGCGCGCGCCCGGAGGTCCGGGTCGAGACCGTCGGCCCCGCCGATCAGGAAGACCAGGCGCCGCACGCCGTCGTCTCTCAGCCGCCCGATCTCGGTGGCGAAGTCCCGGGAGCTACGCGCCCGCCCCCGTTCGTCGCAGGCGATGACGCGGCTGTCGGCCAGGTGGGCGGAGAGGGCCTCGGCCTCTGACCCCTTGCCCGGCTTGCGCCCCTCGACCTCGATCACCTCCACGGGTCCAAGGCCCAGGGCGCGTCCCGCCGCGGTTGCGCGCTCGGCGTAGAGGCGCACCAGGTCGGCCTCAGGTGACCGGCCAAGCCTTCCGATGGCGACAATGGCGATCTTCAACCGGGGAGCCTAGGGGGTGGGATGAATCCGCCGAACTCGCGTTCCACAAGTTCGGCGAAGTGGATCGTCGTCAGGTCCTGCATCCAGCCACCGATCACCTGGGCCCCCATGGGGAGTCCCTGGCGGGACAGTCCGAGGGGCAGGGCCGTGGCGGGCAGGTTGGGCAGGAGGGCGACCGCAGGCCAGCCCAGCTGGGCGTAGTAGGGCGTATCGACCCCATTGACCTTCAGGGTCCGCTCCTGGGATTCCGGTCCGTCCTCATGCGGGAAGGCGGTGACGCCGAAGGCCGGCGCGAGGACCAGGTCAAAGGTCTCGAACAGGCTCGCCCAGCGGCGGCGGAAGGCCAGCTGGGCGTCGAGGAGGTCCATGTAGGCATGGGCGTCCGGCGGCGTCGCCCCCGGCGTGCCCCGGCTGATCGCCGTGTTCAGGAGCCGCTGGTAGATCGCATGCTGGTCGGTGAGGTCGGGAAGCCGGTCGTGTGCCCGGCGGACGGATGCCCCCAGTGCTTCCAGCCGCCGCGCCAGGTTGTCGACGGCGCCGGCGATCTCGCTGTCGGTCGGGGTCAGCGGGTGGTCAGTGAGCACCAGGACCTTGTAGTCCGCCAGCGTCTCCCGCCGGGGCGGTGCCAGGGTGAAGGCCATACCCGCGGCGTCTTCCGCCTCCGGACCCGCCAGCACGCCGAGCGCTCGCCCCAGGTCCGCGGCGCAACGGGCCATCGGCCCGACGACCGCCAGGGGAACCGGGACCCCGTCGGTCCCCGGGGGGGTGTGACCCCGGGTGGGGACCAGTCCCCAGGTGGGCTTGTGCCCGAAGACGCCGCAGAGGGCTGCAGGAACGCGGATCGAGCCGCCGATGTCGGAGCCGAGTTCGAGGGGGGTCATTCCCGCAGCGAGGGCCGCGGCGGCGCCGCCTGAGGAGCCGCCGGGAGAGCGCGACGGATCCCAGGGGTTGGAGGTTCGCCCATAGACAGGGTTGGTGCTCTGCCAGTCGCTGAGGAAGGGTGGCACATTGGTCAGGCCAAGGATGATCGCCCCCGCCGCCTTCAGGCGCGCCACCGCCGTGGCATCGTCGGGCGCCACCCAGCCGCGGAAGGCCGGATTGCCCCAGGTCGAGGGCAGGCCCTGCACCTGGTTGGACTCCTTGACGGTCATGGGCAGGCCCAGAAGGGGAAGGCGATCGCCTGCGGAGAGCCGGGCGTCCGCTGCGCGCGCCGCGTCCCGGGCGCGGTCGAAGTCGCGGACGACGACGGCGTTGATCTCCGCGTCCCGCGTCTCGATCCGGGCAATCAGGGCGTCGGTCAGCTCCAGCGCGCCGACCCTGCGGTCGGCCAGGGCGGCGACCAGGTCGCCGGCGCTTCGGTCGAGGAGGTCGGGTTCAGTGGATAAGGTCATGGCGAGGTCTCCCTGGCGCGAGGGTGCGTCACGGGATCCCGGGTGTCCAGATGGCCTCCCGCTCAGACCGCGGTGCGATGGCCGGGGGACTCGACCGACCAGATCTTCTCGATGTTGTAGAAGGCCCGGACTTCGGGACGGAAGACGTGGATGATGACGTCGCCCGCGTCGATCAGCACCCAGTCGCAGTGCGGCAGCCCCTCCACCCGGGCGCGGCCGTAGCCTCGCTCCTTCAGGGCGCGCAGCAGGTGGTCTGCAATGGCGCCCACGTGCCGATGCGAGCGGCCGGACGCGACCACAAGCCCGTCAGCCATGGCGCTCTTGCCTTTGAGATCGATGAAGACGACGTCCTGGGCCTGGTCGTCATCCAGGCGGCTCAGGATAAGCTCCTCCAGCGTGGAAACGCCTTGCGGGAGGGCGGCCTCGGCGGCCGGGGCCGGGGCGGTTTGCGCGGATGGCGCAGGGTCGGGGCTCAGCGGAAGAACTCCTGTTCTGTTACGCTAGAATGAACCCTTAGCACAGGCTGGGCCCTGGGTCAGCCTTGACGTGAACGCACGGCGCTCATCCGCTCGCGCAGGGCAGTCGACGACTGGAAGTTGAGGGGTCCGTACAGGAAGATCCAGGCGGGAGGCGCCAAGCCGGGCAGGGCCTTCGCCCGATGGAAGGGCAGACGCGCCGCCGAAAACCGCCGCGCCGCCGGGGCGGCACGGCTCTTCAGCGAGATCCAGGGGCGGGAGACGACCGCCACCGGCACAGCGCGCAGGATCTGGGTCCATCCGCGCCAGCGGTGGAAGCCTGCCAGGCTGTCAGCGCCCATGATCCAGATGAAATGGACCCCGGGAAAGCGGGCCTTCAGGGCCAGGATCGTGTCCAGGGTATACCGGGTCCCGATGCGAGACTCGACGTCGGAAACGATCATGCCCCGGTCCCGGGCAAAGGCGCGGACCCCGGCCATGCGACGGGCGAGGGGGCGGGTTTCGTGGCTGGACTTCAGGGGGTTCTGGGGCGCCACAAGCCAGATCACCCGGTCGAGACCCAGGCGTTGGCGGGCGGTCTCTGCGACATGGGCGTGGCCCTCGTGGGCCGGGTTGAAGCTACCGCCGTAAAGTCCAACCTTCATGCCCCGCGAGAGGACGAAGCCGGGCCGGAGGGCCCCGGGATGCCCCCCCACAGACCGACGCCCCACCTGTCCTGCCGCCCACATGTCAGGCTTCCGGGCGAGCCCGGAGGCTCCCTGAAGAGGCGGCGCCCCCGGAGCGGTCGAGCCCGGTGTCGACCTGCCGCATGCGGGTCCGGATGGTGAAGACCCCGTCTCCCCCAAGCACTCCGCCCCGGGCGAACAGGCGGCCGCCCTCCCAGTTGGACAGGCCCAGCTCGGGCCGGTTCAGGGCATACTGGCCGTCGACCCATCGGGTGAAGCCGTCACCGGTGAAAGGCGCCTCGATCCCGGCCTCGAAGCGGGCGAGGGCGGCGGGATCCTCGGCGACCAGGGTGGCGACCAGGCGCGGGGCCCATCGGTTGAAGAGGCCGATGGCGGCGTCCAGGTCGTCGACTACGGCGAGGGTGACCTCGGGGGTCTCCTCCCACTCCCATTCCCGCGCCAGGTCCGGCTCGGCGAGGATGTCGGCGCGGGGCTCCACCGCCGGGCCCTCAGGGCGAACCACCTCGACGGGCGAGTGCATCCAGTCCCCGCCCGGCAGGTAGCCCTGGGCTCCCTCCAGCACATGCAGCCGGAAGCCGCGCCGACGGCGTCCGGCGGCCTCGAGGGCGGCCAGGAAGCCCGGGACCAGGTCGGCCGCCCGGGGCCGGACGATGACGCAGACATTGAGGGTGTTGCAGACCTTCCGGTCCAGGGAGTGGAAAACGACATCCCGGAACCGGTCCGGGTCGGCGGAGGCGTCGGCAACCATCCAGGCACCACCGGTCCCGTGCAGGCTGACCGGGGTCCCCGTCTGCCGGGCGATGGCACCCAGCTGGGCCACGGCGGGGCCTGATCCCCGGGCGACCGCCAGGGCGAGGCGGCGATCAGCGAACAGGGCCCAGCCTGCTGACCGCTCGGCGGAGCCCACGAGGCTCATGGCACCCGGCGGCAGGCCCGCTTCGGCCAGGGCCGGGCGGACGGCACCCTCCATCAGGGCTCGGGCCGTGCCCAGGGCGTCAGATCCGATCCGGAAGACGACGGCATTGCCGGTACGGAGCACGCCCGCAGCATCGGCGAAGACATTAGGCCGGCCCTCGAAGACAAAGCCCACGACGCCCAGAGACGCACTGTACTGTTCGATGCTCCAGCCGCCGTGGTCGATCCGCTCCAGGACCTGGCCCCGGCTCGCCGGACTGTCGCGCCAGGCCCTCAGGCCGGTGATCATATCCCGGCGCATGGCCTCGCCGGCAGCGAGCCGGGTCGTCGAACGCCCCCGGCTACGGGCGGACCCGACATCGCGGGCGTTGGCGGCAGCGACCCCCGCCCAGACGGACCCGTCCTCCAGCCGGCGCGCAAACGCTTCGAAGAAGGCGGTTATGGCCTCGTCAGGGACGTGGGACAGAACGCTGAAGGCCGAATCTGCTGCGGCAACTGCGGATCCAACGATGTCGCCGACCTCGGCAGACACATGAAGAAGCTCGCCGGACTCCTGGACCACGACCAGGCGGTCGCCGGGCCGGAAGCGGGCTGCGAGGCCCGCATCCACGAAGGTAACGCGGTCACCGCCGAAGGGAACCGGCAGGCCCGCTGTCAGCGCCTCGAGGGGCGCGACCCGAAGTCCGTTCTCCGGCATGGCCTCCCCGATTCCTCCGGTCCCATTTGCTCGAGTTGAGCCTTACTAGACCAGACGGCGGGCGGCGCCACGCCGGAAAATCTGCCCTCGGCAGGTCAGGCGCGGATCATCGGCAGGCGGAAGGCGCCTGTCCCCGTGGCGGCCAGGACCGCGTTGGCGACGGCAGGCGCGATCACCGGGACCCCGGGTTCACCCGCGCCGGAAGGGGGGTTGGTCGAGGCGACGATATAGGTTTCGACCTTGGGCGCCTCGGAGTGGCGGAGCACGGGATAGGCGTCGAAGTTCTTCCGATCGACTGCGCCTGCCTTAATGATCATCTCGTCGTGCAGGGCGGCGGAGAGGCCGAAGCAGGTTCCACCTTCCATCTGGGCGGCGATCTGGTCCGGCGAGATCGCAGTCCCGCAGTCGATGGCGGTGACCACGCGGCCAACCTTCGGGTTTCCGTCCACCAGCCGGACCTCGGCGATCTGGGCGACCACGGAGCCGAAGCACTCATGCACTGCCACGCCGCGGGTCACGCCGGCCGGCGCCGGCTTGTCCCAACCCGCCTTCTCGGCGGCGAGCTTGAGCACCGCGATGTGACGGGCTGCACCGGCTTTTTCGAACAGGGCGAGGCGGTAGGCGACCGGATCCTTGCCGGCCTTCTTCGCCAGGTGGTCGACGGTGTGTTCCATGACAAAGGCGGTATGGGTGGCCCCCACGGACCGCCACCACAGAACCGGTACGCCGACTTCGGGCATCAGGACCTGACAGTCCACTGCGGGCGTCACCTTGAGATAGGGCGAGCCCATGGCCCCCTCGACCGTGGAGGTGTCCATGCCCTTGGGGGCAAGGGGCGATCCCTTCATCAGGGACTGGGTGACCACGCGGTGGGTCCAGGCGGCGGGGAAGCCGTCCTTGTCGAGCCGCACCTTGACCCGGTGGTGAATCAGCGGCCGGAAGTAGCCCGCGGCCATGTCATCTTCACGGGTCCAGACCAGCTTTACCGGTGTTCCCTTGCCCACCTTCTTGGCGATGTGGACGCACTCGGCAACGTAGTCTGACTGGAAGTTGGCGCGGCGCCCGAAGGAGCCGCCTGCGAACAGGGTCTCGATCTGGATGGAGCCCGGCAGGGCACCGACGACACGCGCTGTGTTGATCTGATCAATGGTCTGCGCCTGGGAGGCGAAGGTCAGCTTGGTGCCGCCCTTTCCGCCTACCTGGGCCACGCAATTCATGGGCTCCATGGAAGCGTGGGCGAGGAAGGGGAAGTCGAAGGTGGCCTCGAAGACCTCGCCGTCCCCGGCTGCGGCGGCGTCGCCGCGGCTCTCGAAGGACTCCCACTTGAGCTTGTCGGGCAGGGTACCCTTTCCGGCGGCCCAGTCTGTGTACTGGGCTTCCAGCTCGGCCGAGCCCCGGCCCTCGGCCTTGGTCTCGTCCCAGGTCACCTTCAGCGCATTGCGGCCCTGGATCGCCGCCCAGGTCGACTTCGCGACGACGGCCACGCCAGTAGGAATCTGGATCACGTCTACAACGCCGGCCACCTTGCGGGCCTCGGCGGCGTCAAAGCCGCTCACCTTGGCGCCGAAGCGCGGCGCGTGGGCGACCACGGCTGTCAGCATGCCTTCGAGATGGACGTCCTGGGTGTAGCGGGCCTGTCCGGTGCTCTTGGCCAGGGAGTCCTTGCGACGGACCCGGTCGGTCCCGATCAAGGTAAAGGCCTCGGGCGACTTCAGCCTGGGCTCGGCAGGCGGCGTGATGGCGGCGGCACCCTGGATGAGGTCGCCAAAACCGGCGCTCTTGCCGCTGGCGACGTGGCTGACCACGCCGTCCTTGACGGTGATCTCGGCCTCGGGGACCTTCCAGGCGGCGGCCGCCGCGCCTGTGAACATGGCCCGGGCGGCGGCCCCGGCCTTGCGCAGCTGCATCCAGCTGTTGGCGATCGCCGTCGAGCCGCCAGTACCCTGGACCCCCATCTTGGAGTTCGCATAGAGCTTGGCGTTGGCGGGCGCCTGCTCGACGCTGACCCGGCTCCAGTCGGCGTCAAGCTCCTCGGCCACGATGGCCGCGAGGCTGGCATGGCTGCCCTGGCCGAATTCGATGTGCTTGGACACCACCGTCACCGCGCCGTCGGCGGCAATGCGGATAAAGGGTCCAAAGGCTCCAACCTCGGTCTTGGCCCCGGCGGACATCAGGTCCGCAGGAGAACAGCCCACGAGGAGGGCACCGGAGACGAGGGCGGTTCCGACCACCAGGTCCCTGCGGGTGGCGCCGCTTCGGGCGGCGGCCTGATCGACATGCGAGTTCATGGTGATCTCCTCAGGCGCGGGACTTGGGGGTGGCTTGGGTAGTCGATTGGGCGGCCTCGTGGATGGCGGCGTGGATCCGCTGGTAGGCGCCGCAGCGGCAGATATTCCCCTCCATGGCCGCATCGATCTCCGCATCCGAAGGACGAGGGTTCGAGGCCAGGAGGGCCGCTGCACTCATGATCTGCCCCGACTGGCAGTATCCGCATTGCGGAACATCAAGCTTGACCCAGGCTGCCTGCAGGGGGTGGGTCCCGCCTAGGCCCTCGATGGTCGTGATCTTCATGCCCGACAGGGCGCTGACCGGCAGGGAGCAGGACCGCACCGGGGCACCGTCCGCCAGCACCGTGCAGGCGCCGCACTGTCCGATCCCGCAGCCGAACTTGGGTCCGGTCAGCCCGACCTCTTCGCGCAGAACCCAAAGGAGCGGGGTGTCCGGTGCGGCCTCGACCTGGACTGTCCTGCCGTTGATCTCGAGACTTGTGGCCATTTGGGGCTTTCCCTCGGGGATGATGCGGTAGCTTATCTTAACAGCGTTCGGAACCAGCTGTATAGTTAGGCGGGACTGCACCCGGGAGTTCTCCATGCGCATTTTGCCGACCCTGCCAATGCTCGCCACCCTCGCTATCGCGCTCGCCTCGCCAGCCCACGCCGCAGACGGTGCCCGGCTCTTCGCCCTGCAGTGCAAGACCTGCCATGGTGCCCAGAGCAGCGTGGCCGGACCGAGCCTGAACGGCGTCTCCGGGCGCAAGGTGGCCGGCGCCCCCGGGTTCACCTACTCGGCAGCCCTCAAGGCCAAGGGCGGAACCTGGACCGAGGCCAGCCTGGACGCCTATCTTGCCGCGCCCCAGGCCTTCGCGCCCGGCGGCCGGATGGCCGTCGCCATTACCGCCCCTGGCGACCGCGCCGCTGTGATCGACTATCTCAAGACCCTCAAGTAGGGGCCCTGGGGCCGGACCATGGACGTCTTCCCCGCCTTTGTGCCCCTGATCGGGCGAAGGGTCGGCCTGGCCGGCTCCGGTGAAGGCCGGGCCGCTCGCCATCGCCTGCTGTCCGCAAGCCCGGCGGAGATCGTCGATCTGCACCTGTCCGATGCTGCGGACCCGAGATCCTGGGCGGGCATGGCCCTGGGATTTGTCGCGGATCCGGATCTTGCAGCCTGCGCCGCCGCCGCCGCCGCCGCCCGTGCCGCCGGGGTTCCCGTGAACGTCATGGATCGACCGGCCCTCTGCGACTTCACGGTTCCGGCCATCATCGACAGGGGCGCCGTGGTCGTGGCGCTGGGAACCGGCGGAGCCTCCCCCCTCCTCGTCTCCCGCTTGCGCGCCGAGATCGAAACCCGCCTTCCCCCGGGACTGGGCCGCCTGGCCGCCTATCTCGACGCTCGCAAGGACGTCCTGCGCGCCCGATTCCCAGATCCAGCAGATCGCAGGGTCTTCCTGTCCGGTTTGCTCGACGGTGATCTTCCCCAAGCCCTGGAGGCCGGCGGAGAGGCTGCGGCGGACGCCGCCCTTTTCCCGGCCCTGGAATCCGGCACCGCGCCCCCCGGGCGGCTGTTCAGCCTTCCGCCGGACACGCCCGCCGACCTTGTCTCCCTCAAGGCCTGCCGGGTCCTTGCCGGAGTCGACCTGCTGGTGCTGGGGGAAGGGGCCGACACAGAGCTGGCCGCCCTCGCCCGCCGGGATGCCGTTCGGGCGACGCCCGCAGACGCCCCTCCCGGTCTGGTGGTCCAGCGGCTCGCCGAGGGTCGGACCGTGGTCCTGGCCTGCGATCCCGCGCCCTACCGGGAGGCTGGCCTGCTGATCTCTCCCCTGCCGGTCGCCCGCTGACGCCTTTGGTTCAGGCGTCGAGCCTGCGCCCCCGGGTCTCGGGCAGGAAAAGGATGCAGGTCACTACCGACAGGAGGGTGAAGGCAAAGGGGTACCAGAGACCTGAATAGATATTCCCCACGCCGATCACGATGGCGTAGGCGAAGAAGGGCACGAAGCCACCAATCCAGCCTGTACCGATGTGATAGGGCAGGGACATGGCCGTGTAGCGCACCCGGGTCGGGAACAGTTCAACGAGGCAGGCAGCGATGGGTCCGAAGAGGGCGGTGGCGGCGATCACGAAGACCATCATCACCCCGAGGACACCGGCCATGTTGAAACGCGCCGGATCGGCCTTTGCGGGATAGCCCGCCGCCGCCAGCACCGCCTTGACCTCGGCCTCCACCCCGGCCCGGACCGCCTTGACCTCGGCGCCCGGCAGGCCCGCCGCGGAGCGGGAGGCGACGGTGACGTTGCCGACCTTGACCACGGCTTGCGATCCCGGTGCCGCGTTCTGGTTATCATAGGAGACGCCGGCGTTGGCCAGGATGCTGCGGGCCACGTCGCAGGAGGACACGAAGACCTTTTTTCCCACCGGATCGAACTGGAGCGAGCAGTCCGCGGGGTCGGCGGAGACCACCACAGGTGTGCGGGCCTGGGCCTCTGCAAGGGCGGGATTGGCGAACTTGGCCAACATATGGAAACCCGGGAAGTAGGCGACCAGCATCAGGGTCATGCCGAAGAGCATGACCGGCTTGCGGCCCACCCGGTCCGACAGGGCACCGAAGACCACGTAGAAGACGGCGCTGACCGCTGTGACGATCATCAGCACCAGGTTGATGGTCTCGGGGGCGACCTTCAGGAACTTGTCCAGGAAGGTCTGGCTATAGAAGAAGGTTGTGTACCAGACGCCGCCCTGGGCGGCCATCACCGCGCAGAGGGCCAGGATGACCAGCTTCAGGTTCTTCCACTGGCCGAAGGCCTCGGCGTAGGGCGCAGTCGAGGCCCCGCCCTCTTCCTTCAGCTTGGCGAAGGTTGGGCTCTCGTTCAGCCTCACGCGCATGAAGATCGACACGAGCAGGAGGCCAGCCGAGAACAGGAAGGGTATCCGCCAGCCCCAGGCGTCGAAGGCGTCCGGCCCGAAATATCGGCCCACCACCAGGCGGGTGAGGAGAATCACGAACAGGGCGGCGAAGAGGCCGAAGGCGGCGGAGGTCTGGACCCAGCTCGTCGCCCGACCCCGGCCATTGTCGGGGGCATGCTCGGCCACGTAGATGGCGGCCCCGCCGTACTCGCCGCCCAGGGCAAAGCCCTGCAGGATCCGCATGAGAATAAGAAGCGCCGGTGAGAGCAGCCCGACCTGGCTGTATGTGGGCAGGAGACCGATGGCCACGGTGGCCACGCCCATCAGCACGACCGTGAACAGGAAGGCGCCCTTGCGCCCGACCCGGTCGCCGATCCGCCCGAACACCAGGGCACCAATGGGCCTGAAGAAGAAGCCCGCCCCGAAAAGTGCCAGGGCAGCGATATAGCCGGCGGCCTCGGGCAGGCCCGTGAAGAAGACCTTGGAGATGACCGTGGTCAGGCTTCCGAAGACGAAGAAGTCGTACCACTCGAAGGTGGTTCCCGCCGCCGAGGCTGCCACCACCATCCTCAGGGACGGCTGAGCCGGGGCCGCTGCGGTATCTTCGCCAGCCTTTGTATTTTCCGCCGCCGCCATGTCTTCCCCCCCAGGTCGCCTAAACGCCCAGTAACTAGGTTGTCGCCCGCCCCGAAATCAACGGGATCAGAAGGCATTCTCGCCGGTGATCGCCCGGCCCAGGATCAGGGCGTGGACGTCGTGTGCGCCCTCGTAGGTGTTCACGGTTTCCAGGTTCGAGGCGTGTCGCATGACGTGGTACTCGCCGCTGATCCCGTTGCCGCCGTGGATGTCCCGGGCCTCCCTCGCGATGGCTAGGGCCTTGCCGCAGTTGTTGCGCTTCATCAGGCTGATGGCCTCGGGGACCCAGGCGCCCTGGTCAATCAGCCGGCCGAGGGCGAGGGCACCCTCGAAGCCCAGGGCGATCTCGGTCTGCATGTCCGCCAGCTTCTTCTGGACGAGCTGGCGGGCCGCGAGGGGCTTGCCGAAGACCTTGCGGGTCGCAACGTAGTCGCGGCTGGCATGCAGGCAGAAATCGGCGGCGCCCATGGCGCCCCAGGCGATGCCGTAGCGGGCCTTGTTCAGGCAGGAGAAGGGCCCTCTCAGGCCAGCGACGCCGGGCAGAAGCTGGTCTTCGGAAACGAAGACGTCCGACAGGGCGATCTCGCCGGTGATGGAGGCACGCAGGGACAACTTGTTCCGGATCTGTGGCGTCGAGAAGCCCTCCGAACCTCGGTCGACCAGGAAGCCCCGGATGGCACCGTCGAGCTTGGCCCAGACCAGGGCAACGTCGGCGATCGGCGAATTGGTGATCCACATCTTGGCGCCGTTGAGGATGAACCCGCCGTCGGTCCGAACCGCTGTGGTGCGCATGGAGGCCGGGTCCGATCCGCCATCGGATTCGGTGAGGCCGAAGCAGCCGATGATTTCGCCCCGGGCCATGCCGGGCAGATAGCGCTGGCGCTGGGCCTCAGAGCCAAAGGCGTGGATCGGATACATGACCAGGGAGGACTGGACACTCATTGCGGAGCGGTAGCCGGAGTCGATCGCCTCGATCTCCCGGGCGATGAGGCCATAGGCGACGTGGTTTACTCCGGCGCAGCCATAGGCCTCGGGCAGGGTCGGGCCGAGAAAGCCCAGGGCGCCCATCTCGGTCATGATCTCACGGTCGAAGCGTTCCTCGGCATAGGCCGAGACCACCCGGGGCAGGAGTTTGTCCCGGGCGTAGGCCCTGGCGGACTCCCAGACCATCCGCTCATCCTCGGAAAGCCGCGAGGCGAGGTCCAGGGGGTCTTCCCAGCTGAAGGTCTTGGCTTCAGCGCCGGTATCAAGGGCCATGTCGGTCTCCTGCAGTCGTGTAGAACGGTTTATGCGACGGATCGGCGCGCGGGTGTAGCCGGGTTTTGCGACTCAGCCGCCCCGGGCGACGAAGGGCCCGTTCCGGAATCCCTCTGTTGCCTTCCCATAAAGGAAGGGCTGGCCGGCCTCGGTCTCCACCCGCCCCCCCGCCGCCGCGAGAATGGCGTGACCGGCGGCGATGTCCCATTCCATGGTCGGGCCCAGGCGCGGGTAGATGTCGGCGGCACCTTCCGCGATCCGACAGAACTTGATCGACGAGTCCATGGCCTCGGTTGAGTCGAAGCCATGACGGTCCGTCAGTGTACGGAGGACTTCTGGCTTCATGGTGTGACTGATCAGGGCGACCGTTGCACCCGGACGCCAGGGCCGCACGGCCACCGGGGCTGCTGGGGATCCGGCGATCCTCTTGAAGGCCCCGCCCGGGCCCGTGAACCAGGTCTCCCGGGTGGCCGGGGCGCTGATGGCGCCGGCCACCGGAACTCCGTCGACAATCAGGGCGATGTTGACCGTGAAATTGGGGTCGCCCCGAACGAAGGCCTTGGTGCCGTCAACGGGATCTACAAGCAGGAAGACGGGACCGATCAAACCGGGCGTCCCGAACTCGCTGGCATGTTCTTCCGAAACCACGGTAATGCCGGGCGCTGTCGCCGCCAGACGTGCAAGGATAAGGGTTTCTGCGCGGCGATCCGCCTCGGTGACCGGGCTGTCATCCGACTTGCGATCCACGGCGAGGCCGCTGTTCCAGAGTGGCAGGACGAGGTCTGCAGCCTCTTCGCAGAGGTCGGCCAGAAGGGCTCCGAACCGGGCGTCTGGGATGAGCATGGCCGAGCCTCCTGTGCGGCCGCCTTCCTAAATGTGCCGGGCGGTTTCCCAAAGCGGCAAATCAGGCCAGTTTCTTTCCACCATGACCGACGCCTTCCCTACCCTGCCGGAAGACGCCCGCCGCGAGCCGCCCGCGCCGCGCACTGCGGAGATCGCCGCCTATCTCGCTGCGCGCATGTGCCATGACTTCATCAGCCCGGTCAGCGCCATGGTCAGCGGGTTGGATCTTCTGGATGACCCCTCTGCCCAGGACATGCGCGAGGAAGCCATGGGCCTGATCGCGGCCTCGGCCCGGAAGCTGGCGGACCAGCTCGGTTTCTGCAGGGTCGCCTTCGGTGCTTCGGCATCTGCCGAGGTCTTCGACTCCCGCGAACTCGGCCGGCTCGCAGAAGGCCTGTTCCGGCACATCCGGGCCGAACTGGACTGGCAGGTCGCGACCCCGGCCCTCCCCAAACCCGCTGCGAGGGCCTTGTTGAACCTCTCCCAGCTTGCCGGAGCGGCCCTGCCAACCGGCGGCGCCGCCCGCATCCAGGCTGAGGAACGTGAAGGCTTCATCCTCATCCGGGCCCGCGCCGAGGGTGCCCGGGTCCGCCTGCGCGCCGAAGTTTCTGATGGCCTCGCCGGTTTGCCTATGGCCGAGGGCCTCCATGGCTACTGGGTCCAGGCCTACTATGTCCACCTGTTCGTCACGGACGCCGGCGGGACGGTTCGCGTGGATTCCGGTCCGGGGACTATCGACTTCCTCGCCGCCCTTCCGGCCTGAGCCTGGTGCCAGCAGAGGCGGCAACCGCTCCTTAACCAAAATCTGGCCTAAACCGAGATCTGTAAGCGTGCGTGGATGGAGGCTCGCCTTTGAAGTCCTGTCTTATCGCTGACGACAGCCCCGTCGTCCGGCTGATGGTCCGCAGGCTTCTCGAGGCTGTGGAATATCATGTCCGCGAAGCACCGGACGGTGCCCAGGCCCTGGCGGCCTGCCAGAAGGACATGCCGGACGTCATCGTGCTGGACTGGCGAATGCCCGTGATGAACGGGTTGGAATTCCTGGTCCGGCTTCGGCGGTTGGCCGGCGGGATCGGCCCCTGCGTGATCGTCTGCAGTGTCGAGTCGGACCCTGAAATGATCGGCCAGGCCCTGGCCTCCGGCGCCAACGAGTACGTGATGAAGCCCTTTGACCGGGAGATACTGGCTGGCAAACTCTCCCTTGCGGGGGCTACGTGAAGCCGGGGGAACTCGCACTTGTGGCCCGGCTCTGCCTGATGCGAACCGGCCGTCGGCTGGATACCTCGGTTCCGGAAAGGGCGGCTGCGCGCCTGGGCATCGTTGCCCGCCGCGAAGGTTATGGAAGCGTCGACGACCTGGTTCTTGCGCTTCGCACCAGCGAGGCCGAGCGACTGGCCTGGCCGGTCGTGGAGGCGCTCACTGCCTTTGAGCGGGGCTTCATGGAGGACCCCCAGGTCCTGCAGCATGTCGCCAGGCGAATTCTTCCTCACCTCGCCGGGGTCAAGGGCGACGATCCCGTGCGGATCTGGTGCGCTGCGGCAGGGTCAGGTCAGGATCCCTATTCACTCGCCATCCTCGCCCAGGAGGCGGCGGCGAGGATGGGCGGCGACCTGCAGGTCGAAATCTACGCGTCGGATTTGTCTGTGAAGGGGATCGAGCGGGCCAGGACGGGCATCTTCAGCCACTTCGAGATCCAGAAGGGCCTGTCCGCCCGCCAGATGATCGACCACTTCCAGCCTGTGGAGGGGGGCTGGCAGGCCTCCTCCAGCCTGCGCGACATGATCCGTTGGCGCCGCGTGAACCTGTTCTCGGACACGCCGGGTTCCATGCGCTTCGACCTGGTGGTCTGCCGGGGCATACTGCCCCAGACGGCGGCGCATGTGCGGCCCACGGCGGTCGTCAACCTCGCCCTGTCCCTGGCTGAGGACGGATTCCTGGTTCTTGGGCGCGGGGAGGGCGAAGGCGAGGCCGACCTGGCACCCGCGCTCCTGGCCCTGCCCGGGCTGGCCGGCATCTACACCCGCAACCCCGCCTTTCGGACGTTGGAGCTTTAGGTCCCCGCCTCAGCGGGGCCTGCGCGGTCCCATAAACGAACTGAAGATTCCTGCGGCCAGGCGCGGGTTGCGCAGGGCGGTCACGCCCGCCGCGGTCGCCGCCAAGGCCCCGAACAGGGCGAAGATCGGCCGTCGGCGGGCAAGTTCCAGAAGGTCTGAGCCCACATCCCTGTCACCGTCTACAGCGGGCCTGCCGCGCTTCGATCCGGCGAAGATCAGCAGGGTCAGACCCGCGACGACGAGGATCAGGAGACAGACGGCCGCCACCGCCGCCGCAGCGCCCGCCGCCCCGAGGGTGGGCTCCAGGACGGCGAAGAGCGCCAGGGAAAGGGCCACCACGAAGACGACCGAAGCCGCCGCCATGGCGGCGGCTCCGCAGACTGTGAGGAGGAGGCGGCCAAGCCTCAACGGTTACGTCCGCCGGCCAGCAGAAGGCCGATCAGGACCCCGATGCCAACGGCGATCCCGGTGGCGGCGATGGGCTGTTCGCGAACCCGGCCTGCGACATAGCGCTGGGCGTCATCGATATGGTCCGACGCTTCAGAGACATAGGCCTTACTGTGATTGCGGATCTGCTCGACGCTTTCGGTGACGGCCTTCTCGATCCGCCGGGCGGCGTCGGACAGGCTGTGCTCGGCCTGGTCGACGGCGTCGCTGGCGGCTTCAGTGGTGGACCTGATAGCCGAGCGGGCGGCGCGGACGGTCTTGTCTACAGTGGCATCAGACATGTGAGTTCTCCTTGGGCCTCGGCCCCTTTGGCCAGGCCCGGCAAATGGTCCTTTCTCCGCCGAGATTCAAGGCTGGGGGAATCCCTAGGCCCCCTCTTCCTGCAGGAATTCGATCATGGCCGGAACTGCCGTGCGGTCCTGCAGCATGAACATGTGGCCGCCGTCGAAGAACCTCAGGGCCGATCCTCGCAGGGCAAGGGCCAGGTTAAGCTGGCTTAGGGGCGGCGCGATGGCGTCGAACCGGCCGGCGGCGACCAACACCGGCGTGCGGACAGCGGGCAGGGCCTCCCAGACATCGTGTCCGGCCCGGGCCTCGATCTGCCGCCGGGCCCCCATCTCGCGCCCGGGCTCCCCAGCGAAGGGATCGGTCGCAGACAGGGCGATGGCCTCGGCATGGCGTTCGGGGTGGGCTTCGGCCCAGGCCGCGCCGAGCCGCGTGTCGTTGACCGGCAAAAGATGACGGGCCCGGGCTTCGCCCTTCAGGTGGCCGATCTCATGGAAGGGGAAGGAGCTGCCGCCGGCCCCTCCCGGCGAGGTGCAGGCCAGAACCAGGCGCCGCACCCGGTCCGGGTGCCGCACCACCAGATTCTGCGCGACCATGCCCCCGAAGGAGACTCCGATGACCAGGGCATCTTCCCAGCCCAGGGCGTCCATCAGCCCCGCCGCGTCGTCTGCATAGTGGGCCATGGAATAGGGACGGTCGGGCTTCTCCGTCTGGCCCAGACCCCGCTGGTCATACGCCACCAGGTCGAAGGCCTGCGCAAAGGGACCGTCGAGCATGTTCGGTCGGACCCTCAGGTCGCCCCCGGTCCCGGAAATGAACAGCAGCCGCGGTCCCTCGCCGGTACGTTCATAGTGGATGTCGAGGCCGTTGGCGGTGACTTTGGGCATGGTCAGTCCCTGTGGATCGGGTCGATCCAGCGGACCTCCCGCGCCGGCTCGACGGGCTCGATGTCGAGGTTCACGACCACCGCCTCGCCGTCGCTGCGCACGAGAACGCACTCGAGGGCCTCGTCCGGGGAGGCGTTGATCTCCTGGTGCGGGACGAAGGGCGGCACATAGATGAAGTCGCCCGGCCCAGCTTCCGCAGTGTACTCCAGCCGTTCGCCCCAGCGCATCCGGGCGCGGCCGCGGACAACATAGATAACGCTCTCCAGCGGGCCGTGATGATGGGCGCCCGTACCCGCGCCAGCATGGATGTGAACGGTCCCCGCCCAGAGCCTGCGTGCGCCCACCCGGGCGAAGTCGATGGCCGCCGCGCGGTTCATTCCAGGGCTCTGGGCCGTATTGGCGTCAAGCTGGTCCCCGGGCACCACCCTTACGCCGGTGTGCTCCCAGCCGTCGCCCGGAACCGCCTCTTCCGACATCTTCGCCTCCCGTCGAAATCGTGTAGATTCCCATGCAGCGCCAGAAGCGCATCATTCGCAAGTCTGTACCGGCTTCGGGGTCGACCTGACGCCGGGGAGGTAAGGTCCAGTGCAACCTTCGCTTCGCCAGCCGGACGACCCCGGCCTCGACTCACCCCGTCCCTGGCGGGAAGGCGACTACGGGGCCGGGCATGGGAGCTTGTGCGGTTGCGAGGCATGCGCGGTCCGTCAGGGCGAAGGGGAGTCCTCGCCAGCCTTCGCCTATCTCAACCTGAACGAGCGCGGCGGGACAGCGTCCAACGGCAAGACCAGCTTCACCCTCGACCAGGTGGCCAACCGCCTCACCGGGGGCGACGCCGGCTGGGGCGTCATGGGCCAGCCCTTCACCGTCAGCTACGCCTTCCGGGCAGCTGAGCCCTCCAACATGCCCAGCGGGACCACCGGGTTCTCCCGGTTCAACGACGCCCAGATCCGCCAGGCTGAAAAGGCCCTGCAGGCCTGGACCGACGTCAGCGGCATCCAGTTCCTCCGTGTCGGTTCCGGCGAGAGCGGCGAGACCGCCTACTCCGACTCCGCGGTGATGCTATTCGCCAACTATACCGATGGGCCCGAAGGCGCGGCGGCCTTCGCCTACTATCCCGGTTCCCTGGACTTCTCTGCGCGGTCCGGCGACGTCTGGGTGGACACCTCTTTCAGCTACAACCAGCAACCCGCGGCGTCCAACTACGGCGGCCTGGTCCTGGTGCACGAGATCGGTCACGCCCTGGGTCTCGCCCATCCGTCAACCTACCCCTCGACGGGGACGCCCACCTACGCCGCCGACGCCAGCTATTTCGAAGACAGCCGGCAATACACGGTGATGAGCTATTTCGGCGGCTTCAACACGGGCGCCTCCCTGCCGGGATATTCCGCCGTGCCCCTGCTGGACGACATCGCCGCCATCCAGGCCGAGTATGGCCCCAACATGTCGACCCGGACCGGCGATACGGTCTACGGCTTCAACTCCAACGCGGGCAGGTCCTGGTTCGAGGCCGTGAGCGCGACCTCGGTCATGCAGTGGGCCGTCTGGGACGCGGGCGGGCGCGATACCTTCGATTTCTCGGGCTACCCCGACGATCAGGTCATCGACCTCAGGCAGGGCTTCTTCTCGGACGTGGGCGGCTACCGGGGCAATGTGGCCATCGCCCGGGGGACCGACATCGAGGATGCCATCGCCGGTGCCGGCAATGACAGCCTGACGGGAAACAACCTCGCCAACCGCCTGACCTCCGGGGCGGGATCCGACACGGTTCTCGGCGGCGAAGGCGGCGACACCCTGATGGATGCCTCCGGCTCCAACTACCTGCGCGGCGACGCCGGCGACGACTCGGTGTCCGGCGGCACGGGCTTCGACGACATCAACGGCAATATGGGCAATGACACCCTGCACGGGAACGACGGCGAGGACTGGGTCGTCGGCGGCAAGGACAACGACCTGATCTTCGGAGATGCCGCCTTCGACATCGTCTACGGCAATTTGGGCAATGACACGGTCGACGGCGGGGCCGGGAACGACTGGGTCCGCGGCGGCCAGGGCGATGACTCCGTCATGGGCGGGGCCGGTGACGACTGGATCTGGGGCGACAAGGGCAACGACACGATTAGCGGCGGCGCCGGTGCGGACATCTTCCACAGCCTGGCCGGCGCGGCCATCGACCGGATCATCGACTTCAACTACGTCCAGGGCGACCGGCTGGTGCTGGATGGGGGACCGTCGCGGACCATCACCCAGGTCGGCGCGGACGTCATCGTCGACATGGGTAATGGCGACCAGGTCATCCTGGTGGGGGTCTCCCTCACCGGCCTCGGGGCCGACTGGATCAGCTAGGGATTACAGGCGCCGGAGCGGAGTCCAGGTCCCCGGGGCGGTCCACGTCGAAGAGGACTCCCGGGGAGTCCGTGGGGATCCGGACGAGCCTGTCGCCGAGGATCGACAGGGCCTCCCGGGCCCCGGCGTCGCCGCTCGCCCGGGCGAGCTCGGGAATGAGGGTTGCGGAGAACAGGACCGGGTGCCCACGCTGGCCCTGGTGCTCGGGTGCGGCCGCCGGAGCTCCGGCGGCGACGGCCTCGACGAGGCCGCCGAAGACGTCGTGCGGGATGCCTGGCATGTCCCCCAGGAAGACGAAGACGCCCTTCAGGCCCAAGGGCAGGGCCGAGGTGCCGGTCCTGAGCGAGGCGCCCATGCCTTCAGCGTGATCCTCGGCGTGGACGATCCTCAGCCAGGCGCCGGCCTGCCGGTCCTGACCCCAGTCCCGGACGGCCTCCGCCACCGCCCCGGCGTCCGCCCCGGTAACGACCACGATCGGGTCGGAGGCGCTGGCCAGGGCTGCGTCGAGGGCGCCCTCGATCAGGGGCCTTCCCCGCCAGGCGGCCAGAAGCTTGCCGCCGCCGAACCGGCGTCCGGCGCCTGCGGCGAGCACGATGGCTGCGTATCCTGGCCACCCCGGTGCCTGCGCCCCTGTCATGTTCTGCAATCCCCGCCTATGTTGCCCAGGCATGACGCCCCTCGACACAGCGCCCGCCATCCGGTCCCGGCCCCTCCTAGTGGATGGTTTTGGCCGCACCGTCACCTATCTGCGGGTGTCGGTGACGGACCGCTGCGACCTTCGCTGCGTCTACTGCATGTCCGAGCATATGACCTTCCTGCCCAAGGCGCAGGTCCTGACCCTCGAGGAACTCGAGCGGCTCACGGGCGCCTTCATCGACCTCGGGGTCCGCAAGGTCCGGATCACCGGTGGCGAGCCCTTGGTGCGCAAGGGGGTAATGGACCTGTTCCGCGCCCTGTCCCGGCGCATGGGTCCGCAGGGTCTGGACGAACTGACACTGACGACCAACGGAACCCGCCTGGCCGAGTTCGCCGGGCCGCTCTACGAGGCGGGCGTCCGGCGGGTCAACGTGTCCGTCGACACTCTGGACCCGGAGCGCTTCCGCCGTCTGACCCGGGGCGGGGACCTCGGGCGTGTTCTCGCCGGCCTCGAGGCGGCTCGTGCCGCTGGCCTCTCGGTGAAGATCAACGCCGTCGCCCTCCAGGACGACAACGCCGCCGACCTGCCCGACCTGATCGCCTGGGCCCATGGCCAGGGCTTTGACGCCACCCTGATCGAGGCCATGCCCATGGGCGAGATCGACGTGGACCGGACAGACCAGTTCCTGTCCCTGAAGACAGTGCGGGAAGGTCTCGAGAGCTTCTGGACCCTCGAGGACCTCGACCTGACTACCGGCGGACCTGCGCGCTATGTGCGGGTTGCGGAGACCGGCGGTCGCCTCGGGTTTATCACGCCGATGAGCCACAATTTCTGCGAGCTCTGCAACCGGGTCCGGCTGACCTGTACCGGTACCCTGCACACCTGCCTGGGCCGGGAGGACGCCAGCGACCTGCGCGCTGTCCTGCGGGCTGGTGCCGGCGAGGCGGAACTGCACGACGCCATCCGGGCTGCCATCGGCGACAAGCCCCAGGGCCACGACTTCCACATCGGTCGAGACGCTCCGCCATCGGTGCAGCGCCACATGTCGACCACGGGGGGCTGAGGGTGGCCAGGGTGCTCCTGTTCGGGCGGCTCGCCGACCTGGCCGGCTGGCGGGAGCGCGAGATCCCCGCGGCCAGCCTGGCGGCCTTGAGGGGGATTCTCGCCGCCGAGGATCCCGCCCTCTTCGAAGCCCTGCAGGCGCCCGCCGTCCGGACAGCCGTGGACCAGGCGCTGGTGAACCTGGACGTGGCCCTACGCCCCGACTCCGAGGTCGCCTTCCTGCCGCCGATGAGCGGGGGCTGACCGGTGATCCGACTGGTCCAGGCCCCCTTTGACCCGGGCGAGGCCCTGGGCGAGTTCTGCCGGGACCGTACCGAGACCGGCGCCGTGGCCAGCTTCACTGGCCTTGCCCGGGCCGAGAACGGCCGGACCGACATTCTGGAGCTGGAGGCCTATCCCGGCTTCACCGAGCGCGAGATCGCCCGGCATGAGGCCGCGGCGCGGGAGCGGTTTGGGCTCCAGGACACCCTGATCCTGCACCGCACGGGTCCGATCCCGCCTGGCGAGGCCATCGTCTTTGTCGCTGTGGCGGCGTCCCATCGCCGCGCCGCCTTCGAGGCCTGTGACTTCCTGATGGACTACTTGAAGTCCCGGGCACCCTTCTGGAAGAAGGAAACCGGCCCGGACGGCGCGCGGTGGATCGAGCCGACCGACCGGGACCAAGACGACCTGGCGCGATGGGAGACCCAATGACCTCTGCAACCCCGATGACCCTGACCCCCGGAGGCCGGATCGATCCGGCCCGACCCTTCGTCCCGGTGCGCATCGCCGTCCTGACGGTTTCAGACACCCGGGATGAAGAGAGCGACACGTCGGGACAGGTCCTGGCCGACCGGGTCACGGGGGCCGGACACCTCCTGGCCGACAAGGCCATCGTGAAGGACGATGTCGACGAAATCCGGGCCCGGATCCTGGCCTGGGTCGATTCCGGCAAGGTCGACGCCGTGGTCAGCACTGGCGGCACCGGCATCACCGGGCGGGATGTGACCCCGGAGGCGGTGGAGCCCCTCTTCGACAAGCGTATCGACGGCTTCTCGGTGATCTTCCACCTGGTCAGCTTCCAGTCCGTGGGCCTGTCCACCCTGCAGTCCCGGGCGACGGCCGGTATCGTCAACGGCGTCTTCGTCTTCTGCCTTCCAGGATCGAACGGGGCCGTGAGGGATGGCTGGGACAAGGTCATCGCGGCCCAGCTCGACAGCCGCCACGGCCCCTGCAACATGGTCGAACTCATGCCGCGGCTACTGGAAAAGTGAGTGGCCTGACCCACATCGACGCCGAAGGGCGCGCCCGGATGGTGGATGTGTCGGACAAGCCCTCCACGGACCGGGAGGCTGTCGCCGAGGGTTTTGTCCGCCTGGCGCCCGAGACCCTCGAACTCGCCCTGTCCGGTGGAGGCCGCAAGGGCGATGTCCGCGCCGTCGCAGAGATCGCGGGCGTCATGGCCGCCAAGCGCACCTCCGACCTCATCCCCATGTGCCATCCCCTGGACATCTCGAAGGCCGAGGTGGCTGTCGAGGTCGATGCGGGCCGGCTGAAGGTAACGGCCCGGGTCCGGACCACCGGGCGTACCGGTGTGGAGATGGAGGCCCTGACGGCGGTCAGCGTGGCCTGCCTGACCCTCTACGACATGCTCAAGGCCGCCGACCGGAGCATGGTCATCGAGGGCGTCCGCCTCCTCGCCAAGTCCGGCGGGCGTTCCGGAGACTGGGTCCGCCCGTGAAGCTGATGACGGTCGAGGCCGCCCGTGCGGCCATGCTGGCGGAAATCCGCCCCCTGGAGACGGTGGACCTGCCGCTTGGCGAGGCCCTCGGCCGGGTGCTCGCCGAGGATATCCGCGCGGTCCGTGACCAGCCGCCCTTCACCAATTCCTCCATGGACGGATGGGCGGTCCGCGCCGCTGACGCCCCGGGCTGGCTCGCCATCGTCGGCGAGAGTGCGGCGGGTCATGGGTTCGAGGGCCGCCTTTCGCCGGGCCAGGCGATTCGGATCTTCACGGGGGCGGCCCTGCCCGAGGGCGCCGACGCTGTGGTCATCCAGGAAGACGCCCGACGGGACGGCGAGGGGGTCGAGGTCCCCGCCGCCGCCGTCGGCGACAATGTCCGGCTTGCCGGCCGCGACTTCCGGGCCGGCGACCGGCTCCTGGCTTCTGGCCTTCGGCTCGATCCCTGGCGGCTGTCCCTGTGCGCCTCTGCGGGACGCGACCGTGTCGCCGTGATCCGGCGTCCGCGCATCAGCATCCTGTCCACGGGCGAGGAGGTGGTCGAGGCGCCGGCCAGGCCCGGCCCCTGGCAGATCTTTGATTCCGGGTCCCCGGGGCTGGAGGCCATGCTCAAGACCTGGGGTGCCGAGGTGCGACGCGTCACCGGGGTGCGCGACCGCCGGGAGGCCGTCCGCGAGGCGATCGCCCAAGCCGGCGGGGACATGGTGGTCACCCTCGGCGGCGCCTCGGTAGGCGACCACGACCTGGTCCGGGCGGCGGCAGGCGACCTGGGACTGTCCATGAAGGTCGAGAGCGTGGCGGTACGACCGGGCAAGCCCACCTTCTTCGGCATCCTTGCCGACGGGCGGCCGCTGCTGGGCCTGCCCGGGAATCCCGCCTCGGCCTTTGTCTGCGCCGAACTGTTCCTTCGGTCCCTGGTGGCGGGCCTTGAGGGCCGTCCGGCGGGGCCCAGCCTGCGCAGCCTTCCCCTGGTCGCCCCGCTACCGGCTAACGGCCCCCGCGAGCACTGGATGCGGGCGCGTCTGAGGACCGGGGCGGAGGGTGAGAGCGTCGAGGCCTTCACCGACCAGGATTCTTCCCTGGTGCGGATCTTCTCCGAGGCCGACGCTCTTTTGCGCCGGCTGCCGGGCGCTCCGGCTCTCTCCAGCGGCGACCGGGTGGAGGTCCTGCCCCTTCTCAGGGGCTAGATCCTGTTCCGATAAGTGGGAACCGGTTATCGGATCGAAACAGGATCTAACTTTATGGGCTTGGAGCCTGTTTTGCCCCTTCAGACGTTCCGTCTGAAGGGAACAGGCTCTAGCGCCCGCCGCCGAAACGCTCAGCCATGATCTCGCCGATCACGGAGACGGCGACGGCCCAGGGCGACTTACCGCCAATGTCGAGGCCGATGGGCGCATGCACCCGGCCGAGGATTTCCTCGCTGACCCCTGCTGCACGGAGCGGCTCCAGTCTCTCCCCGAGCCGCCGCTTGGCGCCCAGGAGGCCGACATAGCCGGCGCCGGACGGCAGGGCGGCGGCCAGGGCCTCCCGGTCCAGTTCGAGGTTATGCGAGGCGATGGCGATGGCGGTCCAGGCGTCGGTCCCGATGGCCGCCAGGGCCGCGGCGGGCGCCTCGCGGCTATAGGCCAGGCCGGGCGCCGGAGGGGCCGACTCCGGACCCTTTCCCCGCACCAGAGTCGTCTCGAAGCCAGATTGGGCGCCCAGCCAGGCGATGGCCAGGGCCGTGGGGTCCGATCCGAAGACGACCAGCCTCTGTGCGGGGTCGCAACGCCTGCGGAAGGCGCCTGGCCAGTCGCCGACGGCCTCCGGAGCCCCGCAGGCCCGGCGGGTGCCGTCGGTCAGCCAGTCGACCGGGCGTCGGGCCCGCCAGGCGTCGAGCAGGCTCCCCAGGGCGGGGTCGTCCGAAGGGATGCGTTCGAGCAGGATCTCGATCCTCGCCCCACAGAGGAGCCGGATGTCCGGCCAGGGGCTGCCCTCTCCATAGACCAGGCGCCGAGGCGCGCCGTCCTCGAGGCAGGCATAGGCATGGTCGGCGATATCCGATTCCACGCAGCCGCCCGAGAAATAGCCGGCGACGAGGTCTGGGCCTTCATCCCCTGATGGCGAAAAGACCATCTGGGTCCCGACCGGGCGGGGGCCGCCGCCCTCCACGGCCACCAGGGTGGCCAGCACGGCTGGCTGGCCCCGGCTGCGGACCTGGTCGAGGACCGGGCGAACATCATCGACGAATCCGAAGACCGGCCAGTCGGGAAGGGGAGTTCTCATGGGTGGAATTTAACCCCCTGTAAGCATTTCAGAAACCGCTTCTTTAGGCATTGGCGTCAAGATGGGTCCATCAGTCACTCAGGGCGTACCTGAAGAAATCATGTCTTCACCTGTTTCCAAGCTTGGCCTCGGTTCGGGGCAGTTCGCGCTCGACCGGGCTCCGGTCCGCGGCCGTCCGCCTCGCGCTGAGGTCCAGGATATACTTGAAGTCGCGGCCCGCTCGGGAATCCGCCTCTTCGACGTCACCGGCCGCTCGGCCCAGGCCGAGCGCGAGATCGGCGAGGTCCTGCCGCGCCCGGATCGCTTCAATGTCTGCATTTCCACCATCCGTCCGGACCGGGGTCCGGACATGATAGAGGCCGAAGCCCGCGCAAGCCTCGACCGGCTTGGCGTCTCCCAGGCCGAGTGCATCATCGTGCCCTCGGTCGCCGAGCTTCTCGGGCCGCACGGCGCCGCCCTCTGGGACCGCCTGAAGGCCCTTCGCGACTCGGGCCTGACCCGCAAGATCGGGGTCTCCGTCTTTGCGTCCGATGATCCGCTGGGCGTCGCCCGCAGGTTCCGACCCGACATCGTCCAGGCGCCCGCCAGCCTTCTGGACCAGAGGCTCATAAATGACGGCACCCTGGCCGCCATTGCCGGCCTCGGCATGGAGGTCCACCTCAGGTCCATCTTCCTGAACGGCCTGATCCTGCTGCCGCCCGACCGGGCGCCCAGCCACCTTCGGGAGGCCGCCGCCCGGATTTCCCGCGCCCGCCGCATGATCGCCGAGGGTCGGTCCGATCCCCTTCAGGCGTCCCTGGGCTTTGCCCTTTCGCGGCCCGAGGCCACCGCCGTCCTGGTCGGTGTGGCCTCCGCCGCCGAACTCAATGCCGTGGTCGCCGCCGCCGCCAGTCCGCCGCCGGACCTGGACTGGGACGACATGGCCATCGACGATCCTGACGCCCTCGATCCCGGCTCCTGGGCTGCCGCCTAGGGCCTTTCCCCGGACGGAAGACTGGGGGGTTCAGGCCCAGACGCCGAAGGGATCGGCCGGTTCCTGTTCCAGCGCCTTCGCGACTGCCGGATGGGTGAGATGGCCCTTGTGGACGTTCAGCCCGCGCGCCAGGTGCGGATCGCTTGCGAGGGCCTCGAGGCCATGATCCGCGAGCTTCAGGACAAACGGTAGGGTGGCGTTCCCCAGGGCCTCGGAGGCTGTCCGCGGGACCGCTCCCGGCATGTTGGCCACGCAGTAGTGGACCACGCCGTCGACGATATAGGTCGGCTCATGGTGGGTGGTTGGCCGGCTGGTCTCGAAGCAGCCGCCCTGGTCGATGGCGACATCGACGATCACCGAACCGGGCGTCATGCGCGCCAGATGCTCCCGCCGCACCAGCCGGGGCGCCGCGGCCCCGGGTGCGAGCACCGCCCCGATCACCACGTCAGCTGCGAGGATCTCGGCCTCCACGACATCGAGGCTGGAATACCGGGTGCGGATTCGCCCGGCGAAGAGGTCGTCAAGCACCCGGAGCCGGGGAATTGACCGCTCCACCACAGTGACCAGGGCTCCCAGGCCCACAGCCATCCGGGCGGCGTTGGTGCCGACCATGCCGCCGCCCAGTATGGTCACCCGGGCCGGGGGTGAGCCCGCCACGCCTGGAAACAACAGGCCCATACCGCCATTGTGCTTCTGCAGATGCTGGGCGGCGGCCAGGACTGACAGGCGCCCTGCGATCTCGGACATGGGTGCCAGCAAGGGCAGGCCGCCCTGGGCGTCGGTGACGGTCTCATAGGCGATGGCGGCGCAGCCTGAGGCCTGCAGTCCCGCCGCCTGCGCCGGATCGGGCGCCAGGTGCAGGTAGGTGAAGAGGATGTGGTCCGGAGTCAGGCGTGCCCATTCGACCGCCTGCGGCTCCTTGACCTTCACGATCAGCTGCGCGCCCCGGAAGACGTCCTCGGCGTCCGCCGCCATCCGGGCCCCCGCCGCCGTATAGGCCGCGTCCGGAAAGCCCGACCCATCCCCGGCGCCCGCCTGCACCACCACCTCGTGGCCATGGGCGATCAGTTCACGGACGGCAGGGGGGCTCAGCCCCACGCGGTGCTCGTCCGGCTTGATTTCACGGGGAACC
>Ga0209598_10000108_pt1 | contig 61358 bp, 46 predicted proteins | sample M_140807_EF_Meta_FD_187317 | JGI IMG/M metagenome (GOLD analysis project Ga0209598, IMG submission 187317) | Freshwater microbial communities from Lake Montjoie, Canada to study carbon cycling - M_140807_EF_MetaG (SPAdes) (version 2) | ecosystem: Environmental > Aquatic > Freshwater > Lake... | reverse complement strand
GGACGATTGTGCCGAAACATCCGCAATCGATTGGCCTGATAGCCGAACCGCGCGGGCAATTGGATTGAGCCTCGCACCCAGGCAGGCTTCGCAGGGGGCGCCGTCGTCAAGGATCGCGTCGGCCGGCGGTTCGTCATCGCCAAACTGTCCCATCTGCGGCCCCGTACCGCGGGTTTTGGCGCGCTCTCGTTCACGCTCGGCAGCGGCGAGTACGCGGGCATCGGTGCGCAAACCAGTGCCCAGACAGGCCAAACACCAACCATGACGCGAATTGAACGAAAAGAGCCGGGGATCGAGATCGGCAAAACTCGTGGCGCAGACCGTGCACGCCCGCCGCGTCGATAGGAGCTCGACCTCGCCAGCCTTTGCGCCATTGGCCCCTGCGGCCACCTCGCCCTGCAAGACCCCAATCACGCCTTTGCCGAACTCGAGCGTTCGTTGGACAGCCTCTCGGAGCGTCGATTCGTGTTCGGGTAACACCAGGCAGTCGGCGACCGGCAGTTCAATCGTATGCTCAACATATCGATCGAGCCTTGGCCAGGGTTGCACCGGCAGCAAGCTGCCATCGACTCGCAGGTGGCTAAAGCCTTTACCGCGCGCCCATTTGGCCAACTCTCCATAGAGACCCTTACGGGCGATGACGAGCGGGGCTAGCAGGGTAATCGAGTGGCCACGGTGCCCACGCATGAGGCCGGCGATGAGTGTCTCAAAGTCCTGCGGCGCAATCGCTACGGCACAGCTTGGACAGTACTGGGTCCCGAGCTTGACGTAGAGCAGGCGCAAAAAATGATGAATTTCGGTCAAGGTCGAGACCGTGCTCTTGCGGCCTCCGCGACTCGTACGCTGCTCAATGGCGACCGCGGGCGGGACGCCGAACACGTGATCGACGTCGGGCCGGGCCGAGGGCTGAACAAACTGGCGCGCGTAGGCGTTCAGGCTCTCCAGGTATCGGCGTTGGCCCTCGCCAAACACGATATCGAAGGCCAGGGTGCTTTTACCCGAGCCCGAGGGGCCCGTAATCACCGTAAAGGCGCCGCGCTGGATGTCGACGTCGATATTTTTCAGATTGTGCTCGCGCGCCCGGTGGACAACGATGGCGCTGCGGGCACGTTGGCGCAGGCGGGTCTGTAACGGCTGGCCAAGATCGTGATCGGCGGTCGGCTCTGCAACCTTGAGTGTTGGCTCAACCGACGTCTCTGGGCTTGCTGCAGGCCCGGTGCGTTGCGCAAGATCGTCCATCTGACGGGCGTAATCCCGCAGGGCTGCGCCGGTGTGGGAGCTTGGATGGGCAGCCACGGTTTCGGGTGTGCCGGCCACCACCAATAGCCCGCCACCTTCGCCGCCCTCTGGGCCGAGGTCGATGACCCAGTCAGCGGACCCAATGACGTCCAGGTTATGTTCGATGATTGCCACCGAATGCCCGGCCTCCACGAGTTCGCGAAAAGCCCGTAGCAATCGAGCCACATCATCGAAATGCAGTCCAGTCGTTGGCTCGTCAAAAAGATACAAAGTCCCGGTCGCCGTTTTAACCGCCTTCGCGTTGCGCGTTTTGCCGGTCTTTTTGGGTTCGCCCAGATAACCGGCGAGTTTGAGGCGCTGCGCTTCGCCCCCGGACAGTGTCGGCACCGGTTGTCCCAAGGCCAGATAGTCGAGCCCAACGGCCGATAGGGGTCTCAGGCGCGCGAGGATTTCACGGTCACTCGCGAAAGCCATTAGGGCCTCGGCGACGGTAAGTTCCAGGACGTCGGCGACGGAGCGGGCAATGCCATCGGCGCAATCGATCTTGACCTCGAGCACTTCCGCCCGATAGCGCCGCCCGTTGCAGTCCTGGCAGCGCAGATAAACATCGGATAGAAATTGCATCTCGACGTGTTCGAACCCATTGCCGCCGCAGGCGGGGCAACGCCCATCGCCCGCGTTGGTGCTGAAAGTTGAGATTCCATAACCGCGCTCGGTCGAGAGCGGATGGCGGGCAAACCTTGCCCGAATCGGATCGAACGCGCCGACATGACTCGCCGGATGCGAGCGGGTGGTGCGCCCGATCGGTGATTGGTCGACAAAGACGACATCGCCCAGCCAGTCGTCGCCGAGCAGCCGATCGTGTTCGCCAGGTGCGTCGGACGTCTTGCCGAGCGCTTTGAGCAGGGCCGGAAGCAGCACGTCTTGCATCAGCGTGGATTTTCCCGATCCGGAAACGCCGGTGAAGACGACCAGGCGCTGGAGCGGAATTTCGACGTTTAGCTGACGCAGGTTGTTGGCACGCGCGCCCTCCAGGATGAGCTTCGGGGTTGAGGCAACGACCGGTCTACGCTGGCTTGTTTCAATCTCAATTTTGCGACGCCCGCCGAGCCAGTCACCGGTGACCGTGGCGGCCCGCGCTAATCCACCGGGTGAGCCTTCGTAGAGCACGCGTCCCCCGGCTTTGCCAGGTCCGGGGCCGATGTCAATCACATGGTCGGCGGCAAACAGAATTTGTGGATCGTGCTCGACCACGACCAGCGAATTCCCCGCGTCGCGCAATCGCCGCATCACGCCGATGATACGTTGCAGGTCGCGCGGATGCAGTCCAATCGAGGGTTCATCGAGCACGAAGAGGGCGCTCGTGAGCGAGGTACCCAGCGCGGACGTGAGGTTGATGCGTTGTACCTCGCCTCCCGAGAGCGTTCGACTTTGGCGGTCCAGGGTCAGGTACCCCAGTCCAACTGCTTGCAGATAACCCAGTCGGGTGCGGATTTCTGCCAGTAGCAGAATAGTGGCCTCGTCCAGTGGCGGTGCCAGGGTTAATTGGTCAAAGAACTCTGCCAACCGGTCCACCGGCATCAACATCAGTTCATGGATCGAACGGTGACCCACCCGCCACCAGGTCGCCTGCGGCTTTAGCCGTGAACCGTGACAGGCGGTACAGGGCGTGTAGGCACGGTAGCGCGACAACAGCACCCGGATATGCATCTTGTAGGCTTTGGTTTCGAGCCAGTCGAAGTAGCGGTTGGCGCCGTACCAGTCGCGTTTCCAGTTGCCTGAAAAATCGGTCGCACCGTCGATGACCCACCGACGAGCGCTTTCGGGGAGATCGGTCCAGGCGATGTCCGTCGCCACCCCAGCGCCCTTGGCCAGTCGCATCAGGTCGGCTTGGCAATCGGCGAATGACGGGGTTTGCCAGGGCTTGATCGCACCCTGGGCCAAGCTCAAGCGACCGTCGGGGATGACCAGGCCCCAATCAACGCCGATGACGCGGCCAAACCCGCGGCAGGTTTCGCAGGCGCCGATGGCTGAATTAAAGGAGAACAGGCTCGCCGTGGGCGGCTCATAGCGGATCGCGCAGTCCGCGCATTCGAGCGCGGTTGAAAAACGCATTGGCGCTTCGTCACGCTCTTCGAACCAGACTACTGCCTTGCCATGGCCAAGTCGAAACGCAATTTCGAGCGCCTCGCCAACCCGCGAGCGGTCCGCGCCCGGGATTCGGAATCGATCTTGAATCACCCACCACAAGGGGCTGCCATCCGCCGCCTGGTCCTCGCGGTGGATCTTGGTGTAGCCCTGGGCTTCGAGTGCACCACGGACTTCGTCTGCGCTGAAATTCTCCGGGACCGGGACCGGGAAAGTGACGATAGCGCGCTGGACGGCTTTCGGGTCCTCGGTTGGGAGTGTCTCGCCGTGCGCCAGCAATTGCTCGGTGGCGCGCTGGGGGGTGTCTTGGCGGACCACCGCCGCGCATTGCCGGCAATGCAAGGTGGCGGCGCGGGCGAACAACAGCTTCAGATGATCATTAATCTCCGTCATCGTGCCCACGGTCGAGCGCGACGTGCGCACGGGATTGGTCTGGTCGATCGCAATGGCCGGCGGGACGCCCTCGATGCGGTCGACCTGGGGCTTGTCCATGCGGTCCAGAAACTGGCGCGCATAGGCCGAGAAGGTTTCGACGTAGCGGCGCTGCCCCTCGGCGTAGAGCGTGTCGAAGACGAGCGATGATTTACCCGAGCCCGATACCCCGGTGACTACAACCAATTGGTTGGTCGGCAGGTCGATATCGATGTTCTGGAGGTTGTTCTGTCGCGCCCCGCGAATACGGATCAAGCCCGTATCAGCAGCCCCGGCAGTCCCAGCAGATTCAGCCACCCATCATGCCCCGCATGCCGCGCATGAGATTTTTCAGGCCCCCTTTCTGGACCTTTTTCATCATCGTGGCCATCTGATCGTATTGCGTCAGCAAACGATTGACCTCCTGCACCTGAACCCCGGCGCCAGCGGCAATCCGGCGTTTGCGACTGGCCTTGAGTAACTCGGGTTTGGCCCGTTCTTGAGGGGTCATTGACTGGATGATCCCGGTCATGCGGCGCATCTCGCGTTCGGCCTTGTTCATATCGGCACCGGCGGCCGCTTGCTGAAATTGCGAGGGCAGCTTGTCGACGAGCGAGGACAGTCCGCCCATCTTGCCCATCTGCTGCAACTGCGAGAGAAAGTCCGAAAGATCAAAACGATTCCCGCTTTTGAGCTTGGCCGCTAGTTTTTCGGCGGCCGCCTGATCGATGCCTTTTTGTGCCTCTTCGACAAGCGCGACGATATCGCCCATGCCGAGCACGCGTTGCGCCATCCGATCCGGATGGAATGCATCGAGCCCGTCGAGTTTTTCGCCAATCCCGACAAATTTGATCGGCTGACCGGTGACATGACGGACCGACAGCGCGGCACCGCCGCGCGAATCGCCATCGAGCTTGGTCAGCACGATCCCGGTGAGGGGTAGCGCTTCGCCGAACGCCCGGGCGGTATTCACCGCGTCCTGGCCCTGCATGGCGTCGACTACAAAGAGCGTTTCGATCGGCTTGAGCACGTCGTGCAACGCCCGGATCTCGGCCATCATTTCGGCGTCGATCCCCAAGCGTCCGGCGGTATCGACCAGCAACACGTCGTGGTAGTGCGTGCGTGCCCACTGGACCGCGGCGCGCGCAATTTCCACGGGCTTTTGGTCCGGGGTCGAGGGGAACCAGTCCGCATCGACCTGCGCCGTGACGGTTTTTAATTGTTCGATTGCGGCGGGCCTGTAAACGTCACAAGAGACCGTAAGGACCTTGCGCTTTTGCGCCCGCAGGCGTTTGGCCAGCTTGCCCACTGTGGTGGTTTTACCCGCACCTTGCAGACCAGCCATCAGGATGATCGCTGGGGGGGTTGTCGCCAGATTGAGCTCGGCGGTCTGGCCACCCATTAGCGCGGTCAGTTCACGATGCACGACGCCGACCAGAGCTTGGCCGGGGGTGAGGCTTTGCAGCACGTCCTGGCCGAGCGCCTTTTCTTTGACCCGGCTGATAAATTCGCGTACGACCGGCAACGCGACGTCGGCTTCGAGCAACGCGATGCGAATCTCGCGCAGCATGGCGTCGGTGTTGGCTTCGGTCAGTCGTGCTTCGCCCTTGATAGTCTTTACGACGCGGGCCAGCCGTTGGGACAGAGTGTCGAACATGAGCGGTAGACTAGTGAAATGACGATCTTACTGTACGGATTGCCCACCCTTCTTTATGCGCTCGCCTTGCGGCTGGCTTGGCCGCGTGCGTTCGTCACGGTAGCCGGCGCGCGAGCGGCCACAGGTGTATCCCCGCAGCCGAGCGGTGCGATGTTGCCGCAGCGCTGGATTGTGCTCGCGGCGCTCCTGATTCAGGGCGTTTCGCTGGTGCTGCCGGTCGCCGCGAATGACCCTCATTTTGGGTTTGCCCATGTGCTGTCCGCCGCGATCTGGCTTGCGCTGGGTATTTTGTGGCTGGAAAGTATCGCCGTGCCGATGGGCGCATTGTGGTTACTGGTGTTGCCGCTCGCGGTGGCGGTGGCGTGGCTGCCTGGGGTCTTCCCGGGGTCGCCGATCAGCCTCCCGGATGCCCCCTTGTTTGTGCCACATCTGTTGTTGGGTGTTTGCGCCTACTCCTTCATGACCTTGGCCGCCCTGCAGTCGATTTTGATGGCAATGGCCGAGCGTGCCCTGCAGGCGCCAGCGCGCTTCGGTTTTCTTGCCGGGGGTCAGATGGCAGGTACCTCGGCAGGTACTTCGGCTGGTGCTTCGGCTGCTGCTTCGGCAGGCACTTCGTCGGGCCCTTCGGCCGGCAGTTCATCAACGACTGAAGGCGCCTGGGGTGCATGGATTGACGCCTTGCCGCCGCTGCTAACCCTCGAACGCTTGTTGTTTCGCTTAATTAGTGCGGGTTTTGTTTTTTTAAGTCTGACCGTTTTGACTGGGATTGTGTTCTCGGAGTCGGCCTTTGGGCGCCCCTTCCGGCTCGATCACAAGACGGTCTTTACCCTCCTTGCGTGGTCCCTGTTCGCGACGCTTTTGATCGGTCGTCGTCTCCATGGCTGGCGCGGGCGGACCGCGTTGCGTTTCACCTTGGGAGGCTTCACGCTATTGATGTTCGCTTATGCCGGTAGCCGCTTTGTCTTTGAGGTCATCCTGAGCCGCGGCCCGACTTGAACCGTTGCTGAACCAACTGAATCACCTCAATCACCGGAAACCCGGACGTTGACCAAGTTTTTGATGTGGATCGTGCTGGGGTTTTTAGGCTTGCTGGCCTGGAAAGCCCTGTCAGGTCGTCCGAAATCCTTGCGCCGCAACGATGGTAAGCACTCTGCCAGGTCCAGCTCGGCAACGCCCGACGTACCCAGCCCCAATCAAGGTGAATCGATGCAACGCTGCGCGCATTGTGGCGTCCACTTTCCCTTCTCTGAAGCCGTCATGGCGGATGGAGGCGTCTATTGCAGCGCAGCGCATCGGGATCGTCATCGTGATTCCAATGCGGGAACCCAGCATGAGCCCGACCGCTGACGGGTTTGTCGTAGATGCCGAGGGGTGGTTGCCCGAGGTGCGCCAACTCCGCTCCCCGCACGTAGACGCGCGTCCGATCGGGACGACTATTGATTTGGTTGTGATTCACCACATCAGTCTGCCCCCCGGCGAGTTCGGCGGGGATTCGGTCGAACGCTTGTTTATGGGCACTCTTGACGCCACGGTGCACTCGGCATTCGAACCGTTGGCTGGCGTGCGGGTGTCGGCGCATTTTTTGATTCGCCGCGATGGCTCGATCACGCAGTTCGCCGCCTGTGGCGCGCGGTCCTGGCACGCGGGCGAGTCTCGATTTCTGGAGCGAGATCGTTGCAACGATTTCTCGATTGGTATTGAACTCGAAGGTACTGGGGATATCCCGTATGACGCCGATCAATACCGCGCTCTTGTGCGCTTGATTCACAGCCTTGAGCGCGCCTATCCCTTAGTGTGGATCGCTGGGCATAGCGATATTGCTCCAGGCCGCAAGACCGATCCAGGGGCCTCATTTGACTGGCGGCGGCTCCACACAGACCTCGGTTCAGGGCGTCTGGTGCGTCCGTTTTAGGGTGTTGCTTGGGCCTCGGTCGGTCGTTGTTCTGCCCCCAACTGGCGGTTCGAATTGCTTGCAGATTTTGGCGACCAGGCGCTAGACTCAGTGCTTGAACTCGCCCCTAGGCACTACGGCTAGTGTTTTAGGGACTTTTGACCGATCGCCGTCATCGCGTGGAAACTCGGTCTAAGTGCGGGAATTTATTCACATTTCGGGTTGAGAATTTTCATGATGCATAGCGTGAGCGAGACATCACAGATTGAGCGATCGGGCACCGTCGGACGCCAAGGTTCAACGTCCGAAATGCAGCTCGGCGGCCTTGCAGGCTCAGGGGAGGCAGCACGGATTACTGACTTCGGCGTGATCCGCCGTAACGGGGCCGTGGTTCCATTCGAGCCGTCCAAAATTGCCATCGCGATGACCAAGGCCTTTTTGGCGGTCGCGGGCGGGCAGGGTGCAGCCAGTGCCCGGATTCGCGAGTTGGTTGAGCAGCTGACCCGTGGCGTCGTTGGATCGCTGATCCGCAACAAGCCCGCTGGTGGGACCTTCCATATCGAAGATGTGCAGGACCAGGTCGAACTGGCTTTGATGCGCTCCGGTGAACATGAAGCAGCGCGCGCATACGTGCTGTATCGGGAAAAGAGATCGCAGGAAAGGGCTGCGCGATCGGCCGCGGCTCCAGAGGTCACTCAACCGCTTCTGCATGTGCTGGATGATGGTCATCGGCGGCCGCTCAATCAGGCCGACCTGCGGGATTTGATCGCCGCGGCTTGTGTCGGCTTCGATGGCGTGGCCGACCCCGAGGCGATCTTCAGTGAAACCGTCAAGAATATTTATGATGGGGTACCCATCGAAGAGGTCTACAAGTCGGTGGTGTTGGCCGCGCGTTCGCGGATCGAGCTTGACCCCGCGTATTCCCAGGTCAGCGCTCGTCTCCTGCTGCATTCGGTGCGACGCGAAGTGCTTGGTGAAGAAGTGGCCCAGGGGGCCATGGTGTCTCGCTATGCCGAGTACTTCCCCGGTTTTATTCGCCGCGGAATTGACGCCGGTTTGCTCAACGAAGAGCTCGGTCGTTACGACCTGCAGCGACTAGGCGCTGCGCTAAACGCTGCGCGTGATTTGCAATTCACCTATCTGGGTTTGCAGACGCTGTACGACCGTTATTTTCTGCACGTACAAGACGCGCGGATCGAGTTGCCGCAGGCGTTTTTCATGCGCGTTGCGATGGGCCTGGCATTGGGCGAAGTCGACCGCGAGACCCGAGCGATTGAGTTCTACGAACTGCTGTCTTCGTTCGACTTCATGTCCAGTACCCCGACCCTGTTTAACGCAGGGACTCTGCGCTCGCAGCTATCAAGCTGTTACCTGACCACCGTAGCTGACGATCTCGATGGCATCTACGAGGCCATCAAAGAAAATGCCTTGTTGTCGAAGTTCGCCGGTGGTTTGGGGAACGACTGGACTGCTGTCCGGGCGCTGGGAAGTCATATCAAAGGGACGAACGGCAAGAGTCAAGGCGTTGTTCCGTTTTTGAAGGTCGTCAACGACACCGCAGTCGCGGTTAATCAAGGCGGCAAGCGCAAGGGCGCGGTATGCGCTTATCTCGAGACCTGGCACCTCGACATCGAAGAATTTCTGGAACTGCGCAAGAACACCGGTGACGATCGCCGTCGCACCCACGACATGAACACTGCGAACTGGATTCCAGATCTGTTCATGAAACGGGTGATGGAAAATCAGGAGTGGACACTTTTCTCACCGAGCGACTGCCCGGATTTGCACGACAAAGTTGGGACCGCATTCGAGGCTGCCTATGTCGCCCATGAGGCCCGGGCAGAGCGGGGCGAACTCAAGCTGTTCCGCAAGCTGCCGGCAGTTCAACTGTGGCGGCGCATGCTCAGCATGCTGTTTGAGACGGGGCACCCTTGGGTGACGTTCAAAGATCCATGCAACCTGCGTTCACCACAGCAGCACGTGGGTGTGGTGCATTCCAGCAACCTGTGCACCGAGATCACCCTCAATACCAGTGCGACCGAAATTGCGGTCTGTAATCTCGGGTCGGTGAATCTGCTGGCGCACCTGCATGAAGTGGGTCGTGAGGCCGATGGCCGGCCTCGTTATGCACTGGATCACGACAAGTTGGGTCGTACCATCGGGATCGCGATGCGGATGCTCGACAACGTCATCGACATCAACTACTACGCGGTCGCCAAGGCCCGCAATTCCAATCTAAAGCATCGCCCGGTTGGCTTGGGCATCATGGGCTTTCAGGACTGTCTGCATCAACTCCGGATCCCCTACGCTAGCGCCGACGCGGTGGAATTCGCGGATCGTTCAATGGAAGCGGTCTGTTATCACGCCTACTGGGCCAGCACAGAGCTCGCCGAGGAGCGCGGCCGCTACTCGAGCTACCGCGGCTCGCTGTGGGACCGCGGGATTCTCCCGCAAGATTCCCTCGATCTGCTGGCTGAGCAACGGGGCGGCTATCTGGACGTCGACCGTTCAAGCACGCTGGACTGGGAGCGTCTGCGTGACCGCATTCGTCAACACGGCATGCGTAACAGCAATTGCGTGGCGATTGCCCCGACCGCAACGATCAGCAACATCATTGGCGTGTCGGCCTGTATTGAGCCCACATTTGAGAATCTTTATGTGAAATCGAACTTGTCGGGCGAATTCACCGTTGTCAACGAGCATCTGGTTCGCGACCTCAAACGCCTAGGCCTGTGGGACGAGGTGATGGTGTCCGATCTGAAGTATTTCGATGGTTCATTGGCAAAAATTGATCGCGTGCCTGAGGAACTTAAACAGCTGTATGCGACCGCTTTTGAGGTCGACCCCAGTTGGTTGGTCGAATGTGCTTCGCGTCGTCAAAAGTGGATCGATCAGGCCCAGTCGCTCAATATTTATATGGCTGGGGCCTCCGGCAAGAAGCTCGATGACACCTACAAGATGGCGTGGTTGCGTGGGCTTAAGACGACCTATTACCTGCGAACCGTTGCGGCCACCTCTGCTGAAAAGTCAACGAGTGACCGTGTCGGCCAGCTCAATGCGGTGTCGGCGCAACCGGGTGGGCATGCCGGCTTTTCGTATGGCGCCACCGAGGCGGCCGCAGGCACTGGCCTGACGACTTCGGCGGGCGCATACCCGGCAGGGGCGGGCGCGGGTAGTGAACATTTCAGTCGCAAGGCGGAAGAGATCGCTCCTAAATTTTGCGCGATCGACGATCCGGAGTGCGAGGCCTGTCAATAGGGTTAGTGGTTTAGTGGATCAACAGGTCAATTCGGTCTGTTGGTTCGATCGTTCAGGTTTTTTCAGTCAATCAGGCTTCGTCGGGTTGACGTTCTATTTTGTGGTAAGGCCAAGCTATGCTCTCCTGGGATGACGCTCCAAATTCTGCCCCTCTGACCGGTCGGGTGCCTCCCTTGGCGCCCCCTTCGGCCGCCCCAGTCGCCGCTTTCCCGATTCTTGGGCGTGGCGCGTTTGATGAGCACTCCGTCCTGGTGCCACAGGCTCCGGGTCAGACTACGGAGTCGACCGCTGATTCAACTGCTGATTCGAACGGCGTCGCACGTCGGGTTCGGGTCGATGACAAGCGCGTGATCAACGGTGGTGCCGACGTTAACCAACTCGTGCCGTTCAAGTACAAGTGGGCCTGGGATAAATATCTCGCCGGTTGTGCCAACCACTGGATGCCGCAAGAAATCAACATGAGTCGCGATATCGCGCTCTGGAAAGACCCCAACGGGTTGACCGATGACGAGCGTCTGATCGTTCGACGAAATCTCGGGTTTTTCGTTACCGCCGACTCGCTGGCGGCCAACAACATTGTGTTGGGAACCTATCGCCACATCACGGCGCCTGAATGCCGTCAGTTTTTGTTGCGGCAGGCGTTCGAGGAAGCGATTCATACCCACGCTTATCAGTACATCGTTGAATCTCTGGGTCTGGAAGAGGGTGAGATCTTTAACGCGTATCACGAGGTCAAGTCGATCCGGGATAAGGACGAGTTCCTGATCCCGTTCATTGATACGCTGACCGACCCGCATTTCAAGACCGGAACCCCAGAAACGGACCAGGCACTTCTCAAGAGCTTGATCGTGTTTTCATGCCTGATGGAAGGGCTGTTTTTTTACGTCGGTTTTGTCCAGATCCTCGCACTCGGACGTCAGAACAAGATGACGGGTGCTGCCGAACAGTACATGTACATCCTTCGTGACGAGTCGATGCACTGTAATTTTGGAATCGATCTGGTTAACACCATCAAGCTCGAGAACCCTCATCTCTGGACGGCTGCGTTCAAGGAAGAAATTCGGACCTTATTCCTGCAAGCGGTCGAGCTCGAATATCGATATGCGGAGGACACCATGCCCCGTGGTGTTCTGGGGTTGAACGCGCCCATGTTCAAAGGGTACTTGCGCTACATCGCTAACCGGCGCGCGCAACAGATTGGGCTTGAGCCGATGTTTGCCACGGAGGACAACCCCTTCCCGTGGATGAGCGAAATGATCGATTTGAAGAAAGAGCGCAACTTCTTTGAGACTCGAGTGATCGAGTACCAGACCGGAGGTGCGCTCAGTTGGGACTGAGTCCCTGTTTTTAATCATGCCCAGAGCATGTACGTGGAGAACAATATGGCGAAGGCCAAAAAAGATGAAATCAAGGCCAAGGTAAAGAGCACCAAAGCGGGTAAGGCTGAAAAGAAGACCGAAAAATTGTCGAAGCCCGCCAAGGTCGAGAAAGCTGAAAAGGTTGTGAAGGCCGCGAAGCCCGCCAAGGCCGATAAAGTTGACAAAGCCGCGAAGGCGGCAAAGCCCGCGAAGGCCGCGAAGGCCTCGAAGTTGGTAAAGGTTGGGAAGGCAAGCAAAGCCGAGAAAGCAAGCAAGGCGATCGAGCCCGTCAAAGCGGTCAAAGCGGACGCTACTAAGGCCGCAGTCAAGACTGCGACCAAAGTCGCGCAGATTGCCCCATCAATCAAGGCCGTGACCACGAAAGCGACCCCGCTACAGGCTCCCGCGAAGGCCTCGAACAAGGCTACGCCAATTACAGCGCTCAAAGCGCCGGCCAAGACGGTCGCTACGGCGCCCCTGAAGCCCATCGCAAAGTCAGTGGCGAAGCCCGCTGCAAAGCCATCTGCCAAGGCTTCCGCTAGAGCTCCCGTTAAAGTGCCAGCTAATGTCGGTGTCGACGTCAAGACCAAGCCTCCTGCCAGGGCTCAAAAGCCTGTGGCCGCCCCGCCAGAGGATCCAACACCGGCTGCGCCCAGTGCCCGCGTAACTAAGCCCGCCGCGAAGCCCGCCGCGAAGCCCGCCGCGAAGCCCGCCGCGAAGCCCGCCGCGAAAGCTGCCGCTAAGCCCGCCGCGAAGCCCGCCGCGAAAGCTGCCGCTAAGCCCGCCGCGAAGCGGGGTACTCAGCAGCCAGCTTCAGCTGCCGCGGCGCCACCAGCGGCCGCAATTCCTGCGAAACTTCGACCTTCACCCGCACCCCGCACGAGTGCTAAAAAGGCTTCGCCCGCCACTGGCCTAGCCGCGGAGTCAGCTGGACTTTGGCCATTCCCTACGGGCGCTCGCCCCTGATCCGTTTCATGGGTCTGGTGTTGACGGGTCCTTGGCTGAAAGGGCCCGTGCTCAGTGGTCGTGAGACCATGGCGGCCTTGTTTCGCTGAGATGGGGTTCGCTATGTTCTCGAGCGCAATCTGGCTCGTCTTTGAAACCGTTGGCGGGTTGCTCGCTAGCGCTTGCGTGCTGCGGGTTTGGGCTGGCTGGGCCGATGTGCATCCGCGCAATCCGCTGCTGGTCTTTGCGGCGGCGTTAACGGACTGGCTTGTGATGCCACTGCGGCGGCTGGTGCGGCCATCGCGAACGATCGACTGGCCGAGTGCCTTGGGTGCACTCCTAATTGCATTGCTGTTGTTGTTGGTTCAGTTCGTCCTGTTCGGCGATCTCGATCGGGTCGACAAGGCGCCGGCGTTTGGAACGATTTTGTTCGCGGCCATCCTGCGGGTCGCGCGCTGGCTGCTGGTGATGCTGATGGCCACCACCATTCTTCAAGCCATCCTTTCCTGGGTCAATCCTTACGCGCCAATCGCTCCGGCGCTGGAGCAATTGACACGGCCTTTTTTGGCGCCCATCCGTCGGATCATCCCATTACTGGGTGGGGTTGATCTCTCCCCGTTAGTCCTGTTACTCGTTGTCCAGTTTTTAATGAGTCTGATTGATCGAACGTTGCCGATGTTGGGCGTTGGTTAATCAGGTCCACTGATGGTGATGGTGGTGATCATCAAGATCGGTGGCTAATGCATCTTCAGATTCGGGCCAGGGCCGCTCGCCGTAGGCGGCTTCATACCGCTCGGCGATGACCTTGCGGTTGACCACGTGGCTTTGGGCGCCGGAATGCTCGATTTTCATCGCGCCCAAGACTGAGCCCAGACGGGCTGACGCGACCCAGTCTTTGCCCGTTGACCGGCCATAAAGCACTCCAGCTCTGAACGCGTCGCCACAACCGGTTGGATCGACGGCGTGCGAAATCGCCGCCGCCGGGATCGAATGGGGCTCGCCGTCCACCCATACGGTGCAGCCCTCGCCCCCGCGGGTGACGATCAGCGCGTTTACCAGGCGCGCGAGCTCGGATTCCTCAAGCCCGGTCTTCTGGGTGATCATTGAGCACTCGTAATCGTTAACGGTAACTGCAACCGCGCCTTCCATCATGCCCCGCAGCGCATCGCCATCGAACATCGGGAGCGCCTGACCGGGGTCGAAAACGAAAGGCACATCGTTGACCCGAAAACTCTCTGCATGATCTATCATGGCCTGGCGACCGTTGGGCGAGATGATGCCGAGCGCCGCGGGGAGGTGCCCAGCAACTCGGACTTCATGGGCCCGATCCATCGCACCGGGGTGAAACGCGGTGATCTGATTGTCGTCGAGGTCGGTGGTGATGTAGGCCTGCGCGGTCCAGAGTTCGTCAATCCGCATGACCCCCGACACATCGACACCAATGCGTTTCATCCGGTTGATCTGGTCGTCACCGTCCCGTCCAACCGCTGCGAGAACCGCCGGATGGGCGCCTAAACCGGCTAAGGAATACGCGATGTTGGCGGCAGTTCCGCCGTAATTGCGCTCGAGTCGGGGGGCCAGGAAGGCAACATTGATCATGTGCACCTTGTCGGCCAGGATGTGATCCTTGAAATGGCCCTCGAAGACCAGGATCGTGTCATAGGCGACCGAACCACTGATCAGGATTCGGGGGGCGTTCCAGGACGTATGCCAGTGCGAACTCATGGGCGTTGGGTCTCGGTTGAAATGGAAGGAAATGGGCGATGGCCGGCCAAGCAGACCCAGCCATCACGCTCGGCAACGACGGTCAGGGGGACGCGAGGCGCATAGGCGCTGGCGACCTCGGCAGCCTGTCGCTCGAGAACGCCCGACAGTACCAGAGTGCCGCCGGCCCGGACGAGGTCGATCAGAACGGGTGCCAGCAGCTTGAGGGGCATCGACAGAATATTGGCCACAACGACGTCGACCGCCTCCGGGCGAGGGTCTTCGGTCGAACGAATCTCAATCACCTGGTCTGTTGGCGGGTTCGCTTGCGCATTGGCTTGAGTGGAGATCAGCGCTTGTGCATCAATATCAATCGCAATGACTGACTGCGCCCCCAGTCGGGCCGCGGCGATCGCCAGAATGCCGGAACCGCAACCGTAATCAATGACCGACTCCTCACCATGGATGTGGCGCTCGAGCCATTCAAGGCAGAGGCGAGTGGTCGGATGGCTCCCCGTTCCAAACGCTAACCCCGGGTCGAGTTCGATGCAAAGTCGGCCTCGGTTGTTGGGGGCTTGCGCGGCCTCTGCGTGCCATGAGGGTGTGATGAGGAGGCGCTCACCGATCGGAATCGGCTCGAACTGCGCCTGCGTCAGGCGCACCCAATCCTGCTCTGCAACCCAACGAATGTTGACCCGACCGGGCGGTGGACTCGCGATCGCATCGGCGACGTCGTTCAACACCGCAAGTGGATCGCAGTGGGCCACCATGAGCGCGGTCAGGCGCGTGCGTTCCCATCCAGGCGCCGGCGGCATTAATCCCGGTTCGCCGTAGAGCGGTACTTCATCAATCGAATCCGCATCGGCGTCCTGCGCGTCAACCGAGAGTGCGCCGGCTTCGAGCAGGGCATCGCTCCAGATTTCAACCATCGGTAACGGAATCTCGAAGCTCAATTCCTGCCAGCCCAACGGCATGCTGCCGGCTGCTTTCTCGTCAGTGACCACCGCTTCAGTGACCACTACGTTGGGCAAGACGTTGCTCCAGATAATGGATCGAGGTCCCGCCCGTGATGAAGCGGGCATCGGTCATCAACTCGCGATGTAAGGGGATATTGGTCTGGATGCCTTCCACGACCATTTCGGAAAGCGCAACTCGCATGCGAGCGATCGCCTGCTCGCGGGTGTCGCCATATGCGATCACTTTGGCAATCAGTGAATCGTAGTGAGGGGGGATGACGCAGCCTGCGTAGACATGGGAATCAACCCGAATGCCGGGGCCGCCGGGTGGGTGCCACGAGGTGATTCGTCCCGGGCTCGGAGTGAATTTGAACGGATCCTCTGCATTAATCCGGCACTCAATCGCATGGCCACGAGGGCTGACATCGCGTTGACGGATGCTCAGACGCTCGCCAAACGCAATTCGGATCTGCTGTTGAACGATGTCATAGCCTGTAATGAATTCGGTGACTGGATGTTCAACCTGTACCCGCGTATTCATTTCAATGAAATAGAACTCTCCGTTTTCGTAGAGGAATTCGAATGTGCCGGCTCCGCGGTAACCGATCTTGCGGCAGGCGTCTACGCATCGGGCGCCGATTCGGTCGATCAATCGCCTCGTGATCCCTGGCGCTGGTGCCTCTTCGACGACCTTCTGGTGGCGGCGCTGCATCGAGCAGTCGCGCTCGCCCAGATGAATCGCATTGCGGTGCTCGTCCGCTAAAATCTGGATCTCGACATGACGGGGGTTTTCGAGAAATTTCTCGAGATAGACCGCAGGGTTAGAGAACGCAGCGCCGGCCTCCTGGCGCGTTGTGTTGACGGCATTCACCAAGGCAGCTTCGGTGTGGACGACGCGCATGCCACGACCGCCCCCGCCCCCTGACGCTTTGATGATGACCGGATAGCCGACCGCGCGCGCGATCTTGATGATCTCCTTGGGGTCTTCAGGTAACGCACCGTCACTGCCCGTGACGACCGGTACACCCGCTTTTTTCATCGCGTCTTTAGCGCTGACTTTGTCGCCCATCAACCGGATCGAATCCGGTCGGGGGCCGATGAATACGAAACCGCTTTTCTCCACGCGTTCGGCGAAGTCAGCGTTTTCTGAGAGAAATCCATAACCCGGATGGATCGCCTCAGCGTCGGTGACTTCCGCCGCCGAGATAATGGCTGGGATGTTGAGGTAGCTGTCGCGAGAGGCTGCCGGTCCGATACACACCGATTCGTCGGCTAGCTTGACGTACTTGGCGTCAGTATCGACCTCGGAATGCACAACGACGGTTTTGATTCCGAGCTCTCGGCAGGCGCGTTGGACCCGCAGAGCAATTTCCCCGCGGTTGGCGATCAGGATCTTTTCAAACATCAGGTCGTCGTTACTCGAGTTCGAACAAAGGCTGGCCGTATTCAACCGGTTGGCCATTGTCGACCAGGATGGCCTTCACGATGCCAGTGAAATCACTTTCAATTTCATTGAGCAGTTTCATCGCCTCGATGATGCACAGGGGCGCACCTTCCTTGATCGGGCTGCCCACCTCAACGAAGGCTTCCGCGCCCGGGCTGGGGGCCCGATAGAACGTACCCACCATGGGTGATTTGACCAGATGGCCGACAACGGGTTCGATCGGCTCCGCTTCGATGGGCGCCGCTGGCCCATTCGTCACCATCGCCGCCGGTTGGGGGTAGTACCCAAACGACTGCGGCATCGGCTGCATGCCGCCCGTCGCCGCCGTGTTCTTGACGATTCGAACCTTGTCTTCGCCTTCAGTGATTTCGAGCTCTGAGATGCCCGATTCCGAGACAAGGTCAATCAGCGTTTTAATTTTGCGCAGATCCAAAGGGACCTCCTTCAAGCGAAAGCCAGAGTTGGCGTTGGGCCGATCAATGGGAGATGCAGGCTATTCGCCACAGAAGCACGCATAAGCCGCGAATTTTGCCGCACACCCTCGCGGGTGTCTACCTCAACCGCTAACGCGTGCCCTCCTGCAGGCGCTGGAGCAGTTTGCGCAATTTTTCGAGATCGACCACCCCCAGTGTCCGTTCCACCACCCGACCGTTTGAGTCAATGACCGCGGTAAACGGGAGCGCCCCGGCGTCATTGCCCAAGGCACGGCCGAGTTCGGAGCCCGCGGCCCCAGCCACCACAAGCGGGTAGCTCACCGGGGCGCGCCGTGCGAACTCGTTGACCTGGTCGGCCCGGTCGATGGCAACTCCAATGAATTCGATACGTGGACCCGGAGACTTTGCAGCTTGCTGTTTTTCGGGATTGATTTCCGGATTTAATTGTTGATAGAGCGCCGAGAGCGCCGGCATCTCTTCAACACAGGGCGCGCACCAGGTCGCCCAGAAATTCACCACGGTGATTTGTCCGCGCAGGGTGTCAAGAGCCTTCGGTTGACCATCAGGGCCTGGCCATTGTTGGCTCCAAAGGGTTTGCACCGCCGGCTCGGCGGTGGGTGTGGCCTGGCGATTCCACGAGGACGATCCAAGTCCTGCTCCAAGTCCGGCCGCGAGTGCGAGCAGAGCGATCACAAGGATGACCAATCCCACCAGAAAAGCTGGGCGGGCCTGACCCTGGGGTTTTCCGTGCTGCCACTGACGTCGTCTGCGTTCAATCAGCTGGTCCCGATGACCTCGATCGGCTCCGCGCGGGCCGTCTTCTCGGGCCGCCCCGCGCAAGTCATGGATCGGATGCATCGCGATCATGACCGGCCAGTCGCGCCAGTACCCGACGAGCACTTCGATACGGCCACGTCCACCGGATCCGGTCGTCTCGGTCGCTTCAAAATCCAGGCCCCGATTGATCAGGTCGATCGCGACCTCTTTGGCATGGCCGTCAGCGATTTGCAGGTGGAGAACCGCATGCTCAGTCACGAGACCTTTCCAGGCTGCGCCGGTAATCAGCGGAGACCATTGCGCGAGTTGTTCCATCAGTTCGATGGCCGCAACTTGAATGGATTCCCGGCGCTCTTCATGTCCCGCCGCGTCAAAAAGGTCCAGATGTTCACGCAGCGCTTCGTCGATCTCGTCGTTGTCGGGCATCGAGCCCTTGGGTGAGGCGTCTGCCACGCCGAGGTGACGCGCTGCGCGGCGCTTGGCCGCGCCATAGTCAAGGCCCGAGTCAGCAACCAGAGCTGCCGCGACCGCGGCCATTTCGCGGCGAACTGTCATCGCCGTCTCCTCAAATTCAGGCAAAACGCATCCGCGTTCAGAACGCCGTACAGTGTAGCTTGACGCCTGTGACGCAGCGCGCCTTTGGAATTATCGAGTCATGCATCTTCACATTCTTGGAATCTGCGGCACCTTCATGGGAGGGATTGCCGCCCTTGCCCGCGAGTCCGGACACCGAGTCACGGGCTGTGATGCCAATGTTTATCCGCCGATGAGCGACCAGCTCCGGGCGCTCGGGATTGATCTGGTTGAAGGCTGGGATCCGAGTCAGCTTGAAGACCCAGCGATACGCGGCGCGGATTGTTTTGTCGTCGGCAATGTTGTTACCCGCGGCAATCCGCTAATGGAGGCAATTCTCAATCAAGGTTTGCCCTACGATTCGGGACCCCGATGGATCGCTGAGCATGTGCTGCGCGGTCGTGCAGTGATCGCCGTCGCGGGCACCCATGGCAAAACCACGACCACGTCGATTTTGTCCTGGATTCTGGATGCCTGTGGGGCGGCGCCCGGGTTTCTGGTCGGTGGGGTGCCTGGCGGGTTTGGTGTATCCGCCCGCTTGGGCACAGGGGCGGCTTTCGTCATTGAAGCAGACGAATACGACACTGCTTTTTTCGATAAACGTTCAAAATTTGTGCATTATCGGCCGCGTATCGCGATTCTGAATAATTTGGAGTACGACCACGCTGATATCTTTCCGGACCTGGCCGCGATCGAGACGCAGTTTCATCACCTCGTCCGCACGGTGCCAAGCTCGGGCAGGCTGATTGTCGATGGGTCGAGCGAGGCGATCGACCGGGTTCTCGCTCGCGGTTGTTGGACTCCGGTGGAGCGAATCGGCGGAGAACACGCTGATTCATCGAGCAACGGCGCTGATCACAAGACTCCCTGCCAGGGCCGCTGGCAGGCCCGCGTCTTAAATGAATTGGCCGAGGCCACCGCCATCGAAGTGCGGTTGGATGGAGATGTCGTTGGGCACTGTGACTTGCCCTTGGCCGGTGCGCATAATCGGGCCAATCTGCTGGCTGCGGTGGCGGCCGCCCGCGCTCTGGGTATCGCGCCCGCCGCAGCACTCGAGGCCGCCGGGCGTTTCCCGGGGGTTCGGCGTCGGCTCGAGACCCGCGGTACGGTGGCTCGGGTCACGGTGATTGACGACTTCGCCCATCATCCAACGGCGATCGAACAGACAATCAATGGTCTCTGTGCCCGGATCCACGACGGCGGTCGGGTGCTTGCCGTGCTGGAACCCCGATCGAATACGATGAAGCTCGGCACGATGTCGGCGCGGCTCCCTGCCAGCCTGGCCCGAGCGGACCGTGTGTTCTGTTATGTCAAAGGCTTGGGGTGGAACGTCGCGCAGGCCCTCGAGCCCCTGGGCGACAAGGCGCAAACATTTGAGGATCTTGTGGCGCTGGTCGCGGCGGTGGTGGCTGAGTCGCGCCCGGGCGACCGAATTTTAGTGATGAGCAACGGGGGCTTTGGCGGGGTTCATGAGAAGTTGCTGGCAGCGCTTCAGGATCGCGCTGCCGCTGTCCCCTGATCGCTGGTTTGTTCTAGTCGTTATCACCATCGAAGACGTTTCCCAACCCCGGGGTCAGGGCGCCCAGCAGTGAGCCCTCTTCGCGTTGGCCACCCATTTGGGGGGCGGCCGCGAAGATCCTTGAAGCGAGCCGAGAAAACGGGAGGGACTGCAGCCAGACCGTTCCAGGCCCTGTCAGACGCGCGAAGAACAAGCCTTCACCCCCGAAAAGGGCGGTCTTGATTTTCCCAACGTACTCGATATCAAAATCAACGGCCCCGGCGGTCGCGACCAGGCAACCCGTATCCACGCGCAATACCTCACCCGCTGCCAGTTCGCGTCTGACCACGGTGCCACCCGAATGCACAAAGACCAGGCCGTCGCCTTCGAGGCGCTGCATGATGAACCCCTCTCCGCCAAAGAATCCGACAGAGAGTTTTTTCTGAAAGGCAATACCAATCTGGACACCGCGGGCAGCGGCCAGAAAGCTGTCTTTCTGGCAGATCAATTGGCCATCAAACTGGCGCAAATCGATGGGGAGAATTTTTCCGGGGAAAGGTGCTGCAAATGCGAGCTTTTGACGCTGGGGCGCCGCGTTTGTGTAAACCGTAATGAACAGGGACTCGCCCGTCAGGAGTCTCTTGCCAGCACCCAGCAATTTGCCCAACAGGCCCGAGGCAGACTGGCTGCCGTCACCAAACAGGGTGTCCATGGTGATTCCGGCTTCCATGTACATGAGGCTACCCGCCTCTCCCACCATCGCTTCGCCTGGGTCGAGTTCGCATTCAACGAACTGCATCTCCGAGCCGATGACTCGATAATCGATTATGTCCATGGCCATCGCGTTCCCTCCTCTGTTGCGCCTGAACTTTAGCCCGAAATACCCTTCAGATCGGCGCGGCGCGTTGAAAGCGCCCGCTGGTAAGATCGCCGACTCTCTGCGATGGGCTCCCATGAACGTTCTGCTCGAAGAAGACGGCAGCTACAAAGCCGGTCACGTCCTGGCGGATGCAGGTGCGAACCTGCAAGTCGAACTCGCGACCGGGCGCCGCGTCCGGATCAAGGCGGCCGCTGTGATGCTGCGTTTTGAGACCCCAACGCCTGCGGATCTGATGCAGGCCGCGCAGATGATGGGTGACGCGATTGATCTCAAATTTTTGTGGGAAATTGCTCCCCAGGACGAATTTGCGTTTGATGCGCTGGCGCTCGATTGGTTTGGCCGCGCGCCAACGGCGGTCGAGGCCACGGCTTTGTTACTCCGCCTACATGGCGCGCCGATCTATTTTCATCGCAAGGGCAAGGGGCGTTATCGACCGGCTTCGACAGAACAACTCAACGCGGCCTTGGCGGGTTTGGAGCGGAAGCGCCAGCAACAAGAGGTGATGGACGGCTGGGTGGCTGAAATCACCGCCGGGGTCTTGCCAGCCGAAATGCGCGCGCTTGCCGATGCGCTGGTTTTTGCGCCCGACAAGATGTCGCTCGAGTGGAAGGCGTTCGATCGCGCTTGTCAGCAGCTGCAGCGTTCACCCGAGCGCCTCATGCTCGCACTGGGGGCGTTTGACTCGCCGCGAGCCCTGCACATGCGGCGTTTTTTGCGGGAGCAGTTCCCGGGGGGTGGCGGGTTTCCGCCGCAGGTGTTGCGATTGGACCCCCACGCCGACCCCCACTCCGACCACCAGGCCGACCCGCAATCGGGTCTGGCCAGCGGGTCCCGATCCGGCGGAATTAGGGCGGGGACGATCGGAGGGAATAACTCCCTCGCGCAAGCCCTCCGTGCGGCGATCCCCGAGACCTTGCCCGATGCCGGCGTCGAGGCCTTTTCGATTGACGATTCGACGACGACCGAGATCGACGATGCACTTTCCGTCACCCCGCTCGCTGACGGGCGGTTGAGGGTTGGGATCCACATTGCAGCCCCGGGGCGTGATCTCACACCGGGGTCGCCGCTCGACAAGGTTGGTCGCGCTCGTATGTCGACGGTCTACATGCCGGGCGACAAGATCACGATGCTCCCGGACAACGCCATCGAGCGCTGGTCGCTGGACGCCGGGCGTCACTTGCCAGCGCTTTCCATGTACGTCGACCTCGATGAAACGGGGACTCGAATCGTCGATGGTTTCTCGCGCGTTGACCGAGTCAAGATCGTCGAGAACCTGCGCCATGATCGTCTCGAGGGCGTTGTGACGGAGGCCTTGCTCGATGAAGCACCCGACAGCCCTGCGCCGCCCGATTTGCCCCACGCGTTTGCGCTGCGAGCCCTCTGGCGTCTGACCCTGTCACTCAGCGCGGAACGAGATCAACTGCGCGGCAAACCCGAACCGCGTAATCGGGTCGACTTTTCGTTCTACATTGATCGCCAACCCGATGGCGCTGAGACGGTCAGAATCGTTCAACGCCGCCGTGACGCCCCGCTCGATCGGATCGTTGCCGAACTGATGATCCTCGCAAACGCTCGCTGGGGTCGCCTGCTGGCGGACCATCGGGTTCCCGGGATTTACCGGATTCAGCCACCCGGAACGCGGGTTCGCATGGCCACCCATGCCGCGCCTCATACGGGCCTGGGCGTGGCGCAGTACGCCTGGTGCACGAGCCCATTGCGACGCTATGTGGATCTCGTCAATCAGCGTCAGGTGATCGCGGTACTGTCTGGGCGCACGCCGCCGTACACCGGAAGCGACTCAGACCTCTTCGCAGTGTTGTCGGCGTTCGATGCGAAGTACGAGGCCTATGCGGATTTTCAGTCCCGCATGGAGCGATGGTGGTGTCTGCGATGGCTGCAGCAGGAGGGGCTAACTCGCGTCGAAGCGGTGGTGACGCGCGACGACATGGCCCGCCTTTGCCATGCTCCGCTGGTCCTTCGGGTGACTGGGATGCCGATGCTCGCTCCAGGCCGGCGGATCGTGATCGATCTGGTTGAGCAGGATGAACTCGACTTGACCATCCACGCGCGGTTTGTGGAGGTGGACGGAGAAGGCGTTGACGTGCCGGAGGAAGACGGACTCGACGCAGAGGCCCACGCAGCGGCCGACTTAGTGGTCCAATCGGAGGGGGTTGATGCGTATGGCGTGATCGGAAATCCGATTGCTCACAGCCGATCGCCGTCGATCCATGCCGCGTTTGCGATGGCGACTGGCCAGGCCATCGTTTACGAACGCATCCTGGCGCCAGCCGATGGATTTGTCGCGACAGTCGATGCTTTTCGGGCTCAAGGCGGAAGTGGGCTCAATATCACGCTGCCTTTCAAACAAGATGCCTACGCCTATGCCACCGAGAGAACCCCACGGGCGGAAGCGGCTGGTGCCGTGAACACCCTCGTCTTTAGTGCGGACGGGGTGTTGGGTGACAACACAGACGGTATCGGCTTACTGCGTGATCTCGCCCGGCTGGGGGTTTCGCTGGCGGGCGCCTCGGCACTGGTACTTGGTGCCGGCGGCGCTGCTCGAGGAGCGCTTGCTGCTCTACTGCACTCAGGTTGCGGGCGTCTTGCAGTCGCGAACAGGACCCCCGAACGGGCTGTGGCGCTCGCCGCCGATCCGCTCTTGGCCGGTGTCGAGGCGGTCACGATGGAGGCCCTCGAAAGCCTGAAGGTGGATATCGTGATTAACGCCACCTCGGGTGGGTTGCAGGGTGAGCGCCTGGCGGTACCCGATGCGTTGCTACGAGGTGCCCGGCTGGCTTACGACATGGTTTACGCAGCGCACGCGACGCCGTTTGTCCAACAGGCTCAGGCGGCGGGTTGTCCGCTTTGCGTGGACGGGCTTGGCATGCTGGTAGAACAAGCGGCTGAGAGTTTTCGAGTATGGCGTGGCGTTATGCCCGAAACCGAGCCGGTACTGCAGGCCATGCGCGCCGAATTGGCCGGGAGTTCCGGGGCGTGAGCGGCTTCGGGCGCTGGTGTTGGCTCTTGAGTTGGCGACTGGTCTTGGCGGCGACCGTTGGGGTGCTTGCGTTGCAGGTCTGGTTTTTTGGTCAGGTGCTTTGGTGGTCCCGGTTTGACCCCAGTACGACCGCTTTTATGCGGGCCGAACTGGTTCGGCTGCGCAATGAAGATCCGGTGGCTCAATTGCGTCACCAGTGGACGCCCTATTCGAGGATTTCTTCAAATCTCAAGCGTGCCGTGATTGCCTCGGAGGATGCGCATTTCACCGAGCATGACGGGGTTGACTGGGACGCCCTGGAGCTTGCCTGGCAGGCCAATGCCAAACGCGGCCGGGTGGTTCGGGGTGGGTCAACGATCACCATGCAATTGGCCAAAAACTTATTTCTCTCGGGCGAGCGGAGTTACTTGCGGAAAGCCCAGGAGCTTGTGATTAGTTACATGATTGAGTTGGTCATGGACAAGCGCCGCATTCTGGAGCTCTATCTGAACGTGGCCGAATGGGGGGTAGGGGTGTTCGGCGCGGAGGCCGGTGCTCGACAGCATTTCGGCCACGGTGCCGATCGACTCGCACCAACTGAAGCGGCTCGAATGGCCGCCATGCTGCCCAATCCGCGGTGGTTCGATCGTCATCGAAGTGATCCCAAATTGCTCCGCAAGACCCAGATCATCGAGCGCAGGATGGCGGTCGCGCCGATTCCATGAACGAACCGTCGGGGGCTAGCGTCATGGGTTGAACCGCCGGTCGGAGCGTGGCTGACGCCTGACCTTGACCGCACGCAACGGGCAATCTGAGCCCCCATGATCGCTGCAGTCATGAGTTCTTCCCCCGTTCTAATCCCGACCTCCGCTCTCGCGATCCTTACGCTCTTGACGGCGGTGAGCGCGGTGACTGGCCTGACTGGCTGGATTTGGTGGGCGCGTTGGCAGCGCAGCCAGCGACGATTGGAGACCGCGCAACTCGAGCGATGCTGCCATCGGCTCGGCTGGCGGCTCGAGGTCGGAAACCGTGGCGTTACGATTTTGGGAAGGTCTCTCAGTCGGCGCTGGAGCCTGGTTGCCGGCACTTCTGGTGATCCGGGCTCGGTGATTTTTACGTTGGGAGCGCCTGATCTCGATCAGGCGTTGGCCCTCTTGTGCGCCCGCTCAGCTCGTGGTGATGCGCGCCAGCAGTCGCCCGCGTTTATGCGCTTGACGCCAGTGCAAACGGTCGGCTCACGCGCTGTCGTGCGCGCGTTTACGGTCCATGCAAAGGATCGCGACGAGGCGCAGCGGCTGCTCAGCCCCACGGTCGAGCACCTCTTGATCGGTCGGACATCGCATGCGGCCCAACGCGCAGATTCGAGCCTGCGGATCTGGATTTGCCCGCACGGGGTGCAAATCATCAGTGCGCGCAGCGACGTCAATTGGATACGACTTCGACATGTGATCCAACTGGGACTCACGATTGGGTTGCGTTCGGGCTTTCCCTAAGGGTTGCGGCGTAGAATTTCGCTCGGTGTTCAACCTGGAACCGACCGATGAGCGATTTTCCGTTTGCATTGGATGAGTCCGAACCCCCGACGCCGCGCGACCCCGAAGAGGCTTCCCGATCGCTGGGCGAAGTCCAGGAACTATTGCGCAGACTCAGCCTGGTGCGCGACCTGGCCAGACGTGAGACCGGGGCGGATCATCAGCGTCAGAGTCTCACCGAGCGGGTGGCCGAGGCCCAGCATCTGTCCCATCTGAGGGCCCGGATTGATCGGCTGCACCCGGCCGATGTGGCCTTTGTACTGGAGGCATTGCCCCCCGAGGACCGACTGACAGTTTGGAGTTTGGTTGATGCCACGCACGATGGCGAGGTCCTGGTTGAACTTTCGGGATTCGTGCGCGAAGGGCTGATTCGCCAAATGGATCGGGGCGACTTGCTCGCTGCCGCCGCTTCTCTGGATGCCGATGATCTGGCCGATCTGGCGGACGATCTGCCAAGTGACGTGGTTGAAGAAGTCCGTCGTGGACTGACGCCTGCCGAGCGCGAACAGTTGCGCGCGGCGATGTCTTACGACGAGCAGACCGTCGGGGCCCGAATGGACTTCGAGATGTTGACGGTGCCCAACGATGTGACGCTTGATGTTGCCCTGCGAGATCTGCGTCGCCTGGACGAATTGCCAGATCACACAGATCAGTTGTTCGTCGTGGGCTCCAAAGATGACCGGCTGCGTGGCGTATTGCCCATCCAGCGCTTGTTGACGGCTGATCCTGAGTCGCTGGTGGGCGATGTCATGCGTTCCGAGACCATGACCTTGCAGGCGCTTGACGACATTCAGGATGCGGCTCAGGCATTTGAGCGCTATGACTTGGTCAGTGCGCCCGTGGTCGATTCCAATGGGCGCCTGGTAGGCCGCCTCACTGTCGCTACCGTGGTTGACGCGATCCGCGAGCGTAGCGAAAGCGAGACCCTCGCCCAGGCGGGCCTTCGTGAAGACGAAGACATCTTCGCCAGCGTTTGGGCCTCCGCGAAGAACCGTTGGCTCTGGCTGGCGGTCAATCTCGGTACCGCTTTTTTTGCGAGCCGGGTCATTGGGGCCTTTGAAGACACCATTGAGCGGGTTGTTGCGCTCGCCGCCCTGATGCCCATTGTGGCCGGGATTGCCGGTAACTCGGGCAACCAGACCATGACACTTTTCATCCGTTCCCTGGCTCTGGGTCAGGTGGGTGCGAGTACCGCCCGCCGACTCTTCGTTAAAGAACTTGGCATTGCAGCGCTCAACGGGGTGGTCTGGGGCAGTATCGCAGGCGGTTTCGCATGGGCCCTTTATGCCTCAACCGGCAATGGCGCGTTGTTGGGACTCACGATGATGCTCGCGATGATCCTAAACCTCCTGCTGGGGGCGATGGTCGGCATGAGTGTGCCGCTACTCTTGCAGAGCCTGGGGCGTGACCCGGCCTTGGGCTCCTCGGTTTTATTGACCTTCACGACCGACAGCATGGGGTTTTTTATTTTTCTGGGGCTCGCGACGATTTTTTTTAAGTGAGCATGCGAACGATGATGAGCAGCGTGATGAAACACGTGGTTAAAAACGCGGTTAAAACCTTCTTGATCGTCGGTGCCTTGGTGTTGTTCATGGCGCTCCCCGCTCAGGCGAGTGACTTGTCCGAAAAGTTGCGCTCGAGCAGTTACGTCTTGCTGATGCGGCATGCGAGCGCGCCCGGCGTTGGGGATCCGCCCAATTACACCCTGGATGATTGCAGGACTCAGCGCAATCTCGACGCCGAAGGGCGGCGGCAGGCGGCTGTCGTTGGGGATTGGCTCCGAAAGGAGGGGGTTCTGGCGGCCACCGTGTTCTCCAGTGTCTGGTGTCGTTGCAAGGAGACGGCCGCGTTACTGAACTTCAATGGCTACCGGATTGAACCCTCGCTCGGTTCCTTTTTTGATGAGATGGCCAAAGCGCCCGAGAGTAATCGTGCGCTCCAGCGATTCGTCGCAGATAACCTCAGGGCGAAGGGCGAACGAGCACTTATCCTCGTGACCCATCACGTCAATATTCTTGAGTTTGCTGGCGAAAACGTCGCCTCAGGCGACCTCGTCCTCGTCAAAGTTGATGCGAGTGGCAACCGACTGTCGCATGAAGTGATTCCCCGGCCGGGCGATCGGGGGTAATTCCCCATTGTTTTGCCGCATTAGTCGTACCAATGTACTGGCTTCTTTGAAGCTATTACAAAATGGAGACATCCAATGCGGGGACTTCGCGCAATTCGATTGACGGGGCTGAGCGCTTTAAGCGTTGCAGTGTTGATGGCCTGTGGCAGCAACTCTAACGAGGCACCACTGTTCCCGCTACCGGTGATTCCAGCGGCGAAGTCACCGATCGTCGCGCCCGAACTGACCGTGTCGTGTCCGATCACGTCGTCCTCGATTCAGTCTTTTGCCGTCAAAGGCACTGCGCCAGCGTTTAACGGCGCGAGTTTTGGCACCGTCGGGGTTTACAACTACATCCTCGCGGAAGCCACTGCCAAAGTCAGCGCCAATGACGCCTGTGCTGCGACCATTGTTGATCTTAAAAACGCGGCGGATGCCAGCGGGTCGGTGAGCTACAAATTTGACGTGGTCATCCTGACACCGGCCGATGCCAGCAAAGCCAGCGGCAGTTTGCTGTACATCGTCAATAACCGAACCAATACCAGTTCGCTCGAGGCCCTCAACGAAGGGTCATCGAATAACTTGTTTGACAACACGGCTCCCGTCATCCCAGCGGCTGCATCTGGCGTGGTAGCAGGCGTCGGTGCGGGTAGCGGCTTTTTAATGAAACAAGGCATGACCGTCGTCATGTCGGGCTGGCAAGGGGATCGCCCTTCGGTACTCAGTGGCCCAACCGCGGCAATCACCAGTACGCAAAAATGGTACGCCGTCGGCATGACCTTGCCCGTCGCTAAGGGGGCATCGGGCGCGAGCATCACCGGAACGGTTCAGGACGAATTCATTGCCGATAACGCGACCGCCAATCTGCTCGGCACTTACTACCCGCGAGCCTCTGGCACCACCGCTAATCTGACCATTCGTAAAACAGCACTCTCGAACCCCATCGTGGTCGATCCAAGCCTGTGGACCTACACGTCTGGCACGGGCGCGGCCGAAGGCGGCAACACCACAGCGACGGGTTTTGGATTCGTCACGATCGACCGGGCCAAAGTTCGGGCGGATGCAGCCTATGCTGCTGCACTCGATGCAGGGTTGGATAACGGTTCAATTTATCAATTCAATTACACCGCAACCGATCCAAAACCGATGGGATTGGGATTCCTCGCCACGCGCGACCTGATCTCGTTCTTGCGCTACGAAACCAAGGATGCCGCGGGTAATGCCAACCCCTTGGCAGGCCGGATCAAGACCACACTGGCGACTGGCATTTCTCAGTCCGGTCGTTACTTGCGTGATTTTCTCTGGCAGGGTTTCAACGCGGATAACAAGGTTCGGATCGTCTTCGACGGGATGCTGCCGCTCGTTGGCGGGTCCCGCAAGACTTACACCAACTATCGCTGGGCCAAACCCGGTGATTATTCGCGCCAGCACGAAACCCATTTCACGCCGGGTGATCAGTTTCCATTTTCGTATCTGACCACTACCGATCCAGTATCCGGTAAGACCGATGGCTTGATGAAGAAGTGTGCTGAGCTCAACACCTGTCCGAAGGTATTCCAATACGACAGCCCGATTGAGTTTGGTGGCGCCCGCGCATCGCTCGTATCCACCGACGGTGCGGGCAAGGATCTGGCGATCCCGACCAATGTCCGATTGTTTTACTCAGCCGGAACTTCCCATGGTCCGCAGGCACTCGCCGGGAATGCGATCTCGCAGCCCGACTACTCGGTCGATCGAACGGTTGCTGCTACCGCGGTTTCAACCGCACCCGGTGCACTGAATGCCAGCACGGCTTTGTTCAGGGCGCTGTTGGTCAATCTCGAGGGCTGGGTCAAAGGCACTGCGACACCGGTCGATAGTTACTGGCCAAAAGTCGCAGATGGCACCATGGCCGTCCCAACTTCGGACCCGAAGAGCCTGTCTCTCCCCGACCTGAGCAAGCTGGGCATTGGGTACAACGGCGTCTACAACACGCTGACCTTGAACGACGAAAGCGTTATCCCGTCTGCGGTGGGAACGAAGTCTTACGTCGTCCATCTGCCGACGACGGACGCGCAGGGCAATAGTAAGGCCGGTGCAAAGATGCCAGACAGCGCTGTCCCGCTCGCGACCTTCCTTGGCTACAGCGTGCGTCGACCAGGTTTTGTGGAAGGGGACCAGAACGGATTGTCCAGCTCGCAACTGGCGTTTGCACTGACAACCGCTTCGAAGAACGCAGCCGATCCGCGCAAGAGCGTCGAGGAGCTTTACACCAACAAGGCGGGGTACCTCTCCGCTTGGAACGCGGCGGTTGACAAGCTAGTGGCCGACCGTTTGATGACTCCAGAGGATGCCGTTCTCTACAAGAACCGTGGGGTAATGCAGACGCTGCAGCCGAACTTTGCTAAGCTGAATTGATCGAAATTTCGTTACTAGGGATTCTTTCTGGAACGCGTCTGGAACTCCCGGGGGATTAGTCGTGCCGAACGCCTGCGGCGAGCCGCGGTGCGTTTGGGCGCAGCGCTGGTCGGCAAACAGGCCTCGCCCGACCATGTCGTCGAACTGCTGGGCGCGGTCATTGAGTCGGGCGACCGCGTCTGCGTCGAGGGCAACAACCAGAAGCAGGCAGATTTTTTAGCGCGTGCCCTGACCCAACTTGACCCTGCGCAGATCCATGATCTGCACATGGTCCAGTCGGTTCTCGCGTTGCCCGAGCACCTGGATGTGTTTGACAACGGGATCGCATCACGACTTGATTTTTCGTTCTCCGGACCCCAGTCCGGGCGTCTGGCGAAAATGGTGTCAGCCGGCCAAATTCAAATCGGTGCGATCCACACCTATCTGGAACTCTTTAGCCGCTATTTCGTCGATCTGACCCCCCGCGTCGCGCTGGTGTGCGCGCAGGCGGCAGATCAAAATGGCAATTTGTTTACCGGCCCAAACACCGAAGACACGCCTGCGATTATCGAGGCCACTGCTTTCAAGGGCGGTATTGTGATCGCCCAGGTCAATGAGGTGGTTGGCGCCTTGCCGCGGGTCGATATCCCCGGTGACTGGGTCGATTTTGTGATTCAGGCGCCGACACCAAACCTGATCGAGCCCCTCTTTACGCGGGATCCTGCCGCTATTTCTGAAATTCAGATCCTCATGGCGATGATGGCGATCAAGGGGATCTATGCGGAGTATGGCGTGCAGCGCCTCAATCACGGGATTGGCTTCGATACCGCCGCGATTGAATTGCTCCTCCCCACCTATGGCGAATCACTGGGGCTGAAGGGCAAAATCTGCAAGCACTGGGCACTCAATCCGCACCCGGCCTTGATCCCCGCAATCGAATCAGGTTGGGTCGAGTCGATTCATTCGTTTGGGTCCGAGCTGGGTATGGAGGCCTATGTACGAGCGCGTTCCGATGTGTTTTTCACGGGCGCCGATGGCAGCCTGCGTAGCAATCGAGCGCTTTGTCAGGCGGCGGGCCATTATGCGTGCGACCTTTTTATCGGCTCGACCCTGCAGATTGACCTGAACGGACATAGTTCGACCGCAACGTCTGACCGCATTGCGGGCTTCGGCGGCGCCCCAAATATGGGCGCCGACGCTCGCGGGCGCAGACACGCCTCGCCGGCATGGCTCAAGGCCGGCTCCGAAGCTCGCCAAGGGCGAACCGGTCAGCACGCGATGCCGCGCGGCCAAAAGCTGGTGGTCCAGATGGTCGAGACCTTTCGTGAGCACATGCAGCCGGCTTTTGTCGAGCGACTCGACGCTTGGGAACTCGCTGAGCGGGCGCAGATGGAAATCCCGCCCGTGATGATTTACGGCGATGACCTGACCCACATCCTCACCGAAGAAGGGATCGCCAATCTCCTCTTGTGCCGCAGCGACGAGGACCGCGAACAAGCCATTCGGGGCGTGGCTGGTTTCACGTCGGTGGGGCTCGCACGAGACCATCGGGCCGTCGAGAACCTGCGCGACCGTGGCGTGATTCGTCGGGCCGAAGACCTTGGTATCGATCAACGGCAGGCGACCCGCAGTTTGTTGGCGGCGCGCAATATGCGCGATCTGGTTCGGGCCTCGGGAGGACTGTACGATCCGCCCAAGCGTTTCCGCAACTGGTAAGTCACCCATAGCAGTCGGAGCTCTCATGGAAACCCTGGAATTTGCGCTGGAGGGAAAGCGGCAGGCACCCGAATTCGAGGCGGTTCTAGTCGGCGTCGTGGGTTCGGGCAACCTTGAAGTGCTGGTCGAGAACGGTCCCGACCCGGCACGCTGTACCTATTCGATCCACACCTCGGCAATCGGCTTTGGCACGATTTGGGCTGCCGTGATTCAAAGCTTTCAGGCCCGGCACCAGCTGGGCGGTGTTGCTGTTTCTATTAACGACATGGGCGCTACTCCGGCGGTCGTGAGCCTGCGCCTCGACCAGGCAGCGGCGTCCATTCCCCGCATCGTCGGGCTCGGCTCGTGACCGGGTCGCCTACATGAATCCACACTTTAGTTTTGCCGAACTGAATGCGCGCGAGCGCGTCACGCAGTTACTCGATCCAGATTCGTTTTGCGAAATCCTGGGGCCTGCCGCGCGCACCGTCAGCCCGCACCTGGCGTTGCTCGGCGTGCCCTACGCTTTTGATGATGGTGTTGTCATTGGTAGCGGTCTGCTGCAGGGCCACCCGGTACTGATCGCCGCTCAGGAGGGACGGTTCATGGGCGGTGGCGTCGGCGAGGTCCATGGGGCCAAGCTGGTGGGGATACTGCAGCGTGCCTTGCAGGTTCGCCCGGCAGCCGTTCTTGTGCTGGCGGAGTCCGGCGGGGTGCGTCTGCACGAGGCCAATGCGGGTTTGATTGCGGTCTCCGAAGTCATGCGAGCGGTCCTGGATGTTCGCGCAGCTGGCATCCCAGTCGTGATGCTGATTGGCGGCGCAAATGGGTGTTTTGGCGGTATGGGCCTAATCGCCCGATGCGCCGATCATGTGGTGATGAGCGATCAGGCCCGGATGTCAATGTCCGGCCCGGAGGTGATCGAGTCCTCTCATGGCGTAGAGGAGTTCGACTCGCGTGATCGTGCGTTGGTGTGGCGCACCACCGGTGGCAAGCACCGTTTTCTAATGGGCGACTGCGATTGGTTGGTCGAAGACGACCTCGAAGCATTTCGGGGCTTGGCGATCGAGTTGCTCGGACAGAGCAAGGTCCTGACCCTGCAGAGCTTGCTTGAAGAGCAGCAGATGCTCACCGATCGAATCGTCGAAGTCGGTGAATGCGATGAGGCCATTGAGATCTGGCGCCGCCTCGGGGTGCAATCTCCTGATCAGGTGGCGGGCATGGATGTCGAACAACTTCGAGTGTTGATGGCCTCACGAGGGGAGGCGAACTCATGAACTGGCAGGCTTTATCCCTCGCCCTATTTGGTGAATCACATGCCATCACGCGTACCGGGGATGTGATCCACGGGACCGCGCAGCTGGGGCCTGCGTTGACCATCGCAGTCGTGGGGACCGCCGACCATGCGGCGATCGGTGTCGAAACGGCACTGGCGCAAGCCCGGTTTGTTCTGGACACGGTGGCCAGCCATCCGGGACGGCCGATTTTGTTGTTAGTCGATACGCAAGGCCAGCGCTTGCGTCGCCGCGATGAACTGTTGGGTCTCAATCGCTATATGGCGCATTTGGGGTGTTGTGTCGATCTTGCTCGCCGCAGCGGCCATCGCATTGTTGGTCTGGTGTACGACCAGGCCTTGTCCGGAGGGTTCATCACTTCGGGTTTAATGGCAGACGCCTGCTATGCGGTGCCTGAGGCCGAGATCCGCGTGATGCGCATCCCGGCGATGAGCCGGGTCACAAAGATCAGCGAAGATCTGTTGCAGGCCTTGTCATTGACGAACCCCGTTTTTGCGCCGGGGGTCGCTAACTACGTGGCGATGGGTGGCATTCAGGCGTTGTGGAGTGGAGACCTGAAGCAGGGCCTTCTCGATGCATTGGCCGCGCCGAATACCGTCGACACTCGAGCGACCTTAGGGGCAGAACGCGGTGGCCGAGCGCTTGCCGCTTCCGTTATTCAGCAGGTTCTGGCGGCTTAGTCCACCGGCATAGTCCCGCGACGTTCGCTGAGCTATGAATGCCCTTCAGCGTAACGCCTTGGTGTGGTTAACGGCCCCTGGCTGGGGTCGGGTACTTGCGAATGACTGGGATGCGCAGGCGCTCGGTATTCTTCGACACTGGGCGTTGATGGCTCTGCCGCTGGTCGTTTGCCGGCAACGTGTCGAGAATTTCCCCCCCACGATCAGCCTCGGACTTCCAGCCCCATCCGTTTGGGATCGGCGCAAACTTGCGCTCGAGGTGAAGCCCGTTGAAGTGGACCGCGTTGGACGGTTTCCAAGTTTTGAACAACTCGAACAATTTGAACAATTGGGCTCATGCGAGGCCTTCACCGTGGCGATCCACGAAATCCGCTCCAATGCCCCGGGGTTTGAAGGATCGATTCAGGTCTATGGTTCGTTCGGATGGGAGACCTTAACGGGCATGAGTTATGTGCGCCTCAGCTCGGATTTGGATTTGCGTGTTGAGGTGCCTGATCACGAAATGGCCGCAGCGGTCTCTCGGGCATTGAATGCGCTGCAACTGCCAATGCGGGTGGATGGTGAACTCGCGTTCCCCGACGGGAGTGCGATCGCCTGGCGTGAATACCTCCAGTGGGTCGAAGGTAAAGTGGATCGCATGCTGGTCAAAAGTCGAACCTCAATCGGTTTCATCGAATGAAGGTCGAGTCCGAACGCCAGGGCGTTCAGGCATCTTTAGTTCAAATTTCTCGGGGCGCTGTGCGGGCGCTACATGCCGAGCTAGCACTCGAACCCAAGCCAGGCCTGGTCTCCTATCGAGACAATGGGAGCCATGCCGATATGAATGCTCGCACGCTCTTTAAGAGCTTGTTTGCGCTACGGGGTTTTTTTGGAAAGGTTGCCCGCGCGGGCTCGGAGGCTCGTCCCTTTGCAGAATTGCAGTCGCTCGGATTGCATGCAGAGGCCCGAATGCTGAAGTCGACTGGCGGAATCAACACCCATCGGGGAGCGATTTTCTCGCTGGGTCTGCTCTGCGCCGCAGGGGGATTGTTGGCCGCCCGACGATCAAGCTTTGACGCAGGGCATTTGCGCAGGGCGCTTCTTGAACAGTGGGGCGAGTCCTTGCGATCACGAGCGGCGCAGGCCCGTCGAGCGAGCGCTTTAGGCACTGGGCAACCAAGCAATGGGCAACGCGTTGCCCAGCGGTTCCAACTCCGAAGCGCCCATGAGGAGGCCGCGCAAGGGTTTCCAACGCTCTTTGGGGTGACCGTGCCTGCATTGCAAGACGCGATTGCACTCGGTGTGTCACCGCGTGCGGCGAGAGTGCACTGCCTTTTCGCCACCATGGCAGCGTTGGACGATACCAACGTGGCGCATCGTGGTGGACTTGAAGCGATCGATTTTGTAAAGGGACGAGCGACTAACTTTATCGAATCGGGTAGTGTTTGGCAGCCTGATTGGTTGAGTCAGGCGCGGCATATTCATGCCGAGTTTGTTGAACGGCGACTGTCTCCGGGTGGCGCTGCAGATATGCTTGCATGCGCCAGTTGGGTGCACGACATGGAAGGGTTATCGGGTCAAGATTTCGCCCCGCCACTGAAGACCCCCTTCGATTTGTGAGTTACGCATTAATTTTTGCCGGGCAAGGCAACCAGCATCCGCAAATGATGCCGTGGCTGCACTTGGCCCTAAACCCATCGGTCGCCCTTCTCGAACTGGAGCGCGTGGTGGGTGCCGCCTGGCGTACGACGCTTGCAAATCAAGCGCTGCGCAGCAAAGGAGGTTTTGCCCAGCCATTGGTGGTTGGTACCGCACTGGCAGCCTGGGCCGTGCTCAAACCCCTCCTGCCGCGCCCGCCGACTTTGGTCGCGGGTTATAGCGTTGGAGAGTTGGCGGCTTTTTCTAGTGCTGGCGTGATTTCAGTCGAGACAGCGATGGGTCTTGCCACGATTCGGGCCGACTGGATGAATCGCTCTGTTGAACTGCAGGAAAGCGGCCTTATCTCGATTTCGGGTTTGGCAGTTCGTTCTGTTCTAGCGCAATTCCCGAGGCTCAACTGCGCAATCCTGATCGACTACGACCACGCTATTTTTGGAGCCTTGAGCAGTGACCTCGATCAGGTCCAAACTGAATTGGCGGGCACAAGTGCGATTTGTAAAAGGCTCGCAATCGATGTGGCATCGCACACGCCTTTGATGTTTTCTGCATCTGAGGGGTTTTCTGAAGTGCTCGCAGAGGTGACTTTTCAGCCGCCAGAATTCCCGATTGTCCTGAATTATCGTGCGACGGTCGGACGTCGAGTCGGTGAATTGAAAACGGCACTCGGCGCGCAACTCTGTACGACGATTGATTGGGCGGCCTGCATGGACACGATTGCCGAACGCGGTGTTCATTGCATTCTTGAGATCGGTCCTAATAGTGCCCTGGCAAGCCTTTGGAACCGCAGGTATCCAACGATCCCCGCCCGTTCAATCGAAGAGTTTAAAAACCCTCAAGGGGCCGCTACGTGGGTTCAGAGTCACGATTGATCCGCCACCCAATCCCCCGACTTACCGCCGTGCTTTTCCAGTAGCCGCACGTCCGAAATCACCATCCCCCGGTCCGCTGCTTTGCACATGTCATAAATCGTCAGTAGACCGACTTGGACGGCGCACAGGGCTTCCATTTCGACGCCGGTTTTGCCGGTGCATTCGGCCGTGGCGGTGCAGTGAACCGAGTGGTTCGCCGAATCGACTTCAAATTCCACCGCCACGCGGGTCAGGGCGATCGGATGGCAGAGCGGGATGAGGTCTGAAGTACGCTTGGCGCCCTGAATTGCGGCGATCCGGGCGATGCCAATCACGTCCCCCTTCTTTGCGTTGCCTTGCGTAATCAATACAAGCGTTTCGGCTTGCATCACGATGGTGCCGTGTGCGACCGCGACCCGATGGGTCAGGTCTTTGCTGTGAATATCGACCATGTGTGCGTGGCCAGCGGCATCGAAGTGGGTGAGTGGTTTCATTGGGACGTCCGCTGTTGGGCTCGAAAGGAGGTATCAGGAATGGGGTTTGGAGCGCTGCGGTGAAGCGTAGCGATTTTCTCTATCATGTGCTGATGAGCACATGCCATCGTTCGGCTGGTGGGTCGAAGAAGAATTTGCCAAGCGCCATGGCCGCAAAGGCTTGGGTCACGCGAGCGATGTGTTTGCCGCTGATGATTTGCGCAGCGTTGCTCGGCGGTTCCCTGAATTCGAGTGTCATGGCCCAGGCGGTCTCCGCAGCTCCTGCGCTCGGCGCCAATTTGCCTCGATTGGGCGATGCAGGGGGAGAGGATCTTTCGCCACTTGCTGAGCAGCGCTTGGGTGAAATGGCCATGCGCGAGGTACGTCGCGATCCCGATTATCTCGATGATCCCGAGGTGAACGACTGGCTTGGTCAGTTTGGTCAGCGTCTGGTGGGTTCGGTCCCCGGCGGCGTGATGGGCCAGGATTTTGAGTTCTTTGCAATTCGCGACCGATCCCTGAACGCATTTGCCCTGCCGGGCGGGTTCATCGGGGTGCATACAGGACTCTTATTGACCGTCGCAAACGAGAGCGAGTTGGCGTCGGTGCTCGGTCATGAGATTGGTCATGTCACCCAGCGCCATATCGCACGCACGATTGCTCAGCAGCGTCAGGCGGCACCGATGGCAATTGCGGCCCTCGCGCTTGCGGTGCTGGCTGCGCGCTCGAGCCCCAATGCGGCGATGGGGATGGGTTCGCTGGGAGGCACTCTGGTGCAGTCCAAAATGTTGTCGTTCTCGCGCGATGCCGAACGCGAGGCTGATCGAGTGGGTTTCGAGACTCTGCGTAATGCCGGTTTCGATCCGAGCGCGTCGGCGATGTTTTTTACCCGTCTTCAGCAGGCCACTCGGGCTTATGACAGTCCCGCCGCCCCGGCCTATTTGCGTTCGCACCCGCTTACCAGCGAGCGGATCGCCGATATGCAGTCGCGTTCGTTCGGCTTTGCGCCACTTGCACTCGCCAATGCACCCAGCTTTTTTATGGTGCGTGCGCGGGCGAGAGCGCTGCAGGATCCTAGCGTCGATGGCCTGCGGGGTTCAGCGACTTTTTTTGAGCGGGCGCTTGAGGACCGTTCCATGCCCGAGCTGGCGGCCTGGTATGGCCTTGCGCTCGTCGCGGCGACTCAGCGCAATTTTGCAGCGGTCCCGAAGTTTCTAAGCAATGCCCGAGCGGTGGCCCCCGGGGGGACGCACCCCTGGCTCGATCGCCTGGAGGTCGACGCCCGGGTGGATTCGGGGGATGCGGCGGGCGCCGCTACGCTGGCCCGGGCGGCGCGCGTCCGATATCCCGATATTCGGGCGATTGCGTATGCGGAGGCCCGTGCCCTCTTGGTGGCCGATCAACCCCAGCAGGCCGTTGAACGCTTGAGTGATGCCACCGCGCGCTGGCCTGGTGACCCGCATTTATGGGAGCAGTTGTCGCGCGCTTACGGGGCCCTCGGGCAACGTGCCCTTGCGCACCGGGCTGCGGGCGAAGCAGCCATCGTACGGCGTTCGTGGCAGAGCGCGTTTGAGCAGTTTCGCTTGGCCCAGCGTGCAGGCGACGCTGATTTTATTTCGGCCTCAATGATTGACGCCCGGTTTCGGATGGTCGAGGCCGAGGCGCTACGTGAACGTGCCGAGATGGGTCGACAGATGCGCTAGGTTGATTCGCGGGGCTGGCGTTCAAAGCCAAATTCGAGTGCGGCAGACTGGGTGAAAGGCGTCAGGGGCAGCGGCTCTGAATGGCCGCGAAAACGGACCCGGACGGCGGATCTCGGCGAATCGAAGGTGTCGCCCACTTCCATCGGATCATCGCCTCCGATGGGGTCATCCTCTGCATCAACCTGATCTAAAAGAGCCGCCAGCTGGCGATCGTCGATCGCACCGGGTCCGAGGTCTGTTTGGGCCCAGACCACGCCATCCGAATCGACCCCGAGTCGATCGACCCGGCTTGCGATCTCCCCGGTGTGTGCGACCAATACGACCCCATCGGGTTGGGGGGCCAGTCGCCAAATATTGGGGGCGAGTTCGAGGTCGACAAACACCCGCTGCGGGCCGTTCTGGAAGAACCACGAACCATCTTCAGAACAGGAATAGTTTCTGGCAATAAAATCAATCAGGGCTTCGTGACGAATCGGGTCGCCGCGGCCGTCGCGGATCGGATCGAACCCTGGTGCGCCGCGATCCACCAGGCGCCAGGCGCCTCGGCGGTCGAGATAGAGCCAGCCCCACGCGGCCGGCACGTTGGGCCAGCGCGCTTTGGCTTGTAGGACGCGTTCATCCATGGCCATCGAGAAAATTGAGTACGCGATGCGGCAGCCAGCTCAGGGTGTCCCCCAGACCCGCCGCGTCATTGGCTCGACCGGGGAAGCCGACATGTCCGCCGTCCGCGGGGTATTCAAGGGTCACGGTCGAGGAAACTTGGGTTTGATGAGCAAGTGCGAAAGCGGGAAGAAATGGATCATTGCGGGCGTTGATGACGAGCAATGGCAGGGTGACCCCGCTAAGCCACTGCTTGCAAGACGAGCGAGCATAGTAATCGTGGGCATCCCGAAAACCATGAAGTGGTGCGGTAACAGCGTCGTCAAATTCAACAAACGAGCGGGCATTACCCGCTTTGGATCCATCGATCAAGCCTGGATGCTGCTTGGCGAGTTTTTGGGCCTTGACCCGCAGAGTGCGCAGAAACGATTCGGCATACAGGCGCGCGAAACCATTGGCGAGGGCTTCAGCCCCTGCGGCGAGGTCTTGCGGGGCGGAAATGACTGCGGCTGAATCGACCCAGCGTGAGGCATCATCGCCGCGCCTGCCAGCCCATTTCGCGAGCGCATTGCCGCCCAGTGAGATCCCCACCGCGTGCAGAGTGGCTGAGCCCGCGAGGGTGTGCATGCGCTTGAGGATCCAGTCGATTTCGTGGTCGTCACCCGAGTGATAGGCGCGCGGCAGGCGGTTCTCGAGGCCGCCACAGCCCCGAAAATGAACCACTGCGCCACGCCAGCCCCGGCGCAGGAGGGCCGCCATGAACGAGCGCGAATAGTGCGACCGGGAATCGCCTTCGAGTCCATGGAATAACACTACGAGGGGTGCGTTTGCGTTTGGGGTGTCGACGAAATCGACCGCAATTTGATCGCCGTCTGGGGTTTCCCAGGTTTCGCGACGGTAGGCGATGACGGGTCGGGGGGCAATACGCGCCGACCAAATGGTTTGAGAGTGCCCGTTGGGGAGCCAAGCGGGTGCGCGATAGGTTCCGGGTTTCAGGGGGGTTATCCTTGTCTGGCCATCGCGTGGCTGAGCGCTTCGAAGACGGTTTCGGGGGCGATCTGGGTTAGGCATGCGGTATGCCCGAGCGGGCATTCGCGCGCAAAGCAGGGGCTGCAGTCCAACTGAAGCCAGAGCACTTGGGCGCGTGCCGAACCGGGGGGCGTATGGCGGGGATCGCTGGACCCGAAGACGGCGGCCTGAGGGCGCCCAAACGCTGCAGCAACATGCATCAGGCCAGAATCATTGGATACCACACCGTCGGCGTCGGCCAGCAGTGCGAAGGCGTCCCCGAGGGCGGTTTCGCCGCAGAGGTTGCGTACCGGACCGGCTGACATCGTTGTGATTTCGGTGGCAATAGGGCGTTCATTCATGCTTCCAACCAGCACGACTTGTACCTGTGGCCAGGATTCGGTCAGTCGGTCGGCAAGCGCCGCAAAATGACGCGCTGGCCAACGTTTCGCAGGGCCAAATTCGGCCCCGGGCGCGAGAATGACGATTGGGCCAGGTGGGATCTGGAGTTGCGCACGGACAGCCGCCGCACGGGCGGGGTCTGCATGCAGCACAGGCTGCGGGATGGACTCTTGCGCGGCAGCACCGCCAATGTTCGCGAGCCGCACATAGTGTTCAACCATCGGCGCGCGACGCGCGACCGGGTCGGGTGTGTGAGTGAGGAGCGCACTGCGGGATTCTCCTCGATAGCCAATCCGATCGCGGATACCCGCGAACCAGGGGATGAGGGCTGACTTGGCGGAGTTGGGCAGGATATAGGCCCGGTCGTACCCCTCATGGCTCAGCCTCCGGGCCAATGTCCAGCGCGCACGCAGTTGAAGTTGTCCGTGCCGTTGAGGCGCTTCGATCAGGCGATCGATCTCGGCCATGGCCGCACCGACCGGCAGGATATGAGGGGCTGCGAGCCAGTCCAGCGGACGTTTGGGTTCGTAAGCCTTGAGCAATGCGAGCAGTGGCTGGGCCATCACGGCGTCGCCGATCCAGTTGGGCGCAACGATCAGGGTACGCATCGGCCGGTCTGGCCGTGTTGCTCGGCGTCGCTCAGCGTCGTTCAATGACCGGCGTGCGCCGGCCCGTCAAACACGTAATGGGTGCCGCAGTAGGGGCATCGTCCTGCACCGGTCGTGGTCACATCAATGAACACTCGGGGATGTCCACTCCAGCGGGCCATTTGAGGATTGGGGCAAAACGCTGGGAGATCTTTCGCCTGCAAATGAACCGCATCCGCGGGCGCTGCGGATGGGTTGTTTTGAGTATTTGTGGCGGGCGGATGATCGGCGGGAGTATTTGCACGCATTGGAGCCTCTTGGGGTAACCGGATGGGGAGGAGTCAGCGCGGGGAATCAGTGGGGTGGCAAATTGGCCTTAGTTGGGCCTCGAATAGGCCTTAGATTGGCGTCAACCAATCGGAGTAGCGCGGATCGCGCCCGCCGACCGCATCAAAGAAGACCGTTTGAATCTGCTCGGTGATCGGTCCGCGGCGCCCAATCCCGATCTGCCGGCCGTCGAGTTCTCGGATCGGGGTCACTTCGGCAGCAGTGCCGGTAAAGAACGCTTCGTCGGCGCAGTAGACCTCGTCGCGCGTGATGCGCTTCTCCGTCACGCTCAGGCCGAGGTCGTGCGCGATCGTGATCACGGACGAGCGGGTAATGCCATCCAGACACGAGGCGAGATCGGGGGTGTAGAGCTTGCCATCCCGGATGATGAAGAGGTTTTCGCCAGCCCCTTCGGAAACATAGCCCTCGGTGTCCAGAAGCATGGCTTCATCGTAGCCATCAGCGACGGCTTCCTGATTGGCCAGAATCGAATTGACATAGTGGCCGGCCGCTTTGGCGCGCACCATGGTGACGTTGACATGGTGGCGGGTGAAGGAAGAGGTCTTGACCCGAATCCCTTTGGACAGGCCGTCTTCGCCAAGGTAGGCGCCCCACGGCCAGGCCGCGATCGCCAGATGAATCTGATTGCCACGCGTGTTGATTCCGAGTTTTTCGCTGCCGATCCAGACCAATGGACGGATGTAGCAGCTTTTGAGTCCATTGGCGCGGACCACTTCGCGCTGCGCGGCTTGCACGGTCTCGCGATCAAAGGGCATCACCATCTGGAAAATGTGACACGACTGGAAGAGGCGGCGAGTGTGTTCGGCAAGCCGGAAGATGCCTGTTCCAGCTGGGGTCTCGTAAGCCCTGACCCCTTCAAACACCCCCATGCCGTAGTGCAGCGAGTGGGTGAGCACATGGATCTTGGCTTCGCGCCATTCGACCAGTTTGCCGTCAAACCAAATCCAACCGTCGCGATCCGCCATCGACATGATGCTGTCCCTTTGTGCGCTTATCGGCGCTGATGATGATTTTCAAGCCCCGATTGTATCGAATCCCCTGATTCAGGCGTCTCCAAATACGGTCTGCCAAAGCGTGGTGACGCTGGAGACCTCCTCCGCAACTTGCGCGTGCGCTACCCGTGCGTAAGGGCTGTCGTCGAGTCGGAGCCTGTGTTGCAACGCGCGGTAACGACGATAGGCATCACTTGCGCCCTGAGCCAGCGCAGGCGGGATCAGCCCGATCCTCGCGGCTCGTTCGAGCAACGCGATGTTGCCCACATCGTCGAGCAATGCCGGATGCCGGGCACTGTGGGCCAAGACTAAGTACTGGACCGTAAATTCAACATCAATGAGGCCACCCCGATCGTGTTTCAGATCAAACAGTTCGGACCGATTGGGATGGCCTGCGGCGACCTGATGACGCATATCCAGAATCTTGCGTGCGAGTTCGGCGAGTTCGGCAGGCCCGCGCACTCGCGCCAGAAGCTCTCGACGCAGGTTCTCAAACCACGGCTCGATGGACGGTAGCCCAGCGCAATGACGGGCCCGTGTGAGGGCCTGATGTTCCCAGACCCAGGCACTTTCGCGCTGGTAGCGGGCGAAGGCTTCAAGGCTCGAGACCAGGAGCCCCGAGTTGCCGTTGGGCCGCAGGCGCAGGTCGACCTCGAATAGCAAGCCGGCTGCGGTCCTGCTCGATAACCAGCCCATGAGGCGCTGCGCCAGTGCGGCATAGCATTCCGCGGCGCGGGGGTCCGGATCGTCATATAAAAAGACCAGATCGAGATCCGACGCGTAGCCCAGTTCTTTGCTGCCCAGGCGGCCATAGGCGATCACGGCGAAGTGGGGCTCGGCTGTGTGCCGGTTACGCAGTTGCGACCAAACGAGCGGGATGACGAGCGCGAGAACCCGGTCGGCCAGTTCGCTCAGGTGATCGCTGACGCGTTCGATGCTCAGACGTCCTTCCAGATCCTGCACCAGGAGCCTGAACACCTGCGCATGGTGGGCCTCACGCGCCAGATCCATCTGGCGTTCGACATCGGGCAGTCGACCTCCATCCAGTCGCGGCATTTGGTCAAGGCGGTCGCTGAGTTCCTGGCCCCAGCGCGCGTAGTCGACCGGCTTCAAGACCTCTCCGTCGAGCAATTCATCGAGTACAACGGGATGGCGTAAGAGGTAGTTGGACCCCCACTGCGACTGGGCAACGGTGCGGACTAGCCGATCGAGGACTGCCGGAAACCGATCCATCAGCATCAAGTACGAAGGTCGGCCAAGCACGGATTCAAACAGGTCGATCAAACGAACCCAGGCGTTTGGGTCTTCGGACTGCGGACGGCCGCGAACGCGCGCAATCAAACGCTCGAGGACGACCCGGGTTTCGGGGCGGGCAGCACCCCAGCGCCGACTGGCCCGAAGGGCCTCAATTCGAGCCGCCAACTTTGGCGACGCGACCAGGTTGTCTGGATCCGAGGAGCTTAACGCCTCAACTGGGAGGGCCGGGCTAGCCGGATCCAACCGGCTTGGCCGCAGGAGCGCATCGAAGATTGCTGCGACGCGCCGGCGGGTAAGGTGTAGTCGGATCTCCAGATCCTCGACGCTCGACCCCAGCATTTGTGCCGTCTGCATGCGCGCTTCGGGGGCATCGGGCAGGGTGTGGGTCTGGGCATCTTCGCGGTACTGCAAGGCGTGCTCGACCCGACGAAGCCACGTGTAGTCGTCCGCGAGCGCCTGGCACTCGTCTTTGGGCAATAAACCCCGCAGGCCGAGAATAGCCAAGGTCGTCAGGGTGGATGGGTGGCGCAATTCCGGATCGCGACCACCGCGCACGATCTGGAATAGCTGGGCAATGAATTCGATCTCCCGGATGCCTCCGCGACCGAGTTTGACGTCGATTCCGCCACGGCGCAGTTCGCGTTTGGCGGCTTCGCTTCGGATGAGTGCATGCAGGTCCCGGAGCGCGTCGAAGGCGCCAAAGTCGAGATATCGGCGCCAGACGAACGGTTGCACGAGTGCGGTGAGGCCGGCATGGTCGGCGGCGCGTTGCGCGGGGGTTGTCATCCCGGTGTCGGCAATCAGTCGCGACTTGAGCCAGGCAAAGCGTTCCCATTCCCGTCCCTGCTCGACCAGGTAGTCTTCGAGTGCCGGCAGGCTCATGGCAGCGGGTCCGGAGTCGCCATATGGGCGCAACCGCAGGTCAATCCGAAAGACAAACCCGTCTTCGGTGACCGGATCCAGCAGCTGAATCATGGCACGGCTGACCCGGGCGAAAAATTCTGCACAAGGGATGGATGGCATCGGCCCGCCAGCGGTTCGACCTTCGTCCCGGTAAACCAGGACCAGATCGATATCAGACGACACATTCAACTCGCGTCCGCCCAGTTTGCCCATGCCGACAACCAAAAGATCCATCGGCTGACCCTGGGTGTCGCAGGGTTGGCCAAAACGTTTGACGAGATCGTCGGTAGCGCTGCGAACCGCGGTGCCGACCGCAATTTCGGCCAGATCGGTCATGACCGTACAGACCTCGTCCAGCGCGGCGAGGCCCGAGACATCTCGCTCCAGCAAAGCCGCGAAGATGACCTGCCGGGTCTGGCGCAGCGCAATGCCGATCGCCCGTTCTGGGCCAGCCTGGTCTTGGGCAGGATGAAGCCGCGACTGCAGTAGGCTTTCGATCGCGGCCCGATTGATGGGTTGCTGGCGCAGGCGTTCAAAATCAGCCCGGAGCTCGGGCCGGCGTTGGTCCCAGGCCTCAAGTGTGCGTCGCAGCCAGGCTGAGCTGAAGAGTCCGCGAGGTGCGCGAGTGGAGTGACTGGAAGGATCGCTTGACACAGAGCCTATGCTACCTTCGGCCGCCACTCTCTGCGCAGATGACGACAAACCGAACCTTCTCACGTGCTCCCTCCATTGCTCGCTGGACCCAGGTCCTGCTGGTGGGTTTAGTGCTTGCGGCCGTCCTCATCGGGGGTGGATATCTTGGCGTTCGACATGTCCTATGGCCGCGCATTGATGCCGTTCGGCCTCTGCTGCTGGAACAACTGACTCAATTGTTGGGGGCACCGGTCGAGGTCTTCCGGTTGGACGCGGACTGGGTTGGCGTCAACCCGAGCGTGACGATCGAGGGTTTGAGTCTTCGCGATCCGACCGGCGCCGTCGTTCTCAAGGTACCTCAATTGAGCGCCCAACTCTCGTGGAATTCGCTGTTAAGTGGCGAGCCCCGATTCAACCGAATCGTCCTGACAGATGCTCAGCTCGAGATTGAACGTGAAACCCACGACCTTTGGCGGGTCGCGGGGGTCGCGTTCCGGCCCAATGAGCCCTTGACTTTTTTGCGGTGGGTGCTCACCCAAGCAGATGTTGAGTTGCGGCGCGCCCGCATTCGAATTCAGGATCGGACTCTGCCGGATGGACGTGCGCGGCCTGGCCCGGCATTGACCCAGGTGTTGGAGGGGGTGGATCTCAATTTGCACAACCGTGGTACGCAACACCAACTTTCGATCGAGGTCCCCGCATCAGGAGCCGAGCTACAGGCCGTCAAGATCGAAAGTACATTTTCGCATCAACGATTTAAGCCCGCGGAGGACTTCGAACATTGGTCGGGTCAGGCCAAGTTGTCTGCCAAACGATTCGACCTGGGCGTACTCGCCCGCCACCTGCCGATGCCGGGTGGACTCACCCAAGGGGCTCTGGAAGGCCAGGTTGAGATGACGCTCGCTCCGCCCGCTCAAGGCCATTTGCGTACCGGACACGCGGATCTGAACTTCACTCTTCGCGATCTGGCGTTGCAACGTAGCGATGGGCCCTTGAGCCTGGCCACGCTCTCTTTGGCGGCCCGCGTCGGTCTGGATGAGGCCTTGTGGTCGGTCCAGTTAAAGCAACTGGATATGACCGATCCTGCCAGCCTGACCCTAAAGATCAACAGCGGCGGGAAAGACCTGAGCTTTGATCGAAACACCTTGAGTCCGCGCGCCGGGCAACTTCAGCTCAGTCGTTTTGAACTGGCGGACGCAACGCCCTGGCTGGACCGGATACCTCTCTCCGATGAATGGCGTGATCGGTTACGCCAGCAAGCGCCCAAAGGCTCGGTGTTGGATGGCACTGCCAAATGGTCCCGCGGTGCGGGTAATGGGCTCGTTTGGGAGCTAAACGCAGGCTTCGAACGCGCATCTATCGCTGCGCTCCCCGCTGCCCAAAATCGACCTGGCCAGCCCGGGTTCAGCAATCTGACCGGACGAGTCCAATGGCGTGACCAGGGCGGCCGGCTACAGATTTCAAGCACCGAGGCATCGATCGTTTTGCCGGGGGTTCTGACGGAGCCTGCCGTGAATCTAGATCAGCTGAGCGCCGACGTGCAGTGGCGGTTCGAGAACGGCGCGACCGCGCTCAACATCGATCAGTTGCGCTTTGCCAATGCGGATCTGGCCGGCGAGTTGAGCGGTACGCTGCAGATTCCCGACTCCAAGGTGGCGGCTACAGCAGATCTCACCGGCCGTCTGCAGCGGGCTGAGGCGAAGCGGATCCCCCGCTATTTGCCCACGCGCTTAGGTCCAGAACTGCGGGCTTGGCTGGCCTCGGCGCTGCAGGGCGGACAGGCTCGCGATGTCAAGATGCGTCTGCAGGGTCGGCTTGACCGCTTCCCATTCGTGAAGCCCGCAGACGGCACGTTTCGCGTGGATGTGCCAGTCCGAGAGGTTCGGCTCGCCTACGCCGAGGGCTGGCCTGTTGCTGAGGCCATGACGGGTGATTTGACCTTCGCAGGCAACGGGATGACGGTCCGTCTCGATTCGGCGCAAATCTTTGGCCTGCGCCTGAGTGCAGTCAACGCCTCGATTGCCGATTTTGATCGCTCGGTCCTGCGACTCGATCTGCTGGGCACGGGCCCCGCACAGGAAATGGTTCGTTTTTCGAATGAGTCGCCTTTGAACGCGCGTCTGGGCGGGGTTACCAACTCCGTGCAGACGACTGGCGATGCCCGCGTCAACGTCCGTCTGTCTTTGCCGCTGGCTCAACTCGATCAGACGTCCGTCAACGGGGGAATTCAGTTTGCCGGTAACAGCGTTGCCTTTGAGTCTGCGATTCCGCCCCTGACCCAGGTTCAGGGGTACCTGGATTTCTCCGACCGAGGCTTTGCATTGCGGGAACTGCGCGGCATATTTCTGGGCGGACCGATTGCGCTCGAAGCGGATACGCAGACCCGGGGAACCGCTTCCAGTCAGCCGATCGATCTTCGCGCCACCGGAACCGTGAGTGCTGCGGGTCTACGCCAATTGGTAGACAACGAACTTTTGCGGCGTCTCTCGGGTAATACCCGTTATGAGGCCCAACTCAACATTCAGGGTGCGAGCACCCGGCTGCGTGTGAAGTCCGACTTGATCGGTTTAGGCAGCGTTTTACCCGCGCCTTTTGCCAAATCTGCGGAAGCCCCGTTGCCGCTTGCTCTGGAGATGAGGCCGATGGCTGCCACGGGTGCGACGGGTGCGACGGGTGACGAAATCACAGCCCGTCTGGGCGAGTCCATTCGGATGGCATTCGAGCGCCGCCTCGATCCTGCCGCCAAGAAGTGGCTGCCGACTCGCGGCATTCTTGCAATTGGCAATGAGCCTACCTTGCCGGAGACCGGTTTTGCGGTTCGGGTTGACTCCGACATTTTGGATGTTGATCAGTGGTCGCAGGTACTCGGGGACAGTCGGCTACCCGATGCGCCCTCCAAGGGACCCGACCTGGTGTCGGTCCTGCCGTCGGTCGTTACCATTCGCGCTAAAGATTTGGTGATCGCGGGCCGCCACCTGCAGGATGCGGTGGTCGGTGCAACCCGTGCCGGGGGTTACTGGCGGGCCAACGTCCGCAGCCGGGGTATCGACGGATATTTCAATTGGCGCGACGCGTTGCCTGGCCAGCCTATCGGCACCTTGACGGCACGATTTGGGCGCCTGGTGATCCCAGAGTCGCGGCGCAGTGACGTCGCCTTGATGCTGGCCGATGCGCTCCCTGATCGATTGCCTGGACTGGATGTCGCCGCCGAAGAACTCATCTTGGGGGAGAGTAATCTGGGCGCGTTTCAACTGATTGCGAGCAACGGGGGTAGTGCGACCGATCCGGTTTGGCAAATTGAAACGCTGAGTTTGCGCAATCCCGGTGGCAAATTAACGGCGACCGGACGATGGGGCGGTGAAGGCGCAGTGCGCCCTGAGGACCGCGTTACTCGTCTGAATTTCGACCTCGAGGTGTTAGATTCCGCGCGCCTCTTGTCCACCTTTGGGTTGGTCGATTTGATCCGGGGCGGCGGTGGTCGAATTAACGGAGAACTGACCTGGAAGGGTTTGCCGATGGCATGGGAGTCGCGCATGCTCGGCGGGCAGTTGGCGCTCGAGATCGGTCGGGGCCAGTTCCTCAAGGCAGATCCTGGCCTCGCAAAGCTGATTGGGGTACTCAATCTACAGTCACTCCCGCGCAGGCTCCAGTTTGATTTTCGTGACGTCTTTGCCGAAGGGTTTGCCTTCGATCGCATTTCGGGTCGGGTGGCGATTAAAGACGGGGTGGCCCGAACGTCAGACCTGCGTATGCAGGGAATTTCGGCGTTGGTCGCGATCCGTGGGAGCGCCGATATCGCTCAGGAGACCCAGAATCTGTCCGTAGAGGTCGTGCCCCAACTCAATGCGGGGTTGGCGGCGCTGGGGTATGCGGCGGCGGTTAACCCGGCGATTGGCCTCGGTTCGCTGGTCGCACAATTTGTGCTCCGGGAACCCCTGCAGGCGTTGTTTGCCTTTACGGTCGACGTCCGTGGGCCCTGGGCCGACCCAGTCGTGGTCCGTCGGAGCCCATCTGCCACCTCAACTCGCTTAAAGTGACGGTCATGAAGACAGAACCCTCGATTCGCCATCTCGCGATTGCTCGCGACACGCTGCTCGCGCCCTTCGGTTTGGTCGAACCCGATCTGGCGCGCGCGTTTTCCGAACTCTTTGAACATCGGATTGATTTCGCCGATCTGTATTTTCAGCAAACTCGTTCGGAGTCCTGGCGCCTTGAAGAAGGCATCGTCAAATCCGGCAGTTTCGGCATCGATCAGGGCGTTGGCGTTCGCGCAGTCGTGGGCGATCGGACCGCGTTTGCCTATTCGGATGCGATTGGAGTCGAGCCGCTGATCCAAGCCGCACGCGCGGTTCGTGGGATTGCGCGCCGGGGTTCTGGCCGGGTCAAAATTCCAACGCCGGTCGGATTCGAACAGCGCGGGGGCCATACGCTTTACGGTTTGGACGACCCGATCCGTTCCTTGGACGCTCAGGCCAAGGTTGACCTGCTCGGACGCGTGGAGGTTATGGCCCGCGCCCGCGACCCGCGCGTCGTTCAGGTGATGGCTGGCCTTGCGGCCGAACATGATGTGGTCCTCGTCGTCCGCTCCGACGGGTTGATGGCGGCCGATGTGCGACCGCTGGTCCGCCTCTCGGTGACAGTCATCGCCGAGTCTGGTGGCCGGCGAGAGGTTGGTAGTGCAGGCGGTGGTGGGCGCTTCGGGTTCGAACGCTTCGATGATGAAACCGTTCGCCGAACCGTTGAAGAAGCCGTGCAGCAGGCCCTGGTCAATCTGGACTCCCGCCCTGCGCCTGCCGGCACGATGAGCGTAGTGTTGGGTTCCGGTTGGCCGGGTATTCTGCTGCATGAGGCGATTGGCCATGGCCTTGAGGGCGACTTCAATCGCAAGGGCTCGAGTGCATTTGCCGGTCAGCTTGGTCAGCGGGTTGCAGCCCCAGGTGTCACCGTGGTCGATGACGGTACCCTGCATGATCGCCGGGGTTCACTGAACGTCGACGACGAGGGCAACCCGACGCGTGAGAACGTGTTGATCGAAGACGGCATCCTGCGTTCGTATCTTCAGGACACCCTGAATGCCCGTTTGATGAAAGTCCCCGTGACTGGCAATGGCCGTCGAGAGTCCTTCGCGCATTTGCCGATGCCAAGAATGACCAACACCTGCATGATGGCCGGCGACCGCGATCCTGCCGAAATCGTCGCATCTCTTGACCGCGGCCTGTACGCAGTTAATTTCGGCGGTGGTCAGGTGGATATTACTAACGGCAAGTTTGTTTTTTCGGCCTCCGAGGCCTACTGGGTCGAAGGCGGCAAGATTCAGTATCCAGTCAAGGGCGCAACCATCATAGGTAATGGCCCCGACGCACTGACTCGGGTCACGATGATCGGTAACGATCTCCGGCTCGACCCAGGCGTGGGTACCTGTGGCAAAGACGGGCAAAGCGTGCCGGTCGGGGTTGGGCAGCCCACGCTGCGCATCGAAGGCTTGACTGTGGGTGGGACCGGCTGACGCACGATTCGGATTCCGTCGACATGAAGCACAATTTGTATTCCGTCCTAAGGGCAGGGTTTCCCGCCGATCTGGACGCCATCGCAGTTGAAACCGATCAGGGCCAACGCTATCGCTGGCGTGATCTCGAGCAGGGCAGCGCCAGGCTTGCAAACTTTTTCGATTCGCTGGGCTTGAGCCCCGACGCCCGCATCGCGGTGCAGGCCGAAAAATCCGTTGAATACTTGCTGCTTTATCTCGCCACGGTCCGCGCTGGGCGGGTGTTTCTGCCGCTCAATACCGCCTACAAAGCGGATGAAATCACCTATTTCCTAGGTGATGCCCAACCCGAGGTATTGGTCTGTAGCTCGGCCAATGCGCCCTGGGTGGGCGAGATTGCCGCGAATGCCGGCGTCCGCCATGTTTTTACGCTCGATGAAGACCGTAGCGGGACGCTTCTCGAATTGTCGGCCGAATGTTCCGACGAACAGATCGTTGCTTCGTGTGGCCCACACGATCTGGCCGCCATTCTCTACACCAGTGGCACCACAGGGCGCAGTAAGGGCGCCATGCTGTCGCACGGCAATCTGTGGTCGAACGCCCAAACCCTGAAAGATTATTGGGGGTGGCAACCCGGCGATGTTTTGATTCATGCCCTGCCGGTCTTCCATGTCCATGGGCTTTTCGTGGCCATTCACGCTGCCTTGCTCAATGGCAGCAAGATGCTCTGGATGTCGAAATTCGATCCGCGTCAGGTCATCGAACGGATGTCCGATGCCACCGTTTTTATGGGCGTTCCGACGCTCTATGTTCGGATGTTGGCTGAACCTGCGCTGACGCCTGCGCGAACGCAATCGATGCGCTTGTTTATTTCGGGCTCGGCGCCCCTGTTGATTGAGACGTTTGAGGCCTGGCGCGAGCGCACTGGGCACATCATCCTCGAGCGGTATGGCATGAGCGAGACGGTCATGCTGACCTCGAACCCCTACGTGGCGGATCCCCGTTATTCGGGTCACAGTGAGCGTCGCGGCGGTACGGTTGGATTTCCCCTGCCCGGTGTTGAACTCCGGATTTGTGGGGGCGACGGCGCGACTCTGGCTAACGGGGAGATCGGTGGTGTCGAAGTCAAGGGGCCCAACGTGTTTCAGGGCTACTGGCGCATGCCCGAAAAAACCCGCGAAGAGTTCACCGAGGATGGTTTTTTCAAAACCGGCGATCTGGGTCAGATCGACCAGCAAGGCTACGTCGTGTTGGTCGGACGCAGTAAAGATCTGATTATCAGCGGGGGCTATAACGTCTACCCCGCTGAAATCGAGGGCATTCTCAACGAACTGGAAGGCGTCGCCGAGAGCGCCCTGATCGGGGTTCCCCATCCCGACTTTGGGGAGGTTGGGGTCGCCATCGTGGTGGCCAGGCCGGGTGCTGAGTTGACGGGCGATGCGCTGATCGAGGCCCTCAAAAAGCGTCTCGCGAACTTCAAAATACCAAAACGATGTTTTATCGTGGATGCATTGCCGCGCAATACGATGGGCAAAGTCCAGAAGAACCTGTTGCGCAATCAGTACCAAGTTTCTTTTTCCTGAACCGTTATGACAACCCCTGTTACCGACGATCTTCGGATCCGCGAAATCCTTGAACTCGCGCCCCCCTCTCATTTGTTGCGCGAATTCCCAGTTACCGAAGCTGTGGCGCGAACAACCGCAAATGCGCGTGATGCTGTCCATCGCATCCTGCATGGGATGGACGACCGGATCGTTGTCGTCATTGGGCCCTGTTCAATTCACGACCCGCAGGCAGCCTACGAGTACGCGCGACGCCTGGCGGAGCAGCGCCGCCGATTTGCTGGCGAGCTTGAAATCATCATGCGGGTCTATTTTGAAAAGCCCCGCACCACGGTCGGCTGGAAGGGTCTGATCAACGATCCCTCGCTGGATGGCAGTTTTGATATCAATCGGGGATTGCGACTCGGGCGTGAAGTGCTCCTGGAGATTATTTCGCTCGGGCTCCCTGCCGGCGTTGAGTTCCTCGACATGATCACCCCTCAGTACATCGCTGATCTGGTGTCCTGGGGCGCGATTGGCGCGCGGACAACCGAATCGCAAATCCATCGCGAACTCGCCTCTGGACTCTCATGTCCTGTGGGCTTCAAGAACGGGACTGACGGCAATTTGCGCATTGCTTTGGACGCGATTCGTTCGGCGAGTCAACCCCATCACTTTCTCTCGGTGACCAAGGGCGGGCACTCGGCGATCGTCCGGACGCTGGGCAACGAAGACTGCCATGTCATTCTCCGGGGCGGAAAATTTCCAAATTTTGATGCGGTCAGCGTAGAGGCCGCGTGTCGCGAATCATCGTCGGTCAACGTGTCTTGCCGTCTGATGATTGACGCAAGTCATGGCAACAGTCAGAAAAAGCCCGAGAATCAAGTCCCCGTGACCCAGGACGTTGCCGCCCAAGTCGCCGGTGGCGATGAACGCATTTTCGGCATGATGATCGAGAGTCATCTTGTGGCCGGTCGCCAGGATCTGGTCGCAGGGCAGCCCCTGACCTACGGTCAAAGCATCACCGATGGATGCATTTCGTGGGAGGACAGCGTGCCCCTCCTGGAGGTGCTTGCGACCGCGGTTAGGCAGCGGCGCCTAAAACGCGGGGATTGAACCCCAGGTCGGGCCGCGGGGAGTGAACCTGGGGCTTGCGCCCTGATTTCAGGCGGCCGCCGTTTGGGGTACTGCCGCCTCGCGGATCGGGATATTGACGAGTGCTGCAAAGGCGGCGAGAGCCGCATCGGCGTACCACATCCACTGAAAATTCCCCAGGTGCGCAAGTGCTAAGCCGCCCAGCCAGGCGCCCAGAAAGCCACCGATCTGATGCGACACCAGGGTCATCCCAAAGAGGGTCGCCAGAAAGCGGGTACCAAACAGCTTGCCGACGATGGCGGCGGTCGGTGGCACGGTGGCCAACCAGGTGGCCCCGAGGCTGATACCGAACAGGTAAAAGGTCCACTCGGTTTTCGGGGCTAGCAGATACAGGAGGACACAAATTGCTCGCGACGCATACATGCCAGCGAGTACGTTCTTGCTGCGATAACGGCTGATCAGGTGACTGGCATAAAGACCACCAAAGATGTTCGCTAGTCCAATCAGGGCCAGCGACCAACTGGCCACGGACGCCGGTAGCCCGCACAGGTCAACCTCGCCGGGCAGATGGGTGACCAGAAAGGCAATGTGAAACCCGCAGGTGAAAAAGCCTAAATGCAGGAGGCCATAGCTCGGGCTTTGAAAAGCTTCAGACACTGCATGGCGGAGATCCGATCCCGAAACGGGCGCTGGATCGGCGCTCGCCCGGGTAGGCGCGACGCGGTTCACCAGTGGAATCGCTAGCGCAATGAGGGCGACTGTCGACCACATCGCGCCCATCCAACCCAGGGCCTGAATCAAGCGCTGAATGATCGGGGTCAGAATGAACTGTCCGACCGACGCGCCGGCATTGATGACGCCCGATGCAGCCGCGCGGGCTTCGGCCGGTACCTGCTTGGCGGTCGCGCCCATCAGAATCGAGAAACTCGCTGCGCCGGCGCCGCCGGCAAAGAGGATCCCTTGCGTGATTCCGAGGCCGATCCCGGTATCCATGAAAGGGGTCAACGCCAGCCCGAGGGCTGCCGAGAGAATCGCGGCAAACAGCACATAGCGCGAGCCCCAACGGTCGGCAATCGCCCCTGCTATCGGTTGCGCCAGGCCCCAGACAAACTGCCCGATCGCCAGCGCGAGGCTGAGGGTGACCACGCCCAGGCCGGTCGACGAGTTCATCGGGCCCATGAACAAACCGAGGGATTGCCGAGTCCCCATCGTGAGCATCAGAATGCCTGCCGCCGACAGAACGATGGCCAGGACGCCAGGCGCCTTGAGGGTCTTGAACATTAAAACGATCTCTTGATGGAATGGCGGTCGAGTGCGCGGTCGACGCCCTTATGCAACGGCGCGTCGCAGGTCTTGCAGGAGTGTGCCTGTTTGGCGCATATCGATCTCATGGGCCTCGTCGCGCCAGGTTTCGTTGAGCGCCTCCGCATACCACCGGCGCATGGCTGGCAGTTCGAGAAGCGTCTTCGCATAGTTCATCGCGGGCGGACTGAGTGCTAGGCCATAGGTCTGGATCCGGAACGCGACCGGGCAGAAGAATGCATCGACCGCAGTGAATACCGACCCCGCCAGAAAGGGTCCGCCGAACCGACTAAGTCCCTCAAGCCAAAGCTGGTCAATCCGATTGAGATCTCCGAGGAGTTCAATCGTAAGGGCAGGAAGTTGGACTCGAACACCGCAATTCATCGTGCAAATTCTGCGCAGCGTTCCAAATCCCGAATGCATTTCGGCGCATGCGCTGCGGGCCCAATGACGCGCATCGCTGGCCTTGGGCCAGACGCCGGGATGGTGTTCGGCGAGATACTCAGAGATGGCTAACGAATCCCATATGACGCCGTCGTGGGGGGCGATGCCAGCGTCGCCTTCAACTGAATCCCGATGATTAACCAGACACGGGACCTTACCCGTGGGCGAGAAGTCGAAGAATGGGCTGGCTTGGTCGGCCGATACGAAAGGGACGAGCCGCTCCTCGAACGGGATGCCCAACTCTTGCATCAAGACCCAGGGTCTCAGTGACCAGGACGAATAGTTTTTATTGGCGATGTAGAGCGTCTGCATCTTGGGGACCTTGGGTTAGCGCTCTCGAGACCACAACACATCGTCGCCGCCTTCAACCCGGTTGAGGGTCCTGGCCAGCACAAAGAGTAGGTCGCTCAGGCGATTAAGGTACTGCTGCGCGAGGGGGCGCAACGCCGGGGGCGCAGGGTCTGCGGGGGCGGCGCTGGTCGCATTGTCTGCACTGTCAGCGCTGTCCGCAGCCAATGGCGCCTGGCTCGCAAGGCTGATCACGGTCCGTTCGGCGCGCCGGCAGATCGTGCGGGCTACATGAGCGATCGCAGCGCTGCGACTGCCCCCCGGCAAGATGAATTCCTCCAGCCGAGGGAGTTCGGCGTTGTAGTCCTCGAGAGCCTGGTCGAGCGCAAGCACCCGTTCCTCTGCGAGCAGGACAAAGCCCGGAATACTGAGTTCACCACCCAGATCGAACAAATCATTCTGAATTTGATTCAGCAACGTATCGATTAGCGCAGGCAATGGTTCGCAGCGCAGAAGTCCCAGAGTGGAGTTCAGTTCGTCGACGTCACCCATGGCGACAACTCGGGCCGAGTCTTTGGCAACCCGGCTGCCGTCACCTAGCCCGGTGGTCCCGTCATCGCCCGTACGGGTGGCGATCGCGCTGAGCCGAAAACCCATGATGGTTTGTTGTCCTGTCGGATGGTTGATTCAATGCGTAGCCGACGATCTTACAATGCGAGAAACCAGAAGCTTTCCGGAGACCCATCTATGAACCAACCTATCGCTCAAGCCCCGATTCGGGCGTTCGATCGCGCGCCGCTCCCGCCCGGTTTCGAGGCCGCCGCGCGCGAACGCTTTGCCGAGCGTTACAGCACCGGTGCGTCGGTGCGCGAACAGCACGGTCGCGACGAATCTCCATTCCTGCCGATGCCACCCGATGCGGTGATTTTTGCGCAGTCCGTCGAAGACGTTGTGGCGGTGGTCGATTGGTGCCGGCAGTACCAGGTGCCATTGATCCCTTACGGGGTGGGCTCCTCAATAGAAGGTTCGCTGTTGGCCAGTCAGGGCGGCGTCTCGCTCGACGTGTCTGGAATGAATCGGGTGCTTTCGATCCATGCCGAGGACGGGACGGCGACCGTCCAGCCAGGCGTGACCCGGATGCAACTCAATCGCGAGCTGGCGGGCACGGGGCTTTTCTTTCCGATCGATCCCGGCGCGGATGCCAGTATTGGTGGCATGTGCGCAACCCGTGCATCCGGGACGAATGCGGTTCGCTACGGCACCATGCGTGAGAACGTCGTTGCCCTGACGGTCGTGACAGCCGATGGCAAAGTCGTCCGAACCGCCCGCCGCGCGCGCAAAAGTTCAGCTGGGTACGACTTGACCCGCCTGTTTGTGGGCTCCGAGGGGACGCTGGGTGTGATCGTTGAAGCGACGGTGCGGCTCTATCCTCAGCCGGAGTCGATCAGCGCCGCCGTCGTCAGTTTTCCGGATGTTCCTTCGGCGATCAATACCGTGATTCAGACGATTCAAATGGGTGTACCGATCGCTCGGAGTGAATTTCTTTGCGAGCGGACGATTCGGGCAATCAACGCCTACCAGAAGACCACGATGGCCGAGCGCCCAACGCTGTTTCTGGAATTCCATGGCACCGAAGCGGGTGTGACCGAGCAGATCAAGATGGTGGAGTCGATTGCCAGCGAGTTGGGCGGGCAGAATTTTGAATGGGCTACCCGCCCTGAAGACCGCACCCGTTTGTGGCAAGCCCGCCATCACGCCTACTTTGCTTGTTTGCAGGTCCGGCCGGGCTCGCGCGCCATTTCAACCGATACCTGCGTGCCGATTTCGCGACTCGCCGATTCGATCGAGGGAGCTCGCCACATTCTGGATAGTGCGCCGATGCCCTCGATGTTATTCGGGCATGTGGGTGACGGTAACTTTCACGGCATCATTTTGGTCGACCCACTCGACCAGGCCGAGGTGAATGAGGCCGAGCGCCTTAACGCTGAAATCGTTCGGCTTGCGCTCGCGGTGGATGGCACCTGCACGGGCGAACACGGCGTGGGTCTGCACAAAATCGACTTCCTGGTCGAAGAGCATGGGGACGATACGATCGATCTGATGCGACGAATCAAACGGGCGCTCGACCCAGTGGGAATTTTGAACCCCGGGAAGATCTTTCGCGCCTGATCTCTCAGGGTCCGAGGAGTTCTTGCGCCGACACCAGGAGTTCCCGCAACGGTTCAACACCAACCAACAGTTGGCGCATTTCCTGGCGATAGATCTCCCGGCTTTCGGGGGCCTGACCCATTGCCCACAACCAGCCGCCGGTCGCGTCGCGCTCCACTTCGCCCTGTGCTTCCATCTGGTGCAATTTGCGCCTTATGGTTTCGCGCGGCAGCCCAGTCGCGGCCACCAGTTCTCGAATCCGTTGTGACCGTTTTGGCCATGGGCCAAGGGCCGGATCGGGCAGGCCGTCTTTACGCAATCGTCGCAGAGCGTCGTCGCTGCGCAATAGCCCGGCACCGACAGTGACCGTCATTAGCGCGCTGGCGATTTGAGCCTGATCCAGATCACCGTGATGGTGTTCGCGCAGGTTTTGCAGACTCATTAAACGAAGGCGATTCAGGTGCAGCGCGAGCGCGAGAAATCCGCGATCGAACCCGGCTTCTCCGCTGGTTTCGCCGCCAATAGCTTTCGATGGAATTGGGCTCAAATGGTCTTTGGGTGCGGTGGCGGGCGTTTTCAAGGCAGCGTGGTGTTGAAAGCGTTATTCACGATTGGGAACTTTGTTTCATACCCCAACTTTGGGTTGTAGTTTCGCGATTTGCCTAATTTGGGCGGCCGTTCGTCAGGTCGTCGCCACCTCGCCGTGCACTGATTTCAGGCTGATTTCAGGGCAATTTGCGGGGATCGGTGTTTGATTCGGCCTAAGGCACCAAAACCGAGCGCCCCTGGCGCCCCAAGTTGAAGATTTTGGTGCGTCTAAGTGCGAGTTGGATTCCGAAAAGTCCCACTTTGGTGCGATTCGCTTCCAAATTCTGGGGCTTGATGGCGGTGCGCCCGATGGCATAGGGGTTGCAACGTGTGCAGTCGAGCGTCATCCGCACGGTCACCCGCACTGTCTCCTCTCCTCAAAACCTCTATCAACACTCGAGGCTTTTTATGACCCATTCGAACTCTTCGAACCCTTCCGCTCCCAAGACTCCAACGACCCCGCGTCGGTCCTTCCTCAAGGCGGCGGCTGCGACTGGCTCCGTCGTCACCCTCTCTGGTCCGTCGATCCTTTTCGCGCAGGACAAGTCACCGATCAAAGTCGGCATCCTGCACTCGCTCTCCGGCACGATGGCCATCTCTGAGACCGCGCTCAAGAACACCGCCGTGATGACTCTCGAGGCCTTCAACGCCAAGGGCGGAATTCTTGGCCGCCAGCTCGAGCCCGTGATCGTTGATCCGGCCTCGAACTGGCCGCTGTTTGCCGAAAAGGCTCGTCAGCTAATCACCCAAGACAAAGTCTCTGCGGTTTTTGGTTGCTGGACCTCGGTCTCGCGCAAGAGCGTGCTGCCCGTGTTTGAAGAGCTCAACAACCTGCTCTTCTATCCGGTTCAGTACGAAGGCGAAGAGCTATCGCAGAATGTGTTTTATACCGGCGCTGCGCCCAACCAGCAGGCGATCCCTGCGGTGGAGTACTTGATGGGCAAGCAGGGCGGATCGGCCAAGCGCTGGTTCCTGCTCGGCACCGACTATGTGTATCCACGCACGACCAACAAGATTCTGCGCGCGTTCCTCAAGAGCAAGGGCGTTGCCGAGAAAGACATCGAAGAGGTCTACACCCCGTTCGGGCACAGTGATTACCAGACGATTGTGGCCAACATCAAGAAATTCTCTGCGGGCGGCAAGACTGCGGTGATCTCGACCGTCAACGGTGACTCGAACGTGCCTTTCTACAAAGAGTTGGGTAACGCAGGTCTCAAGGCGACCGATGTACCCGTCGTTGCCTTCTCGGTGGGCGAAGAAGAACTGCGCGGTGTCGACACCAAGCCGCTGGTTGGCCACCTGGCCGCCTGGAACTACTTCATGAGTGTCAAGGCACCTGAGAACGATGCCTTCGTGAAGATGTACAAAGCGTGGGCGATGAAGAACAAGGTCCCCAACGCTGACACGGTCGTGACCAATGATCCGATGGAAGCCACCTACGTCGGCCTGAACATGTGGAAGCAGGCAGTCGAGAAAGCGAAATCGGTTGAAGTCGACAAGGTTCGCGTCGCCATGGCAGGTCAGACCTTCATGGCGCCTTGTGGCATGAAACTGATGATGGACAAGACCAATCATCACCTGCACAAGCCCGTCATGATTGGCGAAATTCAGGCCAACGGTCAGTTCTCCATCGTCTACAAGACCAAAGAGCCAATCCGCGCTCAGCCCTGGTCGCCCTTCATTGAAGGCAATGAGGCGAAACAGAAGATCTGATCGCTTCTCGTCGTTTCTGATCTGCTCATGCGCTGATTGTTAGACCTTGCCGGGACGTTCGCCTCGGCAAGGTCTGGCTTCACAGCACCATTTTTTCTGTTTACACATCCGACATCTGGTCGGCTCCCAATGCGTTCGTCCCGATTTTTTCCCGGCTCTCCGAGGCCGTTTTTGTTCGCCAGCTGGATTTTGCGGACGGGCTCCTGCGCTGTTCTTTTTGTGTTGGGTCTGGCTTCCTTTGTCGGGCATTCGCCAGTCCGGGCAGAGGTCTCTCAGCAAGCCCTGCAGGGTCTGGCCAGCGAAGAGTTTGATGCTCGGGTGGCCGCGATCGAACAATTGGTGGCGACCGCCGAACCCCGGGTCGCGATAATCCTCAAGGCGCTGGTCGATGGCGAACTCGCGACTGGTCCTTCGGGCACCATTTTGCTGTCTGCCGATGGCAAGTGGTTCGATGCGGCAAGCGGTACGCCAGTGGCGAAACCCGCTGTTGAGCCCGAAGCGATCATGGCCAACAACGCTCTGCGTCAGCAGGCGGATTCGGCGCTGGCCCTACTCCGGCTATTTTCTCCCGATGTACAAACCCGGCTAACCGCTGTGCGCGAGTTGCTTGGGCCGGGCGGGCGGGGCGAGGCATCGATGTTGCCTGTGCTTGACCGGGCTCTGGCGGCTGAGCGCGATCCCGCGGTTCTACCGATTTTGCGCATGGTGCATGCCTTCGCCGCGGCGAGTGCGCCGGAGGCCGATCGCAGGCTCGACGCAGTCCGCACGCTGGCCGCCAGTCCATTGCCCGCGGTCCGAACTTTGTTAGCCAAGCTTGCAGCCGAAGATGGTGATCCCGATCGCCGGGTTCGAGGCGCGGCGGTGGCTGCGCTCGCCCAAGTCGAATCCCGGCTGCTCTGGGGTGAGTGGCTTGGTCGTGTTTTCGCGGGGCTCTCACTTGGATCGATTCTGATGCTCGCCGCGATGGGTCTCGCAATCACCTATGGGTTGTTGGGCGTCATTAACATGGCCCATGGCGAAATGATCATGATTGGTGCGTATTCGACCTGGGGCGTCCAGACCGCGTTTCGGGCCTGGGCTCCACAGGCTTTTGACTGGTACCCCCTTGTTGCGTTGCCGGTCGCCTTTTTGGCGGCTGCACTGGTGGGGGCACTGCTCGAGCGCACGATCATCCGACACCTTTATGGCCGACCACTCGAAACACTGCTGGCCACCTGGGGTATCTCCCTGGCCCTGATTCAGACAGTTCGGACCTTGATCGGGCCACAAAATGTGGAAATCCAAAATCCCACCTGGCTTTCGGGTGCGCTGACCGTCGCAGGGGCTACCCTTCCCTGGAATCGGATGGTCATCATCGGCTTTTCGCTGGCGGTTTTGCTGATGATCGCGCTGCTCTTGTCACAGACCCGATTAGGCCTCTTTGTTCGCGGCGTGACTCAGAACCGTGCAATGGCTTCGGCGATTGGCGTGCCGACCGATCGGGTCGATCTGATGGCCTTTGGGCTCGGGTCTGGTGTTGCCGGCTTA
>Ga0209598_10000107_pt1 | contig 61540 bp, 58 predicted proteins | sample M_140807_EF_Meta_FD_187317 | JGI IMG/M metagenome (GOLD analysis project Ga0209598, IMG submission 187317) | Freshwater microbial communities from Lake Montjoie, Canada to study carbon cycling - M_140807_EF_MetaG (SPAdes) (version 2) | ecosystem: Environmental > Aquatic > Freshwater > Lake... | reverse complement strand
ACTACCGGGGCCGGGTCTCGGGCCCCTTCCTGGACCGGGTCGACCTGCAGGTGGATGTCCCTGCCGTACGCGCCGCCGACCTCGCCCTGCCCACCGCCGCCGAAGGTTCGGCCGAGGTCGCCGCCCGGGTGGCCGCGGCGCGGGAGATCCAGGTGCGCCGGGCCGTGGCGGCCGGACGGCCCGAGACCGAAGCGGCCAACGCCCGGGCCTCCGGCGACTGGCTGCAGGCCATCGCCGACCCCGAGCCCGACGCCCGCGCCCTCCTGACCCGCGCCGCCGACGCCGCCGGCCTCACCGCCCGGGGCTGGAGCCGGGTCCTGCGCCTGGCCCGGACCCTCGCGGACCTGGAAGCTGACGCCGCACCCGCCGTCGGCCGCCGGCACGTGGCCGAGGCCCTGGCCTACCGGGGGGTTAGCGCAGGGGCCTGACACCCCTGTTGACCTCATCTTAATCGCCAGACTTGACCCTTCATCCCGCAAGGCGAGAAAGGATGAGGCCATGACCCGACCCATCGTCCCTTCCGCTGGCGCGGCGCCCGCAGTGGCAGACAGCCTGCAGGCTGTCCAAGCGCCGGCAACCCCGGTCAGCATCGAGGAACTGGCCAGCCTGAGCCACGAGTTCCGGACCCCGCTCAACGGCGTCCTGGGCCTGGCCCGGCTGCTGGAGTCCACACCCCTGACGGGCGAGCAGCGCAGCTATGTGGACGCCCTGCGGGAGTCGGGCGAGCACCTGCTGGGCCTGGTCAACCAGCTGCTGGACTTCGCCCGGCTCGGCGCCTCCACCGTCGAGATCCAGACGGGCGACGTCAGCCTCGAGAATCTCTTGCGGGGGGTCTGCGAGCTGACCGCGCCCCGGGCCACGGAAAAGGGCCTGGAGATCGGATGGTGGATCGCCCCGGGGCTCGGACGCATCCGCGGCGATGAGGGCCGGCTGAGGCAGATCCTGCTGAACTATGTCGCCAATGCCATCAAGTTCACGGGCGAGGGCGGCGTCCTGGTCTCGGCGGTCGCCGCGGGCCCTGGCCGCATCCGGCTGAGCGTCGGCGATACCGGACCCGGCGTGGCCGAAGCCGAGCGGGAGCGCATCTTCGAGCCCTTCGTCCAGACCGACCCCAGGGTCGACAGCGTCAACCTTGGGGGCGCGGGTCTTGGCCTGGCCATCGTCCGTTCCCTGGCGACCGCCATGGAGGGCCGGGCCGGGGTCGATCCCGCCCCCGGGGGCGGGGCGGAATTCTGGCTTGAGCTGCCGGCCGCCCGGGCGGGGGGAATCCCCGGCCGAACCCTGTCCCAACGCCGTATCGCGGTGGTCAGCTCCAATCCTGTCGTCGCCGAGGCCGCCATCCGGCAGATCGCCTCCCGCGGGGGCGAGGGTGTCGCCGCCGCCAGCCTCGCGGACCTGCCCGAGCACGCCGACTTTTTACTTGTGGATCATACCCTACGACCGACAGGACCGCCGGACGACCGGCCGGCCATCATCCTGCTCTCGCCCGAGGATCGCGGCCTGATCGACGACTACCGGGCCCGCGGTTTCGCCGGCTACCTGATCAAGCCCCTGCGGCCAGCCTCCCTGGCGCAGCGGGTGGTGGCGGCGGCTCGGGGCCGGAGTCGGACCGGGCGCCTCGACGACCGGATCGCCCCGGCCGCAGCGCCAGGCCTGCGGGTCCTGCTCGTGGAAGACCACGCCATCAACGCCCTGCTGGCCACCGCCATGCTCAACCGGGAAGGCTGCGTGGTGGACCCCGCCGCGGGCGGCCGCGATGCCCTGGCTGCAGTCGTCGTGGGTGCCTATGACCTGATCCTGATGGACATGCGCATGCCCGGGATGACCGGCCCCGAGACGGCCCAGGAAATGCGTAACCAGGGGGTGAAGACCCCGATCGTGGCCCTGACCGCCAACACCTTCGAGGATGATCGCCAGATCTGCCTCGCGTCGGGCATGGACGATTTCCTGGTCAAGCCCCTCACACCCGATGCCCTCAGACGGATCCTGTCCCGGGTGGCCCGGGGCTGGAACGAGCCCACCGGGCGGCGGCGCTGATCCTGTTCCCATAATTAAGAGCCGGCTGCTGGACGGCAGGGGCGGCGCACGCCAGTCTTCCCAAGGCCGCGGTCTGGCGGCGCGACGGATGCGGCGATGAACCCCAGGGGCGACGAAGGGCCGGCCGAGGCCCAGCTGACCGGCCTGAAGGCCCTGGCCGTCTACGGCGAGCGGCGGTCCCTGGTCATGATGGCCCTGGGCTTTGCCTCGGGCCTGCCCAACCTGCTGATCTTCGACACCCTCTCGGCCTGGCTCAGGGACGCCGGCCTATCCCTGGAGGTCATAGGGGTCTTCAGCCTGGCGACACTCGCCTATTCGGTAAAGTTCCTCTGGGCACCCCTGGTCGACCGGGTGCCCATCCCCGGCCTGACCCGGGCCCTGGGCCAGAGGCGGGCCTGGATGCTGGCCTGCCAGGCGATAATCATCCTGGCCCTCCTGGCCATCTCGGGGGTGGACCCTGCCCGAAGCCTGGGCGCCATGGCCGCCCTGGCGGTCCTGGTCGGCGTGGTCTCGGCCACCCAGGACATCGTCATTGACGCCTGGCGGATCGAAGCGGCCGGGCCTGCGCGGGCCGGCGCCATGGCCGCCGCCTACCAGTGGGGATACCGGATCGCCATGATCGTGGCCGGGATCCTGCCCCTGGTCCTGAGCGACGTCATCGGCTGGGGCGGCTCCTACGCCCTGATGGCGGCGCTGATGCTGGCGGGAACCGCGGGCGTCCTCGCCGCCCCCCGGGAGGCGGACGCCATCGCGCGCGCCAAGGACCCCGATCCTGTCGCCGCAAGGCCCGGACGGGACGCCCTGGAATGGGTGGGCCGCGGAGCTCTCGTCCTTTCGGCGACGGCCCTTCTGGGGTCGGGCCTGTCGGGAAATCCATTCCTGCTGGGCGCCCCCCTCTCCGCCCTTGGCCTGGAGGGACTTGCAGGTTCCCTCGCAGAACTCTGGGCGGCCAAGCCGGTGGGCGCCATCGCCCAGGTGGTCTCCGCCCTGGGCGGGCTTGCCCTGCTGGCCACAGCGGTCCTGCCCCTGCCCGGCGCGCCGACTCGGCCCGGTCGCTTCCTTTTCCAAGCCCTGGGCGAGCCCCTGGCGGACTTCGTCCGGCGGCACCAGGGGACGGCGGCCCTGATCCTGGCCCTGATCTGCGTCTATCGCCTGCCCGACTTCGTGCTGAACATCATGAACCCCTTCTATCTCGACCTCGGGTTCTCGAAGTTTGAGATCGCGGAGGTGCGCAAGGTTCTCGGGGTGATCATGTCGGTGGCCGGCGTCGGGCTGGGCGGCTGGGCGGTGGCGCGCCTGGGCCTGATGCGGGCCCTGGTGATCGGTGCCTTCGCAGGCCCGGTTTCAAACCTCGTCTTCGCCTGGCTGACCCTGCAGGGGCCCCAGCTCTGGGCCCTCGCGGTGGCGATCGGCATCGACAACCTGGCCTCGGGCTTCGCCGGGACCTGCCTGATCGCCTACATGTCCAGCCTGACCAGCCGGGGCTTCACCGCCTCGCAGTACGCCCTTTTCTCGTCCCTCTACGCCCTGCTCGGCAAGCTGATCGCCTCGCAGTCTGGGCGCATCGTCGAGGGGGCGGCCCGGCTGGCGGATGCGCCGGGCGGGATCCTCCTGCCGGCAGCGTCGGGGGCCTTCGGCTCAGCGGTGGCGAAGTCCGGGGTGAGCGCCGCGGGGCTGGGAACCGGCTACGTGGTCTTCTTCGTCTACTCGGCCGGCCTTGGGGCGGCGGGGGTGGTCCTGACCCTGATGGTCGCAGGCCGAGAGGCCCGCCGCCGGCGGGACGGCGGGACGGGGGATCAGTCCCCCGCCTGACGCGCCCGCTCGATCGACTGGCGAATGATCTCGCCGGTCTCCGCGGTATCGGCCCAACGGCCGACCTCCGACGTCTTGTTCTTCTCCAGGTCCTTGTAGTGGGTGAAGAAGTGGGCGACCTGCTCGGTCAGGATGGGGGGCAGGGCCCGCCAGGAATCAATCCCGGTGTAGTAGGGGTGGAGCTGGTCCACCGGCACGGCCAGGACCTTCTCGTCCTCCCCCGCCTCGTCGGCCATGATCAGGCAGCCGATCGGCCGGCAGCGGATGATCGCGCCCGTCGCCACCGGGGTGAGGCCGACCACCAGTATGTCCAGCGGGTCCCCGTCCCCCGACAGGGTGTGGGGAATGAAGCCATAGTTTCCCGGATAGAACATGGCCGTGTGCAGGAAGCGGTCGACGAACATGGCGCCGGAGGCCTTGTCGAGCTCGTATTTGACCGGCGCGCCGCCCTGCGGGATCTCGATCAGGGCGTTGATGTCGTAGGGCGGATTCACTCCGACCGGGATGCGGGAAATGTCCATGTCGGTCTCCTTGGTGGCGCGATGCCGATCAGACTGCTGCTATGGCCCAATGGCGAGGGGGGCGGAAGGGGCTGACAGGCACCGATGTCTGTTCTATAGAGCCCTCAACATCGTTTGTGGCGTTGGATGACGTATACGAGCGGCGGGCTGCGGCCCGGCCGCTTTTTTGTTGGATCAAGGGGCGCCCGGATGGGGTCCCCCCGGCAGGGCTCGGAGAGACCAAATGCGCGGCAGGACGGCGGAGGACGCCCGGCTCCTGGAACTGCTCGACCCGGTGGCGGAGGCTGCTGGGTACGAGATCGTGCGCCTGAGGCTGATGGGCAGCGAACACGCGCGTCGACTGCAGATCATGGCTGAGACCCCGGAGGGGGAAATGAATGTCGAGGGCTGCGCCCGGCTGTCCCGCGCCCTGTCCGAAGTCCTGGACGCCGCCGATCCGGTGGCGGGCATCTACACACTTGAGGTCTCGACCCCGGGGGTCGACCGGCCCCTCACACGGCTGAAGGACTTCGAGACCTATGAAGGCTTCGAAGCGCGGATCGAGCTGGACCGCCTGGCCGAGGGCCGGAAACGCTTCCGCGGCGAACTCGCCGGCGTCGAGGGCGACCAGGTGGCCGTCAACCTCGAGGAAGAGGCCGAGACCGCGCTGATTCCCTTCGCCTGGATTCTAGAGGCGAAACTGATCCTGACTGACCGGCTGATGGACCGGGGCGCCCAAGAGCGCGCCCGCCGCCTGGCCGCCGGCCCCAACCCCGATTCCGACCAGGAGGACGTCCCATGAGCCCAACAGGGATCGCCGCGAACCGGCTTGAGCTTCTGCAGATCGCGGAGGCGGTGGCGCGAGAGAAATCCATCGACCGCGAGGTGGTCATCTCGGCCATCGAAGAGGCCATCCAGAAGGGTGCCCGCGCCCGTTACGGCGCCGAGCACGACATCCGCGTGCGCATTGATCCCAAGACCGGCGAGACTTCGCTGAAGCGCGTGATCCGGGTCATTCCGGATGACGAGACCTTCACGGATGACGACGGGCTACCCGTCGAGCCGATTGGCGTCCGCCGGCTCTCCGAAGCCCTGCGCGACGACCCGGAGGCCGTTGTCGGCAAGACCTACGAGGAAGTCCTGCCGCCCTTTGAGTTCGGCCGGGTGCAGACCCAGATGGCCCGGCAGGTTGTGACCGGAAAGGTCCGCGAGGCTGAGCGGGAGCGCCAGTACGAAGAGTACAAGGACCGGGTCGGAGAGATCGTCAACGGCGTGGTCAAGCGGGTGGAGTACGGCAACACGGTCGTCGACCTGGGCCGCGGCGAAGGCATCATGCGCCGCGACCAGTCCATCCCCCGGGAAAACTTCAACATCGGCGATCGTATCCGCTGCTACATCTATGATGTGCGGCGCGAGGCCAAGGGCCCGCAGATCCTTCTTAGCCGGGCCCACGGCGGCTTCATGGCCAAGCTGTTCGCCCAGGAAGTGCCAGAGGTCTATGACGGCGTCATCGAGATCCGCGCCGTCGCGCGGGATCCCGGCAGCCGCGCCAAGATGGCGGTGGTCTCCAACGACAGCTCCATCGACCCCGTGGGTGCCTGCGTCGGCATGCGCGGCAGCCGGGTTCAGGCGGTCGTCGCCGAACTCCAAGGCGAGAAGATCGACATCATCCAGTGGAACCCGGATGAGGCCACCTTCATCGTCAACGCCCTGGCGCCCGCCGAGGTCTCCAAGGTGGTGATGGACGAGGAGGACGAGCGGGTCGAAGTGGTGGTGCCGGACGAACAGCTGTCCCTGGCCATCGGACGCCGCGGCCAGAACGTTCGCCTGGCCTCCCAGCTAACGGGCTGGCAGATCGACATCATGACGGAGAGCCAGGAGAGCGAGCGCCGCCAGCGCGAGTTCGCCGAGCGCACCGCCCTGTTCCAGGAAGCCCTGGACGTGGACGAGGTGATCGCCCAGCTCATCGTGACCGAAGGCTTCGCCACGGTGGAGGACGTCGCCTATGTGGACGCCTCCGAGATCGCCGCCATCGAGGGCTTTGACGAGGATACCGCCGAGGAGATCCAGGCCCGGGCCCGGGACCACCTCGAGCGTGAGGCCGCCGAGCTTGACTCCAGCCGCCGTGAACTTGGCGTGGAGGATGGCCTCCTGGAGATCGACGGCGTGACCCTTCCCATTGCCGTGGCGCTTGGCCAGGGTGAGGTGAAGTCCGTGGAGGACCTCGCGGGCCTGGTGCCGGATGACCTGCGCGGCTGGTACGAATCCCGAAACGGGGAGCGCGTGCGCGAGCCGGGCATACTCGAGGCCTTCGGGATGGAAGCCGCCGATGCGGAAGCCCTGATCCTGCGCGCCCGCGTCGCCATGGGCTGGATCGAGCCGGCACCGGAAGTGGTCGAAGAGGAAGTCGAGGTCGAGCTGAGCGAAGAGGAAATTGTCTTCGGTCAGCCGAGCACCACAGGAGCCTGACGCTCGGGTGACTCTCGCCGGACCCAGAACCCACGCCGAGGCTTCGCGCCAGAGCCGCGACCTGGCGTCAGGCGAGGTGCGTCCGCGCGAGACCATGATCCGGTTCGTCGCAGGACCTGACAACCAGGTGGTCCCTGACCTGGCCGGGCGACTGCCCGGGCGGGGACTGTGGGTGGCCGCTGACCGGGTCTCCGTCGAGACCGCGGCAAAGAAGGGCCTGTTCAGCCGGTCGGCCCGGACAGCGCTGAAGGCCAGCCCGGACCTCGCCGCCCAGGTCGAGGTCCTGTTGCTCAGGCGACTGCTGGACGGACTGGGCCTCGCCCGACGGGCGGGGGATCTGGTCACCGGTTTCGAGAAGGTCGTCTCCACGGTGGGCGAGGGCCGGGCCGCCTGGCTGATCGAGGCGACCGATGGGGCGCCCGATGGCCGCCGAAAGGTGCTTTCCGCCCTCCGGCGAGCCTCCCCGTCGCCGGGCCTCGCCGGGCTCTGGACGGGGGAAGAATTGAGTTTGGCCTTGGGGGGCGAGAATGTGATACACACCGTCTTCCTTGTGGGACGGGGTGCCGACCGTTGGACATTTGATGTCCAGCGGCTTTCAGGCTTCCGGCCCCTGGTTCCGGAGTCTTGGAGCGACGCGCCTGCGCCCGCTCCCGGGTCTTCGGATCCGGCCCAGGGCGTGTGAATTTCGAAGTGGGCCGGACCTGTCCAGCCGGATGTAAAGCGAGCGCATGAGCGACGAAAAAGACAACGGCCGCCCCACCGCCCCTGGCGGACGCCAGCCCCTGACCCTGAAGCCGCGCCTCGGCGCCGGATCGGTCAGCGCCGGCACGGTCAAGCAGAGCTTCAGCCACGGTCGCTCCAAGACGGTGGTGGTTGAGACCAAGCGCGCGCGAACCCTGGGATCCGCCCCGGGAAACCTCGCCGGGCCCTCCCCCGCCGAACGCCGCGCGACGCCGCCCGCAGCGCCCGCGCCCCGGCCCTCTGCACCCTTCGCCCCTGTCGATGGCAATCTTTCCGCTGGGGAGCTCCAAGCCCGCCAGAAGGCGATCGAATTCGCCCGCGAGAACCAGGCGCGCCAGGCCGTTGAGGCCCGGGCCCAGGCCGACGCCGCAGCTCGTGCCGAAGCCGCCCGCCACGCCGCCGAAGCCGCGACCCTGCCGCCGCCTGCAGCGGAGCCGGCTCCGACGCCCGCTCCTGCAGCCCAGGAGCCGCCCGCCCAGGCTGTAGCTCCGCAGGCTCGACCCCCTCAGGCCGTAGAGGCTCAGGCTGTCGATACGCAAGCCGTGGCTCCGCAGGCTCCAGCTCCGCAGGCCCCAGCTCCTCAGACCCCGGCTGCAGCGCCGCCACGACCGACCGCCGAAGCGGCTCGCCCCGGGTCGCCCGGGTCGCCAAGTCAGACCCGGACCTATGAGCCCTCCCGGGAACGCCGGGACGACCGTCCGACGACGACGACCTACCGTCCCGAGCGTTCGGTCGGCCGGTTCGAGAATACGAGTTTCGGCCAGCGCGCCCCGCGCACTGACGGTCCGCCACGGGATCGCCCGGGCCAGGACCGGCCCCGCGACGGCGACCGCGCCGCCCCGGCCGGGCGCGCCTTCGCCCCCGGCGGTGAACCCGTCCGCTACTCTGCCCTGGCCCCGCGCCCAGCACCCGGCGCCCGTGACGACTCCCGTCCGGGCGGACCCCGGACCCCGAGGATTGCGCCTGCCGTCGCCCCGGCCGAGCCTGAGATCCAGCGCGCAGCCCGTCAGGTGCCTCGCCCGGGCTCGCTGAACATCGACCGGCGCCCGGAAGAAGATGAAGACACCCGCCGCAAGGCGGCCAACGCCGTCGGCAAGCCTATCAGCCGGGCGAAGGGTGCCACCCAACGCCGCGAGGGCCGACTGACCATCCAGGCCGTCGCCGGCGACGACGAAGGTGCCGTTGAGCGGATGCGCTCGCTGGCCTCGGTCCGTCGGGCTCGGGAACGCGAGCGGGAAAAGCGCAAGGGCGGTGCCCAGGAGCAGGCCCGGGCCTCCCGCGAGGTGGTGATCCCGGACGTGATCACCGTGTCCGAGCTATCGAACCGGATGGCCACACGCGGCGTGGACGTGATCAAGTTCCTCATGCGCGAAGGCATGATGCTGAAGATCAACGACGTGATCGACAGCGATACCGCCGAGCTGATCGCCGCCGAGTTCGGTCACACGGTCAAGCGTGTGTCGGATTCCGACGTGGAGGAAGGCTTCCTCGGGGCCGACGACGGGGACGAGACCCAGGAGACCCGGGCCCCGGTCGTGGCGGTCATGGGCCATGTCGACCACGGCAAGACCTCTCTCCTCGACGCCCTGCGCCAGGCGGATGTCGCCGGCGGAGAGCACGGCGGAATTACCCAGCACATCGGTGCCTACCAGGTGAAGCTGGCCGAAGGAAGTCGCGTGACCTTCCTGGATACGCCTGGCCACGCCGCCTTTACGGCCATGCGGGCCCGCGGCGCCGAGGTCACCGACCTCGTCGTCCTGGTCGTGGCCGCAGACGACGGGGTCATGCCCCAGACCATCGAGGCCATCCTGCACGCCAGGGCGGCGAAGACGCCAATCATCGTGGCCGTCAACAAGATGGACAAGCCCGACGCCAACCCGACCCGGGTCATCAACGAGCTTCTCCAGCACGAAATCGTGGCGGAGAGCCTGGGCGGCGAGACCCAGATCATTGAAGTCTCTGCCCTCAAGAAGACCGGCCTTGATGACCTGATCGAGGCCATCCTGCTGCAGGCCGAGGTCCTCGAACTGAAGGCCAATCCGCACCGGACTGCCGAAGGCGTGGTAATCGAGTCCAAGATCGACCGCGGCCGGGGGGCCGTGTCCACTGTCCTGGTCAAGCGGGGCACCCTGAAGCGCGGCGACATCATCGTGGCGGGTGCCAGCTTCGGCCGGGTCCGCGCCCTGCTGAACGAGCGCGACGAACAGGTTCTCTCGGCGGGGCCGTCCGAGCCGGTGGAGGTCCTTGGCCTCGACGGCGCGCCTTCCCCAGGCGAGGCCTTCGCCGTGGTCGAAACCGAGGCCCGCGCCCGGGAGCTGACCGGTTATCGCATCCGCGTGAAGCGCGAGAAGGCCGGGGCCCCTGTGGCTGGCGGCGTGTCCATGGCCGACTTCATGGCCAAGATGCAGGACAAGAAGATCTCGGAGATGCCGGTCATCATCAAGGCTGACGTCCAGGGGTCGGCGGAGGCCATTGTCGGCTCCCTCGAGAAGCTCGCCACGGACGAGGTGCGTGCGCGCATCATCCTGTCTGGCGCAGGCGCCATCAGCGAGAGCGACGTCATGCTGGCCAAGGGGTCGGGCGCGCCCATCCTGGGCTTCAATGTCCGGGCCACCACCCAGGCCCGCCAACTCGCCGAGCGCGAGGGCGTCGAGATCCGCTACTACGCGATCATCTACGACCTGCTTGACGACGTTAAGGGCGTCATGTCGGGCCTGCTGGCACCGGAGCAGAGGGAAACCTTCCTCGGCAACGCCCGGGTCCTGCAGGCGTTCGACATCACCCGCGTGGGCAAGGTGGCCGGCTGCCGCGTCACCGAAGGCGTGGTCCGGCGTGGCGCCCGGGTCCGGATCGTCCGCAACGACATCGTCGTCCTGGAACTGGGGGTCCTGCAGACCCTCAAGCGGTTCAAGGACGAGGTGGCCGAGGTCGGCAACGGCGTCGAGTGCGGCATGGCCTTCCAGGGCTTCCAGGACATCCAGGAAGGCGACATCATCGAGTGCTTCACCATCGAAGCGGTCAAGCGCAGCCTCTAGGGCGGCGGCCTTCGCCGGGGGGGTTCATGCTTAGACGACTCGCCCTGCTCTCCCTGGCCTGCCTCCTGGCCGCCTGCGCGACCGCCAGCCGGGTGGGTGCGGCTAATGACATCCACGCCCTCCTGACGGCGATCCGCGATGATGACCGGGCCGCCTTCGACGCCAGGGTCGACCGTGACGCCCTCAAGGCCGAGATGTCTGCCCGGCTCTCCCGTGAGGCTGGCCGGCTGAAGGTGGAAGGCCTCGACCTGGGCCAGCTGAGTGCCGTCATCGCCCCGAACCTGGCCAACCTCGCCGGCGACGCCCTGATCCAACCCCGGGTCTTCCGCCAGGTCGCCGAGGCCTATGGCTACACACCCGGCAAGCCCCTGCCCGGGCCTGTCGCCATCGCCAGCCGCCTGAAGGCCATGCCGGACGGCCGGGTCTGCGCCACCCGGGACAAGAATGGCCCCTGTCTCCTGGTCTTCACCCGCTCTCCCGAGGGCCGCTGGCGCCTGAGCGGCTTCGAAGGCGACCTGTCCGCCCTCAAGATCCGCTTCTGACGCGGCTCGTCATGTCCTGGGAAGATGCTCTCTCTGCCTACGATCGCTTCGACTTCCAGGATGGTCCCTGGACCCGGCCCGTCTGGCGGCGCGGCACGGGCCCCGCCGTCATCATCATCCACGAAATCCCCGGCCTGCATCCCCTGGTGATCCGCTTTGCGGACCGGGTGGCCGAGGCCGGTATGACCGTCTTCCTGCCAAGCCTGATCGGAGACCCCGGCCGGCCGCTCAGCCGCGGCTACGCCCTGAAATCCATGGCGACGGCCTTCTGCGTCCGGCGGGAATTCAACGTCTGGCGGACCGGGCGGACCAGCCCGATCGCCGACTGGCTCCGGGCCCTGGCCCGCAAGGCCCACGCCGAGTGCGGCGGGGCAGGCGTAGGGGCCGTGGGCATGTGCTTTTCGGGCGGCTTCGCCCTGGCCATGATGACTGAGCCTGCCGTGGTGGCACCGGTCCTGTCCCAGCCGTCCCTTCCCCTGCCCTTCGGCTCCCGCGCACGGGCGGCGGACATCGACGTCTCGCCCGAGGACCTTCGGTGCGTGAAGGACCGGCTCGAGGCCGAGGACCTGACCGTGATGGGGCTGCGCTTCCGGTCGGACCGGTTCGTGCCCGACGCCAGATTCGATACGCTCAGGGCGAGCTTCGGAGACCGTTTCGATGCCGTCGAGCTGGAGGACGCCGACGCCGCCCCTTCCGATATGCCACCGCACTCGGTCCTGACCCTGCACCTTCGGGAGGACGGTCCCACCCGGGCGGCCGAGCAGAAGGTGATCGCCTTCTTCCGACAGAGGACGGGCGCCTGAGCACCCGTTGGCTGGACACCCGGGCCCGTCGCGACTAGAACCCGCCGCCTTCCCCCGCGTCCGCGTCCGATCCGCGGTCCGGGACAGCCATTCGGGACACTCCCCATGAAAAAACATTCCGGCGCCGGACGCGGCGCCCCGGCCGGTCCGTCGCAGCGTCAGCTGAGGGCGGGGGAGCTGATACGCCACGCCCTGGTGGAGATCCTGCGCGAAGAGGACATCGCCGATCCGGACCTGGCTGGCGTCTCGGTGACCTTGACCGAGGTCCGGATGAGCCCCGACCTGCGCCACGCCCACTGCTTCGTCGAACCCCTGGGAGGCCAGGAGGCCGGCCCGGTGGTGGCGGGCCTGAACCGCCATGCGAAATTCCTCAGAGGCCGGCTGGGGCGCGGGATCGACATGAAGTTCACCCCTGACCTCAAGTTCGCCCACGACGAGAGCTTCACCGAGGCAGCCCGCATGGAGGCCCTCTTCCGCGACCCGAAGGTGGCCCGGGACCTGGGGCCGGACGACGCCGACGGCGAAGCCTGATGGGACGGCGAAAAACGGGAGAGGCGATCTCGGGATGGCTCTGCCTGGACAAGCCCTACGACCTGACCTCTACCCAGGCGGTGGGGCGGATCCGCCGGGCGTTCAATGCCCAGAAGGCAGGACACGCAGGGACCCTCGATCCCCTCGCGACCGGTATCCTGCCCATTGCGCTGGGCGAGGCGACCAAGACCGTCAGCTTCATGATGGACGCCGGGAAGACCTACCGCTTCACCATCGCCTGGGGCCGGACCACAACCACCCTGGATCTTGAGGGCGAGACCTCGGCTGCCTCCGACGTGCGGCCCAGCCTGGCCGAGACCGAAGCCGCCCTGCCAGGCTTCGTCGGTGAAATTGATCAGGTTCCGCCGGCCTTTTCCGCCATCAAGGTGGCCGGCCAGCGCGCCTACGACCTCGCCCGGGCCGGCGAGACCGTAGAGTTAGCCTCCCGCCGGGTGGTGATCCACAGGGCCTGTGTGACCGGCACCCCGGACGCCGACCATGTCGACATCGAGATCGATTGCGGCAAGGGCGTCTATGTCCGCGCCATCGTCCGGGATCTGGCCGAACGCCTCGGCGCCTGTGGTCACGTCAGCGCCCTGAGGCGGACCCGGGTGGGACCCTTTACGGAGGCCCGGGCGATTACGCTGGAAACCCTTGAGGATCTGGGGCATAAGGCGCGCCTCTTGGAGGCCCTGCTTCCGGTCGAGACCGCCCTGGACGACATCCCGGTGCTGGCCGTGACCGCTGAAGACGCCTTCAAGCTCAAGCAGGGACGACCCATCGTTCTCGTTCCCCGACAGGTTGAAGACCTGAAGGCCCGGCTCCCCGCCGGCGACCGGACGGTTTCAGCCCTGGCGGGCGGTTCGCTGGTGGCGCTCTGCGAGATGCGTATGGGACGGCTCGAACCCGTGCGCGTCTTTCACCTCTGACCAGAGCGGAGACTGCACGATGTCGATTACGCTGGAACGCAAGGCCGATCTTATCAAGACGCACGGCCGCTCCGAAGGCGATACCGGAGGCGCGGAAGTCCAGGTGGCCATCCTTTCTGAAAGGATTTTCAACCTGACCGAGCACTTCAAGACCCACAAGAAAGACAACCATTCCCGTCGGGGCCTGCTGAAGATGGTGTCGCAACGCCGTCGTCTGCTGGATTACCTGAAGGCCTCTGACGCAGGTCGCTACCAGGCGATCATCGAGAAGCTCGGCCTGCGCCGCTAGTTCCCGGGCCCCCGACAGGGGGCTTCGGTTTTTTCACCGCCGCCCCCGCGACAGGCCGGGGGACTATTGGTGGTGCGCGAAGGCCCATTCAGGGGCCTTCGTCCTAAGTCGGGGGTTCCAAGGAAATCCTCACCGCGTCTGTCGTTCCTGGAGAGGTTTTCGGTCGTCCGACGCCCTGTCCGTCCCCGCTGGGAATACGCCCGCGGGAGAAGAAAGAAGCCAAAATGTTCGATATCAAGAGAAAAACCATCGAGTGGGGCGGTCGCACGCTGACCCTCGAATCCGGCCGCATGGCCCGCCAGGCCGACGGTTCGGTTCTGGCCACCTACGGCGAGACCATGGTGCTGGCCACCGCTGTCTTCGCCAAGACCGCCAAGCCCGGGCAGGACTTCTTCCCCCTGACCGTGAACTACCAGGAGAAGTACTACGCCGCAGGCAAGATCCCCGGCTCCTTCCCCCGCCGCGAAGCCGCGCCGAGCCAGAAGGAAACCCTGACGTCGCGCCTGATCGACCGTCCGATCCGGCCGCTGTTCATCGAGGGCTTCAAGAACGAGGTCCAGGTGGTCACCACCGTTCTGGCCCACGACCTCGAGAATGATCCCGACATCGTCGCACTGGTGGCGGCCTCAGCCGCCCTCGTGCTGTCCGGGGCCCCCTTCATGGGGCCGATCGGCGGCGCTCGCGTAGGCTATATCAACGGCGAGTACGTCCTCAACCCGACCCTCGACCAGATGAAGGAATCGGCCATGGACCTGGTCGTCGCTGGAACCAGCGACGCGGTCATGATGGTGGAGTCCGAGATCCAGGAGCTCTCCGAAGAAGTGGTCCTGGGCGGCGTGACCTTTGCCCACAAGTCCATGCAGCCGGTGATCGACGCGATCATCGAGCTGGCCGAGCATGCCGCCAAGGAGCCCTTCGAGTTCACCGCCGACGACACCGAGGCCCTGAAGGCCGAGGCCCGGAAGCTGGTGGGCGCAGACATGGCCGCCGCCTACAAGATCGTCGCCAAGGGCCAGCGCCAGGACGCCGTCGGCCTGGCCAAGGCCAAAGCCTCGGCCGCCCTGGCCAAGTCCGACGCCAACCCGGCCGGCGCTGACAGCCAGAAGCTGGCCGGCGTGCTGAAGGAGCTCGAGGCTGAGGTCGTCCGTCGCAATATCATCGAGACGGGCATCCGCATCGATGGACGGACGGTGGACAAGGTCCGCCCCATCGTTTCGGAGGTGGGTGTCCTGACCCGGGCCCACGGCTCGGCCCTGTTCACCCGCGGCGAAACCCAGGCCCTGGTGGTCGCCACCCTGGGCACCGGCGACGACGAGCAGATGATGGATGTCCTCGAAGGCAAGTACTACGAGCGCTTCCTGCTGCACTACAACTTCCCCCCCTTCAGCGTCGGCGAGACCGGCCGGATGGGCGCCCCCGGGCGGCGGGAAGTGGGTCACGGCAAGCTGGCCTGGCGGGCCATCCGTCCCATGCTGCCGCCGCATGACGAGTTCCCCTACACCATTCGCCTGGTCTCCGAGATCCTGGAGTCCAACGGGTCCTCCTCCATGGCATCGGTATGCGGATCGTCCCTGGCCCTGATGGACGCCGGCGTGCCCCTGAAGAAGCCCGTCAGCGGCATCGCCATGGGCCTGATCCTCGAGAAGGACGGCTTCGCGGTCCTCTCCGATATCCTGGGCGACGAAGACCACCTCGGCGACATGGACTTCAAGGTGGCCGGGACCGAGGACGGGATCACCTCCCTCCAGATGGACATCAAGATCGCCGGGATCACCGAGGAGATCATGCGAAAGGCGCTGGAACAGGCCAAGGACGGCCGCCAGCACATCCTGGGCGAAATGGCCAAGGCCATGGAGGCCCCGCGCGCTGAGCTCGGGGAATTCGCGCCCAAGATCGAGACCATCAAGATCCCGGTGGACAAGATCCGCGAAGTGATCGGCTCGGGCGGCAAGGTGATCCGCGAGATCACCGCCGAAACCGGCGCCAAGGTCGACATCGGCGAAGATGGCACCATCCGCATCGCCGCGCCCGACCAGGCCAAGATCGACGCGGCCCGCGACTGGATCAAGTCGATCGCCTCGGAGCCCGAACTGGGCGCCATCTACACCGGCAAGGTCGTGAAGATCGTCGACTTCGGCGCCTTCGTGAACTTCTTCGGGGCCAAGGATGGCCTGGTCCACGTGAGCCAGATCTCAAGCGATCGGGTCAACAAGGTCTCCGATGTCCTGCAGGAAGGCCAGTCTGTGAAGGTCAAGCTTCTCGGCTTCGACGACCGGGGCAAGACCCGTCTGTCGATGAAGGTCGTCGACCAGGAGACGGGCGAGGACCTGTCCAAGAAAGAAGGCGCCGAAGCGGACGTCGAAGGCTGATCGGACCTCCAGGTCCAGGACTTCAGGGGCGGCCGGAGCGATCCGGCCGCCCTTTTCATGACCGCAAGGTGGCTGTAGGGTCGCAGTCGGGTCCGCAGTTCACCCAGGCGTCGCCGCCCCGTCAGGGGAGCTAGACCTGCGAAGCTAGACTTGATCAGACCCTGCCGCTCTCATTCCGCGCCAGGTCGAAGCCGGCGACCCCGACACCGCCCTCCCGGGCCAGGCGCAGCACGAGGACGCGTGATGCCCAGAACCTTCCTGCCCTTTGCGGTCGACGATATCTCGGCCCTGGCCCGGTCCCTGCGGGACCAGCTCGCCACCCGGACGGAACCGCCCGGCCATGTCGAAATGCTGAACATGCTCGCCCGGGGGGCTGGCGACCGGAACTTCCAGCAGTTCCGGGCACGGACCACCACCGGTGCCGCACCGCTGAACCCGTTACAGGGTCCGGAGCCGAATCTTGCCCAGGTCGAGCGCACCGCCCGCCATTTCGACACCGAGGGATGCCTTGCCACCTGGCCGGCGAAGACCTCCCTGCAGTTGCTGGCCCTGTGGGGCCTTTGGTCACGGATACCCTCCGAGACCGTCTATTCGGAGGTCGGGTTCAATCAGAGGCTCAACGCGATCAGCCGGATCGGCGATCCCGCCCTGCTGCGCCGCTCGATGGTCCATGCGGGCCTGGTGTCGCGCACCGAGGATTGCCGGGATTACCGGAGGATCGAGCAGCAGCCGCCACCCGAGGCCCTGGCCCTCATCCGCCGGCTTGGCGCTAGGCCAGCCTGAGGACGGAGATCAGCTGCGCAGCTTGCGGATGATGGTGTCCAGGTCGCGGGTGAGGACCGGATCATCCTGCTTGAGCGCCTCGATGCGACGGACTGCATGGAGGACGGTGGTGTGGTCGCGCCCTCCGAACCGGCGGCCGATGTCGGGCAGGGACCGGGTGGTGATCTGTTTGGCGATCCACATGGCGGCCTGCCGGGGACGGGCGACGACGCGGGCCCGTCGCTCGGAGATGATATCCGCCTGACTCAAACCGTAATGCTCGGCCACGGCCTTCTGGATCTGGTCGACCGTCACCCGCTTTTCGCTACAGGCCAGATGCGGGCGAAGGATGGCCTGGGCCTCGTCGAGCCCGAGGCGGGCGATGTCGCCGCCGACCCGCGCCACCAGGGTGTTCAGGGCACCCTCAAGCTCCCGGACGGAGTCGGTGAACCGGTCGGCGAGGAACTGGAGGACCTCAACGCGAGCCGAGGGCAGGAATTCTCCCGCCTGGGCGAGCACGGCCAGCTTCCGCTCAAGAATGCCCAGACGCAGGGCACCATCCGCAGGCTCGATCCCGCACACCAGGCCCGACTGGAGGTGAGACCTGAGACGCGGATCCATCTCCGAAAGCTCGGAGGGAGAGCGATCGGCTGTCAGGACGACCCGCCGTCCATCCTCGATCAGGGCAATGAGGGTATGGAAGAGCTCTTCCTGCGTCGTCGGCTTGCCAGCGACAAATTGGACATCGTCGATCAGCAGGAGGTCCGCATTGCGGAGTTCCGCCTTGAAGGCTGCGGTCTGCCGGTCCTGGATCGCCCGGACGAAGGTCGAGGTGAAGCGCTCGGCCGTCAGGTAGACCACACGGCGCTCTCCGCCCGTTTGCATGGCCTCCCAGGCCAGGGCGTTCAGGAGATGGGTCTTCCCGAAGCCGTAAGGGCCGTGGAAGAGGACGGGATTGAAATGACCGTCCGCCCAGGAGGCGACCCGGCGGGCGACGGCAAAGGCGAACTCGTTGGAGGGCCCGGGCACGAAGCTGTCGAAGCTGAAGCGGTCCTGCAGGCCCTGCTGGCGAGCGACAGACGGCGTCGGACGGGGCGACGGTATCTCCGCCTCGGACTGCCGGACCTCGGGCGCGGGGCGGGCAGCCTGCGCGGCGCGGGGCGTCGCGGCGGGAGCCGGCCCCTGGTCTTCGAACTCCATGCGGGATTTCAGGGCGAGGCTACGGCCCTTGGGGTCATTCTGCGCCCAGAGTTCGCCGATCCGCCTCCAGGCGTTACGACGGATCCAGTCGCGGGCGACGCCTGTGGCGGCCACGAGACAGACGCCTCCACCCTCTTGCTCGCGCAAGGAAGCCTGGCTCAGCCAGGAGCCGAACGTGGCCTCACCAAGTTCGTGGCGGAGAATCTGGCAGGTCTTGCTCCACGCTTCTCCAGACACGCCATCCTTGGACCCGCTCCCGCCCCCGCTCGCCATATTCCGTCCGTCCTGACCCACTAGAGGCCTCCGCGCCAGGGGCGCCGGAGACCACTTCAATACTGCGCAAAAGCATCCCCGTGCTGCGGAACACGGAGGTCCCAACAGCTGTTTTTTAGTCTCGAGGTCGCTTGGAAAAACGCTTTACGAGCCCAACACTAGCCCCCGAAAGGGGCCGGTCAACGGAGATTCTTTGCCGCTTTTGCGGATATTTTCGTTGACTCTGAGAAAGCCAAATTCCTTAAGGCCCTGCGGTTTTCACGGTGCATTTCGGGACATTTCAGAGCGGTAACATGTCCGTGTACCCCCTGTTCGGATACGACAAAGCCCCGCCGAAGGCGGGGCTTTTTCCTCAATTAATTCAGTGTTCTAGTTTGAAACGACCCGAAATGGGCCAACCGCCTCAGGCGGTGGCGACCTTGCGCAGGCGAGCCGCCAGGCGGGATACCTTGCGAGAGCCCGTATTGCGATGGACGACGCCCTTGGACACCGCCCGCATCAGTTCGGACTCTGCCGCCACGAAGGCCGTCTTTGCCTCGGTGAGGTCGCCTGAGGCGATGGCCTCATCAAACTTGCGCAGGAAGGTGCGGACGCGCGACCGGCGCGACTTGTTGACTTCCGTGCGGCGGACGATCTTGCGGACTGCCTTCCGGGCGCCGGGATTATTGGCCATGCTTCAGCTCTCAATGCGGTTCGCCAGCGCCCCACCCGGGACGCCAGCCGAAATCGGAGGCGCGGATATACGGGAAGGCGTCCGGCGGGTCAATGCGCGGCTGTGCGTCTTCAGCGTCCCCGGAATGCCGGCGTCCGCTTTTCGATGAAGGCCGCCATCCCCTCCTTCTGATCCTCGAAGGCGAACAGCGAGTGGAACAGCCGGCGCTCCATGGCCACCCCCGCGGAGAGGGTGGTCTCGTAGGCTGCGTCGACCAGTTCCTTGTTCATCATCACGGCGAGGGGGGACTGGCCGGCGATGCGGGCGGCGGCCTCAAGGGCCTCGGGGACCAGGCGGTCGACGGGGACGACGCGGGACACCAGGCCCGAACGCTCGGCCTCGGCTGCATCCATCATCCGGGCCGTCAGGATCATGTCCATCGCCTTGGACTTGCCGATCAGGCGGGTGAGCCTCTGGGTGCCTCCAATCCCGGGCATGACGCCCAGGTTGATCTCGGGCTGGCCGAACCTTGCGGTCTCAGAGGCGATGATGAAGTCGCAAAGCATGGCGAGCTCGCATCCACCGCCAAGGGCGTAGCCGGAGACGGCGGCGATCATCGGCTTGCGGCGGGCCTCGATCCGGCGCGCCGCCGGGCCGAAGACATCCGAGAAAAACATATCGGCATAGGACTTGTCCGACATCTCCTTGATGTCGGCCCCGGCTGCGAAGGCCCGGTCGGACCCGGTGAGGACCAGGCAGCGCACTTCAGGATCAGCCTCCACCGCATCCAGGGCCTGGCAAAGTTCAGCGAGCAGGCGGTTGTTCAGGGCGTTGAGGGCCTCCGGCCTATTCAGGCGGATCAGCACGACCGCGTCGTGCTGTTCAAGGATCAGGGTCTCATAGGCCATCTGGTACTCCCGCAAGCATCCTGCCGTCCTTTAGGGGGACGGGGACGAGCCGCCAAGGGGCCGGTGGCCTCACCGCTGGCAGGCGGGACACCAGAAGGTCGAGCGCCCGGCCTGAATCCGCCGCTGAATCACCCCGCCGCAGCCCGGGTTTGTGCAGGCCTCGCCCTCGCGGTCGTAGGCGCGGAAGCTATGCTGGAAATAGCCCAGGGCCCCATCGGCGGCGGCGAAGTCCCGTAGGGTCGAGCCCCCGGCCTCGATGGCCCGTGCCAGCACCGCCTTGACCGTTCCCGCCAGCAGATTCAGCCGCGGCCGGGACACGCGACCCGCCGGGCGGAAGGGCGAGATGCGCGCTGCATGCAGGGCTTCGCAGACATAGATGTTCCCGAGGCCCGCCACCGTGCGCTGGTCAAGCAGGAGCGTCTTGGGCCCCTGCCGGCGGCCGTGGAAGACCGCGGCGAGACGGCCGCCGTCAAAGTCACCGGACAGGGGTTCAGGGCCCATGGCGGCGAACCAGGGATGGGTCCCGAGCGCATCCGTAGGGATGAGCCCCATGAAGCCGAACCGACGGGGATCGTGATAGACGATCCGCCCACCGGACCCCGTCTCAAACACCACATGGTCGTGCCGGGGGTCATCGCCGGATGCCCGGTGGAAGCGGCCGGGCTCGGTTGCGGCGGGCCCCTCAATGCGGAACCGGCCGCTCATGCCCAGGTGGGAGACCAGGGTCTCGCTCCGGTCCAGGTCCACAAGCAGGTACTTGGCCCGGCGCCTCAATCCCGTGACCCTCGCCCCCACGAGACGCTGGACGAAGCCTTCGGGAAAGGGAAACCGAAGATCGGGCCGGCGGGCCTCCACATGGACCAGCCTCTCGCCCTCGAGGACCGGCGCAAGGCCCCGGCGGACGGTTTCGACTTCCGGCAGTTCAGGCATGGTGTCTGCGTCGCATGGAGCGGCCAAAGGGGCAACCAGGCGGCGGGGCCCACTTTCGGAATCACGCGAAGCTGCTTTCCCGCCAGCTTCCGGCGTTCTAAGAGCCCAGCATGAGCGCGACCTTCGGATTCCGGGACGTCGATCCCCGCGAGAAGCCCGGCCTCGTCCGGGGCGTCTTCGACCGTGTCGCAAGCCGCTACGACCTGATGAACGACGTGATGAGCGCGGGCGTACACCGGCTCTGGAAGGACGCGATGGCGGCCCGGCTGAATCCACAGCCCGGCGAGACTATCATCGACTGCGCCGGCGGCACGGGCGACATGGCCCGCCGCTTTGCCGACCTTGCCCGGCGCGCCCGCCAACGCCGGGGTGGAGAGGACGCCAGGATCCTCGTGGTGGACTACAATGCTGAGATGATCTCGGCGGGCCGAAGTCGCGGTCTGTCGCCCGAGATCGCCTGGGCGGTCGGCGACGCCCAGGGCCTGCCCCTACCCGACGCCTGTGCAGACGCCTACGTGATCAGCTTTGGCATCCGCAATGTGACCGACATCCCGGCGGCCCTGCGCGAGGCCCGGCGGGTGCTGAAGCCCGGCGGCCGGTTCCTGTGCCTGGAGTTCTCGCGCCCCCCGGCACCGGCCCTGGCGCGGCTCTACGACGCCTATTCCTTCCGGGTCATTCCCTTCATGGGCGAGCAGATCGCCGGGGACCGGGAGTCCTACCAATACCTGGTCGAGAGCATCCGCCGCTTCCCCGACCAGAAGACCTTCCAGTCCCTGATCGAGGCCGCAGGTTTCCGGCGGGCGGGCTACACCAACTTCACTGGCGGAGTGGCGGCCCTGCACCACGGCTGGGCGGTCTGACCATGCTGTCGGGCCTTGCGGCGGCGGCGAGGCTCATAGGGGCAGGCTGGCGCCTGGTCCGGGCTGATGCCCTTCTGCCCAGGGAACTGCGTCATCTCTATCCGCCCGGCCTGGTCCGACTGTCGAAGCTCGCGGGCCTCTTGTCGGGTCCGTCGGCGCGACGCGGCCGGCCGGGGGAACGCCTGGCGCTCTGCCTGGAGGGCTTGGGGCCCGTGGCGATCAAGACTGGTCAGCTACTCTCGACCCGGGCCGACATCTTCGGCGCAGAGTTCGCCGCCGACCTGGCGCGGCTGAAGGACCGGCTGGAACCCTTTCCCATGGAGGTCGCTCTAAAGGAAATCGCCGAGTCCCTGGGTCGCCCCGCAGACCAGCTGTTTTCCAGGATCGGCCCACCCGTGGCGGCGGCGTCCCTGGCCCAGGCTCACGAGGCCTGGCTGAGGGACGGACGTCGGGTGGCGATCAAGGTACTGAGACCGGGGATCGAGAAACGGGTGGAGGCCGACGCCCGGGTCATGACCCTCGCCGCCGCCCTTGCTGAGACCCTGGCGCCGGGCGCCCGGCGGCTGGAGCCCCGCACCCTGGCCGCGACGGTTATCGAGTCCGTGCGCCGCGAGCTGGACCTGCGCCTCGAAGCGGCAGGCTGCGACGAGCTGCGCGAGGTCATGGCCCGGGACGGCTACATGTCAGCGCCCGCAGTGGTCTGGGACGGTGTCGGCCGGCGGATCCTGACCCTGGAGTGGGCCAAGGGCGCACCCCTGTCCGACCCCGCCAGCCTGGAGGCGCCGGGCCTCGACCGACCGGCCCTGGCGACGGGCCTGATCCGCGCCTTCCTGGCCCAGGCCCTGGACCACGGCGTCTTCCACGCTGACCTGCACGAGGGCAACCTCTTCATCGCCGCGCCCGACCGGATCGAGGCGGTGGATTTCGGCATCGTCGGGCGGCTGAGTCTCGGGGAAAGACGTTACCTCGCCGAAATCCTGTGGGGCTTCCTCCAGCGCGACTACGACCGGGTGGCCCGGGTGCACCTGGACGCGGGCTATGTTCCCGCCCGGCACGCGGTCGGCGACTTCGCCCAGGCCCTGCGCGCCGTGGGCGAGCCGATCTTTGGCCGGTCAGCGCGGGACGTTTCCATGAGCCGGGTGCTGATCCAGCTCTTCGAGATCACCGGCCAGTTCGACATGCACCTGCGGCCCGAGCTGGTGCTTCTTCAGAAAACCATGATGACCGTGGAGGGCGTGGCCCGCTCGATCTGGGCCGACCTCGACATCTGGGCAGCGGCCGACCCGGTGGTGCGACGCTGGATGACCCGCGAGATCTCCCCGGCCGCCCGGATCACCCGTCTGGGTGAGCAGGCCGGCCGGGTGCTGGCGCGTTTATCAGCCCTGGCCGAGACACCGCCGCCCACAGCCCCGCCGGCGCGGCGGGGCGGACAGGTCCTGCCCCTCCTGCTGGCGGCGGCCGCCCTGGCGACGGCGCTGGCGGCCCTCTGGAAATCAGCCGTCTGAGGACCGGGCAGCTCCAGTGCTGGCGGTTCTTCCCTGGGACTCCCGCGCCTTCTGGGCCTCCCAATAGGCGGGGCCGTCGTCCGGCTGGAAGAAGGCCCGGGGCGTGCCATCCCGGCTGGCGACCGCAAAAGTGTTCGAGCCGGGATGGTACATAAGGACGTCGCCGTTGCGGCGGGTCAGGCGCTGGGCGCCTGAAGGTGGCGTCTCGATGAAGGCCCGGGCCTTGCGGACATAGGCATCAAGGTTTTTCGCCCCGAAGCTCTCGCCATTCCGGGCAAAGGCCTTGCGGGCGTTCTCCTCCGCGCCACCGCGGCGGCTGGAGGTCCAGATCGGGCGACCATCCAGCAGGGGCGCAGGGGCCTCAGCCCGGTCCTGGGACCGGGGTGCAGGTCCGGCCTCATAGGGACGGCCCTCGCGCCCGCCCGGATCCGGGGACCCGGCGGCGTAGGCGACCTCGGACCCGGAAGCCGGCGCGCTCCGGGCCGCGACCGCGGACGGACGCTCGCAGGCGGCGAGGCTGAGGGCCAGGACAAGGCCTCCGGACAGCAGGGCGGAGGATCTGCGGAAGGCTGGGATACGGATGGCCGGAAAACGGAAGGCCAGAAAACGGAAGGCCTGAGTACTGAAGTCTGGGGTGTGAATGGACCCGTCGGTCATGGGGAACTCCCTTGTTTCGCCCGCCCAGGCCGGAACAAATTAGGAACATATTGTCCGGTTTGTCGAGTCCCGATGTTTTGGCGTATGAGGCGGGGCTTTTGTGGAGGGTGCAGGGACTGTGTCGGACAGACGGGTGCTACTGATCGTGGGCGGCGGAATTGCGGCCTACAAGTGTCTGGAGCTTGTCCGCCTGCTGCGCGGGCGGGGCATAGCCGTCCGGCCGGTGCTCACCGAGGCCGGGTCGAGATTTGTCACCCCCCTCTCCCTCGCCGCCCTGTGCGAGGACAGGGTCCACACCGACCTCTTCTCCCTCACCGACGAGGCCGAGATGGGGCATATCCGGCTGTCCCGCTCTGCAGACCTCATCGTGGTGGCGCCGGCGACGGCGGACCTGATGGCCCGGGCGGCGGCGGGCCTGGCGAACGACCTCGCCACCACCCTCCTCCTGGCCACGGATACGCCTGTGCTGATGGTGCCCGCCATGAACGTGCGGATGTGGAACCATCCGGCAACCCAAAGGAACCTCACGACCCTGAGGGCAGACGGCGTCCGGTTCGTCGGCCCCGAGGTCGGCGACATGGCCTGTGGCGAGACCGGGCCCGGACGGATGGCCGAGCCCGCGGCCATCTGCGAGGCCATACTTGAAGCCCTGTCCCCCGCCCACGGCCCGCTGGCTGGCCGGCGGGCCATAGTCACTGCTGGGCCGACCGCGGAGCCGATCGACCCCGTCCGCGTCCTGACCAACCGCTCGAGCGGAAAGCAGGGCTTCGCCATCGCCGGGGCCCTGGCCGCCCTGGGCGCCGAGGTCGTCCTCGTGGCGGGCCCGGTGTCCGAGCCCACGCCTGCAGGCGTCCGGAGGGTCGACGTGGAGACGGCCCGCGAGATGCTGGCGGCCTGTGAAGCGGCCCTGCCGGCGGACATCGCCGTTTGCGTCGCCGCCGTGGCGGACTGGCGTCCCGCCGAGGTTTCGGCGGGCAAGACCAAGAAGGTCGCCGGTACCGCGCCGCCTGAGATCCAGCTGGTGGAGAACCCCGACATCCTGGCGACCCTTTCGCGACGGGCTGACCGCCCCGCCCTGGTGGTCGGCTTCGCCGCCGAGACCGAAACCGTGGAAGCCCACGCCCAGGCCAAGCTCGAGCGCAAGGGCTGCGACTGGATCGTCGCCAACGACGTCTCTCGCCCCGGAGTGATGGGGGGCACGGCCAATACGGTGTCGATCGTCTCGGCGGCCGGGATCGAGCGCTGGGAGGAGGCCCCCAAGACCGAGGTTGCCGCCCGCCTGGCCGCCCGGATCGCCGCGGCCCTGGACGGAGGGCCCGCATGAGGCCCGTCGTGGACATCGTCCGCCTGCCCCACAATCCCGACCTGCCCCTCCCCGCCTACGAGACCGCGGGCGCGGCGGGCATGGACCTCCGGGCCGCGGTGTCCGGAGACGAGGCCCTGGTGCTCAGCCCCGGGACCCGGGCCGCGGTTCCCACCGGACTGGCCTTCGCCCTGCCCGAGGGCTTCGAGGCCCAGGTGCGGCCGCGGTCGGGGCTGGCCCTCAAGGCTGGCGTCACGGTGGCCAACGCCCCGGGCACCATCGACCAGGACTATCGCGGCGAGCTGAAGGTCCTGCTGATCAACCTCGGGGCGGAAGACTTCGTCATCCGTCGGGGCGACCGGATCGCCCAACTGGTAATCGCCCCCGTCGTCCAGGCCGCCTGGCGCGAGGTCGACAGCCTTGACGCCACGGACCGGGGCGCCGGAGGCTTCGGGTCCACGGGCGGCCGCTGAGCCGCAGACAGGGAGAACAGGCATGGAGTTGATCCTGGTCCGGCACGGGCGTCCCGCCCGCATGGAGACCACCTCCGATCCGCACCTCAACGAGGTTGGGCTGGACCAGGCGCGCAGGGCCGCGGCCTGGCTGGCCCTGGAGCCCATCGAGGCCACCTGGTCCTCGACCATGCTCCGGGCCGTCCAGACCGCAGAAGCCTTCGCCGGCCTCGTGGGACATGAGGTCCAGCGGCATCCGGGCATTGTCGAGTTCGACCGCAATTCAGGCGCCTACATCCCCACCGAGGAGCTCAAGAGAGAGAACTTCGCGGCCTGGCAGGCCATGGCCACCGGTGGCCACGGGGTCGACATGGCCGAGTTCCAGAAGATGGTGGTGGACGGCATGGAGGAGATCATCGCCGCCCATCCGGGGGGCAAGGTGGCGGTCTTCTGCCACGGCGGTGTGATCAATGTCTGGGCGGCGCACGTGCTGGGCATTGAGCCCCGGGTCTTCTTCGAAGCCGACTACACCAGCCTCAACCGCTTCCTGGCCGCCCGCAGTGGCCAGCGGGCCGTGGTCAGCCTGAACGAGCGGGCCCACCTGCTGGACGACGTCCGCCGCCCGGCTTGACAGGCCCCGGCGTCGGGCGGAGCCTTCACTCAACGGAGGACGCCCATGCCGGACCTGGATTTTCCGCGCGCCATCGACGCCATAACGCCGGAATGGCTGACCCGCAGGCTGCAGGCCTCCGGCGCCCTTCCAGCCGGTGCCCAGGTTAGCCGCATCGTCACCGAGCCCATGGGAGAGGGCGTGGGCTTTGTCAGCGCCATGCTGCGCCTGCGGCCGGTCTACGAGGGCGGGGCCGGGGCGGCGCCGGCCTCCCTGATCGCCAAGGTTTCACCGGTCGACCCGAGTTCGCGCCAGGTGGGCGAGATCTTCCGCTTCTACCAGAAGGAAACCGGGTTCTACGCCCAGCTGGCCCACCGCACGCCGGTACGGACCCCGCGTGCCTATGGAGTGGACTATGACCCGGCGACCATGGACTTCGTGCTCCTGCTCGAGGACCTGAGCCCCGCCCGGTTGGGCGACCAGGTCGAAGGCCTGGCCCCTGAGGACGCCGGCAAGGCGATCGACGCCGCTGCGGAACTTCACGGCGCCTGGTGGGGATCCCCCGAACTCCCGGGCATGGACTGGCTCCTGAGGCTCAACTCCCCTGAGATGAAGGCGCTTGAACCCGTCTACCAGCAGTGCTGGCCGGCTGTGGTCAACTTCATCGGCGACCGGATGAGCCCCTATGTCCGGCAAGCGGGCGAGGCCCTGGCCCCACGCATTGGTGCCCTGATGGACCTGGCCTTCGAGCAGCCGCGTACCCTGATGCACGGCGACTTCCGGGCCGACAACATGATGTTTGAGGCCGGTCCGTCGACAGCGCCCTTCGCCCTGGTCGACTGGCAGATCGTCATGCAGGGACCCGCCGCCTTCGACCTCGCCTATATGCTGTCGGGGAGCCTGGACGTGGAGACGCGACGGGCCGGGCAGGAGGCCCTGATCGCGCGCCACCACGACGGCCTGGTCCGTGCGGGCGTGGCTGACTACAGCCTGGCGCAGGCGCGGGAGGCGTTCCGGGTCTGCGCCATGCTCGCCTGGTGCTGGCCTGTGGTGGCCATCGGCTCCCTCGACTTCGACAATCCCCGGGGCCTCGCCCTGTTCCATGCCTGGGCCGAACGGGCCATGACCCTGTTCGAGGACGTGGACGGGGCGGCCGTCATCCCCTGAAGCCGAGGACGTCCTGCATGTCATAGGCGCCGGGGTCGCGCGCGACCACCCAGCGGGCGGCGGCGAGGGCGCCCCGGGCGAAGAGACCGCGGTCCCGGGCCGAATGGCTGAGGGTCAGGATTTCGTCCTCCCCCGCGAAGATGACGGAATGCTCGCCGATCACGCCGCCGCCGCGGACGACGGCGAACCCCAGCGCGCCCTCCGGACGGACGCCGCTGATCCCGTCCCGGGCCCGCACAGACACCGCCTCGAGATCCACGCCCCGGCCCCGGGCCGCCGCCGCGCCGAGCATCAGGGCCGTCCCCGAGGGCGCGTCGATCTTTCGGCGGTGATGCGCCTCCAGGATCTCGATGTCGAAGTCGCCGGGGGACAGGGAGGCCGCCGCGCGCTCCACCAGGCCCATGAGCATGTTGACCCCGAGGGAGAAGTTCCCGGCCCGGACGATCGGCACCCGGAGGGCCGCCTCGGCCAGGGCGTCGATCTCGCCCGCAGAGAAGCCCGTGGAGCCGATGACCAGGGCCGGTCCGCCCCGGGCCGCGGCCTCTGCCGCCAGGGCGACGGAGGCGGCGGGGGTGGAGAAGTCCACCACGACGTCAGCTGCCTGCAGGACCGAGGCCCGGTCGGCCAGGCGGGGGTCCACGGCGTCGGGCCGGTCGAAGCGGCTAGCGAGGACGAGATCAGGTGCCGCCTCGACGGCTTCGGCGACGGCGAGGCCCATGCGGCCCAGGGCGCCGGCGACGGCGATGCGGATGGGCGGGGTCACGGGTGGGCCTCCGGGGCGCTGACGGAGGCCCCTTGTCCCGCGACCGGGTCCTGCGGGTCAATGCCCTGTGGTCCCTGCGAGGTTGTCCCGCTCGCAGGCCCCCTGTAGGTTGCCCGCCGTTCGGGGCCTGTCCGGCCCCTACTCCAAGGAAACGCGGCCCCAATGAGCGACGCCAGGAAGCGCACCTTCACCGACGAGGAAGCCCTGAGCTTCCACCAATTCCCTACGCCCGGGAAGCTGGCCATCACCCCGACCAAGCCCATGGCCACCCAGAGGGACCTCAGCCTGGCCTATTCGCCTGGGGTTGCGGTACCCGTTCTGCGCATCGCAGAGGACCCGGAGACGGCCTACGACTACACCTCCAAGGGCAACCTGGTGGCGGTGATCTCCAATGGCACCGCAATCCTGGGGCTGGGCAATCTGGGCGCCCTGGCCTCCAAGCCGGTGATGGAGGGCAAGAGCGCCCTCTTCAAGGTGTTCGCGGACGTCGACTCCATTGACATCGAGGTGTCGGCGACGGACCCGGACGAGGTTATCACCGTCATCAAGAACATCGGCGTGACCTTCGGGGGTATCAACCTCGAGGACATCAAGAGTCCCGAATGCTTCCGGATCGAGACCGAGCTGCAGGAGCTGCTCGATATCCCGGTCTTCCACGACGACCAGCATGGCACGGCGATCATCTCGTCGGCAGGACTGATCAATGCCTGCAAGATCACCGGGCGGGAGCTGAAGGACGTCAAGCTGGTGCTCTGCGGCGCCGGAGCGGCTGGCATCGCCTCCCTCGAACTGATCAAGGCCATGGGGGTCCGGACGGACAACTGCATCGCCGTCGACAATACCGGGGTCATCTATCGGGGCCGCACCGCCGGCATGAACCAGTGGAAGTCCGCCCATGCGGTGGAGACCGACGCCCGCACCCTGGCCGACGCCATGAAGGGCGCCGACGTCTTCTTCGGACTTTCGGTGAAGGGCGCCCTGACGCCCGAGATGGTGGCCTCAATGGCCCCCAACCCGATCATCTTCGCCATGGCCAATCCCGACCCGGAGATCACGCCCGAGGAGGTCGCCGCCGTGCGCAGCGACGCCATCGTGGCCACGGGCCGAAGCGACTATCCCAACCAGGTCAATAACGTCCTGGGCTTCCCCTACATCTTCCGGGGCGCCCTCGACGTGCGGGCCCGCCGGGTGAACATGGAGATGAAGGTCGCCTGCGCCAACGCCCTGGCCCAGCTGGCCCGGGAGGACGTTCCGGACGAGGTGGCCGCAGCCTATCACGGCAAGCAGCTCAAGTTCGGGCCGGAGTACATCATCCCCTCGCCCTTCGACCCGCGGCTGATCTCCTACATCCCGCCCTTCGTGGCCCAGGCGGCCATGGACTCGGGCGTAGCGCGCACGCCGATTGCCGACATGGATGCCTACCGCGCCTCCCTGGCCCAGCGCCTGGATCCTACGGCGGGCTTCCTGCAGAAGATCCAGGGCGTGGTCCTGAAGTCATCGGAAAAACGCATCGTCTTTGCCGAGGGCGAGGAGCCTAGCGTCATCCGCGCCGCCTTCGCCTTCCAGAACGCCGGCCTCGGGCGGGCCATACTGGTGGGACGGGAAGACCTGGTCGAGGAGAACATGCGCCTGGCCGGCCTGGACCCCGCCGAGGCCGACCTCACGGTCGTCAACGCCCGCCTGTCCGAGCATAGTCCCGAGTTCGTGGACTTCCTGTATGCGCGCCTGGCCCGCCAGGGCTTCCTGAAGCGCGACGTCCTGAGGCTTATCAACCAGGACCGGAACTCCTTCGCCGCCTCCATGGTCGCCCTGGGCCATGCCGACGGCATGGTCACGGGCGTCACCCGATCCTACGACCAGGCTCTCGAGGAGGTCCTGCGGGTGATTGATCCGTCCCCGGACGGACGCGTGATCGGGATGAGCGTCCTGCTCGCCAAGGGCCGGACCCTGTTCATCGCCGACACCAATGTCACCGAAATGCCGGACGCCGACGAACTGGTCGAGATCGCCTGCGAGGCGGCCCGGGCCGTCCGCACCCTGGGCTACCCGCCGAGGATCGCCTTCCTGTCCTACTCCACCTTCGGCAACCCCATGGGGCAGAGGTCGGAGAAGGTCCGCGAGGCCGTCGCCATGCTGGACGAGATGGACGTCGACTTCGAATACGAGGGCGAGCTGCCCCCGGACCTCGCCCTCGACACCTCGAAATGGGCCAACTACCCCTTCATGCGGCTCAGCGGGCCGGCGAATGTCCTGGTCATGCCCGCCATCCACTCGGCGGCCATCTCCACCCTGCTGGTCCAGGAGCTGGGTGGCGCCACCGTTATCGGGCCTCTGCTGCTGGGTCTGGAGAAGTCCGTGCAGATCGCGCCCCTTGGCGCTTCGGTGTCCAAGATCCTGCAGATGGCCACACTGGCCGCCTATGAGCAGGACGTGGTCGACGATCAGGCCTGATCAGGACTTCGGCGGCCGGACCCGCCGGGCCGGCCGTCGGCCGACAGGAGGACCGCTACCCAGCGCGATCCTGGGAACTGGGCGCAGATCACCATCACGATGACCGTGAGCGGTGTCGAGAGGAACATGCCGACCACCCCCCAGAGCCATCCCCAGAAGGCGAGGGACAGGAGCACGACCAGCGGGTCCATGTTGAGGCTGCGTGCCTGCATCCTCGGCGCGATGATGTTACCTACGATGAAGTGAAGGCCCTGCAAGACGGCGTAGAGGAAGACCGCCTGCCAGAGGGTCGGGAACTGCATCAGGGCGAAGACCGGCGCGATCACCACACCAAGGGCGGCGCCGAGGATGGGGATGTAGCAGGCCAGGAAAATAAGCACGGCCAGGAAGGTCGCACCGTCCAGGCCGACGAAGGTCATGGCCACCCAGGAGGCCGCCGCGATCATCAGGCCGGTGATGGTCTGGACCCAGAGGTACTGCTCCACAGACCCGAGGATCGACCGGTAGGCGGTGACCATGGCGCGACGTTCGCCGCGTTCCGTCGACAAGAACAGGACCTTGCGCTCGAGGCGGCGGCCGGAGGCGAGGATGAAGCCGAGGTAGATGAGGATCAGGAGGGTGTCGGCCGCCAGGTTGCGGACCACTCCTGCCGCGCTGGCGAGATAGGCCCCCGGGTTCAGTTGCAGAAGAAGATCGTCCAAGGTCGGAACGGCGGCGGTCCGGACCACGCCTGCCAGCCGGGCGATGAGGTCATTGAGCCGGGGCGCATAGCTGACCAGCTTGCTGGCGAAGGCGGACGCATTGTCGATGGTCAGGACCAGAAGGAGGACGAACAGGACAGCGGTGATGAGGAGGGCCGCGGGCATGCCGAAGCGTTTGCCGCCAGGAAGTAGCCGCCCCAGTAGTCGCTCAAGGGAGTTGGCGAAGCTCTGGATGACCACGGCCAGGAACAGGGCCATGGCCAAGGGTGCCAGCACGCCGGAAAGGAACTTGGCCGCCGTCGCCGTCGCGATGACGGCCAGTATGCCCAGGCAGGCCTTTTCGAAGCCCGCGCGGGATGCGGCAACAGGGGCGGGGCTGTCGTCGGGGTCGGTGGGGTTCACGCACGCAATATGCCACAGAGCACCGCCTTTGCGAAACCCCGGCCACAGGCCATACAGTGGCGCTGGAGGCAGGGCACAGCCCTGCAGGACACGTCTGGAGGGCCAATGACAGATGCAACTCAGCCTGAGGGCGTTCTGATCGGCAGTTCGGGACATCCCGAGATCCTGCGCCTGGACCGGGCCAACCGACATGGGCTGGTGGCGGGCGCCACGGGGACCGGCAAGACCGTCACCCTCCAGATCCTGGCCCAGGGCCTGTCCGACGCAGGGGTCGCGGTCTTCGCCGCAGACGTCAAGGGCGACCTCTGCGGGATCGCCGCGCCCGGAGAGCCGGGCGAGAAGATGCTGGCGCGGGCCCGGTCAATGGACCTGGACCTCACCCCCATCGCCGCCCCGGTCATCCTGTGGGACCTGTTCGGCGCCCAGGGCCATCCCATCCGCGCCACGGTGTCGGAGGTCGGGCCCCTCCTGATCTCCCGCATGCTGGAGCTGAACGACGTCCAGGAGGGCGTCCTTTCGGTGGTGTTCCGCGCCGCCGACGACGAGGGCCTCCTGCTCCTGGACATGAAGGACCTCCAGGCCGCCCTGACCTTTGCCGCTGAGAACGCCGCCGCCCTCGGGGCCCGCTATGGCAACGTCTCCACCGCCACCGTCGCCACCATCCAGCGCAAGCTCCTGGTACTCGAGGACCAGGGCGGGGCCAGCCTGTTCGGCGAACCCGCCCTCGACCTGTCCGACTTCATGCGGCGGGACCCCCAGGGCCGCGGCTATGTGAACATCCTGGCTGCGGACCGGCTGATTGCCTCGCCCCGGCTCTACGCCACCTTCCTGCTCTGGCTCATGTCCGAGCTGTTCGAAGTCCTGCCTGAGGTCGGCGACGCCGACCGGCCCAAGCTGGCCTTCTTCTTCGACGAGGCCCACCTGCTGTTCCGGGATGCGCCCAAGTCCCTTCTGGAGAAGGTCGAGCAGGTGGTGCGACTGATCCGGTCCAAGGGCGTCGGGGTCTATTTCGTCACCCAGAACCCAGCCGACATCCCCGACGGCGTGCTGGGCCAACTGGGCAACCGCATCCAGCACGCGCTGAGGGCCTATACCCCCGCGGAGCAGAAGGGGCTGAAGGCGGCGGCGGCCAGCTTCCGGGCCAATCCCGACTTCAACACCGCCGACGCCATCCAGGGCCTGGGCGTCGGCGAGGCTCTGGTCTCGGTGCTTGACGAGAAGGGCGCACCCACGGTGGTGCAGAAGACCCTGATCCGCCCGCCGGCCTCGCGCCTTGGGCCCCTGTCCCCCGGGGAAAGAGCCGCCCTGATGGGCTCAAGCCCGGTCCGGGGTGCCTACGACCAGGCCATCGACCGGGAAAGCGCCTTCGAGGTCCTCCAGGCCCGGGCGGCGGCCAAGGCCGGGCAGGCGCCCGCCCCAGGGCGGGCCCCGTCCCGCTCGCCGGCCCCAGCCCGGGCGCCGTCGGCGAGCCACGGCCGCCAGTCCATAGGCGAAGCCTTCGCCAAACAGCTCATGCGCACCCTGGCGTCCTCCGCCGGTCGGGAGATCATGCGCGGTGTCCTGGGGGGCATGCGCCGGCGCTGAGGGCACGAAAAAGGGGCCGGCCCCGCAGGACTGGCCCCTCCTGTCGCAAAAGGTCCGAAGTCTAGCGCGGCGCCATGCGGATGGAGCCGTCGAGGCGCACGTCTTCACCGTTGAAGTAGCCGTTGGTGATCATGGTCAGGGCCAGCTGGGCGTACTCCTCGGGATTGCCGAGACGCTTGGGGAAGGGCACCGAGGCCGCCAGGGCTTCCTTCACCTGGGGCGGAGCACCGTTCATCAGCGGGGTGGAGAAGATGCCCGGCAGGATGGTGTTCACCCGGATGCCGTCGCCAGCGAGGTCACGGGCGATGGGCAGGGTCATGCCCACCACGCCGCCCTTGGAAGCGGAATAGGCCGCCTGGCCCATCTGGCCATCCTCAGCCGCCACGGAGGCGGTATTGACGATGGCGCCGCGCTCACCGTCCTCGAGGGGCTCAAGGTCCAGCATGCCCTTCGCCGACTTGGCGACGCAGCGGAAGGTGCCGACCAGATTGATCTGGATGATCAGGTTGAAGGCGTCGAGGGGGAAGTGCTTGGTCTCGCCGGTCTGCCTGTCGCGGCTGGCGGTCTTGGCGGCGTTGCCGGTGCCGGCGCAGTTCACGAGAATACGCTCCTGGCCATGCGCGGCGCGGGCCTTTTCGAAGGCGGCGTCGACGTCGGCGTCGGAGGTGACGTTGCATTTGCAGAACACGCCGCCCACTTCTTGTGCGACCGCTTCGCCCTTCGCCTCATTCATGTCGAAAATGGCGACCTTGACTCCGTGCGACGCGAGGGCGCGGACGGTGGCCTCGCCGAGGCCGGAAGCGCCGCCCGTGACAACGGCGGCGATGGAGGAATCGAGTTTCATGGACGCTGAGCTCCCGTGTTCATCTTATGGAAAACCTGAACCCATGCCTTTATCCCGATGAACGCCGACTCAAAAGCATCACGCGACGTAAATTCGGGGGGAATCGACCCCGACTCGCCAATCCACCCTGACCAAGCCCTGGTTCCGGAGGTCATCCGGGTCAATGCAAGCCGGGTCCAGCGGGGATTCTGGCCGAAGATCCGGCGGGTCGCCTCCCGGATTCCCTTCGCCGCCGATGCACTCGCCGTCTGGCGGTGCGCGCAGGACCCGGCGACGCCCCGCTCCGCCAAGGCGCTCATGCTGGCGGCCCTGGCCTATTTCGTCCTGCCGACGGACGCCGTACCCGACTTTCTGGGGGCCGTAGGCTTCACGGATGACGCCGCCGTCTTCGCCGCCCTGCTGGCGCTAATCGGCAAACACCTCAAGCCCGAGCATCGCGAAGCCGCGGCAGCCGACTTGGCGCGCCTGCGCGGCCAGGACTAGGCCTTGATCTGCCCGTCCAGCATCTTGCGGATGCCGGGGCCGTAGGGCGGGCGCAGCATCTTCAGTGGACCGATGTCGTTCTTCATCTGGCTGAAGATGGCCTTGCGGTGGCTGAACTCCCGGAAGCCGTCGACCCCGTGATAGCTGCCCATGCCGGAAGGGCCGACGCCACCGAAGGGCAGGTCTTCCTGGGCCACGTGCATGACCACGTCGTTCACGGTGACGCCCCCGGCCGTCGTCCGGCTGAGCACTTCTTCCCGCTCGGCGGGGTCATCGCCGAAATAGTAGAGGCCCAGGGGCCGGTCGTGGCTGTTCACATAGGCCAGGGCCTCGTCCAGGGTCTCGTAGCTCTTCACCGGCAGGACCGGGCCGAAGATCTCCTCCTGCATCACCTTCATGTCGTCGGTGGGGTCGAGGATCAGGGTCGGGGCGATCTTGCGATGGGGCTGCTGGGAAAGGTCTTCGCCCTCGGGCTTGAGCTCGATCACCCGGGCGCCCTTGGCCCGGGCGTCGTCGATGTAGCCGGTAATCCGGTCATAGTGCCGCTGGGCGATGATCGAGGTGTAGTCGGGGTTGTCCTTGATCGTCGGGAACATGGTGGCGACGGAGGCGCGGGCGGCGGCGACAAAGCCCTCAACCTGGTCCTTCGGCGCCAGGACGTAGTCGGGCGCCAGGCAGATCTGGCCCGCATTGAGCGTCTTGCCGTTCATGACCCGGGCGGCGGCGACCTTCAGGTCGGCCGACTTGCCGAGGATCACCGGGCTCTTGCCGCCGAGCTCCAGGGTGACAGGCACCAGGTTCTCGGCCGCGGCCCGCATGACGTGGCGGGCGACCGAGGTCGCGCCGGTGAAGATCAGGTGGTCGAAGGCCAGGCGCGAGAAGGCCTCGCCCACCTCAGGTCCGCCGATGACCACGGCGATCTCCTCCTCCGAGAAGGCGCCTGCAAACATCGTCTGCATAAGTTCGGAAGTGGCCGGCGTGAACTCCGAGGGCTTGATCATGGCCCGGTTGCCCGCCGCGAGTATGCCCGCCAGCGGCGCAAAGGTCAGGTTCACGGGGAAGTTCCAGGGGCTGATCACCCCCACCACACCCTTGGGCTGGAAGCGCACCTCGGCCTTGGCGCCGAACAGGCCCAGGATGGCGGGGGTCGGCTTGCGCTTCTCGGGGCGCATCCACTTGGCAAGATTGTCCCGGGCATGCTGCAGGGGGCCGATGGAGCCGGCGATGTCGGTGAAGGCCGTGGCCTCCCGGGACCGGGAGCCGAAGTCGGTGTTGAGGGCCTCCTCGATCTCCCGACGGTTCTCCCTCAGCAGCCGGATGCAGCGGTCGATGCGCTCGATCCGGAGCGCTGCGCTGGCCTCGCCGTCGCGCAGATGGGCCGCCTTCTGGCGCTCGAGAATGGCCTGCATGTCCATGGGGATCCCTCCGGTCTGACTGGGAGTGAAGAGGCCCAGCGATTGCGCTCCCGTCAAGAGCGTACAGCGGTGACCCTGCGGGAGGCGGCGTGCTCGCGCCAGGTGATGAAGAGGGTGGAGGCCACCACCACGGCGGCGCCCAGGATCGTCCAGACGGTGGGGATCTCGGCGAACAGGAAGAAGCCCACGGCGGCGGCGAAGACCAGGCGGATATAGTCCACCGGGGCCATGGCGGCCGCCTCGCCGACGGCCATCCCACGGATGTAGAAGGCCTGGGTCGCGGTGCCCATGATCCCCATCACGGACAGCAGGGCCAGGTCCACGGGCTCGGGCCAGCGCCAGGACAACAAGGCCCCCGGGATCGAGAACACCATCCCGAGCGTCGCCGCCCAGACCAGAAGCACGGTCGGGGCGTGGTCCCGGGTCAGTACCTTCATGCCCGTCACCGTCAGGGCGAAGAGGAAGGACGAGGCCAGCATGGCCAGGGCTGGCAGGCCCAGGGCAAAGTGACCCCCGGCGCCGGGACGCACCATGATCATCACGCCGGCAAAACCCGCCAGGGCAGCGAAGATGCGCAGGGGTCCGATCCGCTCGCCCACCACGAAGGCGGCCAGGGGCACCAGCCAGAGGCTACGGGTGAAGGACAGGGCGTTGGCGTCCGCCAGGGGCATGTTCTGGAAGGCATAGAAGGACAGCATGGTGCCCAGGGTCCCCGCCGCAGCCCGGAAGACCAGCAGGTCGGGCCGGGTGGTGGCGAAGGCTGCTGACCGGTGATGGAGGATGATCGGCAACAGGATCACGAAGCCCGCCGCCTGGCGGTAGAAGGTCTGCAGCCCCGGCGAATAGCCTGTGCCAAGGTACTTGATGAGGGTCGACATGACCGTGAAGGCCAGGGCCGACGCCGTCATCCAGAGGGCACCCCGGACGTTGGGGGAAAGCCCGGCGAAGGCGGCCGCGGCGCGGTTCAACCCTGTCCGGAGCCCGGAGCCATCTGCATGAGGGACTCCCCGAAGATCGCTGCAAACGGAGACCCGGCCTCGGGGTCCCAGCTGTGCCGCGAACCCACCGTGATGCCGCCATCCACCACCAGGTGGGTCCCGGTCACGAAGGCTGAGGCGTCGGAGGCCAGGTAGAGGGCGGCCTGGGCGATATCCTGGGGCAGGCCGGGCTTCTTCACCGGCTGGGCGATCTGGGCGTTTTGGGCCACCAGGGCGGCCATCTGGTCGGCGGCGTCCCGGGTCATGCCCATGGTGGCGCCGAAGATGGAGGTGGCGATCAGGCCGGGGCAGATGGCGTTGACCCGGATGCCCTGGGGCGAGAGCTGGGCGGCGGCACAGCGGCTCATGTGCACCACCCCGGCCTTGGCCGTGGAATAGGCGATCGGACCCCAGCCCGCCTGCAGGCCGGCGATGGAGGCGGTGTTGATGATCGACCCGCCACCACGCTTCAGCATGGCGGGAACCGCATGCTTCATGCCCAGGGCCGGGCCCCGGACCAGGATGTCGAAGATCCAGTTCCAGCCGTCGGCGGTGACCTCGGTGATGGCCCCCATCCGGTCCGAGATGCCGGCATTGTTGAACTGGACGTCGAGGCCACCAAAGGCGCTCTCGGCCAGGGCCACGGCCGCTGCGATGTCCGCCTCGGCGGTGACGTCACAGCGCACATAGCGAACCGCGTCCGGGAACCGGCGCTCGAGCATGGCGCCCTTTTCGTCCTGGACGTCGGCGGCGATCACCCTCGCCCCCTCCGAGACGAAGAGCTCCAGGGTTCCCAGGCCAATGCCTGAGGCCGCCCCCGTGATCATCGCCACCTTGCCGTCGAGCCTTCCAGCCATGTCCGTATCTCCTGTCCGAAACGCTTCAGTCGCCGAGGGTGACGACAACCTTGCCCATGGCCTTGCGGCTGCCCAGGTGGGCGATGGCGTCGGCGGCCTTCGCAAAGGCGAAGCGCTCGGAGACGTAGGGCTTGATCTTGCCCTGGGCGTAGAGGTCGATGAGTTCGAGGTTGGCCTTCTGGAAGAGGTCCGGATTGCGGGCCGTCCAGTTGCCCCAGATCACGCCCACGATGTCGCAGCCCTTCAGCAGGGGCAGGTTCAGGGGGATCCGGGGGATCTCGCCGGCGGCGAAGCCGATCACGAGGTAGCGGCCTTCCCAGGCGATGGAGCGCAGGGCGGGTTCGGCATAGTCGCCGCCAATGGCGTCGTAGATGACATCCGCGCCCGCCTCTCCGCAGGCCGCCTTGAAGAGCTGGGACAGCTGCTTCTGGCCGTCGCGGTCAAAGGGACCCCGACCGTAGACCACGCCGGATTCGGCGCCGTGACGGATGGCGAGGTCGACCTTCTCCTGGGTGGAGCAGGCAGCGATGACCCGGGCGCCCATGGCCTTGCCCAGCTCGACGGCCGCCAGGCCGACGCCACCGGCCGCGCCGAGGACCAGCATGGTCTCGCCGGCCTTCAGGTGACCCCGGTCCTTGAGGGCGTGGTAGGAGGTGCCGTAGGTGAGGATGAAGGCGGCGGCCTCATCGTAGGGCATGGCGTCCGGGATCGGGGTCAGGCGCCCGGCGGGGGCGACGATCTCCTCGACCAGGCCGCCATGGCCGATCTGGGCCAGGACGCGGTCACCCACCTTCACCTCGGTGACGCCCTCGGCGATCTCGGTGACGATCCCCGAAACCTCGCCGCCCGGGGCGAAGGGTCGCGGGGGCTTGGACTGGTACTTGTCCTCGATGATCAGGACGTCCGGGAAGTTGATGCCGACGGCCTTGACCTGGACCCGGGCCCCGCCTGGGCGCAGGGCAGGGGCGGGAATGTCCTCGATCACCAGGGTTTCGGGGCCGCCGACCACCTTGCTCAGGACCGCTTTCATGTCTCTCTCCCCCAATTTTTTGCGCGCGTAGCGATAGCCGCGCACGCTAGCCCAGCCGTCCTGCGCGCGGAAGCCGTCGGGGCCAAAGAATCAGCGGATTTGGCGGGCACCCCGGCCTCGCCTATAGTCCCTGCTCCTTGTGCCGAGGCTTCCGTGACCATCACCCTTGACCTTTCCCGGTCCCGCGACGCCGCCGCCGCCCCGGCGCGGCGACCGAACCTGACGGGCCTGACCCGGCCGGCCCTCGTGGCCGCGCTGGAGGCGGGCGGCCTGGTGCAGGCCGGCAAGGCGAAGATGCGGGCCTCGCAGCTCTGGCGATGGATGCACCACTACGGGGTCACAGACTTTGCCCAGATGACCGACGTGGCCAAGGAGCTGCGGGCGGCCCTCTCCGACGCCTACGACCTGTCGCGCCCCGAGGTGGTCGCCCGCCAGGTCTCGGTAGACGGGACCCGGAAGTGGCTGATCCGAATGGCGCCCGGCATCGAGGTCGAGACTGTCTACATCCCGGACGTCGGCCGGTCCGGGGCCCTGTGCGTTTCCAGCCAGGTCGGCTGCACCCTCAACTGCACCTTCTGCCATACAGGCACCCAGCCCCTGGTGCGCAACCTGACGGCGGCCGAGATCGTTGCCCAGGTCCAGGTGGCCCGGGACGAACTGGGCGAATGGCCCTCGCCCAAGGAGGATCGCCGGCTCTCCAACATCGTCTTCATGGGCATGGGCGAGCCGCTCTACAATCTCGACGGCGTGGCCGACGCCATCGACATCATCGCTGACAACGAGGGGATCGCCATCTCCCGCCGGCGGATCACCGTCTCCACCTCGGGGGTGGTTCCCGAGCTCCAGGCCCTGGGCGAGCGCACCCAGGCCATGCTCGCCATCTCGCTTCACGCCACCAACGACGCCCTGCGCGACGAGTTGGTGCCCATCAACCGGAAGTATCCCATCGCCGAACTGCTCGCTGGCATCCGGGCCTATCCCGGCCTGAGCAATGCCCGCCGGGTGACCTTCGAGTACGTCATGCTCAAGGGGGTGAACGACAGCCCGGCCGAGGCCCGGGCCCTGGTGAACCTGCTGGCCGGCGTCCCGGCCAAGATCAACCTCATTCCCTTCAACCCCTGGCCCGGCAGTCCCTATGTCTGCTCGGACTGGGGGGCCATCGAGGCCTTCGCCGCTATCCTGAACCGGTCGGGCTACGCCTCGCCCATCCGCACCCCCCGGGGTCGCGACATCCTGGCCGCCTGTGGCCAGCTCAAGAGCGAAAGCGAGAAGGAGCGGGCGTCCGTGCGCCGCGCCCGGGAACGCGTCGTCGTCGCAGGCGACTCTGCGGGAACAGATTCCCGGGACCCGGACTGAAGGAAGCCCCATGCCGAATGCCCTCGCCTCTCCTGAGATCCTGGCTTTCGCCGCTGGGTTTCCCCTGGCCCTGCTGCACGCCGCGACCACCCTGGCCATCCTCGTCGCGGGCGCAGGCCTCTACCTGGTGCTCACCCCGCATCGCGAGATCGCCCTGATCCGCGAGGGCAACGCCGCCGCCGCCCTCTCCTTTGCAGGCGTCCTGGTAGGCCTGGCCCTGCCCCTCGCCGCCGCCATGACCGCCTCGGCCTCCCTGCTGGAGATCATCATGTGGGGCGCGCCGACCGTCGTGGTGCAGTTGCTGGTCTTCCGCATCGTCGACCTCATGCTCCACGGGCTTCCCGGGCGCATCCGGGAGGGCGAGATATCCGCGGCCGTGCTGTTGGCAGGGGCCAAGCTTGCCTCGGCCATCGTGCTCGCCGCCGCTGTCGCGGGGTAGGAGACGGCCGTGCACTTCCCGCGGCTCAGCGATTGGCTGGTCTATATCGCCATCATCCTGGCTGTGATCGTGGTGGCGGTCGGCCGGCGGGAGCGTGCAGACGCGCCGCCACCGCCACCGCCGCCAGCGGCGGGAGAGGGCCTTCCCCTCGGGCCCGCCTCGCCCTTCGACCCCTCGGTCATTGTCGACGCGCCGGCAATGCCGGAACCCGGTTCCGGGACCGCCTTCTCGATTGACGACCGGGGCGTCTGGATCACCGCCCGACATGTGGTCGACGGCTGCCGCAGGGCGGCGGTGGTCGTGTCCGAGGGCCGCGGCGTCGCCGCAGAGGTGCGCATCGACCCGCACGGCGAGGTCGCGATCCTGACCACGGAGGGCGGATCGGCACCCCTGCCGATCGCCATCGGCCGGACCCTCAGGCGGGGCGAGCGCGCCTATCACCCCGGCTTCCCGCAGGGCCGGCCCGGCGAAGCCACCTCCCGCCTGATCGGTCGGGAGAACATGGTCATCCGCGGCCGTGGAGAACGCACCGAGCCGGTCCTGGTCTGGGCCGAGACCGGGCGGACGGACCAGCTACGGGGGAGCCTGGCAGGCCTGTCCGGGGCGCCGGCCCTGGACGACGCCGGACGGGTCATCGGCGTGACCGTGGCGGAGTCGCCGCGCCGGGGCCGCATCTACACCACCTCGCCCGAGACCCTCCTGGGCGCCCTGCGGTCCGCCAACGAGAAGCCCGAGCCCGGCGCCGTCGGGGAGTCCGTCACCACAGGCAATTACGGCATCGTCGCCGACAGCCTGAGGCGGGACCTGCGGGTGGCCCGGGTCATCTGTCTGGAACCGGCCTGAGCCCTCAGGCCGGGCGGCGGATGAAGTCGAGCCAGACGGGCGCGCAGTCGCCCAGGCGCTTGGCCTCGTAGCGGGTCGGGGAATGGTCCGCCGGCGGCTCCCGCCAGTCTGCGGCGCACTGGACCGGCCAATCGAAGCGCCCATCGGCGAGGACCACAGCCAGCATGACGTCGGCATAGGCGGCCCAGTCCGTAGCCAACCTCAGGCGTCCGGCGGGACCCAGGAGCCGGGCGGCCTCTGCGACGAAGGCCGGGCTGAGCAGCCGGCGCTTGTGGTGGCGAAGCTTGGGCCAGGGATCCGGGAACAGGACGAACATGCGCCGCAGGCTGGCATCGGGCAGGCGCGACATCAGATCGCGGACGTCGCCGTCGTGAATACGAACATTGGACAGCCCCAGGTCGTCCACATGGCGAAGGGCGCTGGCGACGCCGTTCACGAAGGGCTCGGCACCCAGGATCAGGACGTCCGGATGGCGCGCGGCCTGGGCCGCCATGTGCTCGCCGCCGCCAAAGCCCACCTCCAGCCAGGTCTCCGCAGCGGCGGGCCAGAGACCGGCCGGGTCGACGGGTCCCTCGGCTGGCGGGCGAAGGGACGGTAGCAGGGTGTCCAGGAGCGAGGCCTGCCGAGGCTTCAGCGTCCGCGAACGGATGCGCCCGAAGGATCGCAGGGGCGGCGGGGCCTCCACGCGGGGGTCAGGCCAGCCCGCGCAAGGCGTCCACCAGATCCGTCCGCTCCCAGGAGAAGCCGCCATCAGAATCCGGCTCACGCCCAAAGTGGCCGTAGGCGGAGGTGCGGGCGTAGATCGGCCGGTTGAGGCCCAGATGCCGGCGGATGGCCGCAGGCGTGGCGCCACCGATCATCTCGGGCAGGGCCGCCTCCAGCTTGGCGGGATCGATATCGCCCTCGCCGTGCAGGTCGACGTAGAAGCTCAGGGGCGCCGAAACCCCGATGGCATAGCTGATCTGGATCGTGCAGCGGCGAGAAAGCCCGGCCGCCACCACGTTCTTGGCCAGGTAGCGGCAGGCGTAGGCGGCCGAGCGGTCGACCTTGGTGGGATCCTTGCCCGAGAAGGCGCCGCCGCCATGGGGCGCAGCCCCGCCATAGGTGTCGACGATGATCTTCCGGCCTGTCAGGCCAGCGTCACCGTCGGGGCCGCCCTGGACGAAGCGACCGGTAGGATTGACGTGCCAGACCGTATTGGGCGTGAGGAGGCCGTCGGGGAAGACGCCCTCAACCAGAGGCCGGATGGCGTCCTGTATCCGGGCGGGGGTGGCGAGCCTGAGGCCGATCCGCCGGGCGTGCTGGGTCGAGATGACGAGCTGGGTGACCTCGACCGGCCGCCCGTTCTCGTAGCGCAGGGTGACCTGGCTCTTGGCGTCGGGCTCGAGGAAGCTCATCTCGCCCGAGCGGCGGGCGGCGGCGAGGCGGCGCAGGATCTCGTGCGAGTACTGTAGCGTGGCTGGCATGAAGGCCGGGGTCTCGTCACAGGCGTAGCCGAACATGATCCCCTGGTCGCCGGCGCCCTCGTCCTTGGCGTTGGAGGCATCGACGCCCTGGGCGATGTCGCCCGACTGGCCGTGCAGGTGACAGGCGTACTTCGCCCTCTTCCAGTGGAAGCCCTTCTGCTCGTAGCCAATGTCACGGACGGCCTCCCGCACCTTTGGCTCGAGGGTCGAGATCACCTCCCGGGTGAAGGCTCGGTTCTCAGTCTTGTCGGCGCCGGGTCGTGTCGCACGTACCTCGCCGGCGAGAATGATCCGGTTGGTGGTGACCAGGGTCTCGCAGGCGACCCGGGCCTCGGGATCGGCGGCAATGAAGGCGTCGACCACCGTGTCGGAAATCCGGTCCGCCACCTTGTCGGGATGGCCTTCGGAAACGCTTTCACTGGTGAAGATGTAGGAGGGGCGGGTCAATTGACGGCTCCGTCTGTATCGCGGCTCGCCCCACGTGAGCGCCTTTGCTTGAAAAGTCCTATAAAGATTTCTTTATGTCCTGCAAGCGCGGCTGAGATCAGCAGTAGGGCCAGGAGGGGGCCGTCGCCGAAGCGGACATAGGGCGTCGGCGGGCGGGCGGCGGGCAGGGGCTGGTCGATGACGCCGACAGTGCCGAGCCCGAGGACGGGTCCGGTGAGCCGGCCGCTGGAATCAATCACGGCGGAGACCCCCGTCGGCGTGGAGCGCACGATGGGCAGGCCCTCCTCGATGGCACGGTAGCGGGCCATGTTGAGATGCTGCCAGGGTCCGGAGGCGCGGCCAAACCAGGCGTCATTGGAGATGTTCAGGATCCAGGCTGGCCGCTCGCCGGCCCGCCGGGCGGCGGCGCGGGTAAAACCCGGGAAGAGGGCCTCATAGCAGATCATCGGCTGGAACGCCGGCAGGCGCGCAAGATGGAGGGGCCGGGGTGGTGGTCCGGCGGTGAAGTCCTCGGGCATGTGGACCAGGCTGCGCAGGCCGATCCGCCCGGCCAGGTCGCCGAGGGGAATAAACTCCCCAAAGGGCACAAGGTGGTGTTTGTCGTAGCCGCCGGCGACCGCCAGGTCGGACCCGGTCCCCTCCAGCAGGACGAGGCTGTTGTAGTAGGCGACGCCCCCGTCGGGCCGGGCCTCGGCCCGGTTGGCCCCCATGGCCAGGACCTGGCCGGGCGCGAGGGCGGAAGCCAGCGCCTCCCGCCAGCCTTGTCCGGGGATCATAAGGTCATTGATGATCGCCGGCAGGGCGCCCTCTGGCCAGACGACGATGTCAGGGGCCTGGGCCGCCGGGCTGCGGGTCAGGTCAAGATAGGTCTTGAAGATGGAGGGCAGGTTCTCCGGGCGCCACTTGGTCTTCTGGTCAATATCCGCCTGGACGATGCGGACCCGGGGACCCGCCGCCCCGGCAGGTGTCCCGGCGACCCTGTGGGCCCCCCAGGCGAAGAGAACGAGGGCGGGCGCCAGCACGATGGCAGCCCGCGCCAGCCTGCGGCCCGGGGAACCCGGGTCAAGGATCCAGGCAGGCGCGGCGGCAAGGGCCAAGGTCATCCAGGTCAGGCCGTAGGCACCCACGACGGCAGCGCCCTGGGACAGGGGCGAACCCGCCGGCCAGGCTTCACCCGGTAGGTTCCAGGGGAAGCCCGTCAGGAGGTGCCCGCGCAGCCACTCGACCCCTGCGAAGAGCCCAGCGAAGATCAGGACACGGGCCCCGCCCTGAGGCCGGAGGCGACGCCAGGCCGCGCCCGCTGCCGCCCAGAAGAGGGACAGGCCGCCGGCCATCAGGACGAGGGCGAAGGGCGCCATCCAGCCATAGGTCCGCTCGTCCACCAGGAAGGGCTCGACGATCCAGGCCACCGAAACCGAGAAATAGCCCAGGCCAGCGAGCCAGCCCCGGAAGGCCGCGGCGCGGAGGGGGTGAGAGGCGGGGCAGTCCAGAGCCCAGAGGATCAGGGCAAAGCCCGCCAGTCCCGGCAAGAGGCCGAAGGGTGGGAAGGCGAGGGCGGCCAGGACACCGCCGGCGAGGGCGGCGAGGCCGGCCAGGACGGCGGAGCGCGGAGGCAAGGTCAGTCTGCGGGAGGCGGCGGCGGGGTGGAGGGGCGGATCCGGACCCGCTTGATCCGGCGAGGGTCGGCGTCCAGCACCTGGATCTCATAGCCATCGCGAAAGGCGATCACCTCGCCCCGGCGGGGAAGCCGGCCGGCGACGGCGGCGACCAGGCCTCCGACCGTGTCGATCTCCTCATCCATGTCCGGCGGCGTCAGGTCGAGTCCGAGCATGGCCTCGAGCTCCTCCAGCGGCGCCCGGGCGTCGGCATCGAAGGCGCCGTCCGGCCTCGCCATGACGCCGGCGACCTGGGCCTCGTCGTGTTCATCATCGATTTCGCCCACCACAGCCTCGACCAGGTCCTCCAGGGACACCAGGCCGTCCGTGCCACCAAACTCGTCGATCACCAGGGCCATGTGGGTGCGGGTGGCCTGCATCCGCAGGAGCAGGTCGGCGGCGCGCATGGAGGCGGGCACGTAGAGGACGTCCCGCCTGAGCCGCATCAGGACCGATTCCGCCGCCGCGCCCCGGCGGCCGCGAGGCCGGACACCTGTGGCCATCTGCTTGAAGACGTCCTTCACGTGGACGACGCCCAGGGGATCATCGAGGGTCTCCCGGTAGATGGGCATTCGGGAGTGCTCGGCTTCGATGAAGCGAGCGACGACCTCGTCGAAGGGGGTGTCCACCTCGACGGCAACGATATCTGCCCTCGGGGTCATGACGTCGTCGACCCTCAGGGACTGGAAGGCCTGGGCCTGGTCGACCAGGCGGCCCCCGGCGGACTCCGCCAGAGCCGCCGCCGCTGTGGCGTCAGGGGTCCGGTCGCGGGCCCCGAAGATCCGGAGGATCCGGCCTACGAGGCCCCGCCCTTGTCGCCCCTCCGGGGCGGGCGCTTCATGACTGGCCATGGTCTCCTCTTTCGGCGGCGTAGGGGTCAGGTGCCCCCAGGCCAGCCAGGATTTCCGTTTCGAGGCCCTCCATCTCGGCGGCCTCTTCGTCGGTCTCGTGGTCATAGCCTACAAGATGCAGGACGCCGTGCGCCACGAGATGTTGCAGGTGATGCTCAAAGCGCTTGTCCTGGGCCTCGGCCTCCCCCCGGCAGGTTTCGAATGCCAGGGCGACATCACCAAGCCAGCCCCCGGGATTGGCGGGGGCCGGGAAGGACAGGACGTTGGTAGGTCCGACCTTTGACCGGAAGGCGGCGTTCAGCTCCGCCAGGCGGGCGTCGTCGGCCAGGAGTATGGCCAGACCGCCCCGGGCGTCCGCTGCCGCCAGGGCGGCCTCTGCAGCCTTCCGGGCAAGGCCTGGGGCGTCCGCGGAGCCGAAACCCCAGTTGCCACCCTCTACGAGCACGTCGATCCCACCCATCCCGGAATCCGGCGTCATTCAGCAGAGCCCGGCGGGCGGCTATCGGCCTCGTAGGCCCGGACGATCCGCTCGACCAGGGGATGGCGCACAACATCCTCAGGCCCGAAGCGGGCGATGCCGATGCCCTTCTCGCCCTCCAGAAGGGCGACGGCATGGGCCAGGCCAGAATCCCGGGGGTGGGGCAGGTCGATCTGGCTGGGATCGCCGGTCACGACCATCTTGGCCCTCTCACCCAGGCGGGTCAGGACCATACGCATCTGCATACGGGAGCAATTCTGCGCCTCATCCACGATGATATAGGCCTCGGACAGGGTCCGGCCCCGCATGAAGGCGATGGGCGCAAGCTCGATCTCGCCCTTCTCCCGGCGGCGGCGGAACTGCTCGGGGCCCAGTATGTCGGTCAGGGCCTCCCAGACCGGCGCCATGTAGGGGTCGACCTTCTCGGTCAGGTCGCCAGGAAGAAAACCCAGACGCTCGCCGGCCTCCACTGCCGGGCGCGAGACGATCAGCCGTTCGACATCACCCCGCAGGAGGGCACCGACGCCGGCGGCCACGGCCAGGAAGGTCTTGCCGGTGCCGGCGGGGCCAAGCCCGAAGACCAGGTCGTTGTGGGCCAGGATTTCGAGATAGCGGGCCTGGGCGGGGGTCCGCGGCGACACGGGGCCCCGACGGCCTGAGGGCAGGGCGCCGGGCGGCGAGCCGCGCCCGGTCCGGGCCTGGCCGATGGCCACGCGCACGTCCGCCTCAGCGACCTCCAGTCCCCGTTCCGCGCGGAGGGCCAGGGACTCGAAGACCTTCTTGGCAGAGGCGCGGCCGCGCACGTCACCGGTCAGGGCAACGCCCCCGCCGGGGGTCTCCACCAGGACGTCGAAGGCGTCCTCGATCAGGGCTGCATGTCGGCTGGAGGGGCCTGAGACCGCCCGGGAGGCGGCGTCGGAAAGGGTGACGAACTCTGCAGTGCGGCTCATGCGGTCTGGGTCTCAGCAACAAGGGTCCCCGCCAGGCTCATCCGGGCGGCGGCGTCGATGCGGACAGAGGCGATCCGGCCGATCAGTTCGGCGGGGCCGTCGCAGTGCACGGCCTGCAGGTAGGGGCTGCGGCCGGACAGCTGGCCCGGTTGGCGGCCGGGCTTTTCGAAGAGGACAGACAGGATGCGTCCCTCCTGGGCGGTGTTGAAGGCCTTCTGTTGGGACTCCATCAGGGCGTTGAGGCGGGCCAGCCGCTCGTCCATCACCGCGAGGTCCACCTGTCCGGGCTGGGCCGCCGCCGGGGTCCCGGGTCGCCGGGAATACTTGAAGGTAAAGGCCGAGGCGTAGCCGACCTCCCGCACCAGGGCCAAGGTGGCCTCGAAGTCGGCCTCGCGCTCGCCGGGAAAGCCGACGATGAAGTCGCCGGACAGGGCGATGTCGGGACGGACGGCGCGGATCTTCTCTACCAGGCGCAGGTAGGACTCGGCGGTATGGCCGCGGTTCATGGCCTTGAGGATCCGGTCGGACCCAGACTGCACGGGCAGGTGCAGGTAGGGCATGAGCTGGGGCAGGTCGGCATGGGCAGCGATCAGGTCATCGTCCATATCCCGGGGATGGCTGGTGGTGTAGCGGATCCGGTCCAGACCCTCGATCCGGGCCAGCTGGCGGGCCAGGCCGCCAAGGCCGCCCTCTCCCGACCAGGCGTTGACGTTCTGGCCCAGGAGGGTGACCTCGCGCACCCCACGGGCGGCGAGGGACCGGGCCTCGGCGAGGATGTCGCCTGCCGGGCGCGACCACTCCGCCCCCCGGGTGTAGGGCACGACGCAGAAGGTGCAGAACTTGTCGCAGCCTTCCTGAATGGTGAGGAAGGCGGTGACGCCAGACGTCGTCCGGGCAGCACCCAGGGCGTCGAACTTGGCCTCGGGGGCGAAGTCGGCCGCCAGGCGGTCGCCGCGGGCACGATGGGTCCGGGCGATCAGCTCGGGCAGCTGGTGGTAGGCCTGGGGTCCGACCACCAGGTCGACCGCCGGCTGGCGGCGGAGGATTTCCTCGCCCTCGGCCTGGGCGACGCAGCCGGCGACGGCAATGGTCATGCCCAGCCCGGCGGCGGCCCGCTCGGCCTTGAGGGCCTTCAGCTGTCCCAGCTCGGAATAGACCTTCTCGGTGGCCTTCTCCCGGATGTGGCAGGTGTTCAGGACAACGAGGTCGGCCTCTTCCGGCCGCTCGGTCAGGACATAGCCCAAAGGGGCCAGGACATCGGCCATGCGCTCGCTGTCGTAGACATTCATCTGGCAGCCGTAGGTGCGGATGTAGAGCCGCCGAGTTGGCGATGCGGACGGGTCACTCATGGATGGGAAGGCCGTAGAGCTCCAGCCGGTGATCGACAAGGCGGTAGCCAAGCCGGCGGGCGATGGCTTCCTGGAGGGCCTCGATCTCGGCGTCGACAAACTCGATCACCTTGCCGGTAGTCATGTCGATCAGGTGGTCGTGATGGGTCTCGGGCGCTTCTTCGTAGCGGGAGCGGCCGTCCCGGAAGTCATGCCGGGAAATGATCCCCGAATCCTCGAACAGCCGCACCGTGCGATAGACGGTCGCAATGGAGATGCGCGGGTCCACGGCGTGGGCCCTGCGGTGCAGCTCCTCCACGTCGGGATGGTCCTGGGACTCCGAAAGCACCCGGGCGATCACCCGGCGCTGGTCGGTCATGCGCATGCCCTTGGCGATGCAGAGGTTCGCGATACGGTCCAAGCGGGGGTCTCCTCGCCCTGAGAATAGGGTCTTCAAGGCTCCGTGTTAAGCGCTCGCCGCAGAACAAGGGCGTCAGCCGCCCCGCCGTCCGGGCGGGGATAGTAACGCCTCCGCCGCCCGACCTCCCCGAAGCCGCAGCCGGCGTAGAGCCTCAGGGCCGCGAGGTTGTCGTCGGCGACCTCCAGGAAGACCCGCTCTGCGCCGTCCGCACGTGCGGCCCCGAGGGCCGCCTGGACAAGCCGGCCACCGGCGCCAGCGCCGCGCGCCTCCGGTCGGACGCCCACGGTGAGGATCTCGGCCTCCCCAGCGACGGTTCGGACCAGGATCATGCCGGCCCCGTCCTCGATCAGGGCGACGGCGCCCAGGGCGGCGATCTCGGCGGCGCTCCAGCCGGGACTGAAGGCGGTGGCATGGAGGTCGGCGAGGGCGCCAAGGTCCCCGGTCCCGGCGCGGCGGACGGTCACTCCGGCAACCTGCCACCCGGCAGGCGGGCGTCCGGGGGGCGCATGTAGAGAGGGATCAGGGGTCCGGGCGGGCGCAGGACGGCCATCTGAGCGGCGACCGCGACGTCGGGAACCGCCAGGGCGAGTCTCTCGGCCCCCGGAAGGCGGCCCGGCGCCAGGGCGACGTCACCCAGGATCCGCGCCACAGGCGCCAGGGCCTCCAGGTCCGCCTCAGGCCCGAGGACCGGGGGTCCGCGGGCGATGCCGCCCTCGAAGACTTGATGGCAGATCGCCTCTCCCCGACCGGGCAGGAGAACCAGGGTCCGACCGGGCGACCCGGCGAAGGGCGCAGCCAGGACCTCGAGGCAGCCGAGGCCGATCACCGGGCGGCCGAGGGCCAGGCCCAGGCCCTTGGCGAAGGCCAGGCCCACCCTGAGGCCGGTGAAGGACCCCGGGCCCAAAGTGACAGCAATGCGGTCGAGCTCTGCGAAGGCCAGGCCAGCACGGGCCATGACCTCCTGCGCCAGGGGGGCCAGGCGCTCCTGGTGTCCCCTGTCCATGGGCTCCGAAGTCGAGACCACCGGCCTCTCCCCGTCCAGGACGGCAACAGAGCAGGCCGCCAGACAGGTGTCGATGGCGAGGACCCGCACGCCGGCCTAGAGGGTCTGTTCGACCCGCACGACCTCGGGGACATAGTGCTTGAGCATGTTCTCGACGCCCGACTTGAGGGTGGCGGAGGACGAGGGGCATCCGGCGCAGGCGCCGCGCATGTGCAGCCAGACGGTTCCGGTGTCAGGCTCGAAGCGGTCGAACAGGATGTCGCCGCCGTCCCGGGCGACGGCCGGCCGGATGCGGGTGTCGAGTAGCTCGCGGATCTCCGCCACCACCTGGGCCGTCTCGCCCTCGTAGGTGTCCTCGTCCCCCGCCGCCTCAGCGCCGACCCCGAAGAGGGGTTGGCCAGAGGTGAAGTGGTCCATGATCGCCGCCAGGACCGGGGCCTTGAGATGGTCCCAGTCCGCCGAGACAAGCTTTCCGACGGTCAGGAAATCGGCGCCGAAGAAGACGCGGTTCACGCCGTCGAGGTCGAAGATCGCGGCGGCCAGGGGCGAGGCCCCGGCCTCCTCGGCGGATCGAAAGTCCCGCGATCCGGCCTCCATGACGACGCGGCCGGGCAGGAACTTCAGGACCTGAGGGTTCGGTGTGGTTTCAGTCTGGATGAACATGCAACAGATTTGGGCCCTTGCGGGCCGCGACGCAAGATCACTGCAGGCCAAGGGGGCATCCTGTGGCGCGCATTGAACCCTCACAGGAAAGGGTGTATCGCCCCCGGCGCCCGTCGGCATGTAGCCGCCGGGGCGGGGCGCAGGCCCCCCGGGGATAAACATGGCGGAAGTGGCTGGGTCTTCGGGCGACGCGCCCCCCACCTCGACCAACTCCCACCAAGGACACGGCGATGGCTTCGGGGCCCTCGCCCTGGGTGCCCTTGGCGTGGTCTTTGGCGACATCGGAACCAGCCCCATCTACGCCATGCGCGAGGCCCTCGCCCACTCGCGGGCGGACGTCCCATCCGAGCTTTCTGTCCTGGGCGTCATCTCGCTGATCACCTGGGCCCTCGTCCTGGTGGTGACCGTCAAGTACGTCGTCTTCCTGATGCGGGCGGACAACAAGGGCGAGGGCGGCACCCTGGCCCTGATGGCTCTGGCCCAGAGGGCCTTGTCCAAGCGGTCCGGCGCGGTCCTCTTCCTCGGAATGGTCGGGGCGGCCCTGTTCTACGGCGACGGGGTCATTACCCCGGCCATCTCGGTGCTCGGCGCAGTCGAGGGCCTGAGGGACGCCCCGGGGGTCAGCCCCGAGCTCGGGGCCCTCGTGCTGCCGATCTCGGCGGCCATCCTCATCATCCTGTTCCTGGTCCAGTCCCGGGGCACAGCGAGAATCGCCCGGGCGTTCGGACCCATCACCGCCGCCTGGTTCCTGATCCTGGGAGCGCTGGGCGTCTTCCACATCTTCGAGACCCCCTCGGTCCTGCGGGGCCTGATGCCGCACTACGGGATCCTGTTCCTGCTGGACAACGGCTTCGTCGGCTTCGTCATCCTGGGCAGCGTCTTCCTGGCGGTCACCGGGGCCGAGGCGCTCTATGCCGACATGGGCCATTTCGGGAAGGGGCCCATCCGGGCAGCCTGGCTCTACCTGGTCCTTCCGTCCCTGGTTCTGAATTACCTGGGTCAGGGCGCCCTGGTGCTGGCCCACCCCGAGGCGCGGGGCAACCCCTTCTTCGGGATGATCCCGGTCGCCGTCTATTGGCCGGTCCTGCTGATGGCCACCGCCGCGAGCGTAATCGCCAGCCAGGCCGTGATCACCGGCGCCTTTTCCATGACCCAGCAGGCGGTTCAACTGGGACTGCTGCCTCGCATGGACATCCGTCGCACCTCCGAGACCCAGGCCGGGCAGATCTACGTGCCCCAGGTGAACACCTTCCTGATGATTGGCGTGATCGTGCTGCTGTTCTCGTTCAAGACCTCGTCCAATCTGGCGGCGGCCTACGGTATCGCCGTCACGGGTTCCATGTTCGTCGACACCCTGCTGTTCTTCGTGATCATTCGGTACATGTGGAAGAAGCCCCTCTGGGTGGCGGGGCTCGCCGCAGCGGTCTTCGGCCTTCTCGACATCGTCTTTATTTCCTCGAACATGCTCAAGCTGCCCCAGGGGGCCTGGCTGCCCCTGGTCCTGGGCGCGCTGCTGGTGGTGATCATGTGGACCTGGAACCGGGGCACCCGGATCCTGAGCGAGAAGACCCACCAGGACTCCGTCGCCCTGGCCGATCTGTCGGACATGCTCCTGGCCCGGCCGCCCCACCGGGCCTCGGGCTCGGCGGTCTTCCTGACCTCGGACCCCGACGTCGCCCCTGTGGCGCTCATGCACAACCTGAAGCACAACAAGGTGCTGCATGAGCGCAACATCATCCTGACCGTGATCACCGCCCAGACCCCCCGGGTTCGGGACGAGAACCGCATCCGGATCGAACCCGTCAACGCGGACTTCAAGAGGTTGACCGTGTCCTACGGCTTCATGGAAAGCCCGAACATTCCCCGGGCCATGACCCTCTGCCGGCAGCAGGGGCTGAAGTTCGACATCATGGCCACCAGCTTCTTCCTTGGCCGCCGGTCGGTTGTGGCGTCCGCCAGCTCGGGCATGCCCCTGTGGCAGGACAAGCTGTTCATCTTCCTGATGCGCAACGCCGCTAACCCGACAGACTTCTACAAGATCCCACCGGGCCGCGTGGTCGAGCTGGGCACCCAGGTCACCGTCTGAGGCCTTGCGCACCCCGCCCCGTCAACGCTAGAGCCCCCCCGTCGTCCCTTCGGATTGCCCGCCATGACCCGAGACATCAAGAAAGTCGTCCTCGCCTATTCCGGCGGCCTCGACACCTCGATCATCCTGAAGTGGCTGCAGACCGAGTACGGGGCCGAGGTGGTGACCTTCACCGCCGACCTCGGCCAGGGCGAGGAGATCGAGCCGGCCCGGGCCAAGGCCCTGGCCGCCGGGGTCAAGCCCGAGAACATCTTCATCGAGGACGTGCGCGAAGAATTCGTCCGCGACTACGTCTTCCCCATGTTCCGGGCCAACACCGTCTACGAGGGCCAGTACCTGCTGGGCACCTCCATCGCCCGGCCCCTGATCGCCAAGAAGCAGATCGACATCGCCCGCCAGACCGGCGCCGACGCCGTCAGCCACGGCGCCACCGGCAAGGGCAATGACCAGGTCCGGTTCGAGCTGGGCTACTACGCCCTGGAGCCCGACATCCACGTGATCGCCCCCTGGCGGGAGTGGGACTTCAAGTCTCGCGAGGCCCTGCTGGCGTTCGCCGAGAAGCACCAGATCCAGATCACCAAGGACAAGCGCGGTGAGGCGCCCTTCAGCGTCGACGCCAACCTCCTGCACTCCTCTTCGGAGGGCAAGGTGTTGGAGGATCCGGCCGTGGAAGCGCCGGAGTTCGTGCACATGCGCACCATCTCCCCGGAGGACGCCCCGGACGAGCCCACCGTCTTCACCCTGGACTTCGAGGGCGGCGACCCCGTGGCCATCGACGGCGTGCGCATGAGCCCGGCGACGCTCCTCACCCGTCTGAACCAGCTGGGCCACGACAACGGGATCGGCCGGCTGGATCTGGTGGAGAACCGTTTCGTCGGCATGAAGTCCCGGGGGGTCTACGAGACCCCCGGCGGGACCATCCTCCTGGCCGCCCACCGGGGTATGGAGTCCATCACCCTCGACCGCGGGTCCATGCACCTGAAGGACGAGCTCATGCCGCGCTATGCCAGCCTGATCTACAACGGGTTCTGGTTCGCCCCTGAGCGCGAAATGCTTCAGGCCGCCATCGACCTTTCCCAGAATCACGTCACCGGCCAGGTCCGGGTCAAGCTCTACAAGGGCAATGTCTCCGTGATCGGCCGCACCAGCCCCTGGTCGCTCTACGACCAGGACCTGGTAACGTTCGAAGAGGGCGCGGTGGCCTACGACCACCGCGATGCCGCCGGCTTCATCAAGCTGAACGCCCTGCGGCTGCGGGTCCAGGCCCGTCGGGACCGGCGGAACGGAGGGTAGTTCCCTCCCGGCGCGGAGCATGTCACCCTCCGGGAAACCGAAGGAGTCCCCATGAGCTTCCCGAACCTGACCGCCGTCGTCACCCTTCTCGCCCTGCTGGCCTATGTCTGGATGGGGGTCCGGGTCGGCGGCGCCCGCCGCACGTCCGGTATCGCCGCCCCCGCCATGTCCGGCGATCCGACGCTCGAGCGCTACCTGCGCGTCCAGGGCAACACCCTGGAGTGGCTGCCGATCTTCCTCGGCTCCCTCTGGCTGTTCGCCCACTACTGGGGCGACCTGCTGGCGGCTGGCATCGGCCTCGTCTGGATCGTCGGCCGGGTGCTCTACGCGGTCGGCTACTCCGCATCGGCGGACAAGCGCGAGCTGGGCTTCATGGTGCAGATGATTGCCTCGGCAGTCCTGCTCTTCGGGGCCCTATTCAAGGCGGTCCTCTCGGCTATCGCCTGAAGTATTGGGCCTGATCTCCTGGGCCTGACCTCCCGCCATAGTTTCGTCGAAGATGGGCGCGACCCTCTTCGCTCCCGTCTCCGCTGGAGTTCCCGATGCGACTGAAGACCCTCGCCCTGGCCGCCGGCCTCGCCCTTGCGGCGGGCCTGTCCGCCTGCACCACCGCGACGCCCTACCAGCCCCTGCTGGCCGAGTCCCCGGGGCTGGGCGGGTATTCGGATGTGCGGATCGAGCCCGGGCGCTACCGGGTGAGCTTCTCCGGAAACAGCCTGACCTCCCGCGAGACGGTCGAGCTCTACCTGGCCTACCGGGCGGCCGAGCTGGCCCTGGCCAACGGCTACGACACCTTCACCCTCGTCTCCCGGGATACAGACCGGAAGACCACCCTGCGGATGGACCCCGGACCCGCGCCCCTGCCCTACTGGAACCCCTACTGGCGGTACTACGGCTCCTATGGGTGGCGAACCTACGATCCCTGGATGGAGGGGCCCTTCGGCCGTCAGCCCCTAGAGGCCTCCACGATCGAGAAGTTCACCGCCTCTGCAGAGATCGTCCTCGGTCGCGGCCCGAAGCGGGCGGATGACCCCGAAGCCTTCGACGCCCGAGCCGTGATCGAGAACCTGGGCCCGCGGATCCAGCGCCCTGATGATGGGCGAGTCGGACCTTAAGGTCGGAAGCTAGACCGTCTCATCGGTGAAGGTCAGGCCCGCACGGGCGGCCAGGCGCTCGATCAGGGGCACGCCCAGGGCCGCACCCGGGGTCCAGACGCCGCCCGCCGTCGCCGGGGTGCGGATGAGCTGGATCGCCGTCTCGGCCATCATCTTGGAGGTCGAGCCGTAGCCAGGGTCGCGGTCACCCTTGACCGAGACCCGCACCTTTCGCCCGTCGGCGCCGATACCCACGAAGAGGATGTCGTAGAAGCCGTTCTCGCGTTCCTCGAGGCTGGGCCCCTCGCCCGGCTTCGGGGCGCCGGCACCGCCGAGGTCCGTGAAGGACGTGCTGGCGCCCGGCGCCGTGACGGACATCTCGTCGTAGGCGAAGTCCGTCCCCCAGGGATGGCCCTGAAGGAAGTTCGAGCGGTGGACGTTCTTGGTATTGATGGCCGCCATCATGAAGGGACCGACCTCGGCGTCGACGTCCTCGTCGAAGGCCGTCTCATTGCCTGACGGCTGGGCCGGGCCGATGAAGCCGGGCGTCAGGGCGAAGGGGTCCATCATCAGCTGGAACAGGGCGGGGTTGCGCCGGATGGCGTCCATGGTCGCTGCGCCGCTGGCGGCGGTTCCGCCGGACAGCCCGCCGCGCATGTTCCGCACACGGCCCTTTACCCGCGGGACGGGGTGGCCGAGGCGGCGCTTGGCCGTCTCCTCGGCGAACAGGACGCCCAGCTCGAAGGGGATGGAGTCGAAGCCGCAGGAGAAGAGGATGCGCGCGCCCGAGGCCCGGGCGGCCTCGTGGTGGGCGGCGACCATCTCAGCCATCCAGTTGGATTCCCCGCACAGGTCCAAATAGTCGGTCCCGGCCTCTACGCAGGCGGCGACGAGGTCGGACCCATACAGTTGGTAGGGCCCGACAGTGGTCACGATGACCTTTGCGCGGCGCACCATGGCACTCAGCTGGGCGGGGTCGGCGGCATCGCAGACCACCAGGGGCGTGGAGGCCGGGGCGCCGATCAGGTCGCGGACCTCAGCCAGCTTGTCCGCGGAACGGCCGGCCATGGCCCAGGAGACCTCGCCCCCCGGCGGCTGGGTACGAACCAGGTGCTCGGCCACGAGGCGGCCGGTGAAGCCGGTGGCTCCGTAGACGATGATGTCGAATTCCGCGTCGGCCCGCATGGGTCTCTCCCTGTCTGACAGGAGGGGTATGCCTCCTCCCGGGTCTTCAGCCAAGCCGTCGGCGCGCCAGCCAGACCGAATGCCCGCCGCAGTCCGGATCTTCAGGCGTGAACTGGAGGACCTCGAAGCCCTGTTTTGCCAGCAGGTCGCGGTACTCGGCCGGGGCAAGGCTGGCATGGTGCAGGGGATCGCCGCCGAACACCCCCATGGCCGTCCCCGCCTCCGGGCCGGAGGTGAACATGAGCCTGGCGCCCGGAGCCGCGTGGACACCTAAGACCGGGAAGAGGGCCCTCTGATCGTCGTGCGTCAGGTGGAACAGGCTGTCCCAGGCCAGGAGGCCGTCAAAGGTCTCTCCCAGGTCCAGGCCGCGCATGTCCGCGCAGAGCCAGGTCCCGGCGGGCAGGCGGCGGCGCGCCCGTTCGACCGCGGGCGCCGAGCCGTCGACGCCAGTCACGGCAAAGCCGCGGTCCAAGAACCAGGCGCCGAGGGGCCGCCCCGTCCCGCAGCCCAGGTCCAGCACCCTCCCGCCCGGGGGCAGGCCGTCCGCGAACCGTGACAGCCAGGCACCTTCGATCCGGACCTCCGCCCCCCGGGCCGCATCCCAGTCGTCCGCATGGCGGGTATAGAGGCCGATCACGTCCCCGGCGGCGCGGTGGACCTCGGAGTCATCCATCTTGGGCGCTTCAGGCATGGGTCTAGGCTGACATGGCCCTGCGCCGGGCACCAGACCGCGCTGGAGCCCCCGAAGCGCCCGTTCAGGCTCCACTTTGCCCGACCCCCCTTGCCCGACCGCCCTTGCCGGAGCGACGGGCGGGGCTTATCGAGACAGTTGGAGCTTGATTCCGCCGTCCCCGCCGTCATCCGGATTGCCTGCCATGCGCCAGTTCAGCCTCCAGACCCGGCTTATCGCCTTCATCCTGCTCCTGCTCCTGACCTCGGTGGGCGTGGTGGCGGGCCTGGGCTATGCCAGCGCCCGCAACTCCCTGAAGGCCGCGGCCCTGGCCCAGCTCCAGGGTGTCCAGACCTCCCGGGTGAAGCTGGTGTCAACCCTTCTCCAGGCTTCGAGGAACGAGGTCCTCGCCCTCTCCGGCCTGCCGGAAGTCGGCCGGATGGGCGTCAGACTCCGGGCCGGCTACAGGGCCCTGGGCGATACGCCGCCGGATGCCGCGACCCGGGCCGCCGTGACGGCCTTCTACACCCACGACTTCGCGCCGGCCCTCAGCCGGGGGATCGACGCGACGGTGGAGCCTGAAGGCCTCCTGCCAGCCTCGAACGCGGGATGGCGCGCCCAGGCGGCCTATGTCGTCCCGTCGGCGCGGCCCTACACGGGCTCCCAACCCCTGCTGACGGGGGCCGATACCACGCCATACGGTCGCGCCGTGGCGGACACCCACGCGCGGCTGGGCGAGATCCTCCGCCGGTTTGGCTTCGAGAACATCCTGCTGGTCGACCCTGATACCCTTGAGGTCTTCTTCAGCTACCAGGCCAACGCCGCCCTGGGGACCAGCCTGGAGACCGGTCCCTACGCCTCCAGCAACCTGGCAGAGGCGGTGCGAGGGCTCCGGCGCAGCCAGAACGTCGACGACTACCGGATGTCGGATTTTGAGTTCTACCGGCCCGCCCTGGGCAAGCCCCGGGCTTTTATCGTCACCCCCGTCTTCTACCGAAACCGGCTGGTGGCCATCATGGCCCTTCGCCTGGCCACGAACCAGGTCGAGGCGGCCCTGTCCAATGACGGGATGGGAAAGACCGGCGAGGTCTTCCTGATCGGCCCCGACAAACGGCTACGGACCGAATCCCGCTTCATGCAGGAAGACCCCAAGGCCTTCGTCGCTGGCCTGCGTCATTCCAAGCTCACCACCCACACTGTGGACCAGATCGAACGTCTCGGCACCGCCGTCCTGCTGGCGCCCCAGACCGGCGAGGCCGCGGAGGCGGCCCTGGCGGGGCGCAGCGGGGTGGACGACGACGACGTGGACTACAGGGGAGAGCCGGTCTTCACTGCCTATGGGCCGGTAGACCTAGACTCCCTGCGCTGGGCCGTGATCGCCCAGGTCGACCAGAAGGAGGCCCTGGCACCCGTCCGCGCCTATGCCGCCCAGGCCCTATTGGCGGCGGTCGGCCTGGCCCTGCTGGGCTCACTCCTCGCCATCGCCTACGCCTCGCGGATCACCCGCCCGATCAGCGCCCTGGCCGCCGCCGCCGAGCGGGTCGGGCAGGGCGAAAGCGACGCCGAGGTCACGCCGCCACGGGATCCTGAACTCCGCGCCCTCGGGGACTCCCTCAACCGGATGATCCGGAGCCTGCGGGCGCAGAAGGCCGAGGTCCAGGCCCAGGCCCAGGAAAGCGAACGCCTGCTCGAGAGCCTGCTGCCGGCCTCAGGCGCCGCCCAGATGCGCGAGGGCGGGCACGACACCCCGCGCGCCTTCGCCGACGTCACCGTGGCCTTCGTCAATCTCTTCGGCCTCGACGCCCTGGCCCTCACCCTGGGCGAAGAGGCTGCGCTCAGCCTGCTGAGCGACATGGTGGGCGCCTTTGACGAGGTGGCGGAGGGCCTGGGCGTGGAAAAGGTCAGGACCATCGGTTCGTCCTACCTCGCCGCCTCGGGCCTTTCGGCCGAACGGCCGGACCATACCCTGCGCATGGTCGAGTTCGCCCGGGAGGCGGTCCGGATCGTACGCCGGTTCAACGCTGAACGGGGCCTGGAGCTCGTGGCCGAGGTGGGCATCAACAGCGGGCCCGTGACCGGCGGCCTGGTGGGTCGCCGACGGTTCATCTACGACCTCTGGGGCGACACCGTCCGCCTCGCCCGGGGTATCGTCTCGGATGGGGAGACCTCCATCCAGGTGACAAAATCGGTTTACGACCGGGTGCACGACCTGATCGATTTCGGGCCTGCCGTCCCCACCGAGATCAAGGGCATGGGTGGGATCGAGCTCTATCCCCTGATCGAGGCCAGCACCTCGAGGAAACCCCTGATCGAGGCCAACGCCTCCCGGAAACCGCCGAAAAAGGGACGAGGGCGCCCGAAATGATGCCTTCCGAACCGGGCGGCCTGGCCCTTGGCCCGGCCCTGGCCGTGGGCCTGGGCCTGCCCCTCGTCCTGCTGGTCATGACCGAGGCCATCCAGGTCGCCGGACGCCGGGGCCACCCCGTCGCCGGTCCCCTGCGCTGGACCCGGAACTGGTTCATGCCGGTCCTGGCCCTGGTGCTCTTCCTGCGGGTGGCCGTGGGCCTGCCGGGCTCGAGCCTGCCAGTCCGCCTCGCCGAGACCGTCCTGTGGATCTTCCTGGCGGCAGGTGCCCTCAACTACATCAACAGCCTGGTCTTTGAGGCGGCGGCGGTGGGAAGCTGGGCGACCCGGGTGCCGCGGCTCCTGCGCGACCTGATCCGGATCCTGCTCGTCGGCCTCGCCGGCGCCGTGGTCTATTCCACGGTCTGGGGAAAGGACCTGTCGGGCGCCCTGGCCGCCCTCGGTGTCAGCTCCATCGTCGTGGGCCTGGCCCTCCAGGAACCCCTCGGCAATCTCTTCTCCGGCGTCATGCTCCTGATGGAGCGGCCCTTCGAGGTGGGCGACCATATCGAGATCGGCGACGTCTCCGGCGAGGTGAAGGAGATCAACTGGCGGTCCGTCCACCTCAAGGCCTTTGGTGGGCTGACGCAGGTGGTGCCCAACTCGGTGCTCAACAAGGAGGTCATCACCAACTACTCCCGGCCGCGCCGGATGAGGATGGAGATGATCGAGGTCTCCTTCAGCTATGACGACGCACCCAACCATGTCCGCGCCACCCTCCTTGAGGTTGCCGCCGAGACCCCTGGCGTCCTCTCCACCCCGGCGCCCATCGCCGCCACCCTGAACTTCGGCGACTTCGGCATCGTCTACCGCCTGATCTACCGGACCCTCGAGGAGGATCGCTGGCCCGTACGGGGCGAGCTCATGACCCGGATCTGGTACGCCGCCCGGCGGCGGGGCCTGAACATGCCCTATCCCGTGACGGTCAACCTCGACTACCAGCAGAAGGGCGTCTTCGGGCGCACCCCGCCCCGGGCCCAGGACCTCCTGGCCGGGCTGGGCCGTTTCCCGGACCTGTCCGGCCTCCCCGAGCACGCCCTGGAGACCCTGGATTTCGCGCGCCAGGAGGTCCTGTTCCGGGAAGGCGACCCCCTGACGGGCGTGCTGGTCCTCGTCCGGGGCGAAGTCTCCCTGCAGATGGGAGAGGGCGAGGCCGCCGTCGAGATCGCCCGGGCGTGTCCCGGCGAGATCTTCGGCGAGAGCGGCATGTACGGACGCCAGGCCTCCAGCCTGTGCGCCGTCGCCCTAGAGGACTGTCTCGTGGTCCGCATGGCGCCCGACGCCATCTCGCAGGTCTTCGAGAAGAGCCCGATGCTGGCGCGGGAGGTGGGGCAGGCGGTTGAGGCGCGCCGCAGCTCTGCCCAGGCCGCCCGGGAGAGCCGGCGCAAGGCCTGAGCCGCCCCTGCTGGAGAGCCGCCCATGCCCGTGACGGCCGCCCGCGCCAAGGCGCTCGCCCTCAGCTTCGACGGCGCCTCCGAGCGCCCGCACTTTGATCGAACGGCGCTCAGGACGCCGCGCAAGACCTTCGCCACGCTCGCCGGGGATGGCGCCGACATCAACCTGATGTTTGACCCCGATCTGCGCGATTTCTATTGCGAGCAGGACCCGGTTGCCTTCTCTCCTGTCCCGGGCGGCTGGGGCCGGATGGGCGCCACGCGGTGCGACCTCGCGGCCGTGGACGAGGCCACCCTTGTCTCCGCGCTCAAGGCCGCACACACCCTTGCCGCACCCCGCCCCAAGGCGCCGCGCGCCCGGTAATCCGCGGGTCTCCCCCTCAACGAGCCACCGTCTTCAGGGCCGAGACCTCAGCGGGGTCGCGAGGCCTTGCCCTGGCTCCGTCCGCCCTCGCGGACGCCGGCGGCGCGCATCTGGTCGCCCAGGGTGCGTCCGGCCACCCGACAATCGGCGGCCACGCGGTCCCAGCTGCGCCCGCGGGACACGCAGTCCACCTGGCGTCCGGCGGTGAGCCGCTTCAGGGCGTCCCGGGCCTCCCGCCCGCCCGGCGCCTTCAGCTCGGGGGCGTAGAAGTCGGCGAGGCGCACCTCCACCCAGTCGGCGCCCCGGCG